>SXGR01361961.1_pt1 | contig 31431 bp, 19 predicted proteins | sample 3174711 | NCBI WGS metagenome assembly SXGR01 (sample SAMN11356860, study PRJNA531348) | freshwater metagenome | isolation source: freshwater sample F1-60 | place: China: Fuxian Lake, Yuxi | collected 2017-12-25 | reverse complement strand
GTGGCGATGCGCATGGGAGGGGGATGGTACCGATGCTGGCCCCGGTGATTGTGCGCGTTTTGGTCGGGCCGCCGGGCGCGCAGCGCGTTGTTTGGCGAAAATTCCGCGTTGCCTGCCACGGTCAAAGTGGCCCCGTGCGTCCATGGTGTATGGCGGTGTGAATCCGCTGCCATTCCACGGCCCTACAACGCACGGCAAGTGCGCTGCGAGCGCCCAGGAGCCGTGCAACGAGCGCCAGAGGGCTGAAGACGCCGTGGATGCCCAGCCAGCTGTTCAGATCCGCTCGACGAGCTGCCTCGCGTGCTACGCGTGTCCAATCCACCTAGCCCAATCCACCAATCACGGGTGTGGACGCACCGACGCAACGCAGCCACCGGGGGCAGGGCGCATGCGGGTGGGGTGTTGGAACCCGCTAGCACGGACGGAACACGAGTCCCGCCAAGGACTGACGAGGCGTCATGGTGCCCCAAGAGCGATCTCCGCGGATCGCGCGTGAAGTTCCAACCAGGGCTCGGGCTGGTCGACCTTTGGGGGTAGCCCTTCTTGTATGGACGCATGGCGGGAGCCCTTCGGCAGCAGCCAGCGGCCTTTTTTGGCCAATTACGGGCCCATGCTGCGCACAATCACAGGGGCCAGCATCCCCGCGCTTCCTTGCGCCCCCTCCCCGACCTATTCTCTCCTCAGATCCGACCACCTCACCCCGGCGCGCGATCCCCGCAGCGCCCGCTCCTTGCCAACCCTCGCCCGCCCCGCCCGCCCAAGCCGGCGCCGCAGGCCCCACCACCGCGCGCCACGGCGCGCACACCTAAAAAGCCAGTGACTCCCTCATTCCAGAAGCCGTCCCGCCGCCGCGGCGGACCGGGACCGCGATCCTCCTCCGCCTCGAAGCCCGCGCCCGATGTGGCGCCGCTGCAACCCTCGACCGACGTCCCGGACATCCAGGCCTTCACCGAGTTCGCCTTGGGCGAACAGATCCAGGCCTCGATCGCGGGCATGGGCATCGTCTCGCCCACGCCGATCCAGCGGTTGGCCATCAACCCCGTACTGGGCGGTCGCGACGTGATCGCCAAGGCCGAGACGGGAACCGGCAAGACGCTGGCCTTCGGCGCGCCGATGATGGCGAAGATCGATCCGTCGCGCTCCTCGGTGCTGGGATTGGTGCTGACGCCGACGCGCGAGTTGGCCGAGCAGGTGCACAGCGTGCTCAAGCAATTGGGCGAGGCACGCGGCATCAAGCTGGCGCTGGTCGTCGGCGGCGAGCCGATGGAGCCGCAGGTCAAGGCGCTGCAGTCGGGCGCGCAGGTCGTGGTCGGCACGCCCGGCCGCGTGATGGACCTGCAGCGTCAAAAATTCTTGTCGTTCCCGTGGACCGAGTTCGCGGTGCTCGACGAGGCCGACGAGATGCTCGAGATCGGCTTCCTGGACGACGTGAAGCAGATCTTCTCGACGCTGCCCGACGAGCGGCAGACGCTGCTGTTCTCGGCCACCTTCCCGCCGGAGCTCCTGCGCCTGGCGCGGGCGCACACCAAGGAGCCGGTCGAGGTCGCCACGTCGATGGGCGTCAAGACCGCCGAGACGATCGAGCAGTCGTGGATGAAGGTCTCCGACGACGACCGCGCCATGGCGTTGATCCGGATCATCGAGCAGAGCGAGCCGGAGGACGTGATGCTGGTCTTCTGCGACCGGCGCACCGAGGTCGACCGCTTGATGCGGCGCCTCGAACGCCTGCCGTTCTCCATCAAGGCGCTGCATGGCGGCTACGACCAACCGGCGAGGTTCCGCGTGATGAGCGCGTTCCGCACGGGCGAGGTCAAGGCGCTGGTGGCGACCGACGTCGCCTCGCGCGGACTCGATGTCAAGCACGTCACCATGGTGGTGAACTACTCGGCGCCGCAGGACATCACCGACTACACCCACCGCATCGGCCGCACGGGTCGCGCCGGCCGCACCGGCCGCGCCATCACCATCGTCGGCGACAGCGACATGCGCCGCTGGCGCTTCATCCAGAAGGACGCCACCTTCCCCATCGCCGAGGTGTCGATGCCGGGACCCACGGGGCGCGGCGGACCTTGGCGCGATCGACGCGAAGAAGAGCCGCGACCGCGACGTGAGGAGGCGCCCCGGCCCGACCGCGAGGAAGCGGTACGCGTGGACGACTTCGGCGGCGGCGTGGAGCGCGACGAGCGCCCCGCGCGGCGGGATGACCGCCCTGCACCGCGCGAGGACCGACCTGTGCAACGCGAGGAACGACCCGCGAGGCGCGAAGAGGAGGGACGCAGCGGCCGGAATGAGCGCGCAGGCCGTGGCGAGCGGGGAGGTCGCGTGGACGAAGCTTCGCGGCGAGCGCCCTTGCGCGCACGAGACGCGGACCACGCTCGAGGACGACACGACGAGGGTCAGGGTGCGCGCCGCGACGAACGCAGCGCAGGCTCTGGGCTCGAAGCAGGGTCGACGCGCGGAGCAAGCCATGGCCGCGACAGCGAACGCGGACGAAGTGATGCTGCAGGACGCGGGGACCGGCCGCGTGACGATCGGCCCCGTGACGATCGGCCGCGTGACGATCGGCCCCGTGACGATAGACCGCGCGGCGAGAGCATTGATCGCGACCTGCGCGGAGGGCGTGGCCCCGACCGTGACGAACGCTTGGCGCCGCGTGGACGCTCCGACGAGCGTGCGCGTCACCGTGACGAGGACCGCCCGCGCTCGCGCGAGGACGAACGGCCACGTAGGGAAGATGACCTACCGCGGCGCTACGAGGGCCCGCGGCGCTACGAGGACCCGCGGCGCGAGGGCACTCACTCGCGCCAGGCTGAGCCTCTGGGCGCCGATGATCGTGGTGGCGCCTGGCGCGATGACCACCGCACGCGCCAGTCCATGCACGACGAACGAGGCGAGCGCGGTGGCGAGCGCCACAGCGCCAGTTGGCGCGAAGGCGATGCCTCCGTCCGTCGTGTCGATGAGGGCGGCCGGCGTGAACAAGCTCGTCGCGATGACGATCGAGATCGACGCGGTCCGCTCGAACGCGAAGCGCCTCGTCGCGAAGATGGCCGTCGCGAAGGTGCTCACCGAGGCGACGCCCGTCGCGATGAGGGCAGGCGCGAAGATCCGCGCGGCTACGATCCGCGGCGTGAGGAAAGCCGCAGGGAACATGCGCCCAGGGAGCACGCACCCAGCGAAGAAGGCCGCAGAGAGCGAGGACACAGCGAGGACGGACGCGGCGGTGTTGGTCGCTCTCGGGAGGAACGAGGCGGACGCGAGTTGCCGCGCAGCGAGGGTCGTCGAGGTGGCGCGGCAGCGCCCACCAACCGGCCGGACCGACATCGGGCTGGACGCGACCAGGGCGAACGCGACCACGGCGGTCGCGCGCGAGGCGAGGGACCGCGGAGGGATGAGCGCGATGCACGCGGTGGACGCGACGAGCGGCCTCGCCACTCGAGCGCACCCTCTGCCGCGGCTCCAGCGCGCGAGGTGCGGCCGGCGCCTCGTCCCGCACCGCCTCCGGCGGTCGACGACGGCGACTTCGGGACCTTCCTCGACTGAAGTTCGAACGCCCGGATGCTCCCGCTAGCGGGCGAAACGCGACCACGACCGTCCACGACGGGCGTGGTCGTCGTCTATGATGATCCACATCGCGACCCAAGCATGACTCGCCCGCAGAAGCCCTACACGATCACCTTCCTGCCCGCCAACGCGACCGTGCAGGTCGACCCGGCGAGGGTCCCCTACGACAGGCACGGCAAGCCCGGTTCGATCCTCGAGATCGCCATGGGGCACGACGTGGAGATCGACCATGCCTGCGGTGGCGTGGCGGCGTGCTCCACCTGCCATGTCGTCGTGAAGTCGGGCTTCGAGTCGATCGCCCCCGCCGAAGAGCAGGAGGAGGACATGCTCGACACCGCGCCGGGGCTCACGCCGCGTTCGCGCCTCGCCTGCCAGGCCGTGCCCAGCGGCGCCTGCGACATCGTCGTCGTGGTTCCCTCGTGGAACCGCAACCACGCCAGGGAGGGCGACCACTGATGGAGGCTCGCCTCGCCAACCCGCGCGGGTTCTGCGCCGGAGTCGATCGCGCCATCGAGATCGTCGAGAAGGCGCTCGAGATCCATGGCGCGCCGGTCTTCGTCCTGCACGAGATCGTGCACAACCGCCGTGTCGTGCAGGACCTGTCTGCGCGTGGAGTCAAGTTCGTCGACGACCTCGTCGAGGTGCCCGAAGGCTCGGTGACCATCTTCTCGGCGCACGGAGTGTCGGATGCCGTCGTGGCGAGCGCCAAGGCGCGACGGCTGCGCATCATCGACGCGACCTGTCCGTTGGTGACGAAGGTCCACCTGCAGGCGCAAAACTACGTGTCCAAGGGCAGCGAGCTGATCCTCATCGGCCACCCCGGGCACCCCGAGGTCGAGGGCACGCGCGGACGCATCGAGGGCAAGGTGCATGTGCTGTCGACCGTCGCCGAGGTCGAGGCGCTCGTGGTCGACGATCCGTCGAGCCTCGCCTACGTCACGCAAACGACGCTCTCCATCGACGACACGCGCGAAGTCATCGACGCCTTGGTGCGCCGCTTCCCGCACCTCGTCGGACCGGAGGTGAAGGACATCAGCTACGCCACCCAGAACCGCCAGAACGCGGTCAAGCAGCTAGTGGACGGACGCATCGACATGCTGCTCGTCATCGGTTCGAGGAACAGCAGCAACTCGAACCGCCTGGCGGAACTCGGCGTGCGCTCGGGCGTGCGCAGCCACCTGATCGACGACGCCAGCGAGATCCGGCCGGAGTGGCTGGTCGGCGCTCGCGCGATCGGCGTCACCGCCGGAGCCAGCGCACCCGAGCAGTTGGTGCAGGAGGTGCTCGAACGCCTGCGCGAACTGGGCGTCGAGCGCGTAGAGGAGCTCGAGGGCGAGAGCGAGACGACCGTGTTCAAGTTGCCCGACTTGCTGGCCAAGGGCTGAAGGCTGCAAGCCCCATGATCATCGCCCTCGCCCTGCTTGCATCGTCCGCGCCAGCCAACGCCCAAGGCGTCGACAAGCCCGATCCGCTGGATGCCATCGTCGCCGAAGCCGAGCGCGACGCGCGCGAGGGCCGCTACGACAAGGCGCGCGCCGCGTATATCGCCTTGGCGCGCAAGCACCCCGGGACGCCGCAGGGGCTGCTCGGCGAGAAGCGCTCGCGCCCCAGCGCCTACCTGGGCTGGGCGCCCGTCGAGGAAACCGGGCCGTCGGCGAACCGCGTCGACATCGTCTTCATGGGCGATGGCTACGAATGGGAGAGCCTCAAGGCCTTCGACAAGCTGGCCGAGGACGCCGCCACCGTGCTGGCGCGCGACGAGGTCGTGCGCGAGTACGCCAACTACTTCAACTTCGCGCGCGCCGTGCTCGTGTCGGCCGACAACGGCGTCGACGGGTTCGGTCGCGACTACGACACGCCGCTCGGCGCCAAGACCTTGGGCACCTTCGCCGGCCACGTCGGCATCGATCAAGCCAAGGTGCGCGAGGTGCTGGGCCAGATGCCGGAGCACGATGGACAGGCCATCGTGTTCGTGAGGAACGGAGTGCTGGGCACCGGCGGCAGCGGCGTCGCCGTCATTGGTGGTCGCGAAATGAAGACCATGGTGCACGAGTTCGGCCACAGCTTCGCCGGACTGCACGACGAGTACCAGACGCAGACCGGCCACGGCGGTGGCGGCGGCGTGCCCAACAGCCTGAACGTCGCGTCGCTGGCGGATCCCAAGCTCGTGCCATGGGCGCACTGGATCGCGGCCAAGCACCCGCAGGTCGGCGTGCACGAAGGCGCCGCCAGCCGCGTCAAGGGCGCTTGGCGTCCGACGGCCAACGGCTGCATCATGGACAGCGCCGAGTCTTTCTGCGTCGCCTGCCGCGAGGTGCTCGTCCTGCGCATCCACGAGTTCGTCGACCCCATCGACTCGTGCAGCCCCGAGCCGCAGGCCCAGCGCGTCAAGGTCCCCCACCAAGTCGGCCCGGAAGGCTTCGTGGCCACGGTGCAGGCCATGCGACCGGCGCGCCACCAGTTGGAGGTCGAGTGGTACCTGCTGCCGGAGCGGCACTTCGCGCGCACCGGCGACGCTCCGAGCGTGCGCGACGACGATGGTGGCGCTCCGACGCGATCGCGCACTCGCAAGGGTCGTCCGCTGGCCGACCTGCGCGCCCAGCCGGTGGCGACCTCGCGGGGCAAGGCGGATGGATCGCACAAGCACACGGTCCTGCCGAAGGACCTCGAGCCCGGCGTGTGGCGCCTCGTTTGCCGCGTGAAGGACACCACGCTGCTGCGTGGCGAGAAGTTCCCTTGGGTGCTGAAGGACGGAGAGTCGCTGCTGTCGTCGGAACGCGGCTGGTGGATCGAAGTCCCGCCACGTTGAGGCGTCGTCGGACCTAGGCGCGCGCGAGCGCCAAGCGCACCACGCCGGGCAAGCGCAGCGTGGCGTCGGCACGCACGAAGGGCGCGAGTCCCGCGCGCATGTGCCGCAACGCGCGTTCGCCAGCCGCGACGCCATGCTCTTCGACGCCCTTCTTCCACTGGCTGGACATCTCGCGCTCGAACGCCAAGCACTCCTCCAGCGAATTGAAGCGGAACTCGAGCTCGAGTCCCTCCGAGAGCTCGACCACGAAGCCCGCCGCGTGCAGGCGTTCCTCCATCGCGCCGGCGCGACCGAAGCGCATGGGTCCGGGCAGGTCCTCGTGCGGCGTTGGCGCACCGAACGCGACGTGGCATGCTTCGGCTTGCAGCGCGAGGAACGGCACGCGCGCGGGTTCGGCCCACCACGAGAGGGCGAGCGGCGCGCCAGGCACGAGGTGCGCGCGAGTGGCGCGCAGCGCCCGCACCGGATCGGGCATGAGCATGTAGCCCCAACGCGACACGGCGCCGTCGAAGCGTTCACCGGGCAGATCGAGCAGCTCGGCATCGGCCTCGACGAAGCGCACCTGCGCGATTCCAGCCTGCGCGGCGCGCTTGCGTGCGCGCGCCACCATGTCCGGCGCGAAGTCCAGACCCACCACCGCACCGCCGGATCCGACGACGCGCGCCGCTGTCAACGCCGGTTCGCCCAAGCCGGAGGCGACATCCAAGACGCGCGAGCCGGGCTTCGCGCCCGACAACTCCACCAACCGCTCGTTCAAGCGCTGCGCACCGACTTCGAACACGCGCCACCAGCGCTCCCAAGGCTCGGCAGCGGCGGACCAGGCGGCGCGCTGCATGTCCTTGAAGCCTTCCGGCAACGCGCGCGCGCTCAACGCCGGATCCTCGCGTAGTCGAGGCGCCCCGGGCCCATCGGCAACGGCGCTGCGCCGTCCTCCAGCTGCAAGGGCTCGAGCATCAAGCCGGTCGCGTCGATGCGCTCGAGTTCGCGGTGCGGGAGCAGCGGCCGCAATCGCACCAGCGAGCCGGACCCGCGCGTCTCGAGCAAGGCCAGTTCCAAGCCCGGTCCTTCGATGGATGCGCGCACGAACGGGGCGAGCAACCCGCACTTGGCTTGACGGCTGCCGTCGGAATCGCGCGACAAGGCCAAGGCCGCCTGCCACGGCGGCACGCCGCCTGCCTTCGTCTGCACAGCCAGCATCGGAGCGGCCGCAAGTTGCATGGCGGCCAGCTGGGTCAACTGGCCGCGACGCGCGCCATCCTCGAACGCGCACAACGAAAGGCGCGCGCGCTCGGCGGGCAGCTCCAATCCGACCGAGTGCGAGTCGACGCCATGGCGCACCTGCGCGACGACGCCCGTGGAGAGATCGACGCGCGCGCAATCGGCACCCACCAGCGCCAAGCCCACGAGTCCGTCCCCCAACGCGAACCAATCGTCGAAGCGCACGCCTTGCGCGTCGCGCGGAGGCAACTGGCCCGCGTCGAGCACCAGACCGCGCATCCATGCGCGAAAGGACTGCGGGACGACGATCTCGAGTCCTAGCGGCGCGACGCCGACATGCTCGAGGCGCAGGCTCGACTCGCCCGCGTGCAAGGAGATCCCGATGCGCGCCGCCGACGCGCCATCGCCGATGACCACTTCGAGCAACGTGCGCAGCGGTCCCGATTCGAGCACGCGCCATGTGCCTCGCTCGCCAAGGCGCAGCGGAGCGGCCAGCAGTTCGCGGCCACTGGGCTTGTGGACGAACGACTCGATCGCCACGGCTCCGTCCATGCGCGACGGCGCCATGCGAAACGCCACGAGCTCGTTCTCGAAGCTCGCGCCGGAGCCCGCCGAGCCGGATTCGCGCCGCGCTTGGCGCGGAGAGACGCGCACGACGGCATGGCCCAACGCGGGCAATGGCACTCGCGCCAACGTGCCGCCGCTCGCCGTGCGTTGGCTGGAAAGCACTGCGCCCGCGTGGTCGACGACCTCGACCACGCCCGACAACTCCAGCCAAGCGATGCGCTCGAAGGGCAGCGTGTTCCAGACGACCACGGGCACTCCCGACCCACTGGTGTCGATGGCGCCAGCATGCGCGAGGAGCACTTCGCGCTCTTGGGCGAAGGCGCGCGAGCCGAGTCGGGCGAGCGCGTCCGCGTCCTCGCCCGCATCCCAGCGCTCCATCCATGCGGCGCGCGACGGCGCGACGCCGATGTCCGCGCCGTGTTGGGCGCCAAGCCCAGCCAACAGCTCGTGGCGAGCCAGCACGGACTCGACTCGGCGCACGGCGACCAGCCGCGTCTCCGCTTCGCGATCCAACGCGAGCGGCGGACGTTCCTTCCATTCGCTCTTCACCAACCCCGCGATGGCCGCCTCCAGCTCGCCGGCGGAAGCACCCACGATGCGCGGCGCCAGCTCGCATTCGCGCCAACGGGCGAGGGCTTGCAGCATCGCCGCATCGCCTGCTCCGCCCAGTTCGACCAGCACCAGCGCCACGGACTCGCCGCCTTGGCGGGACGCCACGAAGGCGCGCCACCAACCCTCGTCGAGGGTCGGCACGCCGCCCAAGTCCGCGTGCGGGGTCGCCAGCCACGTGGCGCCGCCGTCGGCGGCAACCCAGCGCTCGTTGCCCCCCGGCCGTCCGCGCGCCGCGCCACGCGCGACGAGTTGCTCGATGCCCGCCGACTCGCAGACGCGCGCCAAGACGCGCGAGAGCTGCGGATCGCCATCGAACACGGCGAAGCGCGCCACGCCAGGCGGCAGGGCGCGCGCGGCCTGTTCGACTCCGCGCACGACCATGCCAGCCGTCCATTGCATGGCCGTCGCGTTGGTGCGCACGCGCAAGGCATCGGGCAGGATCAAGCCGCGCGCGGCGAGTTCCTCGGCGAAACCGCGGGCTGTGTCAGGCAAACTTGACAAGTCGCCCGCGCCGACTCCGAGCAACGGCAAGCCTGCCGCGGCCGCCGAGCGCAACGCCGGCTCGAGCGCCGCACCGGAGGCTGGCACGGCGACGAAGGCGACCGACAAGCCGGCCAACTCGGGACGCCGCGCGAGCAGCCCCTCGACGCGGCGCGACGCCAAGGCCTCGACCAACGGTGGATCACGACGCAGGAAGGCCTCGTGGACCTCCTGCAAGGACTCGTCCTCGCCCGCGAACTCGAAGAAGGTCGAGCCGGTGGCGTGGAGGGCTTCCCAACGCGCCAAGGCGGCGCGGGCCGAGTCCGACAACCATGCGGCGTCGCGTCGCTCGGCGGCAAGGAACGCTCGCACGAAACGGTGGTCGGAGCCACCGGCGCGCACGAGTCGCAGCGTGGCGCCGTGCAGGCGCAGGCGGCCCTCGCGCGGCAACTCGAGGCCACGCACGCCGAAGTCCGCCGCCAGCGCGCGGTGCACCAGCCAGCGCCCGTCGCCCAACGGCAACACCCCACCCGCGGCGGGATCAAGCCGCAGGCGCGCCGGACGACGCTCGCCTTGCGTGCCGAGCACGACCAATTCGCAGTCGAAGGGCTCGGCCGGAGCCTCGATGCACAGCCATGCGTCGTAGGATCTGCCGCCATCGAGCGGCGCGAAGGAGAGCAGCTCGCCGGCGGCCGAGATCGCGCGATCCGACGGAGCGAGGCGCATGAGCACGCCGTCGCCCAGCACGCACAAGGGGTCGCTTTCGAGGCCGCGCGAGCGTCGCGGGCCGAAGTCGATCGGCAACCAAGGATCGCCGACGACGGCGCCGGGAGGCAAGGCCAGTGGCGCGGTTGCTGCAGCACCACCGTCGGCGAGCGCGACATGCGCGCTGTTGCCTTCGTCGTGCCGCTGGAGCGCGTGCAAGCCCGCGACGGCCGGCGAAAGCGGCTCGCGGCGGCCGTCGGCTGCACGCAGCTCGATGGATGCGAAGCGGGCAAGGCTCGCGCCGACCTCCTGCGAGCGCGCCACGAAGCGCGCCGCGATCAGCTCCCGCCCGGCGTGCTCGTCGAGCGGCACCTCGACCACGCGCTCGCCCTCGCGCGCATCGCGCGTCACGGCCTGCGTCAGGCCGCCGTCCGACCAGGCAAGCTCGACACCACACCGCAGTGCACGCACACCGTCGTCGTCCAACGCATACACCAAGCGGTCGCCGAGGGCCGCGCGCCAAGTGGGCGTCGAGAGCGGCAACTGCGGATCGCGCCACTCGCCCGCCTCGCGCGCTCCGAGGAAGGCGTGGGCTCCGCCAGCGAGGGGCGGCAGCCGCGCTGGCGGCAGTCCCGGCTCAGGTGCTTCGCGGACCTGGCAGGCGACGAGGGCCAGGCAGAGGACCAGCTTGGTGGCGGTGCGAATGGAGAGCAGACTGTGGCTCATGCGAGTTGGATGCACGTGCCTGCCGGAGGCGCGGACCGGCAGCCCACGATGGATCGCCACTCACTCTACGAAGCCGCGGTGCAGGATGCCGAGCAACTGTGCGCGTTCCTTGAACGCCTGCATGGAGCCGGCCCTTCGCGCCTCGGCGAAGACTGCTGCGGCACCGCTCTGCTGGCTCGCACCTTCGTGGCCCGCGCGCCCGGACGCGACGCCGTGGCGCTGGATCTCGATCCGGTGGTCCTCGCGCGCGCTTGCGCCCCGGGCGTGGTTCGCGTGCATGGCGACTTGCGCGCGAACCTCGAGCTCCCGACCTGCGATCTCGTCCACCTCGGGAACTTCTCGGTCGGCTACCTGCGCACGCGCGCGGAACTGCTCGGGTACCTTGACCGGACTCGGCGACGCCTCGCGCCCGGCGGCGTGCTGACCCTCGACACCTACGGCGGAGCTCGAGCGTACCAGCGCGGCGTCATCGAGCGTCGACGCGTCTTGCGGGATGGCAGCGTGGTCGAGGCGCGTTTCGAGCGGGTCGAATGCGATCCGCTGCGCGCGCGCGTCGTCGACCACCTGCACTTGCGCCGCCGCTTGGGAGCGGCCGTGCTCGACGACCACCCGCGCGCGTTCATCTACGAGTGGCGGCTTTGGACGCCCATGGAGCTGGTCGAGGCCGTCGAGGAGGCTGGCTTCGCCGGGTGGCGCTGGCACGCGGAGCTGGGCAGCGGGCGCGCGGGCGTGTCGGGCGCCGACCTCGACGAGGAGTGGGTGGTCCTGATGGAAGTCAGTCGCGGACCAACTTGAGCAAGAACGGCATGGACGCCGACGGCAAGGGCACGAAGCGCAACGCGACCACCTGTTCCCCCGCCGGCGGCACGACGACGCGTTTCGCCATGAAGCTGCGCGTGTCGTCGGGCAGGTCGTCCTTCTTCCACTTGCCCGCCCAACCGACCTGCACCTCGGCCGCGAGCAACGCAGCGCGCGCAGGCGGCTCGTCGCCGACGAGCACTTGCCACGCGAGGCCGATGTCGGCGTCCTGCTTGCCGAAGCGAAGGTCGAGCGACAACGGCTCGTCGCCCGGGTTCGCGAGGCGCAGCTCGATCTCGTGCTCGACGAGGTAGTTGCCGATCGTCTCGGGATGCACGTAGGGCGGATGCAACAGCATCGGCGCGGTCTGGCGCGCATCCGGGCACTCGCTCGTCTGCACGGCCGGAGCCGCCATGAGGAACGACAGCCCATCCGCGTCGATACGCGTGGCGTCGAGACGCGCGCCGCCGCGCCAAAGGAAGTTGCGCGAGACCCCGCTGACGCGACGCACATGGCACTTGGGCGGAACAACGGACAAGTCCATCGTCTCCTGCGACCGCGCGCCACGCGCCAACAGCGCCTCGCAAGCCTCCGAAAGCTCGTGGAGCGGCGTCGACGCTCCGACGGCGACGACATGCACCTCGACGCGGGCGGCGCCACCCGACGCGGCGGCAAGTTCGGCGCGCACGAGGCCGTTCACGAAACCCGAGGTCGTCGCGTCGACGCCGGCCTGCTTGGCTTGCAGGCAGGGCGTCCAACCGATCGCGCGGCCTTGCCGCGGGCCGAGGCGCACGCTCTCGAGTGGACGCGTCCACGATCCCTCCAACAAGGCGCGACCCAACTGGACCTCCGGACCATCGAGCTCGGCGAACGGGCCGTCCGTGGCCATCGCTTGTCGCGGTTCGACCAGCACGTCCTCGCCCAGTAGGTTCTTCGCGTACACCACGATGCGCACGCTCTGGCGCGCGTCCTCCGGGTCGCGCACGAAGTGGTAGAGGAACACCTCGAACGCGCCATCGATGCCGGCGAAGCCAGCGGAAAGCTGCGTGCGCATCGCCTCGGGCACGCCGCGGCCATCCTGCATGTCGAACGGCGGCAGCACCTTGGTCGTCGAATAGAGCACGCCCACGCCACGGAACAGCTCGGGCAGGTCCGAGTCGATGCGCAAGGGCCAATCGGCGCGCGGCACGAGCACGCCCGGCAGCAGGTAGCCGCTGCAACGCGTGCACTCGTCGACGCCGCGAAGGGCGACGAGGGGCGTCCAGCGAGCCTCGGCCGCGGGCACTTGAGCGGCGGCGGCGAGCAGCGTGGCGAATGCGATCATGGCGCGAGCGGATCGTTGTGCCCCGCTCGCAAGCGCAGGGCGGACTTGAGCGCCGCCTCGGCGAGGGGCCGAGATGCGTCCTTGGACTCGAAAAGGGCCTGCAGTCGCGCGGCGATCATGGAACGGGATCGGTCGTAGCCGTGCCAGCCGAGCGCCTCGGCCGCGGCGATGCGCGCGGCCACGGGACGCGAGGAGTCCTCCGCCAACGCCAAGAGCGGCGGCACGGCGCGCTGCACGCGATGAACGCGGAAGCGGCGCGCCGACTCGACCAGCTTGCGTACGGCGCACGAGGGATCGGACAGCGCGGCCAGCTCGTCGGCGAAGGCTCGCAGCGGGGACTGCGCGAGTTCCTCGAGCTCCGCGCGCACGCCGGGGGCATCGAGGCGCGGGCCGAGATGCTGGGCGAGATCCGCCAGCTCGGCGCGCACGATGTCCGGATGCAGGCGACGCAGGCCTTCGCGGGCGTCGAAGGCCACGCGCGGCGATGGATCGAACAACGCGGCCAAGGCCAAGAGGCGGATGTGCTCGGTCTCCCCCACCTCGACCATCAGCTCGATCGCCTTGCGACGCAGCAGTTCGTTGCCGTCGCGCGCGACAAGTTCCAGCACGCCGGCGAAGTCGTCTGAACGCGTGGCGGCCAAGGCGCGCAACGCCTGCAGCCGCACGCAGGCGGCCGGGTCGCGCTGCAGCAGCTGGCGCGCGGCATCGTTGGACAAGGCGCCGCGACGGGCCAGCATCCACGTCGCCTGTTCGCGTTCGCGCGCGCCGACGCCGGTGGCGCCGAGCAACGCGGAGAGCTGGTCGTTCGACCATGCCGCCTCGGCCCAGGGATCGACGGGAACGCCGCCACGCGCCGTGGCGAAGCCGAAGGTCCCGTCGCCAAGGCATTGCGACTCGAGGAAGGGACTGCGCTTGTGCCACCGGCCGAGCCACTCTCCGGAGGCGATTTGGCCGAGATGTTCCTCGGCGACGATGTCCTGCGAGACATCGACCGAGTTCGCCATGACCACGCGGGTCGCACCGCCCTCCAACCAAGCCGTGGCGACATCGCCCTCGCGCTGGAAGGCGCCCATGAAGCACTGGTCGAGCAAGGCCACCTTGGCGCGTGGACGCGCGGACCGCACTCCGGAGGCATCGAGCACCAACGCGGCGGCGTGAGCGCGATCGGCGGCCTCGACCTCGGGCTGCATCGCGTCGAGCAACCACTCGACGGGCACCTGCGCCTCGCCTGCGAGGCGCCCACGCGCCGCATCGAGCGACTCGCCATCCGCGACGGCGCGCCGCAGCCGCGAGCGCAAGCCACGCAGCAGGGCCGCGCGCCGCGCCTCGGTGGTGCTCGTTTGCGGCTCGCCCTGAAACAGTTGCGCATCGACATCGCCGTGGGCATGGACGACGCACAGATCGAGGCGTGGATCGGCCAAGTCGCGCAGGAACCCGGAGAAGGCGCGCGCGCCTTCGTGGTGGTGCCAAGCCGACCACGACCCGGAGCCTTGCGTCGCGGGCCCGAACAAGCCTGGCAAGGCCTCGCGCCACAACTCGCGCCGCGCCGACCATGCATCGAGGGACTCGGACATGTGGGCGTGCCCTTCGAACGAAGTCGCGCGCACGAGCGGCCGCGCGCCAGCCTCGATCTCCCGGGCGCGACCTTCGAAGTAGCTCGCCAACGCAGCGCGCGCACGCGGACCTTCGAACGCCACGCGCGAGATCCAGATGTCGCGCTCGAGCTTTTGCGTGGACGAGCCTTCGAGTTCGAACCACTGCAGCGACCCGTCGCCCGCGGCGCGCGGCAAGCCGCGCCACGTCAAGTCGAAGTCGGCGTAGTACGCGTCGGACGGCACCGACGAGTCTTCGCGCGGATGGACATCCTCGTCCATCTTGAAGGCCGAGGTGAGGTGTTGCGCACCACGCAGCATGGGCACAGGCAGCCCGCCGGCGAGCACCGCGCCTTCGACGCGCGCCTCGCGGTGCAAGCGGCGCAGTTCTTCGCGCAACGCCTCGGCCGAAGCGTCCTCGGACAGCACGAGGACCACACCCACGCCGCGCGCGGCATGGGCGGCGCGCCAGGCGTCGAGCGAAGCACGCGCGGACTCGTGCGTGGCGGCGTCGACGACCAGCGCCGTGGAAACGGGCAGGGGACGCTCCGGAGCTTGGATGCGCAGCGCCTGAGCCAGCAGAAGCGGAAACATGGCGCATCCATGGTCGCGCCGGGTGGCCGGCGAGTCGAGTGGTCGCTCGCCAACCCACCCGCGACGGGCGAGCCTCAGGTAGGCTTGGATGGGTCGCCGCTCGTGGGTCGAGGCATCCTGCGAGCGCCCGATCCCCCGCCAGATCCCCCGCCCTTGCCACTCCCGGACCTCAACGATGCTCGACGCCCTGATCTTGTGCGCCATGGTGCAACTGCCAGTGCAGCGCGTGACCGATTCGACCACCGACACGCTCGTGCGCTTGGCGGACCTGAACGGCGACGACGACTACAACGACGCGGGCGAGGCGGTGCAGGACTACATCGACACCGTTGGTCCGTTGCCGCTCGCCAACAACGTCGGCTTGCGCTCGACGGTCGACGGCTTCGTGCTGGTGACGGACAACAGCGAGGACACCGTGTTCGCCTTCCGCGACCACGACAACGATGGCGACTTCAACGACCCCGACGAGTCCTCGCGCTGGTTCGACGGTCGCGCCGGCGGCAACCTCTCCGGCATCCTGATGCCCTCGGCCAACGGTCTCGTGCGCGGCTCCGACGGCGTCGTTTGGGTCGCCTCGGCCAACTCCGGCAGCACGGGCGTCGACGCCGTGCTGCGCTTGCAGGACGCGAACGGCGACGGCGACGCCAACGACGCGGGCGAAGCGCTCGAGTGGTGGTCGGCGCCCGGCAATCCGGCCGGGGACTTCGTGCCGCAGGCGGTGCAGATCGGCCTCGATGGAGCGATCTACCTCTGCGACGCGCCCTCCACGGCCGGACTGCAGAAGGGCGTGTACCGCCTCGTCGACGCCAACGCCGACGGCGACGCCAACGACGCTGGCGAGCGCCTGCCGTACTTCATCCCGCCGTTCGGCGTCGCGCCGTTCTACTGGTCCCTCGAGGTCGACGCGCTCGGCTGGTTCTACACCGCCGACACGGGCAACGAGCGCGTGTGGAAGTTCAAGGACCTCAACGCGGACGGCGACGCCGAGGACGCGGGCGAGTCGTTCCTGTACTGGTCGGTGGGCGCGGCCAGCAACATCTGGGACCTGGCCATCGACTCCAACGGCGACGTCTATTGCAGCGACAGCCAGGGGACCTCGCGCATCATCCGCCTGCGCGACGCCGACGGCAGCAACACGATCGGCGCCAACGAGGTCCTCGTGGTCTACGACGAGACGCTCGCCGCGGTCGCCATCGGCAACGGGCGCGGGATCGACTTTTCGCCCGCGCAGCCGGCGGGGACGCCGTTCTGCTTCGGCGACGCGGGGGCCTGCCCGTGCGTGCCGGCCGGCAATCCCGGCAAGGGCTGCCCCAACAGCATCGCTCCGGGCGGCGCGCGGCTTTGGACCAACGGCGTCGCCAGCATCGCCGCGGACACGCTGTCCCTCGATGGCCGCTTCATGCCGGCGAGCAGCGCGCTGTACTTCCAAGGCACGTCGCAGTTGAACAACGGCTTCGGCACCGCCTTCGGCGACGGCTTGCGCTGCGCCGGCGGCTCGGTGATCCGCCTTGGAACCAAGCTGAATTCAGCCGCCGGCATGTCGCGCTACCCCTCGGGCGCCGACGTCGCCGTGAGCGTGCGCGGCCAGTGCACGGCCGGCGCCACGCGCACCTACCAGGTCTGGTACAGGAACGCCGCCGCGTTCTGCACGCCAAGCACGTTCAACCTCACGAACGGCGTGCAGGTCGCGTGGGCGCCGTGACGATCGCCGACGTCTGTCCAGTTTGCTGGACTGACGCCGCGCGATCGCGCCGTGTCAGATCTTGACGATGCGCCATGGCGTCCATGGGCTCGCGCCCGTGGCGCCCACGGCGCGCACGCGCCAACGCCACCAGCCCGGGAAAGCCTGGTCGCTCGCGGTGATGGCATCGACCGGCGCGACGATCGTGCCGGCCGGCGTCCACAAGCCGCCTGTCGGTCGCAGCTGGCGCTCGATCTCGTACCACGACTCGTTGCCGGCGTTGTCGCGCCACGACAGGTCGACGCGCCAACTCGCGTCTGGACGGCGCGCGGCGAAGACGGTCGGCGCGCGCGGCGGCGGAGGCGGACGCACGACAAGGATCGCCGTGCGAGCCGCCGACAAGCCGCCGGCGTCGGTGACGCGCGCCGTCAACACGTGCGTGCCCGTCTGCAGGTTCGCCACCACCACGAACGCACCTACGCCCAGCGGACCTTGCAGGCTCGAACTCCACTCGATCGCGGCCGAGAGCACGCCGTCCTCGCGGTCGCTGCTCGTGCCTTGCAGCATGGCCGAGGCGCCGTGGGCGATCGCGGTGTTCGTGCGTGGAGAGAGGATGCGCACGGTGGGCGGAGTGTTGGGCGCGGGACTGCCACCGACCGCCGCACCCGCATCGAGCAAGCCACCGGTGGCGACGACTCCGGTCCAACCCGGCAGCGGCCTGGCCGTGGCGATCAGGCGCTCGCGCACCTGCACGGCGCTCCATGAAGGATGCGCCGCCCACACCAGCGCCGCGGCCCCCGTCGCATGCGGAGCCGCCATCGAGGTGCCTTGCAAGTGGCTGTAGCCGCCGCCCGGCCAAGTCGACTGGATCGCCACCCCCGGCGCCCCTAGGTCGACATGGCGCGCGCCGTAGTTCGAGAAGTAGGCGCGCGCTCCGTCGTTGTTGCATGCGGCCACGCCGAGGATGGTGTCAAGTGGATAGGACACCGGGTACGCGGCGCTGGCATCCGTGTTGACATTGCTGTTGCCCGCCGCGGCCACGAACAAGTGCCCCGCGGCGCCGGCGTTCCTGATGGCGTCGCTCAGCGCTTGCGTGTAGCCGCCACCTCCCCAGCTGTTGTTCGACAGCTTGATTCCATTGCGCCTGCAGTAGTCGATGGCTGCGATGGCGCCCGAGGTGTAGCCGCCGTTCGGCCCGAGGAAGCGCAACGCCACGAGCTTGCAGCGCCACGCGACTCCCACCACCCCGACTCCGTTGTCGCCAACCGCGCCGATCGTGCCGGCGACGTGCGTGCCGTGGCCTTGCTCGTCGAACGGATCCGCGTCCTGCGCGTAGAAGTCCCACCCGCGCACATCGTCGATGTGGCCATTGGCGTCGTCGTCGACTCCATTGCCGGGGATTTCGTCGACATTCGTCCAGATGTTCGCGGCCAGGTCGGGATGCGAGTGGTCGATCCCCGTGTCGATCACGGCGATGGCGAAGTCGGCCGCGCCTTGCGTCACGCTCCACGCCTCGGGCGCGTTGATGTCGAACCCGGCGACCCCTGGATCGCCCGCGACCGTCTGGCCGTTGTTGTGCAGGCCCCAAAGCTGTCCGTAGTTCGGGTCGGTCGGATCGGCGAGCGGCCGCACGACGCGATCGGCCTCCACCAGTTCGACGAAGGGCGCCAACCGCTCGCGCGCGACATGCGGCGTCACGCGGATCACGAGCAACTCGAGACCTTGCGACGAGTCCTCCTCGCGCGTGCTGCCGTCGCCGACCAGCGCGCGCACGGCTTGCTTGTAGCCCTCGCCGACATCCTCGGGAAAGCGCACCAGCACCCCGGTCGGGTTGTGCGGCAAGCCCGGAATCGCCTCCAGCGACCGCGCCGCGAAGCGCTTGGCCGCCACGGACACCCCTACGCCCCGCACCGCCTGCGCCCCGGACGCCTCGGAACCAACCGACAAGACGCACCACGCAAGCGCGACGCGGAAAAACCAGATGCAGCGCATCACCACACCAACGGGAAGTCGGTCCTGGCGCGTCGCACGCGGCGCATCCCCCATGCCCGCGTCCGACGGTCGCGGATTCACCGGCGCACATGCGCCCGGGTCCCCCGCGGCGCGAGGGCTGCCCACCCTCGCCGACATTCGTGTCGCCGGGGCGGGGGCTGGGACTTGAGGAGGGGCTCGAATTTGATGCTGGCCCCGGTGATTGTGCGAGATCTCGGGCCATCGCAGCGCGGATTTGGGCACTTGGGTGCTGCCTGCCGGCGTTTCCCGGACGTCTAGGAGAGTGGAGGGATGCGCAGGTACGCCAGCCCGAGGCTTGGAGGCGATACCCGCCAGGGATTGCAACGGGCATCGTTGCCTTGCGGGAGAGGCGGCCTCTCCTGATGGATGGCCGCAACCCCGGCCCTACCCTGCTCCAACGGCGTGACCGACCCATCCCCGTGGCGGAGTTCATCCCCTTGGGATGCACGGCGTCTGCCTGCGCGTGCGTCCAGATGCGAGCCCCTTGCGCGCATCGAGTCAACCCAGCGAACCAGCTCCAACGAAGCCCAAAGGCCGACACCCGCTCCCGCACCACGCCACATCACCCCGCGCTCATCGAGCGATGGCTGCCTGCGACACACGCCGCCAGGCATCTCCGAGCCCCTGCGGTCACGAGCACCAACGGTGCTGGTGCCCCGCGGCTTGAACCCGCGACGGTCCCGGGAGACGCATCGCCTGCACCGCGCACAATGAACGGGGCCAGCATCAAAGAGTGGAGTGCGAGAGTGGCTTATCGCCACCCCCGCACCCCATCCCATCATGCCCTCGACCGACTCCCCAGCCGACCGAGGACATACCACCCCGGGACATGAAGCCCCGAGGTAGTTCCAAGGTCGATCAGAGGGTGATCGACACGTATGCGGTCCACGCGCTCGCGGCCGTGCCGTTGCGGGCGCGGATGCGGTAGCGGAAGGTGCCGAGGCCGGCGGTGTTGGTCGTGGCGGTGGTGTTGGCCGGCGTGGTGAGGGTCGTGGTCTCGATCCAAGTCGAACCCGAGCGGCGTTGGCGCTCGATCTCGAAGCCTGTCTCGTTGGTGGAGTTGTCGCGCCACGTCAAGCTGGCGAGGCCGGCGGATTGGCGGCGCACGCGGAGGGTCGTGGGTGCATTGGGTGCCGGGGGTGGCGGCGAACTGCCCACGGTCACTTGACGCGTGGCCGTGGCGACCAAGCCACCGATGTCCACGACGCGGGCGGTGATCGTGTGCACGCCACTGCCAAGCGCCGAGGTGCTGACCGTCGCGCCTGTGCCGAGGTTGCCGACGAGGTTCGAGCTCCAGGTGATGGTGCTCGAGAGGTTCCCCTGCTCGGGATCGTTGGCCGTGCCGCTGAAGGTCACGATGATGCCGACGCCGACGCTGATGTTGCCGCTCGGCGTCGTGATGGAAACCGTGGGTGCCGTGTTGGGCCCGGGCACGTAACCCATCGCCGCCGCGGCATCCAGGACACCTCCGGTGGCCACGATGCCCTGCATCGCAGCCACCGGACGCGTCGTCGACAGGATCCGGGAACGGACCTGTGCGAAGTTCCAGCCCGGATTGGCGCTCCACACCAAGACGGCGGCCCCCGCGACATGGGGCGAGGCCATCGAAGTGCCGTTCATCCACGTGTAGACATTCGACAAGTAGGTCGAGTGGATGTTCATCCCCGGCGCTCCGATGTCGACGCTGGTGTTGTTCCAGTTCGAGAAGGACGCGCGCGTGTCGTCGTTGGTGGTCGCCGCCACGGAGATGATCGAGTCGTGCGGATACGCCGCGGGGTAGAAAGGCACCACGCCGCTGTCTTGGCTGTTGTTGCCGGCGGCGGCGACGAACAAGTGACCGGCTGCGCCCGCTTGGGCGATGGCGTCGGACAAGGACTGCGCGAAGGTCGTGCTGCCCCAGCTGTTGTTGCTGACCTTGACGCCCTTCGCGCGGCAGTAGCCGATCGCCAAGACCGCATCGGAGGTCAGACCGCCCGTCGCGCCGATGAAGCGCAGCGGCACGAGCTTGCACCGCCAGGCGACGCCCGCGTTGCCGATGCCGTTGTTGCCGACGGCGCCGATCGTGCCCGCGACATGCGTGCCGTGGCCATGCTCGTCGACGGGGTTGTTGTCGATCCCCGCGAAGTCCCAACCGCGCACGTCGTCGACATAGCCATTGCCATCGTCGTCGATGCCGTTGCCCGCGATCTCGCCCGGGTTGCTCCAGACGTTCGCGGCCAGATCAGGGTGCGTGTACAGGACGCCCGTGTCGATCACCGCCACGGCGAAGTTGGGGTCGCCCGCTCCCATGTCCCATGCTTGCGGAGCGTTGATGTCCGCGCCGGCGATGCCGAAGTCGGCGTTGACCGTCTGGCCGGTGTTGTGGCAACCCCACTGGTTGGCGAAGTTGGGATCGTTGGGCAGGCCGGTGGTGCGCTGGACGACGTCCAGTTCGGCGTACTCGACGAATCCAGACAAGCGCTCGAGCGCCGCTTGCGGACGCAGGCGCGTGGCGACGAGCTCGAGGCCGAGCTCCTTGTCCAGATGTTGGTGGGCTCCATCGCCGACCAAGGCGCGCACGGCGGCGCGATACGCCTGCGTGTCGCCGGGAGCGAAGCGCACCACGACGCAAGTTGGACTATGGTTCAACGCAGGCGCGCGCTCGAGCGCACCGAGCGCCAGCGCGTGGGCCGCGCGCATGGTGGGCGCGAAGGACGCATCGGACGATTGGATCGCCCGCAGCGGAGAGGCCGAGGCGATAGCGAGGACCACGAGCGCGTGGGCGCTCGGGCGAAGCCAGTTGGCGGACATGGGTCACCACTCTCATGCGTCAAATACCCTTGACACACAGGGTGGGAACGGAACACCGCGCTCGAGTGCGTCGCGCAGGCGACGCATTGGCACGCGATGCGATGGGGAGGAGAACCCCCGCCCGAGCCTCCATGGGAACGGTGGCGGCTGCCTTGGCAGGCGTCGCTTGGTCGCGACTGGTGCAGTAGACGAGGCGACCTGTGAATTGGAAAGGCGAATTCGCGAAATTTCCGCCTGCACCTTGGGGACGCGACCGTGCTTTCTCGCGCACCTGCGACTTGCAGGGCCGCAGACGAAGCAGGGGCCGCAGCCGCGACCCCTGCCTCGTTCTCGTCTCGATGCCCACTGCGCTCGCATCAAGCAAGCGCAACGCGCAAGCGCATCTTCACAACGTCACGGTGCGATATCCCGTCCACGCGCTGGCCGCCGTGCCGTTGCGTGCGCGGATGCGGTAGCGCCAAGATCCGACGCCGGCCGTGTTCGTGGTCGCGGTCGTGTTCGCCGGCGAGCTGAAGAAGGTCGAGTTCGTCCACACGCCGCCCACGTTCTGCTGGCGCTCGATCTCGAAGCTCGTCTCGTTGTTGGAGCGGTCGCGCCACGTGATGCGCGCGACGCCGGCGCTTTGGCGCGTGACGGCCAAGTTCGACGGCGCGACGGGCGCCGTCGGGTTGTTGACGGTCACCGTGCGCGTGGCCGTGCCCTGCAGGCCACCCGAGTCGGTGACGCGCGCCGTGATGGTGTGCGTGCCGACAGTCAGCGCCGTGGTGGTGAAGGTCGCGCCCGTGCCGATCTGGCCGATGAGGCTGGAAGTCCAAACGAGGCTCGCGGTGAGGACGCCGTCTTGCGTGTCGTTCGCACTGCCGGCGAAGGTCACCGCGGTGCCCGTCGTCGTCGTGAGGTTGACCGACGGCGCGGTGATCACGACGGTCGGAGCCGTGTTGCCCGGAGGCGCCGTGCTGAGCGCCGCTTGGAGGTTCAACACGCCGCCCGTCGCCACGACGCCGGCGAGGCCGGTCACGGCGCGCGTCGTCGTCAACAAGCGCGAGCGCACCTGCGTGTAGGCCCAAGCCGGGTTCTGGCCGTAGACCAAGGCCGCGGCGCCGGCGACATGCGGCGAGGCCATCGAGGTGCCGCTGAGGTAGGCGTAGCCGCCGTTCAAGTAGGTCGAGTAGATCGTCGAGCCCGGCGCGCCGAGGTCGACGCTGGTCGAACCGTAGTTCGAAAAGCTCGAGCGCGTGTCGTTGTTGGTCGTCGACGCCACGCAGACGATGTTGTCGAGGTTGTAGCCGCCAGGGTACTGCTGGCTGACTTCCATGTTGATGTTGCTGTTGCCCGCGGCGGCGACGAACAGGTGGCCGACCGTCTTCGCGTTGTTGATGGCGTCGAACAACGACTGCGTGAAGCCACCGCCACCCCAACTGTTGTTGGAGACCTTGATGTTGTTCGTGCGGCAGTAGTCGACCGCCAGCACGGCGTCGGAAGTGAAGCCGCCCGTCGGCCCGAGGAAGCGCAGCGGGATCAGCTTGCATCTCCAAGCGACGCCCGCGACGCCCACGCCGTTGTTCCCCACCGCTCCGACGGTGCCGGCGGTGTGCGTGCCGTGTCCGTCCGTGTCGTCGGGGTTGTTGTCGATGCTGAAGAAGTCCCAGCCACGCGTGTCGTCGACATAGCCATTGGCGTCGTCGTCGATGCCATTGCCCGCGATCTCGCCCGGATTGGTCCAGATGTTGGCGGCGAGGTCGGGGTGCGTGTACTGCACACCCGTGTCGATGATGGCGATCTTGAAGTTCGCGTCGCCCGTGTAGGTGTCCCACGCCTCGGGCGCGTTGATGTCGGCACCGGCGATGCCGGGGTCGGCGTTCACGGTCTGGCCGGTGTTGTGCATGCCCCACAGCTGCGAGTAGCCGGGATCATTGGGCGTGGCTGACTTGCGCACGACCCAGTCGCGCTCGGCGTATTGCACGAAGGGCGACAGGCGCTCGATCGCGACCTCGACGCGCAGCTTGGTGTTGACGAGCTCGATGCTGAGACCCGACTCGACGATGCGGAAGCTGCCGTCGCCGACCAGGGCGCGCACGGTTTGCTTGTACTCCTCGGAGGCGCCGTCTTCAAAGCGCACGAGGACCGCCGTCGGGTTGTAGGCGAGCTGCGGGATGGCCTCGATGGCGCCCGCGGCGAAGCGGTGCGCGGCCAGCGCCGAAGCTTCGGCGTGCAGGGAGTCCGTGGCGAACGAGGTGGAAGCCAGCGCGAAGGCGGCGACCAGAGACAAGGTCGGGCGAAGGAGCATGGAGAGGACTCGCTTTGGGTTGAGGTACTTGCGAGGCCTGTCGAGACACACGGTCTCGGCATGGCTCGGGGGGGGGAGAGCTGTCGCTGAGAAGGAAGTGTCAAGCCCGTCAGGGAAACGGGCTAGGGGTACGGAGCCCCACGCTCGCTTTTCCCGATTCTGAGACGGGATGGTGCGGAGTACCCCTTCAGCAACCTAGATGCCGGACGCTCCGAACGGCAGGTAGGTTTCTGGAATTCCCTCACAAATTCCGCCTGCATACTGCGGCCCATTTTGGTGCGTCGATCATGCCCGAACTGCGGACGTAGCCAACGTGCAAGAACATATCTGACGCTGACTTAGATGCTGGCCCCTGTCATTGTGCGCGCCCTTTCGCCTGCTCCGAGCTCAAGGGCACTCGCACAGCGACTATTTCCCGCTCTGGCCGCCACCTTCCGAACTCGCCGTACGTTCCATGTAGAGGCATTTGCCAAAGCGCCCGTGCAAGCAGTTGAAGACGGGCCAGCGACTGGGCGGCAAAGGGCCAGCGTGCGCCATCCGTCGCTGACTGGCTGGCCGCTCGGCCGCTCCAGACGCTCGGCTTCGGGCCTGGCTGCCGTGCCGCTCTTCTCGGCGCGACGCGTTCCGAGGATGCTCGCGCAAGCATCCAGGGTCACGAGCGACCACAACAGGCCGCCGAGCCACCCCGCGGCCTGGTTCTGACATTCAGGCACAGAACGCACGAGTTGCCTCAGTTGTCGCAACACAGGCGATTTTCGCCGCCAAGCCGCGCACAACGTCCGGGGCCAGCATCCTCTCTACGCATTGCTCCGCCTCACCGCTGCGCCCTGCTCTGGATCCACGCGACCAAGCCACCCCTCTACCGTCTGCACTGGTCGCCGCGGGCACTTCGTCCACGGCCTCTTGACCCCCATCGCAGGAGTCCACCATGCACCGCCTCGCTTGCCTCGCTGTCTTGCCGCTCGCGGCACTCGCCGTCCCGTCCGCCCGTCCCGCCGCGGAGTCCAGCAGCGCCGTCCCGACCACGAGTCGCGTCGCGTCCGCCGGCGTCGCGCCCTCGGCGGTCGACTTCGAGCACGCCTTCGAGAAGGTGGCCGAGTTCGTCCGCCCCGGCGTAGTGACCATCACTTCCGCCCGCCGCGTGCGCCAGCGCGAGCAGATCGGCCCGCGCGAGTTGTTGGGGATGCTCGAGGGAGCCCAGATCGACGGTCGCCTGCCCAATCAGGACCGCGAGGAGGACATGCCGCTCAAGGAGTACGGGCTGGGCAGCGGACTCGTGTTGTCGCCGGATGGCTACATCCTCACGAACCACCATGTCGTCGAGGGCGGTGGACGCCTCAAGGTGCATCTGGGCGATCGGCGCACCTTCGATGCGCGCGTGGTGGGCGTCGATCCGCAGACCGATCTGGCGGTCGTCAAGGTCGAGGCCAACAACCTCGCGCCCGCGAAGTTCGGCGACTCGAGATCCGTGAAGGTCGGCCAGTGGGTGGCCGCCTTCGGCTCTCCCTTCGGCCTCGACCAGACGATGTCCTGCGGCATCGTCAGCGCCAAGAGCCGCGCCAACCTGCACCTCGTCGACGACGAGGACTACCTGCAGACCGACGCGGCCATCAACCCGGGCGACTCGGGCGGGCCGCTGGTCAATCTCGCTGGCGAGGTGGTCGGCATCAACGCCGCCATCGTCAGCCGCACGGGCGGCTACCAGGGCATCGGGCTCGCCATCCCGGCCCACATGGCCAAGGAAATCTCGACCAAGCTGATGAAGGACGGCAAGGTCGTGCGCGGCTGGCTCGGCGTGGCGATCCAGGAGTTGACCACCGACCTCGCGCGCGCCTTCGCCGCCAAGACCGAAGAGGGCGTGCTCGTGGCGGAGATCGTCCCCGACTCTCCGGCCGCGCGCGCAGGCCTGCTCGCCGGCGACATCGTGGTGTCCATCGACGGCAAGCGCATCGAAGGACCGACCATGTTCCGCCACGCCATCGCCGACATGCGCCCGGGAACCAAGTGCCTCCTGATCGCCTGGCGCGAAGGCCGCGAGTTGGAGTTGTGGGCCGAGATCTCCAGCACGCCGCGCACCGGCGTGGGCGCGGTGGTCGATGCCGCTGCCAAGACCTACTTCGGCCTGGAACTGGCCGATGCGACGACGCTCAAACCTGGCTCGTGGCGCCTGCAAGAGGGCCGGCAAGGCGTCGTCGTGACCAAGGTGCTGCCCGACTCGTGCGCGGAAACCTGCGGCTTGCGGGCCGGGGACATCCTCGTGCAGATCGAACGCACCAAGGTGCGCGACGCGGCCCAAGCACGCGAGTTGCTCAAGGGCCGCACGGGCGAGGGCGCGGCGCTGCTCGTCGAACGAGCGGGGGCGCAGCGCTGGCTGCACCTCGATGCGGTGGAGGGCAACTGACATGAAGACCGTACGCACCACCGCGGCCATCCAACCCGTGCCACGCACGAGCCCCAAGCGCAAGTCGGCGACGGAGAAGTCGAAGGCCAAGACGGCTGGCCCCGCGACTGGTCCCATGGCTGGATCCACGCGCGGCTCCCCAAGCGTCGCCGAACCTGGCTCGACGGGCAACGCGCGCTCGCACGCCCGAAGCGCGTCAAATAAAATTGACATGACGCCTGGCGTCGCGGGGACCAGCTCGATCGGCGTCGGCGAGTCCAACGCCGTGGCGAAGCCGGCTTCGTCCCTGAGGGACCCACCCAAGGCCACCTCCAAGGTCGCGACGCCTCCAAGCCGACACGCCGTCGCGGCCGCGGGCGTGGATGTGCTGCATGCCATCTACGAACGACGAGCCGTGCGCGAGTACACGGGCGTCAAGCCGTCGAAGGAACTGCTCAAGCGCCTCTTCGACGCGGCGGTCCAGGCCCCGAGCGCCATGGACCTCCAGCCTTGGTCCTTCGTGGTCGTGCAGGACGCCGCACTGCTCAAGCGGTTGTCCGACCAGGCCAAGAAGCTGAGTCTCGCGCGCATGCCAAGCGGCCACGGACTCTCGCTCTACCGGCGCGAGCTCGAGGACCCCAAGACCGACATCTTCCACGGCTCCGGCACCTTGGTCGCCATCGTGGCCAAGCCCGGCCCATGGCCAGGCGTCGAGGACTGCTGCCTCGCCGGCCAGAACTTCATGCTCGCCGCCCACGCCCTGGGCCTCGGCACATGCCCGATCGGCTATGCCCGCGACGCCTTGAACGACCTCTCGTTCAAGCGCGAACTCGGCATCCCGACCGACCATTCCGTGGCCATGGCCATCGTCGTCGGCCACAAGAAGGACCAGCCGAGCCCGACGATTAGGCACGAAGCGCGCATCCTCGGCTGGCATTGAGCCAGCGCGGGACCAATTCGCAACGGGGCCAGCATCGAGGCGTGGCTGGGACGGGGCGTGGCGGCACCACGTCTTGTCCTGGCCGACTCCGCGCGTTCCATGGCGCGGGGGCGGGGCGAACAGGGAGCGGGAGTTCCGGCTTTCTCGATGCTGGTCCCTTTCATTGTGCGCGCCTAAGGACGCGCGGCAGCCCTATCTGGGTTCGTATTGCGAAAATTGACGGTCGCGGTGCTGCACCGCCTGCCCCTGCGAGCGTCCAAGTACTGATGGTGACTTGGAATTCCCGCCAGGTCGCGAGCTTCAGGGCTCCAGCACGCGTCCTGCACGCGCGTACAGCGTCGCTGGCAGCGCGCAGGTTGCAGCCCTGAGCACGCGCCGCTACGGCCCATCGCGAATGGCTTTGCGCATGCGCGTCGAAGGTCGCGCGGGATGCACGGCCACAAGACCCGCGCGAGGCCTCGCTCGCAGGGTCGCCCAAGTGCGAGTCGGAGGCTGAAACGGCCCTCTGGGTTCCAAGAAGCCGGGTCGCCAGGCCTCGGCCTGGGTGGACTTGTGGGCCTCCTTACAGATCTAGACGCGCGCCGAAGCGTAGCAAGCAGCAGCCAAGCCGCTTTTCGCGCTCGCACTCGCGCACAACGAAGGGGGCCAGCATCAATTGACCCACACCAACTCCCCCATCCCCCCCCTCACCCCCACCACCAGCGCGCATTGACCGTGCATGCGCGCCAAATCGACCGCCTCCCCCCGCCCAATCCCCGGCACCAACACGCTCGCCTCCGCCCGCCAGCCCGCCGCCAGCGGCTCGCCCGCTCCGTGCCACACGACGAAGCCGCGCCGTCCTAGCTGCGCCACCAACTCCGCCTGCCGCCGCGCGTTCTCTTCGTCGGACAACACCTTGGAACCCGGGTTGCACGCCGTCAGGTACGCCCATTCGCGACAGCCCAACTCGTCGAGCCAGCGGTCGAGTTCGGGGCTCGTGCCGCCGACGACGAGCGCCACCTCGAGCCCGCCGCGGCGCGCGGTGTAGCGGGTGGCGCGGTAGGCGGCGAGCAGATCAGGCGCGGCAGAGCAGGGGTGGTCCGCGGACTGCGTCATGCGTCAGAGTCTGACCGACGGCCGACGGACTGCAAGCGAGCCGCACTGGTCCACTTGGGGGTCGAGTCGCCGTCAGGCCGAGCGCGGCTCGCACTCCAGGTCGCCTTCGCCAAGCGCATCCGCGACCGGATTGGGCCACCATTGCGGGAAGAACGGCGCGTCGCTCCTGGAGTGCGGCTCCAGCTGGTCGAACCAGGTCGCCAGCGGATCGAAGCGCGCGAAGAATGGACGCCGCACGAGCTCCGGGCGCCTGCATTGCAGGTACTGCAGGATGTAGACCTCGTCCGCGCCGATCCGCGTCGTGCCGAGGATGTGCACCTTGCCGGGCAAGGCGGACATGCTCGGGCCGCGCACGGTGCGCGCCAAGCCGGACACCGAGGCGTAGGCGTCGCGGAAGATCTGGTGGCAACGCACGAGGGGGAGCTCGAAGTAGCGCTTCGCGCCCGTATCGCGCTCGACGAAGAAGTAGTACGGCACGCAGCCGAGTCGCACGCCGGAGCGCCACAGATCGCTCCAGATGACGGCATCGTCGTTCACGTGCCGAATGCAGGGGCTTTGCATGCGCACCACGGCGCCCGTCGCGCGCACGCGCCGGATCGCCTCTTGCGCGACAGCCGGTTCGAGTTCGCGAGGGTGCGACATGTGGGCTTGCAAGCTCAGTTGGCGTCCGGAGGCGACCACGCGCTCGAACAGTCGCAGCAAGTCGTCGGCATCGGGATCGTCGACGAAGCGGCGCGGCCAAAACGCCAGCGCCTTGGTGCCGAGTCGGATGGACTGCACATGCTCGAGCGCGGGTTCGCGCAGGATCGGGGCGAGATAGCGCTCGAGCACCGCGGTGCGCATCACGAGCGGGTCGCCACCCGTCACGAGCAGATCCGTGATGCCCGGTCTCGAGCGCAGGTACTCGACCAGCAACTCGTGGTCGCTGGAGCCGAAGCGCACATCGGCGCCGCCGACGAACTGGGGCCAGCGGAAGCAGAATGTGCAATACGCATGGCAGGTCTGACCGGCGGCCGGAAAGAAGAGCAGGGTCTCGGGGTACTTGTGCTGCGCGCCGTAGAAGGGCGCGCCGCGCACGACGGGCACGTTGTGGGTGGACTGGCCGGCCGGGTGGGGATTGAGCTCGGCGCGGATGCGAGCCACCTCCGAGGCCAAGCGCTCGGGGGATTCCGCCATGGCGGATTGCACGGCCAGGAAGTCCTCGTCGGCGAGCATGCCGCGCTGCGGGAAGACCAACTGGAAGAAGGGATCGTCCGGCAGGCGCGACCAATCGACCAGTTCGTCGACCACATGCGGGCTGGCCTTGAAGGGCAGCACCTGTCCGACGACCTCGATCGCCACGCGTTGCTCGGGATCGAGCCGTTCCCAGAGGGGATGACGGGCCACGTTGGCCAAGGTGATGGGTTGGTAGCGCATGGAACTTCGCCGCACGGTGGCGCACTCTCCATTACGACCGGAGCACGTCCGCGAATGGACATGGAAGTCAGGCGAGGCCGGCGAATCACATTCACAGATCCGATCATTATCATCGGTTTCATGAATCGCGACAAACGTCTCTTCACAAGATGGTCGATGGAACCAGACCTGCTGGCCTTCGTGGCCACGGTCCAGAAGGACGGGGTCGGCTCAGCCGCACGGACGCTCGGGCTCTCGCAACCAGCGCTGAGCTCGCGGCTCAAGCGCTTGTCGGACTCGGCCGGCGTGGTCTTGTTCCAGAAGAAGGGTCGCAAGCTCGAGTTGACCGCGGCGGGAGCGCGTCTCTACGAAGGCGCCCTGCGTGTCTCCAAGGCCTGCGAGGCGCTGGAAGCCGCGCTGCGCACGGAATTGACCGTCGACGCGCCGCTGCGCATCGGCGCAGCCGACGGCATCCCCAAGGTGGTCGTGCGCCGGGTGATCGAGCCCTTCTTGCGCGCGGGCTTTCGCGTCGAGTGCCGCGAGTGGCGCACCGATCTGCTTGAACAAGAGCTGATGGCGCACCGACTCGAGATGCTGATCGCGGACAGGCCCCTGCTCGGAGCGCGAGAAGCCGAGCTTCAGGCGGTCGTGCAAGGCCGTTCGCGCATCCTGCTTTGCGCACGCAAGGACCTCGTCGCCAAGATCAAGGCCGACTTCCCCCATTCGCTGGCACGCTTCCCCCTCGCCTTGCCCTCGCACCCAAGTCCCGTGCGCGAACGCATCGACCGCTGGCTGGCGCGTTACGCCCCCGAGGCCCGCATCGCCCTCGAGGCCGACGATCGAGCCTTGCTGCACCAAGCCGCCGCCGCCGGCCTCGTGGTCGCGCCCGTGGCCAAGACCGTCTCCCGCACGGTCAACGCCCAACACGGACTGGCGCCGGTCGCGGAGCTGCGCGGGGTGGGCGAGACGTACTATCTGATCCGCGCCAAGGGGCGGGTGCCGGATCTGTTGTAGGGATGCTGGCCCCGTTCGTTGTGCGCGCCGCGGCGCGAGCCATGCCCTACTATTGCAGCGCACAGGCACTTTTTCCGTGCCTGCCTGCCACATGCGCTCCTCGCCGAGCGTCCCATGTACAGGCCCGCGGAATTGCGCGCGCCAAAACCGCCAGGCATTGGCCCAACCTGCGTCAGGGCACTTCCAAATGCGCGCCCAAACGCGCCCGTGGGCACCTAGGAGCCTGCTCGAGCTGCCTGTGGCTGCGTTGGCCTCCGAGCACCTCATTAGTTCCCAGGCGCAGGCCGGCGAACCATGCGCGAGCATCCGAATGCCCAAGCCCACGCCCGGCCCTGCGCAACCAGCCCGAGGGCTGGTTTGGCCACCCGGGCACAGAACGCCTGAGCCGTGCCGGATGTAGCAGTGTTTGTGGTTTTCCGCCGCCAAACTGCGCACAACGACCGGGGCCAGCATCCACCTAGATCGCCCAACGCCCCGAGCGCTAGCATCCTCCCCCCTCCCCTCCGCCCCGCCGGAAGTGGCCGCCCCGCACCCCTCACCCGACGACCTGCTTCCGCGCTGTCGTCGCCCCGTTCCGCCACTCCCGCAGCCCACGCCACCGCCCTCCCCCCATGAGCTCCTACCCGACCGACATCGAAATCGCCCGCCAGACCACGCCTCGCCCGATGCCGGAGATCGCCGCCAAGCTCGGCGTGCCGGACGCGGCACTGGAACCTCACGGGCGCACGAAGGCGAAGCTCGACCTGGCGGCGATCCCGGGGCTTTTGGACAAGCAGCCTGGGCACCTGATCCTCGTCACGGCGATCAATCCCACCGCCGCTGGCGAGGGCAAGACCACGACGACGATCGG
>SXGR01109622.1_pt1 | contig 31449 bp, 24 predicted proteins | sample 3174711 | NCBI WGS metagenome assembly SXGR01 (sample SAMN11356860, study PRJNA531348) | freshwater metagenome | isolation source: freshwater sample F1-60 | place: China: Fuxian Lake, Yuxi | collected 2017-12-25 | reverse complement strand
GCTGGTCTTCAACAAGCTGTTCTTCCCGACGATAGATCCGGTCGCGGGCACGATGGCCGCGTTCGGGACGTATGCTGTCGGGTTCATCGCCAGGCCGTTCGGCGGGGTGCTGTTCGGGCATTTCGGGGATCGCGTTGGGCGGAAGTCGGCGCTCGTCGCCACGCTCATGATCGTCGGCCTCTCCACGTTCGCGATCGGACTGCTTCCCACGTACGACGCGGCGGGCGTGCTTGCTCCGATCCTGCTTGTTGTCCTGCGGTTTGTGCAGGGGCTTGGCGTTGGCGGCGAGTGGGCCGGGGCCGTGCTGATGGTCGCGGAACGTGGGGACCCGCGATGGCGCGGGTTCTCCGCGAGCTGGGTGCAGGCCGGCGCACCGGTCGGGCTGCTGCTCGCGACCGGCGCGTTCGGCTTGGTGTCGCTGTTACCAGAAAGTGAGTTCCTCGCGTGGGGCTGGCGTATTCCGTTCCTGCTCGGTGTGGTGCTGACTGGCGTGGGGCTGTTTCTCCGTCTGAAGATACTCGAAAGCCCGCTCTTCGCGAAGGTGCTTGAGGAGAAGCCCGCGACCGGACTGCCACTCCTCGAAGTGCTGCGCAGGCACCCGCGGAACGTGGTACTCGCGATGGGCGCGCGGATCGCTGAGAACGCGTTCTACTACTTCTTCACGGTGTTTTGCCTGAGCTATGGTACGCAACAACTCAAACTCCCACGAAGTGTGTTGCTCGATGGTGTGTTGCTCGCGGCGGTCGCGCACCTGATAGCGGTGCCATTCTTTGGCGGGTTGTCGGACCGCGTCGGGCGCAAGCCGGTGTACCTCGGTGGTGCGGTCTTCCTGGGTGCGTTCGCGTTCCCCTTCTTTCAGATGATGGGCACGAGACAGACGGAATGGATTTGGGCCGCGATCGTCATTGGCATGATCGGCCACGCCGCGATGTACGGTCCGCAGGCCGCGTTTCTGTCGGAGTTGTTCGGCACAAAGGTGCGGTACACCGGCGCGTCGTTGGGTTATCAGTTAGCGGCTCCGCTCTCTGGCGGCATCGCGCCGCTGGTGGCGACGGCACTCCTGCGCGAGTTTGACGGCGCTCCGTGGCCGGTCGGGGTGTATCTGGTGGGAATGGCGCTCGTCACGATGGTCGCGGTGCTGTTCGCGGCCGAGACGCGTTCTCGCGACCTGGATGATTGAGCGCGCTCGGCGAATTCACCTCGCTCGCTCCGGTGGTGCGGGTAGAATCGGGGCAGCACTCTCCGGTTTCGAGGCTACCCATGAACCACCGCTTCGGTTGCGTTCGCCTGGATCACCCGCGCGTCGGGCGGCGCGACCTCCTCCATGTCTGCGGGCTCAGCCTCCTCGGTTTCGGTACGCCCGACCTCGCGCGACTCGAAGCCGCTGCGCCCGCACCGCGTGCCGCGAAGGCGAAGTCGGTTGTGTTCATCTTCCAATCGGGTGGGCCGAGTCAGCACGAGACGTTCGACCCAAAACCGGACGCGCCTGACAGCATTCGCGGCGAGTACGGCACCGTGCAAACACGCACCTCAGGCGTGCGGTTCTGCGAGTACCTGCCTCAACTCGCAGCGCGATCGGACAAGTTCGCGGTGGTGCGGACGATGTACCACCCGGCCGGGCGCGAGTTCCGCAACGAACACAACAGCGCGACGTACTTGCTTCACACCGGGCGCGCCGAAATGCCAGTCGGTGACACGAACGCGAGCATCGTGAACCCGCGCGCTGGGCGATTCGCGTGGCCGTCCATCGGCTCAATGATCGCTTACGCGAACCCGCCCGCACCCGGCGTTGCGTTTCCCGCCGTGGTGGAACTGCCCCGAACCAACTTGATGCGATACCCTGGTCGCGGGGCCGGCATTCTCGGGCCGAACTACGAGCCGTGGGGCGTCGATCTCGCGCCCGCGTGCCGCTCGCCGGACGCGGCCGGGTCGTGCCCCAATTGCTTCAGTCACGACGACCCGAACGACCTCACACGCGCCGCGGGGAAGGGGCCGAAGGCGTGGTGGGACAACAGCAGTTGTCGCGACGCGTCATTCCGGCTCCCGGACCTCGGCGGGGTCAGCGTCTCCGCGGTGGAACTGGAGAACCGCTCTTCGCTGCTGGATCGGCTCGACGCGATGCGCCGCACCGCCGCCGCGCCGTCCACTGCGTCGCACGCGGTCAACCGTCGGCGTGCGATCGAGCTTCTCGCAACTCTGAAACCGGGTGGCTCGAACCCGTTCGACCTCACACGCGAATCGCCCGCGGTGCGCGACCGCTACGGCCGCGAGGACTGGGGGCAGGGGTTCCTCGTCGCACGCCGGCTGGTCGAATCGGGAGTGCGGATGGTACAAGTGAACCTCCGCGGGTGGGACACGCACCAGAACGCGTTCCGCGACCTGAAGGGCAAACTACTCCCGTCCATCGACCGGTGCCTCAGCGGGTTCCTCGACGACCTCGAACAGCGAGGACTCCTCGATGAGACACTGGTGGTGATGTGCGGCGAGATGGGTCGGACGCCGAAGATTTCGCCGATCACAGTGGGCGGGAAGAACGCGTCGGGCGAAGTGTTCACGCCGGGCCGTCACCACTGGGGCGACGTGTTCCCCTGCTTCTTCGCGGGCGCGGGCGTTCGCGGCGGTCAGGTCATCGGCCGGACCGACAGGCACGGCGGTGTGCCAGCGACAGACGGGTACACGCCGGCCGACCTCGCGGCGACCGTCCTTCACCTGATGGGTATCGCCGGTGACGCGGTGTTCCGCGACGCCGAGGGCCGCCCGCACCGCCTGACGGAAGGCCAACCCATCCAACCGCTGCGATCGTGAGTCGCAAGAAGAGCTGTTGAAGCGCATTTTCGCTCTGGCCCTTGAAGTGCGTTCCCCGCACACTTATCATCGTCCTTTTCCATCGTGGTCAGACCCAACCCCGAGCGTTGCATGGCGGGCACCCCTCTCCCAATTCTCAAGCAGCGGTCGTTCGGCGAAACTTCGCGGCGCGACCGGTGGTGGCTCCAACCGCTCCTGGTGTTACTCGGACTTGGCTCGTTCCTCCTCTACGCGAACTGGGCCGCGCTGCAGGGCGAGCACTACACCCACGGCCCGTACCTGTCGCCGTTCTATTCGCCGGAAATCTTCGGTGACTCACCGCACTCGTGGTTCGGGCCGAAGCCGGGTTGGTGGCCGGACTGGATGCCATTCTCGCCAGCGCTTTTCATCCTGTGGGCGCCCGCCGGCTTCCGGCTCACGTGCTACTACTATCGCGGTGCGTATTACAAGGCGTTCTGGGCCGACCCGCCCAACTGCGCCGTCGGCGAGCCGCGCAAACGCTACATCGGCGAGAGCAACTGGCCGCTGCGGATCATGAACATTCACCGCTATTTCCTGTACGTCGCGCTGCTGTTCATCGTGATGCTCGGCGTCGACGCGGTCAAAGCCTTCTGGTTCACCGACAAGGTGACCGGCAAGGGCGAACTCGGGATCGGCGTCGGCTCGCTGGTGCTTTCGCTCAACGTGATTCTCCTGAGCGGCTACACACTCGGTTGCCATTCGCTGCGGCATCTCGTCGGCGGCGTGAAGGACTGCATGTCGGAATCGCCAACCTGCCACAAGATGTACAAGGGCTGTAGCGCGCTGAACAAGCGCCACATGCTCTGGGCATGGGTGAGCCTCGTCGGGGTGATGTTCGCAGACGTGTACGTCCGGCTCTGTTCGATGGGCGTGTGGACGGACCTGCGAATTCTGTGACTGATTAGGTTATCCGCGACCCGAAGGGATCGCGGAGGTATCGCTCTCGGCTAAACGTAACCTGGATTTCTCTCCCATGCCTGTTGAATACCAGACTCACGAACACGATGTCATCGTTATCGGCGCCGGCGGCGCGGGCCTTCGCGCCGCGATCGAAGCGAGCGCCACCGGTGCGTCGGTTGGCCTCGTGTGCAAGTCGCTGCTCGGCAAGGCACACACCGTGATGGCCGAGGGCGGGATCGCGGCAGCGCTCGCGAACGTCGATAACCGCGACAACTGGAAGGTCCACTTCGCGGATACGATGCGCGGCGGGCAGTATGTCAACAACTGGCGCATGGCCGAACTGCACGCGCGCGAAGCCCCAGACCGCGTGCGCGAACTCGAAAAATGGGGCGCCGTCTTCGACCGCACGCCCGACGGCAAAATCCTTCAGCGGAACTTCGGTGGGCACAAATACCCACGGCTCGCGCACGTCGGCGACCGCACCGGGTTGGAACTGATCCGCACACTGCAAGATCACGGCGTTCACCAGGGCATCAACGTTTACATGGAGCGTACGGTTATCCGGCTGCTCAAGGACGGCGACCGGATCGCGGGCGCACTCGCCTACGACCGCGAGCGCGGCCGGTGGACCGTGTTCCGCGCGAAGGCGATCGTTCTCGCTACCGGCGGCATCGGCAAGGCGTACAAGATCACATCCAACTCGTGGGAGTACACCGGTGACGGGCACACGCTCGCCTACGACGCGGGCGCCGAACTGATCGACATGGAATTCGTGCAGGTCCACCCCACCGGCATGGTGTGGCCGCCTTCTGTTCGTGGCATCCTCGTGACCGAAGGCGTGCGCGGCGAAGGCGGCGTTTTGCGGAACAGCAAGGGTGACCGGTTCATGTTCGGCGACATCCCGGAGAACTACAAACCGCAGACCGCGAAGGACCAGGAAGAAGGCTTCCGCTACGTACTCGGCGACAAGGAAGCGAACCGCCCGCCGGAACTGCTGACGCGCGACCACGTCGCGCGGTGCATCGTGCGCGAGGTGCGCGAGGGTCGCGGCAGTCCGCACGGCGGTGTGTTCCTCGAACTGCAAACGTTTGCGGAGTGGTTCGGCAAGAAGAACCCCAAGTTCAACGCGGCCGAACACTGGAAGAAGAAGCTGCCGAGCATGTACCACCAGTTCAAGGAACTCGGCGGACTGGACATCACCAAAGAAGCTATGGAAGTCGGCCCAACGACGCACTACATGATGGGCGGCGTGCGGGTCGACAGCGACACGCAGATGTCGCGCATTCCGGGGCTGTTCGCGTGCGGCGAGTGCGCCGCGGGCATCAACGGCGCGAACCGCCTCGGCGGAAACTCGCTCTCCGACCTTCTCGTGTTGGGTAAGCGCGCTGGCGAGTTCGCGGCCGATTACGCGAAGAAGCAGAACGCCGCGGGCGCGATCCACGCCGATCAGGTGGACAGCGCCGCGAAGTGGGCGCTCGAACCGTTCGACCGCGCGACTTCGGAAAGCCCGTTCAAGGTTCAGGAAGACTTGCAGGAGATGATGCAAGACCTCGTCGGGATCGTGCGAAAAGAGGACGAGATGGTTCGCGCCCTCGATGGCCTGCAGAAACTGCGCGCCCGTGCCGCGAAGGTGCAGGTGACCGGTAATCGCGAGTTCAACCCCGGCTGGCACACCGCGATGGACCTGCACAACCTTCTCACCGTGTCCGAAGCGGTGGCACTGGCCGCGATCCAGCGCAAGGAGAGTCGCGGTGCGCAATTCCGCGACGACTACCCGAAGAAGGACAACGCGAAGTTTGGCAAAGTTAACTCCATCATCGCGAAGGGGCCGAACGGCGAGATGCAGATCAAGTTGGAGCAACTCCCGCCGATGCCGGACGAACTGAAGGAAGCGATCAAGACTGAAGCCGGCGGCGCGCTGCCGGATGAGTTGAAGTAGCTCGTGGCTTACGAGCCGCGACCGCAAGGGAGCGGCAAACGTGAACCGCTCCCTTGCGGTCGCGGCTCGTTGAAAACCAAGGATTCGAGATGCCAACAACGTTCCGCATCTGGCGCGGCGATGCCGCCAAAGGCGAATTCAAGGACTACACCGCGGAGGCCGGTGAAGGGATGGTCGTCCTTGACGCCGTTCACCAGATTCAAGCTACGCAAGCGCCGGACCTCGCGTGCCGCTGGAACTGTAAGGCCGGCAAGTGCGGGTCGTGTTCCGCCGAGATCAACGGCATGCCCAAACTCATGTGCATGACGCGACTCGACGACCTCCCGCCCGGCGAGATGGTCGTCGTTGAGCCGATGCAGGCGTTCCCGCTCGTGAAGGATTTGGTCACGGACGTGTCGTGGAACTACGAGGTGAAGAAGCGCATCAAGCCATTCCGCCCAAGGAAGCCGGACAACGCTGATGGCACCTGGAAGATGGCCCAGGAAGACGCGGACCGCGTGCAAGAGTTCCGCAAGTGCATCGAGTGCTTCTTGTGTCAGGACGTGTGTCACGTTCTGCGCGATCACCACAAACACCCGGAGTTCATCGGCCCACGGTTCCTCGTTCACGTGGCGCAGTTGGAGATGAACCCGCTCGACACCGAGGACCGCATCCCGGAACTGAAAGAGAAGCAGGGCATCGGCTACTGCAACATCACGAAGTGCTGCACGAAGGTCTGTCCGGAACACATCACCATCACCGACAACGCGATCATCCCGCTGAAGGAACGCGTCGTCGACGAGTACTACGACCCCGTAATGAAGCTGATTCAGTTGGTCTTCAAGCCGCGCAAGAAGGACGAGTTGGCGGAGACGAAACCAACTTGACTCAGCCGCTTGCGGCTTCGCGGGAGGACTCGCCATGTTCTTCGCATCGAAAAGAAGCCGGAACCGCGACGTGCTTGAACAGCCGTCCGGCAGTCGCGTGATAGTGGAGCGGCACGCGGATGGCGTAACGATCACTGTCCCGCCGCTCGGGGTCCGGTCGGCACTCGGTGGGGCGATCTTTATTGGCGTCATCTTCGCCACGGTCGGCGGCATCCTAGCCGTGATGACGCTCCCCGAACTGCTGCGCGGCAACGCGAAGTTCAACCTGGGGATAGTGATCGTCGTCGTGTTCACGTGCGTTGGGGTGGGGATTGTCCTGGCCGCGGTTCAGAGCGGGCGCAAGCGGGTGGTACTCGCGATCGTCGGCGACCGGTTGCTCACGTACGAGTCCGGCCCGCTGTCCTCCAAGAGACGCGAGTGGAACCGCGCCGAGCTGAATGACATCGACTGCGGGCCGAGCGGCGTGTCGGTGAACAATAGGCCGCTGCCGCAACTCCATATCGACGTGGGCGACAGTTCGCCCATTGGGATGCTGACCGGCCGCAACTTAATCGAATTGAAATGGATCGCGACAGTCCTCCGTCACGCGCTTCGGCTGCCGGGCGCCAACTAGCCTACCATGTGTGCCTCCGCGACACGATGAAGCAATACGAGTAGGCCGAGTAACTGGCGCCACTGGCCAACGACGACGCGCTCATGCGCTGGAACAGTTGCGCGCGAATGATCATGAACCACTCCGACATCGCCCCGATCGAAGAGCTAGTGAGTCGGCAACTGACTCAACCGTCATTCGTCCTTCAAGCGGTCGCGGAACACCTTCCGTAATTTCTCGACCTTCGGTCCGATGATGGCGCGGCAGTAGCCTTGTCGCGGGTTGTTCGCGTAGTAGTTCTGGTGTTCCGCGTCCGCCGGGAAGAACTCGCAGAACTGGGTAATCTCGGTCACCATCGGCGATCGGAACACACCCGCAGCGTCGATCTTTGACTTGTAGCGATCTGCCAACTCCCGTTGCCGCTCGGAGTGGTAGAAGACTACAGAGCGGTACTGCGGCCCGACATCGTTCCCCTGTCTGTATGCCCGCTTTCGGTGGAGAGGCGAACGTTCTCCTCCAGGCACTCGCGGAAGCCGATGGCGAGCTACCGGAGGAAGCCGACACGCCGGAACCGGTCGTGGCCGATCCGACGCTTGGCACGCTCCACGGGGCGCGCCTCGCGGGTTTTCAGGGCTATTCGTGTGCCTCGTGTCACGTTTGGAACGGGCGACTGATCGGTTCGCCGGACCCGGTCGCAACCGGCCCGGATTTGACGCACACCGCGGGTCGTATCCGCCGCGACTGGTTCGACCGCTACCTCGAATCGCCGATGCGGTTCCATCCCGGAACGCCGATGCCGGGAGTGTTCCCGCACGGTCAGCGGGCGATGCTCGCGAGCGTACTCGACGGCGATCCGGCTCGGCAGAAGGACGCGCTGTGGGCGTACCTTGCGTTGGGCAAAGACGCGCCCGGACCGGCCGCCCCGCCCGCGGTGCCGGTTGCGCCCCCGACCAGAGGCGAAAGCGTCATCGTCGCGCAGATCCCGATTCGGCTGCCCGACGGAAAGGCGGTCGAAAGCATCTCCGTGCTGTCGGCCGATCACGACCTGCTCGTGTACGACCTCGGCGACGGCAAGTTGGTCGCGCTGTTCACCGGCGGGCAGATTCTTCGCAACGTGCAGGGGCGTATTCGCCAGTTCATCGCCTCCGGTAGTTCGGTCGATTTCCAGTCTTTGCCCGTGTGGGAACTCCTCAAACGAGGGAAGCCGACCGAACGCACACTGTTGGGTTACGACCGCCTCCCGGATGGCGTGCGGCTCCGGTGGGAGTCCCGCTTCGACAAGGAAACGCTGGACGTTGAGGAGACACTGCGGTTCGTGAGCGAGGAAGGCACGCGCGGACTCGTTCGCGAGTTGAAGCCGGCCGGCGATGCGAAGCCGGTCGCGGTGAGAACGCTGTTGGCGGGTGTGAAGGCACCGCCCGCGTGGGACAACAAGCCTCTGAGTTTCCCAGACGATCCCGACGGCTCGCTCGAACGCCCCGGTTACAACGCGGTGATGTACCCGCGGCCCAAGACCGTGTCCGGCGAGGACCGCATCATGCCGGGCGCGGTCGCGGTGCGCCCGAAGGATGGGCAGGTGTTCGTCGCGTCGATGAAGACAGGCGAGCTGCTCACCCTTCGAGACCCTGCGGATGCGAATCGCGCGAAGTTTGAACTGTACGGACGCGGGCTGTACCAGGACGCGCTGTCGATGCTCGCGGAGGATGACGGGTTGTACGTCCTCCACCGCCGCAACCTCACAAAGATCGTTGAGCGGAACGGCGTGCCTGATCGCTTCGATCGTGTGTTCGCGCTACCGCATGGAATCGCGGACACATACGACATGGCCTACGGCCTGGCACGCGACAAGAGCGGCGCCTTCGTTCTCAGCTACGCGCCGCACGCGAACGCGACACTTCTCGGTTCCGGCGGCGCGCTCCGTATGAAACCGGGCAAACCCGCTGAGGAGGTTGCTTACGGGATGCGGAACCCGCTCGGCTGGTGCGCCGGGCCGGACGGCGAGGTCTTCTTCACCGACAACCAGGGCGACTGGGTCGCGACGAACAAACTGTGTCACGTGAGCGAGGGCAAGTTCTACGGCTGGCCGAACTCCGCCCAGAAGCAGCACATCGCGAAGCCTGCTGGCAAGCCGACGGTGTTGGTGCCATACGGCTGGGCGCGGTCGATCCACGGCGTCGCTTACGACAATACCGGAGGCAAGTTCGGCCCGTTCGCGGGGCAATTGTTCATGGCCGAATTGATGTTCGGCGGCGGCATCGTCCGGGCGAATGTGGAGAAGGTGAATGGTGTGTACCAGGGGGCGTGCTTCCCGTTTTGGGGCCGGGGGTTGCTCGGGCCGGTCTGCCTCGCGTTCGACCCGCGGGGCAAGTTGTACGTCGGCGGTATCACCGAACCGGGTTGGATGGCCCAGCCGGACCGCGGCGCGCTGTTCCGCATCGACTTCACCGGCAAGGCAGCGTTCGAGATGCAGTCGATTCACGTGCGACCGCGCGGTTTCCGTGTCGTATTCACGACACCGGTCGATAAGGCCAACGCCGGTGCGGTCGCGTCATTCAAACTGGAGAGCTATCGGTACGAGTACACCGGCGCGTACGGTTCGCCCGAACTCGACCGCGCCGCGGTGAAGGTCGAGAAAGTCGAAGTTGCGGCCGACGGACTGAGCGTGGATATGACGACCGCCACGCTGGTGAAGGATCGCGTCTACCTTGTGAGCATGCCCGGCGTTCTCTCCGCGATTGGCGAGCGGCCGGTCTATCCGACCGGTGCGTACACGCTCAACGAGATCCCTGCGAAGTGAGCCCACCAAACCCGGAGAGTTCTTATCGTGAACGCCGGGGGTCCTGCCCTGTCGTTCGATGTTGGGCGATCAGCGGACCACGACCGTCAGTTCGTGTGGTGTCTTCTCTGCGTTCCCGACCGCGTCCTCGGCCTGTGCCGTGAGCTTCACCGCTCCCGCCTTCGTCGCGAGCGTGACTTCCCATTCGCCGTTGGCCGCGACCTTCGCGGTCAGGCCGTTCACGGTCACACGCTTCAGTACACCGTTGTCCGAGGTGGTGCCGCGAACCACGAGGTTGTCGCCGTCCTTGCGGACGTGCGTGATGACGGTGATCGGCGTCAACTTGTCGATCGGTTCCAGCTTCGCGACTTCGATTTCGGCACCAGCGAACGCGGTGCCGCCGGCGCCGGTGCCCTGTGGGAAGCCGGGGAGCCGGCTCCGGTTCAACTGCCCGATGGCGCGGTAGTCCTCCAGACTCGCCATCGTGTACTTCCCACTGATGCCCGTGAAACGCACGTCGCGGTAGTCTTGCCCGACGAACCGCGATCGGTACACCTCGTAGCCGCAACGATGGATACGCAGACCGTCGATACGCACGTGCGGAACATCGACCGTGTACCCGCGACCGCAGAACCAGATCTTCATGTCGCGAACCACGAAGGGCCGATCGCGCTCGGGGCCAACTCCACCGGAGTCCTGACCGAGATTTAAGCCGTAGGTGCCGATGTGATGCGCCTCGTTCCCGTCGAACCGGACGAACGGCATCGTGCGGATGTCCATGGCTTCACGTTGACCGTTTGGCTGACGGACGCTCAACCGCAGATCGAACGGTTCGGGACGTGGCTCGCCCTTCTTGGGCTTCACGAATGGTCCGGCCTGCGGTGTCGCTTCAAAACGGAACCCGTAGCCATCGCACTCGGCCGCGACGTTGCGCGTGAATGTGTTGTGGCTGTTGGCCCACCAGAACCCGGCCCCTTCGTTCTTGTCAAACGGGAGCGGCTGTTTCGGAGGGGCGACGCCTTCCAGAGCCTGAACCGCGAGGTTTCGATCCAGCACGTTGTAAACCTCGGTGCCGTCTTCGAGAAAGTAGCCGTGACCGGTGCTCTGGTAGCCGACGCAGTCACGCACAACCAGATACTCGGTGCCGTGAATGGTCACCCAGCGATTGTGGCTGTCCCAGACGGATGCGCCAACGACCGACGAGCCGCGCATCGTGTCGCGGCAGAGGTGAAAGTGGATGGGATAGCGCCCGAGCAATCCCTTCTTGCCGAGGTGCCGGAACTCCGCGAAGTTGATGCTCCCGGCGGATCCCTTGTGATACATCGTGTGGCCGCGCACACCCTCGGGTGAGGCCGACTCGATGACAACGTTCCGGGTCAAGTTCGCGACCTCGGTTCGGAATTCGCCTTCGCCCGCGTGGTGCGATTCGAGCGCTCTATCGAGGCTCACCGTTGCGTCGGCGATCGCGCGAATGGTGCGAACCTCCGTGCCCTTGGTGTTGTGGGAACCCGCCGAAGTCGTGACGATGACACGGTCGCCGACGCGCCAACCGCGAACGGCTTCGCTCAAGGTCAACTCGGTTCCGGTCGCGTCCTTGCCGAGTTTGACCCACGTCCGGCTCATTGGCTGACCGTGGAAGTCCATGCGCCCGCCGCAGCACACGATGGCCGGGCAACTCTCCTTGTCCATCCCGTCGATGTAGTGCAACCGGATCTTCGCGGACCTGCCTGCGGCGATGGGCGTTTCGGGCGTGCCGACCAGCAGCGTGGGTTTGCCGTCGCAGCAGAGGCACGCGGTCGTGAACCCCGGCCGAGCGGTGTCGAACTTCGGTAACGGCTTCTCGTCCTTCGGGTGCGTGCTGCAGTCGAACCCATTCTCGTCGAGTTCCTCGCCGTGCTGAATCTTGATCAGCCCGACGTTCAGCTCGGTGTCTTTGTCTGGTGTGAAGGTCAGCGTACCGACGATGAACAGCGAGCGAATAACCGCGACCGACTTCACGTCGTAGGTGACCGTGTGGCCCACGCGCACGAGTACCTTGTCGCCGGCCGCGGGCACCTTGCCATCGACCCAGGTGGTGGACTCCGACCAAGAACCGGAGCGCGCGGACTTCACCACGTTTGGAGCCGCGTGCGCAGCGACTGGAGCCGCGAGCAGAAGCACGAGCGTGAGCAGCCGTCGCATGAGTAGATCTCGCCTGTTGTGGAAGGACCGCTATGTGAAATGCCGTGCGTGCGGTGAGCGGGTCCGTGATTTTCGCCAGGAAGGAAGCACGCGTCTGAGCGACGCCGTTGTTTCGAACTACAACGGGCGAGCACACGGATCAGTATCCGGCGCTCGCTCGTCATTCGTCGCGGTCACTTCTGTTTTATGTCGTAGCAGAGCAACAACTCCTGGTCGCGAATATACAGCCGGCCGTTAGCCACGACCGGGTGCGCCCAGGCGCTGAGCTTCGACCGGTCCGGCTGGTCGAAGCGGCCCAGTTCGACGTACTTCTTTGGGTTCGCCTCCGCCAGAATGATGGTCCCCTTGCCGCCCTCGTTGCGGTGGTACAGAAGCCCCTCGGCGAACGTGATCGACCCTTTCGAGGCCTTCGGCTCAGACCATGCGATCGCGCCGGTCTTGAAGTCAACGCATGTGAGCTTGCCGCTCCCCTCGCCGTAGAGGTATCCGTCCAGCAGCACGACACCGCCGTGGTGGTTCTTCAACCGCTCCTCGAAGTAGACCTCCTTCGTTTCGAACTTGCCGTCGTTCTTGGAGACCTTAGCGAGACCGCCGCCCTTGTTGTAGGACGAGGCCGCGTACACGTGCCCGTCGTGGAAGACCGGGGTGGAGCAGTTCGCGGTTCCGTTGGCTGGGGTGTCGTACCGCCACAGGAATTCCCCGTCGGACGCGCCCACGGAGACGACCCCTCCGCGAACGAACTGGATGTACTGCTTCTGCCCGGCGCTCTCGACAGTTATCGCGGAGGAGTACTGTGCCCCGTCGCCCTTAGGCACGGCAGACTTCCAGATGACTTTGCCGGTCGCCTTCTCCAGCGCGACGATGGTGTTCTTCCCGCCCGGTGTGCAGATCAGCTTGTCTCCATCGATCAGCGGTGACTCGGTGTAACCCCAACTCGGAACGCTACCGCCGAAGTCCTTGACGAACTCAACCTGCCATTCGAGTTTGCCGGTCTTCGTTTCGAGGCATACGAGTTTGCCCTTGCTGCTGACCGCGTAGGCCTTCCCGTCCGCGATGGTGGGTGTACCGCTCGGGCCGTTGTTCTGGTTGGTGTTGCGCGGTGCGTCGAACGGGGTGAACCAGAGTTCCTTGCCGTCCGCCTCGTTCAGCGCCCAAACACCGTCTTGCTTGTCGCGCGTGCCAAGCCCGAAGATCTTGCCTTCAGCAACAGCCGGGGTGCCGAACCCCAGCCCCAGGTTGGTGACGGACCAGAGTTTTGCTGGTCCATCTTTCGGCCACGACTTGAGCAGGCCGGTTTCCTTGCTCAGTCCGTCGCGATTCGGACCCCGAAACTGAGGCCAGTCGGCACCTTCGGCGGCACCGAGAGTGCCGAGTAGGAGACCGAGGACGAGTCCGGTGGAGACGACACGTTGTCGCAACATGGTTGAGGGTTCCTGAAGGTGGGTTGGAAGCAGGCGGGAGAGAGTCAGGATACGGAGACGGGGTCGATTTGGCTTCGAGCGACACCGTGGCGGGATCGCCACAAGCAGAGCGCAAGAGAATCATGTCCCCACCCCTGGTTACCACGATTTGTTGAACAACAAGAAGCTGTGGACAGGGAGATAGTTTCTCGTGACTACCGGAACCTTATAGGCTCGGCGTGCTTTGGTGCCCGGAGCCGGCGGCAATGAACTCGTCGTACCAACGGAATCACAGGTCGAATCCACTCTCCTCCGACCCTTCGAGGTGCGCCGCGAGGGAATACGAGTTGAGGGTCAGACGTTGGGTGTTGAACCGGGTCTCTACCCACCGCTCGAACCCTGTCGCGTCGAAGCCCCCGAAACGGGCCGGCTCGGCGAGCGAATGGAAGTCCTCGGCGAACCAAATCCCGCTCAGCAGTAGGTGCAGCCCCCAGATCATCTTGCGGCCCAGCCACATCCCTGGCCGCTGGCGGACGGATGCAAGCAGAGTCGGCATATCGGGGTATCGCTCTCGCCACTCCACCTCACGCCCCTCCGCCGCCGAACTAGATATTATCCCGACCGGTGTTGCGCGTTAGGGCGGCCGGTGCTGGACGGGGGTAACGCGAAACCCGGTCTCACGAACGAGCAGACTACCTAACCACGTCACGACACGCGACACCCTAATCCTGAGTTCGACTTCTGTTCGTGACTACGTTCACTTCTGCTATCAACATGCGCTACGAGGGTGTGCCTACTTCTTTGAAACACTCCGGATAGAATTGCAAGCGTTCGACCCGCCAGTGTTCACACCAGTACTCGGCTCACCTACCACCTAGAGAGGGAATCGCCGTGTTCCGTCCCATCTCCGCGCTCGCGATCGTCTTCGCACTCGCGCTCCAGGCTCCCGTGCTCGCGCAACAACCGACCCCGCGAGAGAAGAAGGTTCGCGACGACAAAGTGAAAGTCGAAGCCGACGGCTTCTGGATTTACAACAACCTGCCGAAGGCTTTCGAAGAAGCGAAGAAGGATGCGAAGCCAATCGTCGTCGTGTTGCGCTGCCTCCCGTGCGAGGAGTGCGTGAAGCTCGACGACAACCTCGTAGACAAAGACCCGACCTTGCGCCCGCTTCTCGAAAAGTTCGTGCGGGTTCGCGTCGTCTCCACCAACGGCCTCGATCTCTCCACCTTCCAGTACGACTACGACCAGTCATTCGCGGTGTTCCTGTTGAACGCGGACGGCACCGTGTACGGGCGGTTCGGCACACGGTCGCACCGTACGAACTGGGTTGGCGACGTGTCGCTCGACGGTCTTGCGAAGGCGCTCGAAGGCGCGCTGGCGCTGCACGCGGAGTTCCCGAAGAACAAGGACTCGCTCACCGCGAAGCGCGGCCCGGCCCCGCTGTTCCCGGCCCCGGAGAAGTTCCCGCTGCTCGGGAAGTACGGCCCCGAAATCGACTACAAGGGCAACGTCGTTCAGAGCTGCATCCACTGTCACCAGATCGGCGACGCGATCAAGGACACGTACCGCAAGAAGAAGGAACCGCTGCCGGAAGAGGTGCTGTTCCCGTACCCGCACCCGAAATCGCAAGGGCTGATCCTCGACCCGAAGGAACGCGCGACATTGTTGAAGGTGGAGAAGGATTCGCCCGCGGAGAAGTCCGGGTTCAAGCCCGGTGACCAGATCAAATCGCTGAACGGTCAACCGCTATTGTCGATCGCCGATGTGCAGTGGGTGCTTCACCACACGTCCGCGGCCGGCGCGACGCTGAAGGCCGAAGTGGTTCGCGACGGCAAGCCCGCGACCGTGTCGCTCGCGCTGCCGAAGGGATGGCGCGAACGCGATGATATCTCGTGGCGGGTGGGCACCTGGCCACTGCGCCGCATGGCGACTGGCGGTATGGTTCTCGAATCGATCGCGGAACGGCCGGCGGGCGTGCCGAAGGACGGGATGGCGCTGCGTGCGAAGAGCGTGGGGCAGTTCGGCGCACACGCGGCAGCCAAGAACGCCGGTTTCCAGGCGGGCGATGTGATCATCAAGTTCGACGGCCAAACCGACTTCACGCGTGAAGCGGACTTGCTCGCGTACGCACTCCGCTCGCGCAAGGCGGGCGAGAAGGTGTCGGTGACAATCGTACGCGGCGGCAAGACGATGGAGATGACGCTGCCGATGCAGGAGTGAACACAAAGCCGACCGAGAACCGGTGCGAGGTTGGAGAACGAGCAATTCGAGCATCCCCGCGAGTGAAGTTTCTAGACTGGCGGCGAAGAGCAGTCGCCGCCAACGTTGAGAATGCCCATGAGATTTGTCTCGGTCCTCTCCCCACTCGTCGGGTGCCTCGCCGCCGCGATCTGTATCGACCTGACCGCAGCGTTCCAGCGATGGCAAGACGGCGACACACTCATTCCGGTACTGAGCAGCCTGTACGCCTGGACGCCGTTCTACTGGAGTCAGGACCGGCTCGGGATGCTGGTTCCACTGCTGGCGACCCCGTTCAAGCACCCGCTGACGAACCTGCTCGTCCAAAACGGTCTCACCATTTTCGGTTGTCTGATGACGCTCGTCGTGTTCGCGTGGTAGGTCCTGCGCGACCGGACCGCGGCGGCGGTCGGGCTTGCAGGGGCCGCCCTTTTCCTGCTCGCGTCCCCGGAGAAGAACCGCTTCTACACGCTGAATTGGGCGTACCCGTACCTGATTCCCTCCGCGCTCGCGCTCCTCGCCGTACCTCTCGCAACCCCACGCTTCGCGTCGGCCGCGACCGCGGTACGGGCGGCGCGGGCGTACAAGATTCGCGGGCCGATGAAGGTGTTGGCGATCGGCGTGCCGCGACTCGTGCTCGCCCTGGTCCTCACCGCGGTCGCGTACTGGACGAACGTCGGGAACTCGCTCACCGTCGTGCCCATCCTTTTCGGGCGGTTCGTGCTCGCGGGGCGCGAACGGTCCAAGGCAGAACTCGTAACCGGTCTGGTCCTGACCGGCGCGGGCACCTGGCTCGGGCGGCGCTTAATGAAATGGCGCGGTCAAGGCGAAACGACGACCTTAAGCATCGCGGATGTGGAGTTGTGGTCCGAAAGTTGGCGCAAGTTCGGCGCGAAGACGTGGGCGCACTACGACGCGTACCTGATCGTATTGGGCGGGCTGCTCGCGTTCGCGCTGGTCTGGGTCGTCGTGTCCCGCACCCGGTCGCACGTCCCGCGTGCGGTGGTGTTTCTCGCGGTCGCGATCGCCGCCCTCGGCACACAATTCGTCGTCGTCGGCACGACGCAGTGGATCCGCCTCAACCATTTCGACTTGCGCTACATGTACGGTACTCTCGCGCTGCTCGCCGTTGGTGTCGCGGGCGCGGTCGTCGGGCCGTTTCTCGCCGCGGTCGCACCGGGGCACCTCCGAGTGGTGACCGTGCTCTTCTCGCTGTTGCTCCCGCTGACGGCGGTTTGTCAGTACGGCAGCCCGTCCGTGGCATCCGCGCGCGCCGGTCTTGATCAGTCCACGGGATATTGGACCGCCGACCTGATCGACACGGACTGTACGCACCTGATCGGCGATTACTGGTGCGTCTGGCCCGCGATGTTCCACACGAACATGACGTGGGCCGACCGCGGCGAAGACCGGAAGGTGTGGGCCATCGCGATGCGGGCCGAGGTGACCCACCCGCAATGGGGACAGTCGGCCACGGAGCGGCCCCGAATCGGCGCGCTCGCCCCCAACCCCGCGCTGCCGCATTACACCGGCCCAACCCCGGACCGCATCGGCCTTCCGGGGATGGCGAATGATATCTTCCCGAAGATCAAGCGGATCGAACGCCGCCCGCGGCTCTGGGTCTATGTCCGCGACGACCCGTCTCGGCCTGCACCGTGACACGAGAAGAAGGAGTAACAGTGCGACCACAGGGCGGAGAGCACCTGTGGTCTGCGCGGAAGGTTACTTCCCGTCCAACTCCAGAACCACGTCGTTCGCGCCTTCCTTGATCGTTACCTTGAGCGGCGTCTTGTCTGGGGCCGCGTACTTCTCGGGTAACTGGGTTTTCTCCGGGATGTCCCCGTCGTAGTAGCCCTTGCCTGTCTTCGCGACAGTGACCACGTACTCGCCGGCCGGGGCGCCGTCGAACTTCGCGTAGGTCGTCACCGTGAACTTACCCGCCTCGTCGGTCAACCCGTCGCAAACGCGGGTGTAGACCTTGGTTTCCGCGTTGTAGCTGTGGAACGTCACCGTCGAACCGGCCGCCGGCTTGCCGTCGAGTTTCACCCTCCCCGAGACCGGGAACGTCTCCTTCTTCTTCACCGCCTTGCCCTTCTCGTCGCTTGCGGCGATCTTCAGGTTCGCCGGATACACGCCGGCGAGGTCCACGTTCACCAGCACAGGGTCGGCGTTGTTCTTCATCGTGATGAGCATCACCTGATCGAACTCGCCGTACTGCACGCCGCGCATCCGGCTCCCGCCGCCGGTGGTCGCGAGTTGGTAGTACTGCGTGCCGTTCCGCTCGAACACCTGATAGCGGTGGACGTGCCCGACGAACACATTGTGCTTCCGTCCCGCGAGCGACTTCTCCACCGCGCCCCAGCCGTTCTTCACCAGATCCTTCGCGGTCCAGATCGGCTTGTGGAGAAACACGAACGTCCACTTCGCGTCCTTGTTCGCCTCGACGGTCTTCGCGACCCACTCCTGTTGTTCCTTGTCAATGGTGCCCATCTCGTCAGGTGGGTTCTCGGAGCACAGACAGAGGAACAGCGCGCCGCGGTACGTGAAGTGGTAGTACTTCTTTCCGTAACGCTCGCCCCACTTCGTCACGAGCGTTTTGTTTGCGAGGTCGTGATTCCCGGGGACGTAGAAGAACGGCATCTCGAACCGCTTCACGTAGCCGTCGAACTCGTCCCATTCGGCTTTGATCGTTTCGTCCTTCGTCGTGTAACCCTCGATGAGGTCGCCGACGGACATCACGAACTGCGGTTGCAGCATATTGATCTGCTGAACGGCGCGGGAGAACACCTTTTCGCGGTGCCCGCCGGTACGGTCGGACACGACCGCGAACGTGAACTGGTTCGGATCGTTGTTGAGTTTGAGCGAGGTCCAGGGGTTCTTCTCACCTGCCTCGATCTTGAGAACGCCGGAGTCGGCGTCGCGGTCCTTGTCTGGGGCGGCGCCCGAGCGCGACAACGCGATCACGCCCGCGAGCGCGGCGGCTGTGACGAGACCGAGGAGGAACTGTTTCATTGGCAGCGGTTCCGTGTGGGAGGGCACTCACGGAACGCTACCCGAACCTGGTTGCGTTGGCAACCGCTGACGCTGGCCTTCACGCGATTTTCGCACCAGGTCGGGTTACTTGGCCGGGCCGGTGGACAGCAATTTGAGTTCGATCGTGTTCTCGCCAGGCTTGATCGTCGCGGTGAGGCCCGAGGTCTCGGGATTGTTGTACGCGGCCGGAATGAGCGACTTCCCACTCATGTAGTCGCCCTTCGGCAACTTGCCTTCGCCGGGATTTGGAACGACCGCCGACACGGGAAGCTCGTTGGCCGCGACCGCAACGCGGTGATCGCCGATGGCGACGCCATCGCCGGGGGCATACGTCATCACGTCGATGATCTCGCCGTTCACGATTGTCGCGGTCGCGGGCCGCGCCCCCTTCATTTCGAACGTGATGGTCCCGGTCGCGAGCGGCTTCCCGTCGAGCGTGACAGTACCTTTCACCTCGGCATGTTTGGGCTGGCCAGAGCAACCGACGAGCAGGGCGAGCGCAACGACAGTGTAGGGGATACCAATTCGCATGTGAGTCGTGCTCTGTGGAATGAACAGTGGACCACTGTCGGTGCCTGCCGACAGTGCCATTGAAGAATCGCGGTTCTGGTGGACTCAGTTCCCGGAAATCACCTCGCCACCGGCACGCGAGGCGTAGGCCCGGTAGGTCACCCCGTCGATGCCGTCGCGGATGAACCGCACGGACCCATCTCCCATGACGAAGTTCGCGCCACCCGTGTGGTAACTGCGGAACCCGATTGACTCGTCCCACCGCGGGTTCCCCTGTGTGGGGAGGTTTGCGGCCAGCGAGGTGTTCATGTAGTTGATCGGGTAGGCCGTGGTGCCCCAACTCTGAGCAGCGAAGTTCTGAGTGATGCAGAACGCGCCGACGCACTCGCCCACCGCGAACGTGTTGGACAGGCCGTCCGTGACGTCGGAGAATTTCGCCGACCAACCCCACCGACCCATCACCCCTCGCACGATCGGGTTTGCGTAAGTCAGGTTTCCATAATCCGGCGTCTGGCCGACACCGCCCGCGTTCTTGTAGTCACCCGCGCACGCTGCGTAGTCCGACTGCGACAGCACCCACGTCGGCCCTGCGAAGTGTTCCTCTTCGCGCGTGACGTCCTGGAGTGGGTCGGATGGGCAGAGGAACAGCGAGAACTTCTTGCTCAGCAGCGCGTAGTTGTTGCCCTGCCACGCGTGAATCTTGAAGTCGAGCTGCGCGTACACGGCGTTCTGCTCGACATCCGCCAGGAGCTTGGGCTGCCAGTTCCAGCGAACCGGGTTGGAACCGTTGTCGTGGAATTCAGACTTCGGGAACGTGCCCATCCGGTCGTGGTGGCTGTGGCAAGCCAACCCGATCTGCTTCATGTTGTTCTGGCACTTCATGCGGGCTGCGGCTTCACGCACTTTTTGCACGGCCGGAAGCAACAGCCCGATCAAGATTGCGATGATCGCGATTACGACGAGCAACTCGATGAGCGTGAAGCCGCGCCGGTTCGAGAGGATCATGGACGCCACTTGGAGAGGGGATGGAGTGGGTGATTTCCAGTGAGGATAACTGACGAGCGCGGTGTGTGTCGATTGTGAAGTGAGAGAAACACACTGAATACCGATTGCCCACCTGCATTACTCGGTTCGCGCGTATTTCGCGACGATCGCGCGTGCCGTGCGCAGTCCGTCCACCGCGGCGCTCACGATGCCGCCCGCGTATCCGGCGCCTTCGCCTACCGGGTACAACCCTGGCACGCCGGGCGATTCACGTGAATCGTTGTGGCGATCGATGCGAACCGGTGAACTGCCGCGCGACTCCGGGCCAGTCAGCACCGCTTCCGCGAGGAACCGCCCGTTCCACCGCCGGTCCATTTGCGGCAGACCGTGCGCTACCGCTTCGGCCACGAACGGCGGGAGCACCGCGCGCAGGTCGCACGGCGTCACTCCTCGCGGGTAACTGCAATCCGGTCCCGCGGTCGTCGCGATGCCGCGCAGGAAGTCCCTCGCACGCTGCACCGGTGACCTGTACTTGCGACCACCGCCGACCTCGAACGCCTTCGATTCGTACCTCTCCTGAAGACGCATCCCCGCTAGCACGTCCGTGCCCTCGAATGCTTCGACCGGCACTGTGACCACTAACCCGCTGTTCGCGAACACGGAGTCGCGTTTCGAGAGGCTCATGCCGTTCGTGCAAAAGAACCCGTCTTGCGACACGCTCGGAATGATGTACCCGCCGGCGCACATGCAGAACGTGAACAGGTCGTGCGTGCCGCTCGCGACGAGCGAATAGTCCGCGTTGCCGAGAAGTTCCTCGAAATGCTCGTGACGCGGGCCGAACTGCACCGCGTTCACGACATCCTGTCGGTGTTCGATGCGCACCCCGAACTGGAAGGGCTTGGGTGTCATCGGCACGCCGCGCGTCGCGAGCATTCGGTACGTATCTCGCGCGCTGTGACCGATTGCGAGCGCCACCACCGATGTGGGAATGAAGCCGGACGACGTTTGCACGCCCTTCAAGCCAGTCGCGTCGAAGTGCAGGTCTTCGACGCGAGTGAGAAATCGCACTTCGCCGCCGAGGTCTTCGATCTTCTGCCTGATAGCTTTCACCACCGCGGGAAGCCGATTACTGCCGAGGTGCGGCCGGTGGTAGTAAAGGATGCTCGGCTTGCCCGGTTGTTGTCCCTTGCAATCCGCGAACAGTTCCAGCACGCGAAGCACGTCCGGGCCAGTTCCGCGGCAAGTCAACTTCCCATCGGAGAACGTGCCGGCGCCGCCTTCGCCGAACAGGTAGTTACTCTCGGGGTGGAACTCGCCGCCCGCGTCGAACGCCTTCACGTCGCGGATGCGGTCGTTCACTTTCGTGCCGCGTTCGAGGACAATCGGTTTGTAGCCGAGGCTAGCGAGGAAGTACGCGCACACCAACCCGCCGGGCCCCGAGCCGACCACAATCGGGCGATACGGCAGCGGCGCCGCGCCGGGGTTCGGCATTGCGAACGGCGGCTCGTCGAGGAGTTCGACCTGCACCCCCTGATTTGAAGCCGCTCGTGGCGTAGCGTCCGGCAGATCGACCTCGAAGTTGTAGACGAACCGGAGTTGGCGCTTGTCGCGCAGATCGAGCGCCTTGCGGACGATCCGCCACCGGCCGAGGTCCGGCGCACTCACGCCGAGCGCGCGCGCGAGGTGCGAGGGGAGCGAGGATTCCGGCGCTTCGATGGGAAGCCGCAGGTTCGAGACGCGAATAGACATGCTGACATTTTACACTTTTTGCCGCGCGTGGCTTCGCGGGCTGCTTTCTCGCGAAGCCACGAGCAGCGAAGAATACTCGCGTTCGAGCCGCTCAGGGCGTAAGATGACAGCGAATAATCTGCCCGCCAGAACAAGCGCATTTGGTGTGGGTTTGCAAACCTCACGGCCACAACCGCGCTCGACGTATTCCTTCGCCGGTGACACTTTCCGACCCGACTGAGGCCGCTCTCATGCTTCGTTCTCTTCCGCCCCTTCTGTGTGCCGCGCTTGGTGCGGTGCTGCTCACGTCGTTCCGCCCAGATGCGCTCGCGGCGCCGCCCGAAGCGCCGGCGCCCAAACTCGCGCAGCCAGTGAAGCCGAACACCAGCGGCATCGAGTACAACCGCGACATCCGGCCAATCCTCGCGGAGAACTGCTTCGCGTGCCACGGGGCCGACAGCGCCGCGCGAAAGGCCGGCCTGCGGCTCGATCTCCGTGAGACCGCAATTGAGGCGGGCGCGATCGTGCCGGGCAAGCCTGAAAAGAGCGCGATGATTACCCGCATTCACGCGGACGGCGAGAAGGAGCTGATGCCGCCGTTGAAGTCGAACAAGAAGCTCACGCCAGCACAGCGAGAGTTGCTCAAGAAGTGGGTCGCGGCCGGTGCGGAGTATCAGGCGCACTGGTCGTTCATTCCGCCCACGCGCCCGGCGTTACCCGTCGTGAAGGACAAGGACTGGGTGCGGACGCCGATCGACGCGTTCGTGCTGACGAAGCTCGAAGCCGCGGGACTGAAGCCCGCACCGGAAGCGGACCGCCGCACCATCGCCCGCCGGCTCTCGCTTGACCTTACCGGCCTTCCGCCCACACCGGAAGAGGTCGAAGCGTTCGTGAACGATGCGGACGCGAACTACTACGAGAAGTACGTCGATAAGTTGATGGAGTCACCGCACTGGGGCGAACATCGCGGGCGCTATTGGCTCGACTACGCCCGTTACGCCGACACGCACGGCATCCACTTCGACAACTTCCGCGAAGTCTGGTCCTACCGCGACTGGGTCATCCGCGCGCTGAATGCGAACCAGAAGTTCGACCAGTTCACGATCGAGCAACTCGCCGGCGACTTGCTGCCGAACCCGACGCTCGACCAGCGCGTCGCGACAGGCTTCAACCGGTGCAACATCACCACCAACGAGGGCGGCGTGATCGCGGAGGAGTACGTCGTCCTCTACGCACGCGACCGCACCGAGACGACCTCGCAAGTCTGGATGGGCCTCACCACGGGTTGTGCGGTCTGCCACGACCACAAGTACGACCCGGTATCGCAGAAGGACTTCTACGCGCTGTCCGCGTTCTTCAACAACACCACGCAGAACGTGATGGACGGGAACGTCCACAACACGCCGCCGATCATCCCGGTGCCGAAGACGGAAGACCGTCCGCGGTTCGACGAACTCACGAAGCAACTCAACGGACTGCGCGACAAGATTGCGACGCGGCGCGCCGCCGCGCGCCCGGACTTCGACAAGTGGCTGAAGACTGCGACCACCGCGAGCGTGCTTGGCGAGAACCCGATGAAGGGTTTGCGACTGCACGCTCCGCTCAATGATGGCGTCGGACTTGAGACGCGGTTCGCGTTCGATGGTCAGGTGCGCTCCGCGACCTTCGGCGATGCGTTCGGCTGGGGTGCTGGCCCGCGCACCGGGAAATCGCTTCAGGTGAAGCCCAAGGGTGACGGCGCGGCGGTCGTGATCCCGGAGGCCGGAGACTTTGACGGGAAGAAGGAATCGTTCACCGCGTCCGCGTGGGTGAAGCTCTCCCGCCGCAACTCGGTGGGGTCGATCATGGCCCGCATGGACACGGCGAAGAACAAGCATCGCGGTTGGGATCTATGGGTCGAGGGCGACAAGATCGGCGTTCACATCATCAACTCGTTCCCGGAGAACGTGCTGAAAGTCGTGAGCAACACACCGATACCCTTCAACCAGTGGGCGCACGTCGCGGTGGTGTACGCAGGCACTGCGGAACCGGATGGCGTCACGCTCTACGTGAACGGCCAACCGCAAGGGGTCACGACGCAGCACAACATGCTAAAGGCCACAACAAAGACCGACGTACCGTTCACGATCGGTCAGCGGTCCGGTGGGGAAGGGCGGCTCCTCGGCGCGGCGATCGAAGACGTGCGCCTCTACGACCGCAGATTGATGCAGGGCGAAGTGGATCAACTCGCGCGCTACGGGGCCGCGGCCGACGCGCTCGCGAAGCCGGCCGCACAGCGGACCCCGGCCGACGCGGACCTCGCGTTCAACTGGTGGCTCGGCACCTTCGACAAGCCAACCCGCGATCTCGAATCGGAGATTGCGAAACTGCAAGTTGAAGAAGTCGCGATCAAGTCTCGCGGGACCATCGCGCACGTGATGAACGAGAAGCCGGGGGAACCTGGAGCGTTTGTGCTGTTCCGCGGCGACTACGACAAGCGCCGCGACGCGGTGAAAGCGGAGACGCCGAAGTCGCTGCCGCTGATGCCGGCGGAACTGCCGCGTAACCGGCTCGGCCTCGCGAAGTGGCTCGTGTCGAAGGGCCACCCGCTGACGGCTCGCGTGACCGTGAACCGTTTCTGGCAGGAACTTTACGGCATGGGCCTCGTGCGCACGAGCGGCGATTTCGGCATCGCGGGCGAACTGCCGAGCCACCCGGAACTACTCGACTGGATGGCGCTGGAGTTCGCGACAGGCGTGAAGGCGTGGGACGTGAAGCAGTTCTTCAAGCTCCTCGTCACATCCGCAACATACCGCCAGGCTGCGATCACGACTCCGGAGAAACTCGACAAGGACCGCGACAACCGCTTGATGTCGCGCGGTCCGCGGTTCCGTATGGACGCGGAGATGATCCGCGACCAGGCGCTCGCCGCGAGCGGGTTGCTCGTTCGCAAGATCGGCGGCGCGAGCGTGAAACCATACCAACCGGAGGGAGTGTGGGAAGCAGTCGCGATGCCCGGCTCGAACACGCGTGACTACCGCCGCGACATTGGCGAAAATCTGTACCGGCGCAGCATGTATACGTTCTGGAAGCGCTCGGCACCACCAGCCGCGATGGAAGTGTTGAACGCGCCGAACCGCGAGACTTGTAGTGTCCGCCGCGACCGCACGAACACGCCGCTCGCGGCGTTGCTGACGCTCAACGACGTGCAGTTCGTGGAAGCGGCCCGCGTCCTCGCGGAGAAGACTATCACCTCCGCCGCGGAGGACGACAAGCGAATCGACTTCATCGCGAAACGCCTGCTGACGCGACCGTTCCGCGCCGAGGAGTTGGTGATCGTGAAGGACGTACTCGCGAATTTGCGCACGCACTACAAGGCGAAGCCGGAGGAGGCCAAGAAACTGATCGCGTTTGGCGACTCGAAGTCGGACGCGAAACTCGACGCGAGCGAACTGGCCGCGTGGACTATGCTCGCGAACCAACTGCTGAACCTGGACGAGGTGCTGAATAAGTAAGGTAGCCGACTCGCGGAGCGCGCACTCGATGACCGACGATGTTGACCAAGGAAGGTAGGCGAGTCGCTCCGCGAGTCGCGGTCGTACCGCCCGATGCGTGGTGACCGGTGATCTCCCGTTTCCCGTGGCCAGGCGAGCTTTGCCCACAGTGACCTGACCCCGTAGCCGTCACTCGCGGAGCGAGTGACCTACCTTGCGAACAATCCAATGCAGATGACGCGCACAGAACTCGAAATACGGTTCTTCGACCCCGGTGTTGAGGCCGGTATCGTTACGCGCCGCCTCCCACACTGGTCCCAAACTGGGACGCTCGCCTTCTTGACGTGGCGCACGTGGGACTCGATACCGGCAGACGTTGCGTCGGAGTTGCTCCAGACTCGCGCCGATTGGTTGTCGAGACACGGTATCGACGTGGACATTCCCGACTGGCGCGACCGATTGCGCGCCCTCTCGCCCGGCGAGCAGCACGAGTTCCACCACAGTTACTCCGACCGCTGGCAACACATCTTGGACGAATGCCGTGGCACGTGCGTCCTCCGCGACCCCGCGCTCGCCCGCGTCGTCGCGGACAGCCTGCGGTACTTCGACGGCGACCGATATCTGGTGACCGATTTCGTCGTCATGCCGAATCACGTGCATGTACTCGCGGTGTTTGCAACCGAAGACGCGATGCTCAAGCAATGTGAGGGCTGGAAGCACTTCACTGCTACTCAGTTGAACAAGCGGCTCGGGAGGAGCGGCCGGTTCTGGCAAGTCGATGGTTTCGACCATCTCGTCCGGTCCGAATCGCAATTCGACGCGCTCCGTCGCTACATCGCTCGCAATCCCAGTCGTGCTGGCCTTATTGACGGCGAGTTTATGCTTTTCGCGGCCGACCCGCCGACCAGTGGCGAAAACGCTGGCGTCCTGGAACCTGCGATTCCGCCAAGTGTGCTCGCCCGTGACACCTGTTCTGAACGCCCCGCATAACTGTCACTCGCGGAGCGAGTGATCTACCTTGAGGACCACGCATGAACCTCTTCGATAATCCCCGCTCTCTCGAACTGACGCGTCGGTACTTCTTCGCGTCCGGCGGGCTATCGCTTGGCGCGATGGCGCTCGCGAATCTCGCCCGCGGCGCCGAAGCCGCGCCAATGCCGAAGGCTGCAGCCGGTACCGAGACCGGCATAGGCGCCGCTCTGTCGAAAACGCACTTCCCGACCAAGTGCAAGAACGTCATCTATTTGCACATGGTCGGCGGCCCCGCACAGATGGACCTCTACGACTACAAGCCGAACATGGAGAAGGAGTACGACAAGGACTTGCCTGAAAGCATCCGCAAGGGCCAGCGACTCACCACCATGACCAGCGGCCAACCGCGGTTCCCGGTCGCGCCGAGCATGTACAAGTTCAAACAGCACGGCAAGTGCGGCATGTGGATCAGCGAGAAACTGCCGTACTCCGCGAAGATGGCCGACGACATGGTGTTCATCCGTTCGATGCACACGGAGGCGATCAACCACGAACCTGCCATCACGCACATGCAAACGGGGAACATGGTCACCGGGCGCCCGTGCCTCGGGGCGTGGACCAGTTATGGCCTCGGTTCGCTCAACCAGAACCTCCCAACGTTCGTCGTGATGGTCGCGAAGCCGAGCAATACCGAGCAGATTCAAGCCATCTCCGCGCGGCTGTGGCAATCCGGCTACCTTCCCGGCGAACATGCAGCGGTGAGCTTCCGGGCCGCGAACGACCCGATTCTGTTCATCAATAACCCGCCCGGAGTGTCTCCTGAAGTCCGCCGCACCACGCTCGACGGGCTGAGTAAGTTGAACGAGCTAAACCACGCGCTGTTGGGTGACCCGGAGACGAAGACCCGCATCGCGCAATATGAGATGGCGTACCGGATGCAGTCCAGCGTGCCGGACCTCGCGGACCTGTCGAAGGAGCCGCAGAACGTGCTCGACCTGTACGGACCCGATGTGAAGAAGCCGGGGAGCTTCGCGCACACTGCGCTCACCGCGCGCCGGCTGGTCGAACGCGGCGTGCGGTTCGTGCAGGTGTATCACAACAACTGGGACCACCACGGCAACCTGCCCGCGCGCATGACCGATCAGACACGCGACGTCGATCAACCGTGTTGGGGTCTGATTCAAGACCTGAAGCGGCAGGGGCTGTTCGATAGCACGCTCGTGATCTGGGGCGGTGAGTTCGGCCGTACGATCTACAGTCAGGGCGGGCTGACGAAGACGAACTACGGCCGCGACCATCACCCGCGGTGCTTCACGATGTGGATGGCTGGCGGCGGCTCGAAAGGCGGCACTATCTACGGTGAGACGGACGACTACAGCTACAACATCGTGAAAGACCCAGTTCACGTGCGCGACTTACACGCAACCATTCTGCGATTGCTCGGCATCGACCGCGACAAGTTCAGTTATCGTTACCAGGGGCTGGACAATAAGCTCGTAGGCGTCGAGAAAGCGAACGTCATCACAGAACTGATCTCGTAACGCGGTCACTCCCGGAGATTCACTTGAGTACTTCAGAAACCAAGTCACTCTACGACCGTCTTGGCGGTGTGTATGCCATCGCTGCGGTGGCGGACGACTTCGTCAACCGCGTCATGGATGATCCGCGGCTGAACGCTAACCCGAAGGTGGACGAGGCGCATCACCGCGTCTCGCGCGCCGGGTTCAAGTATCTGGTCACGGAAATGGTGTGCTGGGCGACCGGTGGTCCGCAACGGTACACCGGTAAGTCCATGTACGACTCGCACGCCCACCTCGCGATAACCGAAGGCGAGTGGCAGGTCTTTCTTGGCGACTTCCGCGAGACGCTGGACAAGTTCGCGGTGCCGGCGCCGGAGCAGGCCGAGTTGTTCGCCATTGTCGAGAGCACGAAAAAGGACATCGTGCTGTCCGTTGCTTAACGCGGAACCGGGCGTCTGCGGAATCTCGGTTTCGCGTCAGCACCTGCTAACGCCTTGGGTTCTCTCCGAATGTACCCAGATGTGAAGCACCGCTTGAGGAGCGAGCGGACCCTCTCAAGTTTCGTGTTTGGTGTTTAGTTTTTGGTGTTCGGCGCGACTCGTTTCGAGTAAACCACACGCAGCAGGCATCCAAACACAAAACACCGAACACGAAACACAAGGAGGCAACATGGCCCGCACTGTCACGTTCAAGAACAACGCGGTCGTACTCGCTGGCAACGAAGTCAAGGTCGGTGACACGGCACCGGCGTACACTGGCTTGCAGGGGTTGACTTCCGTGACACTCGCGGACACGCCCGCCAAGGCACGGCTGTTCAGCGTGGTGCCGTCGCTGGACACGGGTGTGTGCAGCCTGCAGACCAAGAAGTTCGACGAGGGCGTCAAGGCGCTCGGCGACTCGGTCGCGTGCTACACGGTAAGCCTTGACCTGCCCTTCGCGCAGAACCGTTTCTGCTCGAGTGAAGGAATCAAGTCGATGAAGACCGTGTCGGACGTTCATGACCACTCGTTCGGCAAGAACTGGGGCGTGCTGATTCAAAGTGGGCTGCCCCTGATGTTGCTGACACGAGCGGTGTTCGTGGTCGATCCGGCCGGTAAGGTAACCTACGCGGAGTACGTGCCCGAGGTGACCGACCACCCGAACTACGACGCCGCACTCAACGCGTTGAAGGCCGTGGCGAGGTAACCCGACGGTTGAGTAGCAATCCCGCAGGGGTGCGTGAAGGCTCCACGCACTCCTGCGGGATTGCCGCTCAACAATCCAATTCCTCCCCTTTCCTTTTTACAATTCAAATTCGCGATCCCCTATCTTGCCCAGTTCCACCAAAACATAGGTAAGTCTGGCCGGATGTGCGGAATCTACCGCTTATGACTGCGCGCACCGCCCATCTGGGTTGTGACGGGACCCGAAACCAGTTGTGCGGTGAAAAGAGCGACTTACCCTATTGTTATTCACCGCGCACCACGCCCGGTGTGACGAAGCACCACGGAGACCGCACCATGAGCTTGTCCCGATGCGCCGGGCTTGCGCTCGCGCTCGCATTCGGCGCCCTCGCCACCCCGACCCGCGCCACGGCCGCCTGGGACAACGTGTTCCAGGTGTGTGGCAACGACTGCGACAAGCCGCGAGCCAGTTTCTACGCTCCCCCGTGCCCGCCGCCGCCCTGCCCGCAGCCGGTCGCACAGATCAGTTATGTGCAACGCAGCTACTACCAGCCAGTCACCGAGTACGTCCGCAAGAGCTACTATCAACCGGTCACGAAGAAGGTGACCAGCTACTACTACGAACCGGTCACCGAGTACAAGTACAGCACCTACTATGACCCCTGCACCGGCTGCCCACAGCGGGTCTGCACTCCGGTCACGGCGTACAAACTCCGCAGTCAGTGCAACTCGGTGACGAGCTACGTCGAGCGCTGCGCGATGGTTCCCGTGACCACGCTCAAGCAGGTCAACTACCAGCAGCCGGTGGTGAGCTACTACTACCCGCCGACGCCGACCGGCGCGAGCTTCTACCCGCTCTCGCCGACCGGCCCGACTGTGGAGCAGTTCCGCGAGAACCCGCCGAGCGTGTTGCCAAAAACCAGCAGCGACGGGATGATCCCGCCACCGAACGTGCCCGTTGTGCCGGGCGCGTACCCTAAGCCGGGCGACGCGAAACTCCGCCCGGAAAAGACCGTGAGCCGGAGCAGTGTGGTGTCGGTACGAGGTGAGGTGGTGCTGAACGACCAGATCACGCCGCGAGCCGGCGCGAAGTTGGTGTTCATGAACGCAGACAAGCCGGAGCAGAAGGAGTACGCGACCGCGAACGAGTTCGGCGAGTTCGACGTGCGCCTCGCGGCCGGGAACTGGTACATGTACGTCGGTGACAGCACCGGCAAGGCGACGTACCACAAGCAGCTCAGCCTCGGTGACCGCGACACAGTGGACTACAAGGTGGTCTCACGCTAATCGCCTCGTCGCGCCCTCTTCATTCAGCCGCTGGCGGTTTCGCGCGCTTTCGCGTAGCCGTCAGCGGCGTGGCGTTTATCCAAACGCCGCGGCCAATCGCAGGTGTTGTGCCAGGTCTAGCGTCTCCGATCGCACGGTGCCGTCGATGCCCAGTTCGGCGAGTTTCGCGTCCACGTCCTTTTTCTCGCGATGACCGCTCGGCCAGCCGACGAGCGCTTGCCGCAGGTTCTTCCGCCGGTGAACGTACAGGTCTCGCAGGAACACGCGGAACTTTTTCACGTCGCCGACCTTCGCTCTCTTCTCGGCGTTGGGTCGGATCATCACGATGGCGGAATCCACCTTCGGTTGCGGGTGGAAGTTCTTCGGTCCGACTTTGCGCACCACTTCCACGTCCGCTATGCTCTGCACGAGCACCGAGAGCGCGTTGTAGTCCTTCGTGCTCGGGAGCGCCCGCATCCGCTCCGCGATTTCCCACTGCACCATCACCACCATCCGCTCGATGTCTGTTCCGGCGATCAGAAGGTTGCTGATGAGCGGTGTTGCGATCACGTACGGCAGGTTGGCGACGAGCTTCTTTCGCGTGCATCCGGCTTGCATCTTCGCCGCGTCCCATGCGGTCAGCATGTCGGGGTTGAGTATGTTTTTCTTCGCGAGGCAATCGCCGAACACGAACGTCACGTTGGAGCGCTCGCCAACGATCTCCTTCGCGACCGGTTGGAGCGAGTGGTCGATCTCCACAGTGACGACCGCGCCGGCCTGGTCCGCGAGCCGCGCCGTGAGCGACCCGGTTCCGGTGCCGACTTCCAGCACCGCATCCGTCTTGTCGAGTTCGGCGGCGCGAACGATCAGGTTGAGCAGGTTCAGGTCGATGAGGAAGTTCTGGCCGAGTTTGCTTTTCGGCTCCAACCCGTAGCTCTCGAAGAGCCGGTGAAGGTACGAGAGCGTCTGGCGTGGTGCGGCGTCTTGCTGAGAAGTATCTGGCATGTGTCCTCTGGCGAACCCGGCCCGCAAGGGCGGGGGTGGCGCTCACGGTCGCGTCACCCCCGCCCTTGCGGGCCGGG
>SXGR01152125.1_pt1 | contig 31510 bp, 32 predicted proteins | sample 3174711 | NCBI WGS metagenome assembly SXGR01 (sample SAMN11356860, study PRJNA531348) | freshwater metagenome | isolation source: freshwater sample F1-60 | place: China: Fuxian Lake, Yuxi | collected 2017-12-25 | reverse complement strand
TTGCTGGGGGTGCTGGGGTTGCTGGGGTTGCTGGGGTTGCTGGGGTTGCTGGGGTTGCTGGGGTGGCTGGGGTTGCTGGGGTTGCTCAAAAGATTAAAGTGTTGCGATAAATAAAATGCTTATCTAGGGTTATTTAAACACGATTATAAAAATTAAAGATAAGTTGAATATATCATTCCATAGTGGCCAAATATGTAATTTTTGATAGAGATGGAACTCTGATCAAGCATGTTAAATATTTGAATAAAATTGACCAAGTTGTATTTGCAGACGGAATTTTTGATTCTTTAAAAAAGTTAACTGCTAACAATTATCATTTAGGCATTATCACTAATCAATCTTTGATTAGCAGAAAGCTTGGTACTTACGAGCAAGTAAAATTAGTAAACGATTTTATTAAAGAAAAGTTAAGTTTAAACTTTATAGACATTGAATTCATACTTGTATGTCCACATACTCCTGAAGAAAAATGTAATTGCAGAAAGCCTAAGCAAAAATTCATGGATAATGCGATTAATCAATTTGGACTAGACGCTAAAGCTAGTTTTATGGTTGGTGATACTGAAAGCGACATGGAGTTTGGAAAAAAAGGTGGTTGTAAAACCATTCAAATTGGTGGCGGTCAAGCACAGTCAATACATGCTGATTATAAGTGTGAAAACCTAATAGAGGCATGTGAAATAATATTGTCAAAATCAAGGTGATTCTGATCATAAGCAATAATTCTTTGTTTTGATGTATTATAGAAACCTATTGAAAAGTCTTTAATTTAAGGAGATTTATGAATATTGTAGTAACCGGTGGAGCTGGTTATATCGGAAGCGTACTTGTTCTAGATCTTCTTAATTCTGGCCATAAAGTCACAGTTATTGACAGTTTAATTTATAACCAAACAAGTATAGCCCATCTTATCGGAAATAAAAATTTAGAATTTGTATTTAAAGATATTAGAAATATTTCAGACATAAAAAGTTATTATTCGCAAGCTGATTTAATTATACCACTTGCTGCGATAGTGGGAGCTCCAGCTTGTGCTAAGGATCCGTTATTGGCAACAAGTACGAACAAAAATGCAATATTTGAAATGTTAAAAATATTATCAACCAATCAACGAGTTATCATGCCAACAACTAACAGTGCTTATGGAAGTGGAAATGGATTAAATTATTGTGACGAGAATAGCGAACTTAACCCACTTTCTTTATATTCTAAAGACAAGGTTGAAATAGAGAAAATTGTTATGGAAAATCACAATGCAACTAGTTTTAGGTTGGCAACAGTCTTTGGTGTTTCGCCACGAATGAGATTAGATTTGCTTGTAAATAATTTCGTCCATCGAGCACTAAAAGACAGATTTATTGTTTTATTTGAAGGTAATTTTAAACGCAATTATATCCATTTGGAAGATGTCGTTCAGGCATTTAATCTTGCAATTAACTCTCCAGAAAAATTTATGGGACAAATATTTAATGTAGGGCTATCTAATGCAAATATTTCTAAAATTGAGTTGTGTGAGAAAATTAAAAATTATTTACCTGACTTTGTTTACTTTAATTCTGATGTTGGGAGTGATCCCGATAAAAGAAATTATGTAGTTTCCAATGAAAAAATTGAAGGTGTGGGCTTTAAGCACACAAAAAGTTTAAATGATGGAATTGTAGAGTTAATAAAGGGGCTTCCAATTTTTCAAAACAAACAATTCTCCAACATGTGAGTAATTCTCGTGATAATTACTAGAACTCCTTTCAGAGTTTCACTATTTGGTGGGGGTACTGATATGCCCGCTTGGTTTAATTTACATGGTGGTTCAGTCATTTCATTCACTATAGATAAATACTGCCACTTAAGTATCAGAGAGCTGCCACCATATTTTGATTATAAATTTCGAGCTGTATATTCAAAAATAGAAACTGTTAATGAAGTTGAGCAAATTGAGCATCCTGCTATCCGAGAATCAATTAAAAAATATGGGATTGTAGCTGGTAGAAATCTAGAGATACAGCATCATGGTGATCTTCCTTCAAAAAGCGGAATTGGATCAAGTTCTGCGTTTGCTGTATCAATAATTCATGGGTTGAATAAAATGAATAATATCGAATTAAATAAAAAGGAATTGTCTCTTATGGCAATTGAACTAGAACAGAATTCTATTGGTGAGAATGTAGGTTCTCAAGATCAAATTGCTTGTACATTTGGTGGAATTAATAAGATTATTTTTCCAAGTCGGGGTGCGTGGGAAGTTGAACAATTAAAATTATCTTTGGAAAGAATTGCAGAAGTTGAAGAAAGGTGTTATCTGGTTTACACTGGTGTGCAAAGATTAAGTTCTGATGTTTCGAGGGGTTTAATTGACAATCTACTAGCAAATGAAAGTGTGTTAATTAAGACTATGGAATTAGTAGATATCGCCGAGAAATTATTAGTTGAAAATTCTGATTTGGATGCATTGGGAGAGCTTTTACAGGAAACATCTAATTTAAAATTTAAAGCTAATCCGTATGCTGGAACTTCTGCCATTCACGAATTCTTGAATAATGGAATTGCTTCAGGGGCTTTAGGGGGCAAAGTGCTTGGTGCTGGAGGTGGTGGTTTTTGTTTATTTTGGCTCAAGAAAAATGATAAGGAAAGATTTAGGAATGGATTTAAGCTAGGTAAAGAGGTTCCATTTAAGGTTGACTTTTCTGGCGCATCAATCGTTGCTTCTCAACCTTGGGAGTGCCTTGTATGAATCATAAATGGCCATTAATGTTGAATAACGTTGAAAAAGTTGATCTAGACGAGGTAATTCTTCATTTAAATAGACCGGACCCAAAATTGACACATGGTCCAATGGTTGAAAAATTTGAAAATGAATGGAATAAATGGCTTAATACAAAATTTTCTATAATGGTCAATTCCGGTGCATCTGCAAATGATATATCGATGTTAATACTCAAAGAAAAGTATGGTCGATGTGAAATAATTGTTCCACCATTAACTTGGGTTTCTGATATTGCATCAATAATTCATGCTGGCCATACACCGGTTTTCGTGGACATTTCATTAAAGAATCTTGCGCTAAATGCGGCATTGCTTGAGAAAGTTATTACGAAGAAGACAAAAGCTATTTTTTTAACACATGTCTTAGGATTAAATGGAATTTCTGGAGAGTTACTGAATTTCGCTAAGAATTTTGAGATTGACCTTATAGAGGATGTCTGTGAATCACATGGTGCAACCTACAATGATAAAAAAGTTGGAACTTATGGCTTAATGTCTAATTTTTCCTTTTATTACGCTCACCATATGACAACTATCGAGGGAGGCATGATCAGTACAAATAGTGAAGAAATTTACCAATATGCAAGAATGATGAGATCTCATGGACTAGTAAGGGAATCTAAGTCAGATAGTATAAGAAAAAAATATATAAGTAAGTACCCTGATTTGAATCCAGAATTCATTTTTGCTTACGCGGCTCATAATATGCGCCCTACTGAAATAAATGGTTTACTTGGAAGTAGTCAATTAAAACGATTAGATAAAAATATAATCGCAAGAACAAAAAATTTTATCGACTATATTAAATATATTGACAATGAAAAATTTTTTAGCGACTTTGAAACCAAAGGGTCTAGTTCATATGCTATTCCTATAATTATGAAAAACAAAAATTTAAAATTAAGAGATAAAATCGAATTGGAACTGAGCAAAAATGGAATAGAATACAGGCGCGGTCTATCAGGTGGCGGCAACCAAATGCGCCAACCATACTTAGCTGACATAATTAATAAAGTTAATTTCGATGAATTTCCTATAATTGAGCATATTCACACATTTTCTTGGTATATTGGTAATTATCCAAATCTTGAAGAAGGTAAAATTAATGAACTATGTGAACTGCTAAATAAAATTTAATTTAAGAATAATTTATATTTTTATATTTATTTATAACTCGGCCACTTTTTAATTCAATAACATAATCACACTCTGAAGTAAGCCTATCAGAGTGTGTAATAATAATAATTATTCTGTTTTGCTTAATTTTTTTAATTGCATTTATCAATAAACCTTGGCTTACTTTATCTAAAGCACTGGAGGGCTCATCTAAAACTATAACCTTGCTATCTGCGTAAAGTGCTCTTGCAATTGCAATTCTTTGTTTTTCGCCACCGGAAATATTTGTCGAATCGATACTTATTTCTCGAGATTTTATTAGACCCTCATCTACTCTAATAAAATCAGTTAAGTTAAGATTCTTAAGAATTTCAACAATTTTTTCAACATCTATGGGCTTGTTTCTAACGCCGAATGAAATATTTTCAAATAAACTTTCACCATACATAGCTGGGTTCTGATTAACATATCCTTTAGAAATAAATTTACTATCAATTGCTTGACCTTGAATATTGTAACTTATTTCTCCCGAGGTCGGCGCATTTAAACCAATAATTAGATCAGCTAGGCTAGTTTTGCCAGAACCAGACTGTCCAATCAATGCAACAACATTACCAATTTTTAATTCTAAATTAATATTAGACAATATTGGTCTCTTAGTTTTATCAGGATTTTCAAGTGAGACATCGGATAAAATAATTGATTCAAGTGTATTATTTTTTTTATCAATTGGGTGAGTATTATTTTCTACAAAACTATCATTAAATTTTTCATTAAAATAAAATAGTTGCTGTGATGATCCTATGATTACCCTAAACCCGATAAATACATTTATAAGTCTCTGTATACTTGGAATTAATCTGAAACCCATCGCCAAAAAAATAACTACTATAGTTATTGTTTTTCTAGCATCTGTTGTTAAGATCAAAATTGCACCGCATGCCATAGCACTAATTAATATTGAAATCTCAAAAACATACTTTAAAACAGTACTCAACCAAGAAGTTTTTTGATTAATTAAACTGAGATTACTTCTTGCCGAACTAAAAGTGTTTATAGCCTCACCTACTTTATCATAAACTTTTAGTTCCTTAAATCCTCTTATTGATTCAACAACTGATCCGTGTGCAATCATAGAGTATTTTTGAGACTGATATCCATATTCTTCGGCCTTATTCTTAATGAATCTACCCGATAGAAAATAGACAATTAAAAAAACAAATAAGGTACCAAAAAATGCAGCTGGTGAGATTAAGAACGCAAAAAATCCCATAATCAATATATTTATTCCGTCCGTAAATGCTGTTAGCAATCCACCTAACACAGAACTTACTAATCTAGCTGAGCCGGTAAGAAGTGCGTATTGATATTCAGTGACACTTGAAGAAAGTACTTTACGAGAGTTGCTATGAAGTATTTTTTGAAATAAATTTATTGAGATTATTGACTCTTGTTCTGCCAAAAATCGACTTAATTTAAAATTAAAATAGAGCTGTGATAAAGTTTTTAGAATTAGTAAAGCAATTGCAGAAACTGAAATTATAATCATGAAATTAATTTGTGGTAATTCCATTGGTAGAAATGATTTTAATATCAATTCTAATCTGGTTGGCTTCGTATCACCTGATAATAATTTAAATGAAAAAGTTCCCAACGTCCCTAATAAAATTACACCGAGTAAATCAAGCAATGATAGCAATATCGATACTGGTATTGCTATTAACAACTTTTTTTTGTCTTTAGAAGTCACCAGGTCTAAAGTTTGATTAATAAATTTCCGTGTTTTCAATATTTCTCCATTTGAATTAAATTATAATTAACTTTAAGTATTATACTTATCGCTTATTTCAATAATTAGGCTAGATACGTCGTCTGTCCGCTCATAAGCGTTTTTGTATGTTTCAAAAATTTCATTCTTATTTTCAAGTCTGTGTATAGAAATATTTTTACAAAGCAGTTTAAAAGCATCTGTAAAATCTCCAACATGCTGTGGCCCTGGATACATCGGTGACTCGGATCCAACAGCTGTCCTAATAATCAATTGACTACTTGAATTTTGAGCATTTAGTTCTTCGATTTTGTCCAAATGGTTTACTAATTGATTTACTGCTAAAAGTAGAAAATTCCAGCGGGGATATATACAGATAGGTTTTAATCCGTTAAGCGCTAGACCAATCGATACCCCTAATTGGAATTCTTCTTCAACGGGGAATTCAATTAGTTTGCTTGAACTAACATTTTTTAGAGTTTTCGACATTCCAGTTCCTTCGACAGTAACTGCCTGACCAATAAAAATGGAATTATTTTTACTTCCAAGATAAGTCATCGCTCTTGTAATCTCTTCTTTATAACTTGTCATTTAAAATTCAACTCTAATCCCAGCACCTGCATGAGGATATGAATTTAAATATTTATAGGAAATAACTTTTTTGTTTGGAAATCTTTCGTACCTTAATAAACTGCTACCCCAAGTTTTCCGGGTATCGGTAAGTACCGATTGATTATTATCCTCAATTACAAATGTTATTGGCAAATCTAGATTTTCAGAATAAGCAAAGCCACTTTGAGCAATACCAGTCTCTGACGCCATATCTCCTAAGAAACACCAAACTGTGTCATTCTCTTTTTTGATCTTTATTGACATTGCTACCCCAACAGCTTGCGATATTTGACCCGACACAATAGCGGAAGAGTAAATTCGATATTTAGGAAAATTGAGTGCAATCGATCGGCCATTCATAATCGCTCTCTCAAGTTCCATCTCTGGAACACCTTTAAGAAGGCAGTGGTAATGACTTCTCCATGAGGAAAAAACCCAATCATTATTTTTAACGTTATCAAAAATATTAATCAAAGAATCTTCATTCCCTGCTGACAAATGAATGGGATAAGGTATCTCTCGGTTGTTGAATAGGTATGTGATCTTATCTTCAAAATTACGAAGCTCGTTGGCCGATTTAGTGTGCATACTTATAGCGTACTCCAAAAAGAAGACAATGTTATAACACGAGATAATACCATAAATTACGCTTAGATACAATCTGAATGGATGAATGGTTATAATTGGAATGTGCGTGTAATAAAACATTTTCTTGAAATTAAATTATTAAAACTTTATTCTGTTTTATTTGAAAAGAATTTGTTTATTTGTCTATTTATGATAGATCTGATTTTACCAAGATCAGACTTCAAGCCACAAAAAAAAAATAAAAAACAAAAACTTTCTGAAATATGCTATCCTAAAAAATTGCCACAATTTACTCAAGAAATAATATCATTTAATGGTAATAACAATCCTAACATTTTTAAATTAATAGTATTTGTGGTTCCAGATTCTCATAATAACTTAACACAAACCACAATAGTAAATTTAGCGAGATCACTAAAGAAAATAAATAATGTTGAATTTATTGTTTTAACTAGGTTTGGGGACGTGATTATATCAAGCAAGAAATTAGACAAAAAACTATCCGTGCAAGACATTATCAGTCTTAAACCTAGTTATATTTTGTTTGAAATACATACTATTTTTGATAATTACGAATTACTTGAAGAACAAAATTTATATAATATAAAAAAACTTACGCAAGCAAAGCTGCTAGGAATTTGTTTTGATATCTGGCGTGACTTTGATTTAAAATTCATAAATAAGTGGAGTGGATTACTAGACTACTTTATTCACATGGATCAAGAATCAGCAGTTACCAATAATCTAGATTTGACAAAAATGATATTTTGGCCTTTTGCAGGGTGGGTAAATTCGATTACACCGGAATTAAATAAGAAAAAAGTTATTTATTTCTCGGGAAATATTCGGCCTAGTGACAGGAGATATATTCTAAAATTTACGGGGAAGATCTGTCAAAAATTTAACTTGCCAATTAATTTAAATAGGGCTGATCACTCCAAATCAAATGATCTAAAATCTGAAGTTATTTATTTGAATGAACTAAATAACTCTCAATACGTATTAGGCTTAGCGCAAAAATCTCAAAGTGTTGTACTCTTACCGTTCAGATCATTAGAAGCTATATTTCTTAATTGCACCTTAATTCAGCAAGAATTAAATGGGAATTCTCCTTTATCAAGTATGTTTATCCCATATGAACATTATTTACCTTTTAATACTTTAGAAGATATTGAAATTATATTAAAAGGAATCAAAGTTAATAATTCAGAGTATGTATTGATGGGTAAAAATTCTGGTGAATTTATGGCTAAATATTACTCTCCTGAAACAATGTGGAATTATTTATTTGCAAAAATTGGTTAGTTTTTAAGATTTCTTGCTTTTTCCGCTGCGTCTATTCCTTCTTGAATTGATATATATTTAGGATGTATCCACCAATCCTCATATTTACCAAATCCGGCTGCTTTCACATCTTTATAAACACACAGATAGCCGTATTTTGTAAGCAGCAATCTTGAAACTATTTTTATTAAACTACCATTTCTATACGTGTCATGCTCGAATGTAATTACTTTAAATTTATAGGTATCAAACGGAATTAAAGATAAAACTAATAATGTTTGATTAGCAGGATCTATGTCTAACGATAAATAATCTAAATCAAAGGGTAAATCTTCAGAAGCAAATAAGTTTAAGTAGTTAATTTTAGTTGCATCAGCGAATAAACACTTGTTAATTCTTTTCTTATTAAAGGTATTTGACATTTCTTGGTCAAAATCAATACTTATTCCTTTCCAATTGAAATTATGTTCTAATAAATAAGTATTATTTATTTTAATTGGCCATCCTGCGCCAATTTCAACATAATAATTAGTTTTACTTAAGTTACTAAATAAAGAACTTACAAATATGTCCTGGCCACTTAAAGAGTAATGTTTTCTCTCCGGAATTCGTTCACAGGCAATTTCTAAACCATTATTGTTTATCAATTTATGAGATTTTCTATACTTTCTTTTAGCAAAATTTGACAGTCTTTTATAGAAAGATAAAAACAAATATTTAAAAGTTTCACTATTCCCATATTTATATACATCGGCAATAATTTTTTCAAGCACTGATATTGAATCTGTGTTATTTATATTTATTAGCAAGTACTTTAAAATCAAAAAGTAAATTTTGATTTTAACAATTTTATTGAAAATCAAATTATCTCAATTTCAGGTAAAGGGAATAAAATCAAATTACCCCTTTTGCGGAAGTCAATGGTTTTTTTTATAAAAGTATCTTTAAAGTGCCAAGGGAGTACAATCGCTAAAGTTTTATCGCTGCTATCTAGTATGCTGGTTTCATCAACAATGGGTATTTTAGTTCCGGGTGTTACACGCCCATATTTCTTTACGTTAACTTCCCCAATTTCTCTAACAATTGAGTTGTCTAGTTCGGAGTAATGTAAAATAATATTACCTTTAGTTGATGCTCCTAACCCAACGATCTTATAACCCTCTAGGCTGTATTTATAAATTACTTGAGCTAATTTCTCCTTATAAATTTGTACTTTTTTTGCAAATTTATAATATATATCAATGTCACAAAAGCCATTAGTAATTTCATCATTTAATAATTGATTAAATTTTTTGCAATGTTTATTTCCGCGTGATTTCTCAACAGAAAGAGAAATGCTACCGCCATTTATTTCGTTAAGCTCTACCGAAATTACAGTAAATCCCACTTTATCAAAAATATAATTAAAATCATGGGCTCTTAAATACAATAAATGCTCGTGACAAATTGTATCAAAACTTGTCTGCTGTATCATACTTACGCAGTAACTTTGTTCTAAATGCCAAATTCCATCGTCGCATAAAATTTCTAAGACATCACTCGCAAAACGAATTGGGTCATCTAGATCATAAAATACGCTTACTGAAGTAACAATATCAGCTTTTTGACTTAACCTTTTTAAATATTCAGTTGCCGAAAAAAAATTTTGTATTTTAATTGCTTTGTTTGGATAGTGGTTGTCAAAATTACATATCAAAGGATCAATTCCGACAAGTTTGTGATTCCTGTCATCGTTAATGTACCCAGAAAGCAGAGTTCCGTCATTAGATGCTATATCAAGAAAAACTCCATTTTTATTACCGAATCTCTTGTGAAATATTTTTTGTAGATTGAGCGCTTTCGTACGCAAATGTTTCTGCATACTTATATTTAAGTGTGATTCGTATCCATAAGTTTCAGAATATAAGTCTGAAACTGGCATTTGATTATAAAGTTGAATGAGGCCACAGGCTTCACATCTTGATAGGGTAAGAGGAAGAGATTTGGTTTCTTCCCCAATTTTTGGGAAGTGTCCAGAGATTGGGCTTAAGCCTAAATCTAAAACTTCATTTAAGTTTGAATGACCACAAATTCGGCACGAGGAGGTTGCTAGCATGTACAGACCCTATCTTAGAATGCTACATTGTAATTGACGTAATACATATGCAGAAAGCACTCAACTTTTGTTAGAAAATCACCTATATTGACTTTTTTTATTTTACAAACATATTGAAAATTGGCAATTCTTGTTTAAGGGAGACAACTAAGCCTAATTATAATGTACCATTAAGTGAAATTCTATAGAAAATGAGTTACTCAATGTACAGGACTAGAGAATTAGCTTTAACATATAAACAGAATTTTGAAGGATTAATTGGAAAAATAGTAAGTAATAGTTTAAACAAAAATAGTAAATCCTTTAGATTTTTAGAAATTTTTTTGCCGAATAACCGAATATTTTCAAAATATGAATTAATTTTCATGAATAAAATTAATTCTAAGCCAAAGCATTCCACAATTAAAATATATGAAAGGTTTATTGAAGGAGAGCAAAATGCATCACTAATTCCAGCTAATAAGCGTGAAATAGTATATCCAGACAATGTTTTGCTTTTAGGACCAAAATTTTATGGTGATGGAAAGTATCCAAGTGTGGCTTGGTGGGGTTTTTATGAACACATGAAAAGTAAAAAGATAAATGTTACTTGGATTGATATTATTGAAAAAAAAAATAATAATAAATTTAATTTAGCCAATATTATAGATAATTTTTTTTCAAATAAGCTTGAAAACAATATATTATTTTTAGATCCATTAGCAGCACCTGAGGTATTCTCCGAGTACTCAGATATAAATAAAAAATTTTTTGAAAACATTCTAACTCGGAAAAACTTCCGGATTATTGGCTTACTAGGTGACATATGGAGAGAAAAAGATAAAAAACAGATTTTAAATGCAGAAAATTACTTTGATGGATTTATACATACGGATGAAATCTCTGCTATTAATTATCCAGAAAAAATTAAGAAAAAATTTTTCTTTTACCCCTTTGATGCGTTCGATACGGGTGATTTCTTACCAGATCAAAGGAAAACAAATAATTTTTTGTTCTCAGGTCAAGTTAGAGATGCGGACAGAAGATACTGGCTGAGACATTTAATAGATATGTCCAAGAAATACGATTTAAGAATTGAAAATTACTCTTGGTATAGATATAGTCATGGAAACGCTTTACAGCAAACAAAATTTGTTGAAAAATTAAATTCAACCCAATATTCTGTGAGCTTAACACAAAAAGGTAAAAATAACTGGGTTATGACAGGAAGATCTAAACAATCGTTGTTGAGTGGTTGTACGTTAATTCACCAAGAAAGTCCACACTATAGAATGTTTGACAGAATTTTGACTCCCTATGTGGACTATCTCCCATTTACTAATTTGAATGAATTCCGCGAAGTGATAAAATTTATATCGGATTACCCCGAAGAATCCAAATTGATCGGTATAAATGGATCAAATAAATACAGAAGTGTGTTTTCGGAAATTAATTTCTGGATGTTTTGTTTGAATTTATACTAGAAGTATCAATCCTTTTTTTCTTCTCAAAAAATATTTTTGACAAAATTCCAAGATTTAAAGCTACAAAAAAAGATAAAGTTAAATTTCTCACTGGTGATAATGTTACTGGAATAACTCCGAAAAAAACTATAACAGCAGAAAGTGCAGTTAAAACGATTTCTTTATTATAATTATAACTATCGATTAAAAATGGAATCATAGGAAGCACGCAAATTAATCTATATGGATAATTTGAATTGATTACCCAGGAGGACAGGAGAATAGTAAAACCGTAGATATATAGTGGAAAATTAATTGAACTTTGTTGATCATTTTTTATGCTCAAATTATAATTTTTATATATAAAATAAGTTATGAATAAAAAAAACATGAAACCGACTAAAGTTAAAAGACTTAATACAAATTTTGGTTGACTGCTACCATTTACAAGCCCAATTAAATTTTTTAATCCGTAAGTAGCTGAATACCCATAATCAAAATTGTCTATGCCTGCTAATTTCAATTCTGGAATTATGTATATCACTCCGGCTAAAAAAATAAATAGATAATAAATGCGAAGTATTTTTGACTGTATTAATATTAGTAAAGGAAAGATTAGTATAAGCGGATAGTATTTGACAGTAGCTGCCAAAAATATAGGTATCGGTGCAATAAATAAAAAAATCTTTTTTTTATTTATTGTAAGTGCTAAATAATAAATAAGTAAAATCAGTAGAATATCAATATTCATTCTTTCAATGATAAGCATAAGTGTGCCGGTTGGGATTAACATTAAAAATAAAATTGAACTTTGAAAATTATTTGACAACTTAAAAACTACGTATAGAAAAATGATAAGTAGAAGAAATGCAAATACATAGGTTGCAGATTCATGAAAAATATCGAAACTTTTTAATTTTAAAATTGAAGAACCGTATGTCCAGCGCCAGCCTATGCAAGGTTTATTTGGACAATCTATTTGATATCCTTCACCAACCACATTTACCTTGTTAATAGCAGCCAAAGTACCTCTGAGGTCTACAAAATTTGGTTTTATATGACCAACACCAAAAGCTCTAAAGTATAAATCAATTAAACCGTACTGATACCCCAAAAAAATCGATGCTGGGATAAAACAAAAAATAACTATGCAAATCACCATAATATGTTTATGATATTTATGAAAAAAAACATACTTCGATATCTTTAAGTCAAAAAAATATTGAAGTACTTGATATACAATAAACAGTGCAAAAATGAAAAATAAATTAATTATTATTTTAAATTCTAGTGCGACATTTTGTAGCGTGGCTCCAAGTTTTGTGAAATTCTGTCTAGAATTTTCATCAATAACAATTATTATTAAAAAAAATAAGTTAAACATAATTATTAAACTTAAAGGTTTGCGAATAATTTCCATATATTGATTATATAACGATTGGTAGAGAAACTGAGATTATGTTATAATTTTATCAGATAAAAATCGAAAGTAGGATGATATTGGTAAAAGTACTAATGATAATACCTACCTATATCGAGGCAGATAATATCTTAATTTTAATACCTAGAATATTCACTAATCTTAATAATGTAGATGTTCTAATTGTAGACGACAGTTCTTCTGATCGAACGCGCCAATATATTCAAGAATTTCAAAAACAGTATCAAAATCTTTTTTTGATTGTGCGAACAGAAAAAATGGGGGTTGCCTCTGCATATGTAGAGGGGTACTCGTGGGGATTAACTCATGATTATCAATATATTGGGCAAATGGATGCCGATCTTTCGCATAGAATTCGTGATTTAAAAAAATTGATTTCTGTAGTAGAGAATCAAAAAAAAATAAGTGTGGTAATCGGAAGTCGCTGGGTTAAAAACGGTGGTACCGAAAATTGGCCAATAGCAAGGACTTTGTTATCTAAACTTGGTAATTCATACATTAGATTAATGTTCGACCTAAAGGTTCGTGATGCAACAGCGGGCTTTAGAATTTATTCTAGCTCTTTCTTGAGCAAAATAAATTTTAACAGTTTAAAAAGCCAAGGTTTCTCATTTCAGATTGAAATGTTGAAGAAAGTTATACAACTAAATGGTGAAATAAAAGAGATTCCTATCATATTTCGAGAACGAAAATATGGTAGAAGTAAAATAACTTTTGGAATTATACTAGAAGCATACATATATGTAACCAAAGTAGGATTAAAAAATAAGATAACAAAGTTTCTACGATTGAGTTCATGAATATTTTCTTAAAAATATTTACACACTTAAAAAAATATGGTATTCAATCTTTCAAAATTTATTTGTTTTATAATTTAAAAATTTTATTAAAAAAGCCGGTCGTTTTTGTAAAAACTTATATTAGAGTGAATAGATTAAAAAAACCCGATAAATTATTGGGTGTTTATAGCTTTGATATTAAATACGAAAACATAAATATTTTAAAAGACAGATTTGAGTTCACGAATAACATATATTTTGAAAATAAATATTCATTAAAAAATTATAAAAATTATGATGGCAAAGTCAATTCCAAGGTATTAGTTTTTTCGTCAATTTTTATTGGCAATTCAGAAAAAAATATTGAAAATGACTTTACTATAAACACAATGTCTTCGGCAGAAAATGCTGGCTGGATAGTTAATCAGTATTACGGAAAATCTCAGCAAAATTCATCACAAGCGATCAAAGAAAAGGAATTGGCTGAATTTATAGACATTTTAGAAAAATTCAAACCACAACTGTTGTGTATAGATTCTAACTCACCAATTAATTATAATTACTTTAATTACGAAAGACTATTTAATCTTAAGAAGAAATATAATTTCAAAGTTTTAATGCTCGTCCCAGATTTTGAACTGAGAAAGTTGCAATATTGGGGAGGTGACCTTGTAGATCTCGTACTTTTTAGTAGACCGAGTTTAAGAAGGAAAATTAGCTTCATACCTAAACACAAACTAATATGCTTGCCTGGAATACCCTATTCTGAATCTACTTTTAAAGCAGCTAATGAAAAAAAATATGATGTTTATTATTCCGGATCTGATACTCGACAACGAAGAATTTTCCTTGATTCTGCTAGTAGTACTAGTTTAAAAGTAAAAGCTATGTTCGAAAACCGTATGAATCATAAATCTCCCGATTATGAGTCATATAAACGATACATAGGTGAGGCGCGAATGACATTTGCGAATGGTTATGTAAGTAAGAATAACTCACTCATTGCTGGACGGTTCATTGAGTCAATTTTGTCTAGGTGCGTTTGTCTTTACGAGGATTGTCTTGATTTAAATTCTTTTTTTATACCCTATTTACACTATGTTCCAGTATCAAACGTCCACGAATTTGTCACAACTGCACAGTACTTAAGAATTAATCCTGAAATATTGAGTAGAATTTCTGAAGAAGCAAATACTTTCTATATAGAGAATTACTCTAGTAAACTTTTTTGGAATTATATTGCGTTGAGAATGAATAGTTAGAATGTAATAAATAAATGCTGCCAAATTTTACTAGTTATGGATCTCAATCCCACTACTATGCCAATTTTTATGATCAAGTGGTTGGCATAAATAGAGCTGGAATTCTTGGTTATTTTTCCAAATATCCACATATCTTGCTCGAAAAACCTTTTAAAACCAATAAAGGATATAAAATCATAGAAGTTGGCGCGGGCCAAGGTGAACACATTAATTTTGTGGTTCCAAACTACGCTGAATATCTAGCTACTGACATTAACTTAAATCGCTTGAATAAAATTTTGTTAAACAAAAGTAAATCAATTAAAACTTCAAAAGTCGATGCTGAATTAGCTAAATTCGAAGACAATAAGTTTGATAGATTAATATCAACCTGTTTGCTAGCACATTTAGAAAAACCAGAACAGGCTATCTTGGAATGGAGAAGAATTGTTAGGCATGATGGTTATATTTCTATATATCTATCCACAGATCCATCGCTTGCATTAAGAATTTTCAGAAAACTAACTACAAAGCGAAAAGCAGAACGTTTAGGTTTTGTTGGATATGATCTATTCATAGCTCGTGAACATAAAATTTCTGTACAATCTTTGACTGAAATTTTAAAATATATTTTTAGAAACGATGATATAAAAATTATATTTAAACCATTTATTATCAAAAGCTGGTATTTAAATTTTGTTATGATTGTTCAAGTGAGAGTGAATAAAAAATAATTTATTCAATAACAGCATATGAAACTGTCGAACCGTATGGCAATCTTTTTATTCTTAAATTATTAATCCCGATAGTATCAATAAGTGCAACGGTTTCACCGGGCCATACGGGATGATTTAATTCATCAAAAGCAATGACTGCGCCTTTTGGCATTCTTGGTAATATATTTTTGATTGCAACTTTCGTTCCTTCGTAAATATCAAAATCTAACCAGAGTAAAGAGCAAACTAATTCAGGATTATTTTTTATATAATTCGGAATAGTATCTACAGCGTCTCCGGCGACTAATTTAATTTTGTTTATATGGTGAAGTGGACGATTTAAATCAAAAATTTTAATTAGACTTTCTAGGTGCTCAAGTGATTCAGATTTCAAACCTCCAGGAAATGACATGTCAGATTTAACTTTATCGTCGCGGTCTTTGAGATCAATTTCATGTAGACTAGGAAAGCCATTAAACGTATCAAACCCAATTACAGATCGAAGGTGGTTATATGGTTCAAATATTTCACTAAAATGTGCCCAGGAAAATACACCTCCCCCCCCTAACACTCCGCATTCAATTATTGAACCATGAACATCAACAATTTTTTTGTAAATTTCGTAACGACTAATAAATTTTCTTATATAAGTTGTCTGTAAATAAATTGGGAAACTTTGTATTCTCTCGTAAACTGAAAGATTAGACTCCGAAAATGCATTTAGGTAAGCCTTACGTTGATTAACGTCTATTAATTTATTTCGGCTGGGTTCTTCCCAGGCTATTGGATCATTCATATAGTAGACTTTCCCTTAGCGTTTTAGATCTATTTCAAATGGCAATTTGACATTGGTGCACGATACACTATCGCACATGGCTTGTGTAGACCTTAAGCAACGAGCGCAAAGAGCAAGTGTACTAACTGCATTAATCGGATACCGAAATGGCAGCGCTCATATGTCCTCTTCTCTCAGCTGTGTTGAAGCTTTGACTGCTGCTTTTGATTTTAAGAAAAATTTTCCAGGAACGGAAATTATACTAAGTAAAGGGCATGCTTCTGCAGCTCAATATGCAGCTATGAGCCAGACCGGATTTCTAGAAGCAAAAAAGTTGATTAATTTTGGGAAAGAAGAAAGTAATTTCGGCATTCACTTGTCTCAAGATAAAAATATTCCTCTATCTACCGGGAGTTTAGGCCATGGTCTTTCTTTTGGAGTTGGTATTGGAATCGGAAATTCTCTTAATAAATTGAATAATAAAACTATAATATTAATTGGAGATGGAGAATCAAATGAAGGAAGCGTGTGGGAAGCTGCAACTGTCGCGGGAAGGTTGCAATTAGGTAATGTGATATTACTAGTTGATCACAACCAAGTACAAGCAGCTGGAACTTATAAAGAAATTTCTGGTAATCAAGATTTAATGAGTAAATTTGAATCATTTGGGTGGTTAGCTAATAAAATCTCAGCACATGACCCAGACAAAATTTATTCAGAATTACAAATTAATAACACAAAACCTAGGGTGTATATTCTTGATTCTCAAGAAAATCCAACTATTGAATTAATGCAAAATAGTGTTGAGTGGCACTATCGTAATCCAGTAGAGGCAGATATTATTAAAATGATTAACAAATTAGATGCAAAAAAATTCGCCTTAGATATATTGGAGTTGTTTAATTGCGAAAAGCTTTAGCAGATTGCTTAGTACAAGCCGCGACGGTAGATGAAAAAATTATATTTCTGACGGGAGACTTGGGTTTCCAAGTTTTTGATGAATTTAAATCTAATTTTCCAAACAGATATTACAATGTTGGAATTGCAGAAGCTGCCATGGTTGGAATAGCTGCCGGACTCTCATATTCCGGATTTAAGCCTATAATTTACTCCATTGCTTCATTTTTAAACTCTAGAGCATATGAACAGTTGCGATTTTTTTGCGGGTATAACAACATGAAAATTATAGCAATTGGAGCAGGGGGTGGATTGACTTATTCTATGAGCGGACCGACCCATCATGCTATGGATGATATCGGCTTGGCATTATTGATTCCCAATTTACTAGTTTTTTCTCCAACTGGACCTCGGGAACTATCTGAAATATTATCTAAATCAATTAATGAACTGAGGTCTTCGTACATTCAGATAGGAAAATTTGGTGAAAAAGATATACCACTATTAAATAACCTGAATAATAAAGAAAATGATTATAAATCAGTGGGATTAATTTCCACTGGATTAATTTCTAGTTATATCTTCGAAAATTTGCAAGAATATAAATTCAAAAACAAGGTCTCACACTTACATCTAGGTCAATTATATCCACTTGATGAAGATCTTTTAGTAAATTTCTTGATATCTCACCGCAAGATAATACTTGTGGAAGAGCAAATTCCAAGCTCGGGAATATACAATCCGATTTTACGTCTTATTAATGAAAGAAAATTACTAATAGAAATTGAAAGAGTTGGTCCAAAATCAGAATTTATTCATAACAATCGCGTGTTAAACTCAAATCGGAAATTTTATGAGTATGACTGGAATAAAATCGAATTAAACATCACTAATTACTTAAAACTAATTGCGGAAATTTAAAATGATACTTATTACTGGAAGTGGTGGTGTATTTGGTAACGCTTTTAAGAATTTGAATAATTCTAATGAATTTTATTTTGTTGATACTTCTGATTTTAATTTATTAGATTTTGATTACTCATATAAATATATTGAAAATCTAAATAAAAAGCACTCGATTTCGGGAGTAATACATCTAGCTGCAAAAAGCGGTGGTGCTGAATTAAGCAAAAATATGCCGGCAACTTTATTTCGTGAAAACATAATGATGGTACTTAATTTATTAGATATTTGTAAAAAATTAAATATCTCAAGAATAATTTTAACATTATCTACAACATGTTATTCAAGCGAATTAATTGATCCAAAAGAAAATATGATTCACTCGGGACCATTATTAGGTGTTGATTATTCATATGGTTATGCAAAGCGAATGTTTGAACCGATTATGAGATCGTACAATATGGAATTTGGAATGAAAATTTCTTCCATACTTGTAAATGGAATTATTGGGCCATTTATGAACTTTAGAGATGGAGAATCAGTGCTGCCGGCTGCGCTTATTAAACGATTTCATAGGCTTAAAAATGGTAGCGATCAACTTGAAGTTTGGGGAGATGGATCACCAATTCGTGAATATACTTTTTCCTCTGATTTAGCTAAAGCAGCTATTTGGTGTTTTAACAATCAGAATGTTAACACTTTATTAAATATTGGTTCGACCGAAAAAATATCAGTTAAGCAATGTGCGGTTGAAATTTGCTTGGCGCTAAACATAAAACCAAGTAGATTATTTTTTGATGGTTTAAAACCAAATGGTAGATTAATTCAAAATACTAATAATAGTGAATTTGTATCTCGAAGTAACTTTACTTATGTTAAATTTTCAAAAATGATTAATGAAACGGTAAAATGGTACGAAAATGCAGTGAATAACAATATAGATTTTAAGAACTAAGCAAATTGGTAAATAAAATGTCGAAGTTAGGACTTGGATGCTGGGGTTTAGGTGGAGATGCATACGGATCAATTGACGATAACCTGTCGAAAAACCTTATTTATAAGGCCATTGATTCTGGAATAGATTTTTTTGATACCTCCCCTACATATGGTTTTGGGAAAAGTGAAGAACGATTAGGCAAATATTTACCAAAAAATGATGATTTAATTATCGCAACTAAAGTAGGAATGATTGCGCATACTGGAACTGATGTACCTTTAAATTTCACTCAAAAATCAATTGAGGATTCATTAGATCAATCTTTAATTAGATTAAATATAGAATCGATACCTATAGTACAACTACATTCACCGATGGTAAACTACAAAATCTTATTCCCGGATATTTTTGAGACTTTAGATATTCTGACCAAAAAAGGTAAGGTCAAAAAATGGGGTATTTCGATTGCTAAACCTAATCAATTTGCTAATTTGGAAAATGACTGGAAATGGGCAAGTATAGAATTCAACTTTTCATTAATAGATCAAAGAATTCTTGAATATGAGCATCAATGTAAGAAATATAATGGGATTTTAATTGCAAGAACTCCTCTTAATTTTGGTTTTTTGACCAAACATAGTAATTCAATAAATATGATAAAGGATCCAAAAAGCCATCTTTCAAAATGGTCTAAACTCCAAATTAATAAATGGATTTTTGCAACAATTGAAATGCGAAAACTTTCTGAGAAGCTCGGTAGAAGTCTAACTGAACTTGCAATAAGATTTACTCTTGATAACGGTTTGATTGAATATTCGATTCCGGGAGCGATGAATTCAAATGAATTAGAGGAAAATATAAACGCCTCGAAAGCCAAACCGCTCTCAAGTGATGAAATGATTGAAATTTACTCGGTTTATAAAAATTTAGAATCAAATTTAAATTTAATTTCACCATTTAAAGACATAGTTATAACTTAAATTTTATATGTACTACTAATCTGAAATAATTAATATTTATCTTATAGGATTCAACTTTCTTGTAAGTAAATTTTTATTAGTAAAACAATACTTAATTAGTTTATTTCTAAAAATAGGGTACAGTTAGACCATGAAAAAGTGGATTATTACGGGTGCCTCAGGGAGTGTAGCAACTGCATGTATAAATATTTTGCTTAAGAATGAATATAGTGTAGACGCTTATTCACGTAATGCACTAAATATTTATCATAAAAATATTAATTTTAAAAAAGTAGATAACTATAAAAATATTAGGTTTGAAATGGAGAATTGTGAATGTTTGTTAATGGCTCAAGGCTATTTCAATCAGCAACTTATTAAAAATATGCCTATTGAGGATTTATATGCAACAATTGAGGGAAATTTTTCTTCACAAATCGAAATTTTGCATGCGTTCTTAAATCAAGTAAAGAAAGATAAACGAATGAATATAGTTATTTTAGGTTCAACAAGTGCATATGAGGCAGGAGCTGGAACAGTTATTTACGGCGCTGCCAAAGCGGGTATTTTAGGGTTAGTTAAAGCATTGAATAAGGAGTATATCGACACAGATATTAGATTTTGGCTAATTTCTTTTGGTACCTTAGCAAATAAAATGGGAGATAAAGTTCCAAATCAAGAGTTAAGTTCCTTGCTAGACGTAGATATGGTTGCACAAGAAATTTTAAATAAAATTAATAACACAAGTAATGCGTGGCAACCAGAAATTATTATTCGAAGACGTCATATAAGAACTACAAATTAATATGCTGGGAATAATGCAGGGCCGATTAAGCAAATCTTCAAGTGGAAAAATCCAGGAATTTCCAACAGGTTCTTGGGAAAAAGAATTTCAACTAGCTAATCAACTTGGATTAAGAGCGATTGAGTGGACTTTGGACTATGCAAATTTCAAATTGAATCCTTTGTTTAATTTAAAAGAGCAACCGAAAATTGAATATCTGCAGGATAAATATTCAATTAAAATTCCCTCTATAACACTGGACTGCTTTGTCGAAGCACCTTTTTATAAACGCAATGAATTAACTGGTAAGGCTTCTGATACTCATGATTTACTTTGGATTGTTGAAAATTTACAAAATTTAGAAGTAAAAATACTAGTATTACCTATTGTCGCAGAAAGTGGAGTATTCAATAAAGAATATCTTTCAAACTTAATTGAATGCTTGAATAGAATTGAAAAAGACCTAGCTGAAACCAAAAAACAGATAGCAATTGAGTGTGAATTTGATATAGGCTCTATCGCTATTTTGTTGAGTGAATTGAATCCTAATTATTTTGGAGTAAATTTTGATATGGGGAACTCAGCATCACTAGGTCACAATCCAGAAGAAGAACTTTCTGTCTGTAGTGGACGGATTCTTAATATTCACATAAAGGACCGACTTTTAGCTGGACATACGGTTAAACTTGGAACTGGCGATGTAAATTTTAAAAAAATCGCAAAGTTACTTAGCGACCAAGGGTATGCTGGAAATATGATTTTACAAGCAGCAAGAGATTTTCAGTCAGATGAGACAGAGTTAATTGCATCCTATATAGATTTCTGTAAGAAATTTGATTGGATTGTGGAATAAAATGTTGGAAGCTCGCAAAAATTCTTTACACAAAAAAATCGCGATTATAACTGGGGGCAGTGGTTTTCTTGGGCAGCAGCATTGCTTGGCTCTGCTCGAAAAAGGTGCAATTGTTTTTAATTTTGATCTATTACCTCTTGAGCTTTTGAGATTAAATGAATTTGCTCCGTATAGTGATAATTTTTATAACATCACGTGTGACATAACTAATGAAAAAAATGTAGAACAAGCTTTCATGCAAGTAATTGACTACAAAGGTAAAGTTGATATCTTGATAAATAACGCGTTTATTGATCATAAAGTACCTTCGAATCTATCTGAAAATAAAAATGACTTTAGATTCGAGAATTTTGATTTTTCATCGTGGCAAAACGAAATTGCTGTTGGCTTAACTGGGGCAGTTTATTGCTGTAAATATGCGGCTAAAAGTATGATTAAAAATAAATCTGGAATAATTATAAACATATCTTCTGATTTAGGGGTTATCGCTCCAGATCAGCGAATTTATAAAAAAAATGGCCAGTCTAGTGAAGTGAAATATTTTAAACCATTTTCTTACTCAGTTATTAAGCATGGATTAATTGGATTAACAAAATATCTATCAACTTATCTTGCAGATTTTGGAATTAGAGTTAACACGCTATCCCCAGGTTCGATTTCCAATTATCAAGATCCTGAATTCCTACATAATCTTGAAAACAATATTCCACTTAAAAGATTAGCATCTGTCGATGAATATAAGGGTGCAATTCAATTTTTAGCTAGTGACGCTTCAAGTTACATGACTGGTCAAAATTTGATAATTGACGGTGGGAGGTCTACTTGGTAGCGATTATTACGGTTTTGGCTTGAAATCTTTTGGACTTTATATCCCTTGGAAAATTTATGTACCTTCCTACTTTAATTAAATTAAACATACGCATCATAATTATTGGAAAAATTAATTTTCTTAGAGGCCAAGTTTGAATATAATAATATTTAGTGTTCTTCCTTATTCGTGACGGAACTGCACTGATTAGTGATTGTTTAATAACCGAAAATTTAGGATCGATTAAAAATATCCAATCAGTGCGAGAAAAACCAGCTTTTTTAAATGCGTCTAAATATTCAGATAACAAGTACTCATGTTCTCCGTTTTCCGCACGAGTTAAATGAGTGGTTTTGTGTAAGCCTCGAGCAATAAGAAATTCTTCAGAATAAACAGTATTCTCAAGTTCATCTCTTCTTTTTCTTGAAGTACTCCAGTGAGAACGATCTATAGCCAGTAGTCTTGCACCAGGTTTTAAAATACGAGCGGACTCTCTTATTGTTTTATCAAGATTAAAACTGTGATGCAAACTATCAAATTCAATTATAAAATCAACTGATTCGTTTTCAAGTTTCATATCATCAAAATTTCCAACAACTGGTTTTACCTTTTCTTCAACCATATTCATATAAATTAGTGGAACTGCAGCATATTTAACTATCTCGGGAACTATTTCAATAGCAAAAATCTTCTCAACCTCCGGATAAAGGTTTGTTAATTCCACAGAAATTGCTGCACACCCAGACCCTAATTCAACCCCGATGCCTGATGGTGAAAACTCAGTATGCTTATTAGTTGTCTTTAAAATTTCTAAAAGTTCATCTTTTTCAATATAAATATGCTCTCTATAAATTTGATTTTCCCTGTCTTTAGCGCTCATTTGTTTACTGAAATCTGAAACAAAACTCCTAGAATGAACGTATACAAAATTAAGCAGCTCTTTAGGCTGCAACCAATAGATTACTTTTCCCTTATTTTTATCACTTTTCACAATTCAATCATACCAATTCATGCAGAAGATTCAGAAATAACCTATAACGTCCCATTTTTAATGCTACCAAAGTGTATTGTAGTTAACTATATTATATAGCTCTTTGAATTAAGTGATTATCGGAAAGTGAGTTGCGTTATGCTTAAAGATTACGTTGCGGTTCAATATGATTTGGAGCGAAGGCCAATAACTGATTATCCAGCAAAACTAGCAAAACGATTGACTCATCTTCATGATATTTCAGTTGGTGCTAAGCTTTTAGAAGTTGGTGTTGGGAGGCCGGATGTTTTAAATGGCTTCCGCTTAGCCGGAATAGATGTGTTTGGATGCGATATTTCAAAAATAAGTGAAATTGCATGCAAAAAAGAAAAAATACCTTTTAAATACGTGAATTTAGAAAATGGTAAACTGCCATACAAAAGTGAAATTTTTGATGTTGTTTATTCAAAAAGTGTAATTGAGCATATGCTTGATCCATTATCTTTTATTACTGAATCGTTTAGGGTTCTTAAGCCTGGCGGAATATTACTTATTTTAACTCCAGACTGGGAGGTGAATTACAAAACTTTTTTTGATGATTTTACACATGTGAGACCTATGTCTCGACGTTCAATGAATTTGCTCCTTTCAATGCTAGATCCAGCTGAAATCGATACCTACAGGTTTAGGCAACTACCATTGACATGGAAATACCCGGTGGCAAATAAATTTTGTGCTTTTTTAGCGCTATTTGTTCCAGTGAGAACAAAACACCCATTTCTTAGATGGTCAAGAGAGTTAATGTTGGTGGGTTTTGCGCGTAAAAAATATAAAGTGATATAAGATATTCAAGTATTGTAAATATAGAAAGTTGGAAAAATGGGTTCTGTAAAAGTAGGATCAAAATTAGTATCAGAAATCTCGCCAACTTATATGATTGCTGAAATCGGAATAAACCATAATGGTGATTTAGAAATCGCTAAAAAATTAATTGATGAAGCGGTTAAAACTGGATTTGATGCTGTAAAGTTTCAAAAGCGCACACTCAAAATAGTGTTTACACCAGAAGAGTTAGCTCGGCCGCGTGATAGTGTTTTTGGCAATACAAATGGAGATTTAAAGTTTGGATTAGAATTTGACCGTAGTGATTTTATTGAAATCGATAAATATTGTAAGAAGAGCGGAATAGCTTGGTTTGCGTCTTCATGGGACAATGAAAGCTTAGAATTTCTTCAGGAATTTGATATTGTAGCTCATAAAGTTGCTTCTGCATGTTTGACTGATAAAGAACTGTTAAAAGGTATGAAAGCAACTGGAAAGCCAGTATTTCTCTCAACTGGCATGAGTAATTTGGATCAGATCAAAACTGCTGTCGGACTCCTTGATCCTGAAAACACCATTTTAATGCACGCTGTTTCAGTTTATCCAGCAAAACAAGAGCAGTTGCACCTATCATGGATAGAGGATTTAAAAAAGAACTTTTCAAATTACCCAATCGGATATTCGGGCCATGAGGCTGGTGTAATGCCAAGTGTAATTGCGGTTGCAAAATATGGTGCTGTGTGTGTTGAAAGGCACATAACACTTGACCGGGCAATGTGGGGGTCAGACCAATCAGCCTCACTTGAGCCAGAGGGCATGGAAAGAGTTGTGAAATATATTCGTAGTATTCCAATTGTTAGTGGTGGTGGAACTAAGCATGTCTTAAGTGAAGAAGTTCCAATTTTGGAAAAACTTCGTCGTGTCAAAGACTTCTAAAAATAAGCAACCTAAGATTGCAATTATCCCTGCGCGGGGTGGTTCAAAATCTATTCCTAGGAAAAATCTTCAAAATTTAGTTGGAGTCCCACTGATTGCTTACTCAATTGACTGTGCGATTAGAAGTGAATTAGTTGATGAGGTTTATGTATCGACTGAGGATCCTGAAATTGCGGAAATATCCTGTAGCTACGGTGCAAAAGTGATTATTCGTCCAGAGTCCATGGCTTCTGACACATCAAGAGATAATGAATTGCTTTCGCACGCAATCGAGTATGTTTTTTCAGAATTGAGCGAAGAGAGTTTATTTATATTTTTACGGCCAAGTCATCCATTAAGAAACCCAGAGACAATAGACAAAGCAATAACAATTTTTAATGAGAATTATCAATATGATTCATTAAGGTCAATGAAATTATCCACAGAAATTCCATATAAAATGTGGGTAATCAATAATGATGGTAGTGCTGTACCAGTAATTGAAAGCGCCTATAATGGAGTGACTAATCCCAGTAACGCGCCGCGTCAATTGCTACCTCAAACATACTATCAAGATGGTTATGTAGATGTTTTTCCATTTAAAACAATTACAAAATTTGGTAACACTGCAGGTAAAAAAATACTACCATTTATTATAAATGAATTCTCCCATGATATAGATACTTTTCACGATCTAGAATTAATTAGTGATAAACTTAAAAATTTTGCATGGCCCTTATGGTTTAAAATACCAAATCAAGTTTTATGAATTTTTTAATTATCGGGCTTGGTTCTGCTGGTCAAAGGCATTTACGAGTTCTACATAAATTTTTGGGTAACAATGCAAAGATCTTTATCTACAGAGGTCATCATAAACGTGGCTTAATTTCAGATGATTTACATCATGAAAATTTTTCTATAAATCCAGTCGAATTCTATAATGCCAGTGAAATTAATACAATTGCAGAGCTTGCAGAAAAAACCTGGGAACTTGTAATTATAGCAACTCCACCTGATTCACATTACTTCTATGTACACAAGCTAATTACTACTTCTAAAAAAATACTTATTGAAAAGCCGTTAACGGTCGAAACTGTTGAAGCATTGCAGATAATCAACCTTGCCGAAATTAATAATGTCCCAGTACTAACAGGATATCAAATGACTTTTCATCCATTTAAAGATTTTATCAAAGATAATATAGGCTATCTCGGTGAAATCAAATCTTGTACCACCGTATTTAGTGAAGAACTATCACTGATGAATCCATTTCGGAGCATGGAAAATCATTACTTATCAAAACCAACTGGGGGTGGAGCTTTTCTTTCCCTTAGCCACGACTTAGATTTTTTGTTAACAATTTTTGACCGATCTTTTGCTGATCATATTTTTTTTACGAATACTAAATTCTCAAATAATGGGTCATTAGTTGAGTGCACTTTTAATTGCACAATTCAATCAGAAGCAAAAGATATCAAGCTAGAGAGTAAATATAGTATCTTGCCTATTCCCACTTGCAAAACTGGAAAAATCTTGGGATTACGCGCTGGCATTCAATGGGATTTTGTAAGTGGAATTATAGAATTGAAGGAACATAATGGAAAATCAAATGTTATAAATTGTTTAATAGATAAAGATGAGCTTTTTAGAAGTCAAATTGAGAATATTTTAAGCCTTAAGAATTATGGTGAATATTGTAAAAATAATTTAAATCGAGCAAAATTCATAGTTGAAGCAAGTAATAACATTTACTCATGAAGGGTGCTCACAATTTTGTCAGCAAATAATAGGAAAGATTAATTATGAAAACAGCTATTTTTCAATTTGCGTCTGGTTCTATTCATTTTGCGACTTCACTTGAGATTCTAAAAGAAAATAGTTTGGCAGGTGATGAGATGTTTTATTGTTTATGGGGATCTAGGACAAAATATCCAGGCAGAATGTCGATTGGATTTGAAAATATAAGTAGAAAATGCCCAAAAGCTCTTGATAAATTGATAAAACATGCTGCTGTAGTGAATTTTACAAGTGAAATTAAAATTGATCATAATTGGGTATTAACAATGACAGATAATTTAGTTAATGCTATCAGTGAGACTCCAAACATTTCAATGCTCAAAGATATTAATGTATTGAATATTAAACCTGGTGCTGCTTTAGCAAACGAAATCACTACTTTAACAAAAAATCGAGATCTAGATCTAAGCGAAAATATACTTCTTGTTAGAATTCTTATTGAGTCATATCTACAAATTTATAATGCCGTTACTAACTACATAATTAATAATAGTATAGATCGTATTTTTTTATTTAATGGTCGTTTTTTACATGAGAGAGCTGTATGGGATGCCGCTCGAGCTCAAGGCGTACAAGTTATACTTTTTGAAACTACACGGAACCGCTATTTTTTGCGCGAAGAAGGTTTTCACAGCAGAAAAAATAATCAAAAAGTTATGCTTGATCATTGGGAAAATTCAGATTTACCTCTTGAAAATCGCATAGAAATTGGCTCAAAGTATTTCTCCGAACTGCGAAGTAGATTAAGGCCATTTTTCACTGAGACTAAACAACATTTCAAAATTAGTAAACCTTACTTTGTTTACTTTTCTTCATCTGATGATGAAGCTGTTGGATTTTGGGATGAATGGAACGAGCCTTTAGGTGATCAATTAGAGTGTGTAAAAAACTTACAGAAAATTTTTAATGAACAAAATATTTTCGAGCTTGTTATAAGGCTTCATCCAAATTTAGAGAATAAGTCTGATAGTCAAAAAGGTGGTTGGCTAACTATTAAGGACTCAGAATCAACTAGGGTTATTGGGCCAAAAAAACCAATATCATCATACGAACTATTAGATAATTCTGTCGGAACAATCACATTTGGTAGCACTATAGGCTTAGAATCAGCTTTTGCTATGAAGCCGAGTCTTGTAATGGCTGATTGTGGGTTTGACTTGCTTGGGGTAGTTGATAAGGCTTCTTCTTGGGCAGATGTATCAAATTGGATATTCAAAAATCATAAAATTAATGATGAGGAACTGTTAAGCCGAAGAAATAATGCTTGCATTCGTGGATTTTTTATTGCAACCGCTGGAATCACTTTTAATTACACTACTTTAGTTGATATAGGTCTAGGGGCATGGAAAGCTACTAGTTTTGATGGAATGAATATGGAATCTAATTCAATTATTGGGATATATAGGAAACTAATCAGTCACATTAAATTTAAAAAAATTGTTGCATTAATACATGATTAATGGCTTATTGATAAATTTCAAACTTATTAGCAAGTTTTGTTCATAAAAATTACGCTTTTCTATATTTGATTATTACATTAATTTAAGTTAAAATTCAATATCTAATAGAATGGATCTAAAGTGAATTTTAACAACTATATCAATGATTCTATTTCCAATTTAGAAGCGCTTAATAACGAACAGTTTGCTGAAGTTTTTAAATCCGCTGCTAACGTGCTCTTATCGGCAGTTGAAAATGGAAAATCTATTTTGGTTTGTGGAAACGGTGGGTCTCATTCTGATGCACAACATTTCGCAGGAGAGTTAGTTAATTTCTTTACTAGAGAACACAAACCTTTAAAAGTAATAACCTTGGGAACTAATGGTGCTGTATCAAGTGCTTGGAGTAATGACCATTCTTTTGAGGAACAATTTGCCCGTGAAGTTGAGGCATATGGAGAATTCGGCTCTGTATTGCTTGGGATTACCACTAGTGGCAAGTCAAAAAATGTTAATCAGGCGTTTAATAAAGCACATGCTATTGGAATGAAAACAATTGCACTAACTAGCGAAAAGGCCATTCAAAACTTAAGTAACGAAATAGATGTAATTATTCCCGTGCCTGTTAATGAAACACATAAAATTCAGGAATGCCATATTGTGATTTATCATGCTTTGTGTATTTTTATTGAAAATTCGCTTCCGAAAAAATTTCTTATTTGAGTTTTATTAGTCAATCTGCTGATTAGCAAAAAGTGCATTACCAGAAATCGCACCGACTCGGTCAATTACACATTCAAATCCGATAGACTGTAAAAAGTTTCGAACCTCTTTTTCTGATGGCATATCTTCGTAAAATTTAACACGTGATATTTCTAAATGCAGAAATTTGACTTTTTCTCGCATTGTATCTTGTGACGCTTTCATTACATACAGTTCCATTCCTTGTATATCGAGCCAAAGTAAATCTACAATTTTAATATTGTTGTCTAATAAGAATTTTTTTAGAGTTTTAGCTGATGTTGCTTGAATTTCGTTAAATGTAATTTCTGGAAAATATTTTATATGTAAAGAGGGTTTTAAAATTGAGCTAGATCCCATTCCACCAAGCTCGCCAGTGTTTTTTCCAACAAAAATATTTACGGACTCTGTTTTATCAGACAATGCAACTTGTGAAATTTTTATGTTACTAAAAGTAATGAACTTACTTACCAAGAAATCAAATTGTTTTTTAATAGGCTCTGCAGCGAATACAGTTGTACTTGGAAAATTTCGAACAAAATTCAAAGTGTCTATTCCGTCTGATGCACCCGCTTCTACGATGACTTTTGGATTTTTCAAATATCTTTTAATCTCATCGATTGTTATTTTTGAGTAGTCATTCTTACGAGCTAAAATGTGAATTATACTTCTGATCGGATGTTGAAAGAAAAATTTTAACCTGAAGAAAAGTATAGTTATTTTTAAGAGTAACTTTTTCATGGGCTCCATTTTTCCTAGGTTAATTTGTTGTAAGTGGGCCCTGTCGGGATCGAACCGACGACCCACGGATTAAAAGTCCGTTGCTCTACCGACTGAGCTAAAGGCCCCAATTTTGACCTATACAACTACGCAGACTCATAAGTCTAATACAAAATTATCGAATTACTTACCCGCAGCTGCCTTAGTTACCCGGTCCCTTATTGCTACTGCCAAACCTTCACCTTGAGGTAACAAAATTACAACTTTATTTAGGTTTTTTTTATCACATAATCTTAATGCTGCGTATAGATCTCTAGCGTATTCTTGAATTGTTGTTGGTGAAGCCAATCTTATTGCTCCAAATGGAGTTGGGATATCTGACATTGCTATGAATCCTTCTCCACTTTTTGCCATCGAGCCCAATATCACTTTTGCATTTGGAGAATAATGTGACTCTAATACTCCAGGTGCTTTTACTATGCTACCTTCAGTATTTGTTGACAGTTCTAAACCACAAACTTTCGCAACCATTTCATTAGTTATCGCACCACTCCTTAAAACCCTAGGCAACGCTTTAGTACAGTCAATTATAGTAGATTCGATTCCGATCAAGCATCGACCTCCATCTAGAATTAAATCTTCTTTACTTAAGAAATTTTCTAACTCATCTTTCACTGCATTTGCTGTTGTTGGAGAGACTGCGCCAAATCTATTTGCGCTCGGGGCTGCAACCCCACTCCCTCCTATTTTTTCAAACTCTTTTAATAAAGCAAGGGCTACGGGTTGTTCAGGAACTCTTAGGCCAACATTGCTTTGACCACCCGTTAAGAAATCGTCAGCTAAATCACTTCTACTCAAAATCAATGTCATGGGTCCAGGCCAAAATTGTCGAGCGAGTCTTAATGCATAATCTGGGATTTTTACTGCCCATTTATCTAACTGACTAATGGATGAGATATGAACTATTAATGGATGTCCTACTGGACGGCCTTTTGCAGAATAGATTTTACTTACGCTCTTTTTATTTGTTGCATCTGCACCTAGTCCGTAAACGGTCTCTGTTGGAAATGCCACCAGGTGTCCATCTTTTAAAGCTTTGGCCGCCCTCTCTATAACTTCCTGTGTGCAGTTATTGATTATTTCCATATGTAAATCATCCCATTTAACTAGTTTTGATCTGCCCAATTGGACCGATACTCTTACCTAGTAGTCCCCATCGTCTAGTGGCCTAGGACGTCGCCCTTTCACGGCGTTAACACGGGTTCAAATCCCGTTGGGGACGCAACGGAGTTGAAATAAATTTTAGCTTCGCAAAGTAAGGCCCAGTAGCGCAGTTGGTTAGCGCGCC
>SXGR01295355.1_pt1 | contig 31561 bp, 34 predicted proteins | sample 3174711 | NCBI WGS metagenome assembly SXGR01 (sample SAMN11356860, study PRJNA531348) | freshwater metagenome | isolation source: freshwater sample F1-60 | place: China: Fuxian Lake, Yuxi | collected 2017-12-25 | reverse complement strand
TTAGGCCTTTAGATCGCCCGACAGGTACCAGGTGTTAGGCTCGGTTTTAGTAAGGGTGGCCGTCGAATATTGGTAGTTTAGATTGAAGTGATTCTGGGGCGACCTAAGGGTAGTTCCAGCAGCTCCGGTGATTCCAAGCTCCCCTGTTCCCCCTCTTAAAATTTGGATTTGGGTTCCGGGAAGGAAAGAAACTGACGCATTTAAAGGAACCGTCAGCGTCGTCGTCGAGGCGGAAGTTATTTCTACGCTTCTGTTAGAGTCCAACAGGGTTAAGGTGTAGCTTGCTGTTTTTAATGCCGCTGTTCCACCTCCAATTGATACGGTTATGGCCCCCGCGGATGCTGTTATAGAGGATATTCCTGCTCCAGTAAATCCTATTTGGGTTGCTTCTTGTGTAAGGGTTGCTCCGGTCGGGCCCACGATCGAGATTGCGGGTCCTGTTGGTCCCGTTCCCCCGAAGTAGGGCAGTTGGGTCCAGGTTGAAGAACCATTTCCAATCTTGGCAAATCCCGTGTCTAACGAGAATGCAAATTCACCCTGCAGAAGGATAGGATTGATGCTGGTCCAGTTTGCTGTGATGTCTCTTCTAAATTGTATTCTATAAGCCATTCTGCTTTTGTTATTTTATAGGTAGTTCAATAATCTAGTTTGGGTTGGAAACTCCCCTCCAATGATTGGACCAAAGAACTGGGCTGTTCCTTCTTCGGAATCTCCCCCGTCTAGAATGTCCCTAAAGTTGTTTTCCACCGAAACCTGCTTTAGCCAGAAGTTGCCGAATGTCGAGTAGTTTTTTGTTTCGCTCTGGGCAGATCTCTTCACGTAGTTGTTTTCTGTTCCAATAAAGTATAGGGTGTCGTTGGTCTGACTGTCAGACCCGTCAATAATTCTAACGGACAAGCCCGGATCTAAAATTGGATTATTTGGGAAATTATTTGGCATACGACGGCTGTGTTGTTTCTGTATATATTCAACTTGGGAATAGATTTAAGTTAAAATAAACTTGCATCCCCAGGAAGAATTGTGGTCTCGTCTGTCGAGACTTTCAGTCTAATTCCCGCCTGCATCAAATTTCCTCTAAATCTCTGGGTTGCAAGGTCCTTCTGGGGATAGTAGGTCTCAACTGCAACGGTAAAAGTGGTCTCGATATACTTCTGAGAGGTTTGATAGGTGAATTCCAACTGTTTGTCGTTTTGATATTGCTCTGGAAATCCAACCTGAACCGGAATTCTCATCCCCCCAAATTCAACGTTGAAGCTGTAAACCTTATAGAAGGTCTGAATAACAGACTGAAAGATTTTAAATGTGTCCAACAAACTGTCCGCCCTCACCTTTACGTCGAAGGTCATCGCTAGGGGAATAGAACTTGTGTAAGAGGAATAGGCCTTCATCTGACCTTGCACATCCTCTACGTTGTAGGTTGCCCTAACGAATCCGTTGGTTAAAGATCCAGTTTCAACGTTGACGCCAGATAAAGTAACAATTCCCCTTGGGATAATGTCGTAGTTTCCCTCGGCAAATGGGGATTGGCCATCGCAGTCTAGATAATCTAAATAAAAATCTTGCAGGAAGGTCTCGTCTCCCGCCATGGAATAGAAGAAGGGAATGTAAATCTCTAGGATCTGCTGCTGTTGGTTAATTTGGGTGTAAGTGACCTTCTCGTTTAGACTTCTTAGAAATCCAACAATAATGGCCCTTAGGAAGACCTCGTCTACGTTATATTTTTCTAAAAATCCGGCCATTGTGGTGTTATGTTACGGTTACAAAATTTTGTTTAGTAATGGAAGATGATCCAACTGAATTAGAAGCAGTTAGCGTGACGCTAAAGCTTCCTGTGGTTCCATATGCAATAGATGAGGGATTTTGAGCAGTACTTCCCGTGGGGGAAGCAGTTGCTCCAAATTCCCAGCTCCATGCAGTTGGTTGAACTGTGGTTGGAACCCGAAGGGATAAATCCAAAAATCCAACAGTTCCACCAGCAGAAATTGCAGTCCCCCCAGTCTGACCGAACGAGGTCGAAAAATCTGGATAGGGGGGCATGGGAAGCATTCCTTGCTGATAAGCGGCCTTTGTCGATGTTAGGGGGAAGTTTGGGGCTCCGATTGGAACGTTGTCCAGCCTTCCGGGAACCGTCTGAAAGATAACAGGAACATCCACGTACGGAAAGGACAGGGGAAAGTTCTCCATGTCTGTATAAGTTGGATGCTGGAAGGATCCAGTTTCGTACTGTGCTGCTGTTAGACCATAAACATTAGACTGCTGCATCCCTAATTGAACTGCACACTCGCTCGCAGAGATTGGATTTAGGGTTCTAACAACCACAAAAGAGTACAGCTTCTCATCCCCCACAGGGATATACGTGTTTTCGTACTGGGCGAAGAATAGAGAGTAGGTCTGAACTGTTGTGTTGGAATAAACCGGGTTTCCCTTAGAGTTGGTAAGGGGAACATAGTCCGTTGAAACCACCGGGAGGGCCTTGAGCAGTCCTATCCCTAGCAGTCCCTCCCCCTGAGTGTTGGGGACGATCATTGTTGCCTGGACCGCAGTTAGCCCCTTCTTCTTTAGTTCCGTTTTGGTGACGGTTAAATTTTTAGTTCTACTGTATAGGGGTTTCAAAGCTCCAAACTTATTTCTTCTATATATCTGGAGAGGAAAAGATCCAGATTAGAACTTATCAATCGAGATGGAGGAGAAGTTATTTGCCTTGGCAACCTCAAGCTTCCAATCGAAGATTTCGTGGGGCATCGGAGCATGATTGATAACGAAGATGTTTAGGCCCAATTCCTTACACACTTCCCTCAAGATTCTAAGGATAGAATGAACGCCATCGGGGTCCACTGAGCTGAACAACTCGTCCAAAAAAAGCAGGTTGATGCTGCTAAACTTCATCTTCATGAGCTTCATAATGGCTATCAGGACCACGAAATCAACTTTTTTCATCTCCCCGGTGCTTAGTGTCTGGGTCGGAATTTCTACCCCCATGTGATAGATGGTAGCGTTAAATTCCTCGTCGAAGATCACCTGGTAATCCAAGTGCATCTTGGCAAGTAGATCTAGGATCTCAGAATTTAGGGAAGGGAGGATGGTTTTAATCGCCATCTGCTTAACCCCCTTTTCCCCTAGAATCTCATCTAAAGTTCTCAGCCAGTTGTTCTTCTCCTGATTCTTGAAAGACTCCGTCGACATCTTATCCCTCTCTATCTGCAGGTTGTCCACGATCCGCTGAAGAGAATTTAGTTGCTTGTCGCCGGTTGAATCGTTGAGAATCTTAATGTCCCTCTTGATCTCGCTGATCTTAATTTCAATCTTTGTTCCTTTGTCCACTATCTCTTTTTTTGTTTTTGAAATTTCCTTTTCTTTGTTTTTCAATTCTCCCATCGTGGAATTTAAAGAGCCAAGCTGGGAAGTAACATCAGCATGGTCTGCAACTAAACCATCTTTAACGCAGTGGTGAAACTCTGAATCCAAAGGGGTTTGACATGTTGGACACTGGTCTAGATCGTACAATTTTATCTTTTTGTTTAGGTCTTGAAGCTTAGCTCTCGATTCGATTAAAAGACGATTGGTGGTGGAGACCTCATCTTGAACCTGATTCTCGATGTTTCTAAATTCCTCGGTCCTTTGGGAGTGGATAACCTGTAGCCCTTCAAAAGTTTCTAGGGACTTTTGGAGTTCCTCCTTCCTGGAAGATGACTCCTCTTCGATTTGATTAGCGAGAGATTCCATCTCGTTAAGGGAGCTCTCGATGGTAGACTCCAAAGAGGAAAGTCTTCCCGATAGGTTTTCTAAAGTCTCCTTGATCTTTCTGTTCTCGTCCTTCAGCAGGTCCCTCATCTGATTTAAAACGTGGAATCCGAAGATCTTGTCTATAATGCTTCTTTTGTCCTGGGAGGACATTTTGATGAAAGACTTGAAGTCATTGATCGAAAGGGAAATAGTGTTGTTAAACACGTAATAGGGAATGCCTAAGATGTCCTCGGAGAGGTAGTCCTGGACAGATCTAACCCCTGCTTGGTCGTACAAAATGCCGTCCAAGTAAAGGTCAAATAAATTGGGCTCCAGCCCCCTTTCAACAACAACTTCAGATCCGTTACAATCTAAAGTAATTTTAACCCAGGCGTTACCGTTGATTCGATTGGGAATGTCCTTCAACTTCTTGCCCTCCAGTTTTCCATAAAGACCAAAAGTAATGACCTGGGAGATTGAGGACTTTCCAGCTCCATTTTCTCCAACTACCTGATAAAGGCAGGATTCTCCCTCGAATTCAATCTCTTGCTTTCTGTTCCCGTAGGAGGAAAAATTTCTCCATTCGATCTTTTTAATTCTCATAATCTAATTTCCTGGTCCTTTTCGACCACAATCTTGTACAATTTTTCTAAACTTCCAACTAGCTTGTCCTTAGTTTCCGCGTCGTATTCCATGCCTCCAACATATTCCTTAACAAAATCCATCACGCTGAATTGCTTTCCGTCGGTGTCGTATATTTGGGAGGAAAGGGAATTGGCCTGGTTAGGGTCGTATGGGTGGAACCCTAATTTTCTCTGAGTTGTAATGCTTTCGGTGAGAATATTTAAAGGTGCTCTTAGGGCCATCTTGGGGTCGATCATGATGTCGACAAAGTTGTTTCTGAACTCTGGTTCTAAATCTTCGATCGTCATCTCTAGGATCTGGTCGAAAATAAACTTCTTAAACTTAGGGGAAAAGTTGTTGAAGAATTTAGTTTCCTCCCCGGACTGTAGATCTAATAGGGTTACCGACTTTGGATTCCCCATATCCGATCTGGTCAACTCGTAGGGGGATCCCAACATGTGGATGTTGTTGACAGCTTGCGAATAGTGGATGTGCCCAGAATAAACCGTCTTGAATTTACTGAACTTCTTTGAGTCTGCGCCTTCTTCTACCGTCACATAACGATTAAACTTTAAACCCCTAATGTCTGCATGGCAGCAAAGGTAGTCGTGGGGACCTGCATTATCTAGAAATTCCTCCTCTGTTGCATGGTCTTTTCTCCAGGGCATCATCAGGAACTTCTTGTCGCCGAGGACTAAAGTTTCGGGCTCTTCTAGGATGTTAACGTTGGGAACCCATTTGATAGATTTAAGAGAATTTATTTCATTTGAAGTTTTCCCCCATAAATCGTGATTTCCCGCAATAACATAAATTCCGTCGGTAAATACTTCAGATAGGGATTCAAATACATCGACCCCTAAATTTAACACCTTGATGTTAATGCTTTGTCTAGAATCGTAGACATCACCTAGGTGGATTAGAATATCTCCGGGTCGATAATTTTCTTTAACTAAAGGGATAAACCAGCCAAAGAAATAATCCCTCATGATATCAATCCACTCGTTGGAAGAATTTCTAACCCCGAGGTGGGAATCGGTAATAAAAAACACCCTCTTAGCGTCAGGGTTTAGGGTTCTTTTGATTCCTAGTCCGGCCATTGCTGTTAAAATAGTCTTTTAATCTTTCTTTTAGATAAGATACTAAACTTAGTTTCCAGCTCGTTAATGATGATTTCTTTGTATTTTGCAGGGATAAGCTCGTAGGCCTTGACGTATGGGATGGAAACAAAATCGCAAATAACCACAAACTTTTCAGAAAAAGAAAATTCTGTCCCTTCCAGCTTCTCTAGAACGTCCTGAAAGAGATGAGGGACCAGATCTTTTGGAATCTTTTTCTTGTAGGATAGAGGATACCACCTAGACGACTGGAATGCCTCGTAGACGGTCTCCTCCAGCTTTTTACGGTGGAGGTATTCCTCCTCGTCGTAGGTTCCGTCCAGCATCTTGTGATCCTGATCCATATCAAAGCTCTCTTTATACTCGTTTGTAGTTTCCGAGTTGTTGTGTGCTCCAAATATTTTATCTCCGAGCTGGACTTTCCTTGGATCTGATTCTGATCCTCCAGTTCCACCCTCGGGCGTTTTCTTTTTATTCCACATGCATTGTATCGTTGCTTTCTGTAATTCTCATATAATTATAATCGACGTTGAAAATTTTGTGAGAATTCTTGTATCCGTCGTCTCTATTTGCAATAATCTTTAACTTGTACTCCCGATTGGCATACATGATAGGGTCCTGAATAATTCCAAAAAGTCCATCCACCGTCGCAACTAGTCCCGAAGATTCCGCGGCAGAGGTAATTGTCAGATCTGTTGAATCGAAGTCCCCTTGCTTTGTTTGGGTAGCAGTGAGAATTGCCCACTCGTTCGCCATTGCAACTCCCCTAAGGTCCTCGGCAATCTGCTTGATCTTCATGTAGGTGTTCTCCGAGTTTGGATTTCTCCAGTTCTTCAGAATGTTGATGTAGTCGATCACCACAACTTTAAATTTGATTCCGTGGTGCTCTTCAACCTTTCTAAGGTACCTTTCGATGTCCAAAGAAGAGGCCTGGGAAGTTGGGAATTCCTTAATCCAGATTTTTCCAGGAACCTTTAAGTTGTCGTACTGAACCGAGCTAATCTTCTTTTTGATCATCTGGGTGTCGTTGGCTGCGTTGGTGTATTCTCCGATGGGGATGTTTAACATGTTGGACCCAATCCTCTTTGCATATTTTCTGTCGTTCATTTCGAGGGTGATAATTGCAACGTTGTTTCCCATCTTAGATGCTTGGATAGCCAAATTACCCAGCCACAGTGACTTTCCGACCTTGGGCATTCCCATAAAGACGTACAGAGACTTCGCTGAAAATCCCCCACCCAGAACAGTATCAATGAACGGGAAACCCGACTTGAACGTGTTGTGACTTAACTGTTTATGGCTTTCCGGGTTGAAGAAATCAAGTCCCTCGTCAAAGGAGAAATCTAAATTATTTCTCTCTACGATAATATTCTTAAAGGTGCTGATCACCTCTTTGATATTCTCGGCTGTGACCGGGGTTTTTTGGATATACTGAACTGCATCGACTGCAGATTTAGTTAGGTTTTTATATTCGATAAAACACTCCGTCGTTTCGCTGAGCCAATCTTCTTGGTAGCTTTGCAGATTTATATCAAAGATCGCATCAATTTCGCTAAGTTCTAACTTTCCAATTCTTCCCTCTATCTTGGCAGATTCTTTAACCTGCTCCCGAGAAGGGATTTCGTTGTATTTGTCCCAGAATTTTTTAGCTAGGGTTAGAATTTCCCCAAATGATGAATTTTTGAAGAAGTCCGCCTTTGCATTCTCTAGGTAAGCCGGAGTGCTTAGAACATTTCTAAGGATAATATTTTCTGAATAGGATAATTCCATTAGGTATAGTAGGGGTTATTTTTGATTTTGTACCAGGTCTTGGGAGAAACTTTTTTAGTGTCCACCTCAAATTCTCCTGATTCGATCATCTCGTCGACGATCTGTTTGTACTTCGTCTCCTCCCACTCAGGCCCGAATGGAGCCTTGAGTGTTTGGGTAGAGAAGCTTCCGTTTGGGCGTCCGTCTTTTAGCAGATAAACGCTGAGCTCATAAATCGCATCCTCCTTAGTTGGATAATCTGGCAAGGTTCGCCAGAGGCTCATGAGATACTTGAATTTGATTTTATTTTTGTCCATCCTCGTCTTCAAAGTCTCCGCCAAATTCTGCTTCTAGAGCGGAAGTGATCTCTTCGTTGGTTCCCATTGCAGGAAGCAGGAAGTGAGATTTGATGACGTTCTCGTTCAATTGATCGAGAACCTCTTGAGTAAAGATGTCCGGGTTAAACAACTGAGAAGAGGTAACGGTTTTTCCCATGTGTCTAATCGCCCATCTGGTCGAAGCTGCGTTTGGGGTAAAGACCAGCTCTTTAACTCCGTCTTTGTTTTTAATCTCTTCTAGCTTGCCTCTCTCGATTCCGCAGGCCTCCCAAGAAACAAAGTCTTGGAGTCCGACATATGGATTCATTCCATTAGCAAAGGAGATGTGAAACTTAACTGGCTCCGGAATTGTAAATCTGCTCTTCTTAAGATTTGAGGTAACAATAATTCCGGTCTTAGTTGTGCTCCCTGCCTCTTTCAGCTGGGCTTTAGACAAGAAGGAAATAACCGACATTGCAAAGATTGGTCCGTCACCTCCAGAGGATTCCTTTGTTGGGAAGAATCCACCGCCGGCATAGACGTGGTTTGTGCAGATCAAAGGAATCTTAGCAGCAGTAAGGTCGAGAGTAATTACTCGGAATAGCTTTCTAAGTTCTTTTGCTTTCGCTCCCATATCTGCTGCGTTGTGTCCCTTCATTGCATCGTTGAGTTCTTTATCTGTACTCAACATCCCTAAAGAATCCACGATCAAAAGAATCTTTGGACTTGCTCCAGCTTCTTTTGCTTTCTTAACAAGGGAGATAAGATTACTCACGAAAGTTTGAAATTCGCTAACGGTCTTAATCGGTTGATATCTAACCTTATTCGGGTCGATGCCAAACTTGATAGCAGAAGTCTTATCGATGGCTCCTTCTGTATCACAGTAGACAACATCATACCCTTTTTTCTGTGCTTCTCTAGCTACGTTCAAGCAGACGAATGATTTGCCTGTCCCGGGATCTCCCATTAGACCCAACGATCTAGTGTTTGGGATTCCCCCGAAGAGAGACCCCGAGAGCTGTGCGTTGAGGAGATAATTACCCGTTGGGATCCAATCGTCGACTTCACTAAATGTGTTCTCTGCCAGAATAGATCCGGTTTCGAATCCGGCAATCTTGGAAAGTTCTTTATCCAAGTCTAAAAATGAAAATTCTGATTTTTGTTTAGCCATAAACGTTTTTTGTTTTTATTTTTACATTGGTTATAGAGGAAAAAGGTCCTTTTGTTTCCCACAAAAAAAACCCGATCTGGTGAGACCGGGTTCTTAAAAATAATATTAATTTATCCGCACTTGGTTTCCAATGCAAACGCGGTTCCAGAAACAGGAGAAAATGCAACTAAGGTTACCTCATCTCTAGTGATGTTCTTCTCGACTGTGATAGAAATCTGTGTATTCTTCAGCAAAGGAGATTTTTCAAGTTCACCGTTAGCTAACATTTTAGAAGTTTTGTCGACTTCCTCCGATTTCGTAGCAACTAGTTCATCCGGAGACTTAGTAGCATAAACTTCTATCTTTCCGTTAGAATCGAAGAATTCAGGAAACATTTGTGAAATTGGAGGAAGGACTAGAGATTTTAGTTTACCCTCTATAGATTTAACTAATCTCCCCCCTTTATTTATTACAGTGTTGAGGTGTTTTTTATAGTCTTGAACTAGATAGGTCTTTCCTCCAATCTTCATTTCAGTTCCTGCGACTCCCCCTTTAGCTGCTCCGTCTTCGAGCCTCTGCTTAAGGTCTGCGTCTGACGCTAAGCCTTTTACCAAATATCTTCCAACAGATCCAGAGAAAGGAACGAGTTTATTCTCCCCGAAATAAGAGAAAATAAAAGCATCCGGAATGGTGAAGGAATTGAATTTTATTTCAACCTTTTGTCCAGCCTGAGGTTCTAGATAGAGGGTTTTGTCATATCCGATAAATCCGTTTGAAGCGTCTGCCACACTCCCGGTTTTTTTATTCTCTTTATTGCAGGAAATCAGCAGTTCAGGAGGGGTTTTGCCCCCCATTGGCTCAAGCATGGCCGAAATGTATTGATTTTCCTTGTATTTCTTATCCTTCGGATCGTCTTTTCCCGGGGTATAATCTGGTCCGATGTCAGGCTTAGCAACACCAGCAAATTTCACCTTAGCATCTAAGCTTTTTAAAAACTCCGTTTTGTCCATCCCCTTTGGAGCATATTTCTTAAAAATTATATCTCCAATTAGGTCAGTAACTGTTTTAGCCCTCGCATTGCAAAGTCCCTTATTATCCGCAGTATATCCTGCAGCTTTCAGTGCTTTTGCAACTGATCCGTTAGGGTCGATCGGAACTTTACTAGATGCAGCTTCTAAAGAGATCTTTAATTTTCTACCGACATAAGTAGGGTCGTCTAAAACCGGAGCTACCCGGGTAAGGAAATCATTTTCAAGAGCTTTTCTTTGAGCCTCGGTCACATCAGAGGATTTAAACTTTCCACTATCGAACTTAAAGTCCCATGGTTTTTTCGTTGTATCCCCCTCTGCTTCATTGATAGAGGTTTTTGGACAGGTTGGGCAATCTCCTTCGGATTCGATTAAAAGGAGATAGTTAACATAGTCTTCAAAAGACTCATAAACAAAATTTCTAGACATTATAAGAGTATTATTTTTCTTATATATTTAGAAACTTATTGAAAGATTATAGTCCGACGAAATTGATAGTTACTGCGGCTAAATCTTTCCCCCTAACTACTCCGACTGCTACTCCAACCGGGATACCTTCTCTGATGAACATCTTCATTGCTTCGTTGTGACCGGAAGAACTCGCAAAACTTTTAATTGCAGATTGTGCAATTTGATCTTCGGTTAGAGGACTTGCGAATCCGTTTAAAGGAACTACAGTAACGATTTCGCAAAACATATCAACCTTGAAGAAGTTATTTCTGTCCTCCATAGTTTTTAACTCAGGAAAGTTCTGGACGTCTTTACTTTCTACGTGGCTGATAATTCCAGAGAGACTTACCCAAGAGCTGTGGTGTCTAGAAGCAGCAGAAGCTTTAGCATCGTAAGGTAAAGATCTAAGACTGGATTGACCCCTGTATTTATTAAGCTCTTTCAAAACTTTAGATTCCAAAGAAGATTGACCAAGTAAAAAAGTGGGGAAGGCAAGTGCTAAGATGATTAATTTTTTCATGATCTTTGTTGTTTTTGGTTCATATGAATATACGGTCTCTATCTAACAAACCAAGGAAAAAAAGATATATAGATGAAAATTGTTTCAAAAAATACAAAAGATGAAAAAACAAGTAATTGAAAATTTTAGCGAATGGATCTTCGAAGCAGCAGCTCCAAAGAACCCAGCAGCTCCAGTAGTTCCTGCAGGTTACAAAAAAACTATTCTTCCAAAGGAAGGTATTCAACTCTTGACAAACGAAGAGGTATTAAACGCTAAAGGATGGAAGGCTCTTGCGGACACTGACACCCTTCAGCTGACTGCTCTAACAACAACCACCCCTGGATTTGCAAGCGATAAAGTTGAGGATTTCAATAAAACGAGAAACGGTGTATTGGTCATGGGTCCGTCTATATACAGGAAAGGGGAAAACGTGACTTCTTTCATCGTGGGATTTCCATTTCAGCAGGAATCTCTGGAAGGAGAAGAGGCAAAGAATATCGTATTGAGCGAAAAATATGTTCTTTTCACACCGTGGGAGAAAGGAAAAGCTAATGTGTTTCAGGGATCAGGAAGCCAGACCGGTGCTGCATTCCCACAGCCATATGATTTCAGGCTTATTCCAACCGACAAACTTGCTCAAATCGGTTTACAGTCTCTTCTGTGGACAATTGGATTTAATAATTCAGCTGCAGCTAAAAAAGCATTGTTAAAATTCCCAGAAAATCAAGTTATCGAGTTCATAAAAGAGGGTCTAACTAGCCTGTCAGAGTCATCTACCATTGCAAAAGCCAATAAGAGTGGTAAAATTATTTTCGAAGGATATAATGCTTTAGTTTCTAGCTCAATGGCTCATCAGATTATCTTTAATAATTTTATAGACGGACATCCAAAAGTAAGTATGGATTATCTAAAGAAAAATCTTCCATTAAAGACCGCATAAAGAAGAAAAATCTTATGCAAACAAAAAAGGCCCCTTTAAGGGCCTTTTTTGTGGGATGACTTATTTTATTTCAGATCCGAGCAGTTATCCAATACGTGTACGATTTCTCCGTCGTATCTAGAGATCTGGATAAATCTCGCTCTGCCACTTTGGTTAAAATTAAAGCAGTTGATGATTTCCCTTTCTACTTTAACTATCCTTCCATCTTCTACGATTTCAGATTCGTTGATAGCATATGCGATGCTGTCGTATGAGTGGCCTTTGATACTCTTTCTGAAGTAGTCTTCCACTTTTACTTGAATCTTACTTTCTTCGGAGTAAGTAGCTCCGGGAAATTCGGAAGGGAGATTATCAAAAATTCTAGAAAAAGATTCACCGCTGTCACTGAAGATATTTTTTAAAGCCCCTATTGAAGAGCTATGATCCAAATAACCAATTCCGTCATAGACTTTTGGTCTTGGGGCTCCCAATATAGCTTGAGATAAAGGTCCTTCAAATGCATCCGAAGTGTCTAATCGAAATTGGGCTTGTGCAGAATTTAATCCTGAGATTAATGCTAGTACTAAAAATAATTTTTTCATGATCTTTATTGTTGTTTGGTTCATATGAATATACGGACTATACCCCTGATATCTGGAAAAGAATTTAACTTTTTTTAATTATTCCTCTCCGTACTCCATCTTCTGGATCATAGCATTCATCTCTTTAACACCGTACGGAAAGTAGACTGCCTCATACTTTAGGTCCGCTCTCTGGTGATAATAGATCAGGGTTCTTTTATTTCTGCCTGATGGGATGTCCACAAAGATAGAAGTTACGTCGCACGGATTATGAACAAAGTAGTAGTGGTGGATTTTTTTCCGACTCCTGAACGGCGACTTGTAGTACCAGGCCTCTTCTATCTTCTGGGGAAACTCCCGATCTCCTTTATTGAAAATAATTGAGCTGTCGTCCTCATTGGCAGAGAATCTAACTCTTTCGTGCTCCCATTTACTAGGCCTTTTAATTTCTCTCTTCTCGATGGATTTCTCAAAAGAGGCTTTAGTCGAAAATTCATGCCGATAAAAACTATCGGGGTAGAGAACCACCTCCTGTGCTTTTAGTTCTGCTCCTAGACCAAGAGCTAAGATTAATAGTAAATACTTCATAGGTTCTTTTATATGAAATATACGGTCCACTTTTAATAGGTTAAAAATGGATGATTCTTTTGTCAGCTAAAAAGAGGTCCCGGCTCAATATCTGTCAGATTTGGGTTCTTTCCCTTAGACTTTAAATATTCGATTGCTGCCTGTCCAGCCCAGTCCATTGGATCTTGAGGTCTGGTCTCCCCATAAATCTGTCCGTGCTGAGCCTTATTGCTGGGATCCACGCCTGCAACCTTGTTCATCGCATCAAGCTTTGCCTTGATGGATTCGATATAGTCTGGGGTTGGGTTCATCCTTTATTTATCTCTAGAAATTAGAATTTGGCGCGGGTGCTTTGGACTGTTTGGATCTCCCCTTTAGATGGGACCCAGATAATAAGATTCTTCCCCTGGGAATCTAAGTAATTCTTTTAGATGGTCTTTTGAGAAAAAGTTTCAGAAGAAAAAAATATTATGTTCTCTTCTTGTATTTCTTGGCTAAAAAGTCGGAAAGGTCGTCTACAGTTTGCTTTCTTCTGACTGCAGATTGATTTTGGTTGGTTCCCGCTGCTGATTGAGAGGATGAAGATCCTGCAACTTGAGCGTCCCTTAAATTTTTAGGGTCTCTAATGTTCGTCGCCCCTGCAAATACGTCTCCTGCCTTCCTCTTTCTTGCGTTGCTCTCTGCCTGCTTCATGATTCGATCTCTCACCTTGTCGATGATTGCCTGTGCTGAATCTTCAAATTCACTAGATGCAGCTATCGGCTGGAAGGTCTTAACGATTTTATCTTTTAGTGCCTCAGATCTTGGAATTAAAGCAGAAACTGCCGCATCAAAGTCAGTTAACTTCTTCATGAACCCAACTGTTGCTTTAGCCCCTAGATTTGGAATGTCATTTTCAATGATGTTTCTGATTTTATCCACGTTTGGGGTGATCGAGGAATTTAGGAAAGAATCAACCTCCGCTTTGGATCCTGGATATGCAGATTTCAGATTATCCAACAGTGTATACATGTTGAGAAGCTTAGCTCCAATTGAGTCCGCTAAAACAATTAAATCTTGCTGGGAGGGTGGCAAATAACTTTGTCCTTCAGCCACTGGATTTGGATTCTCCTGGAAAGTTAAAGGCTTGGTTCCTTTTAGGATCCCGTCCATGATTTCCAAGCTCTTCTTCTGCTCGTCCGGGGTGAAAGATTGAAACGCTGCCTTAGAAGCAGCCCTTAGAAATTCGGTCGCTTGGGGGAGATCTGCAGTTTCTGCTCCGTAGTCATAATCTCCCTGATAACCAAATTCTCCTATGGTGGGATCCATTGCAGGGGAAGCAACTTTTTGCTGAAGAAACTTAGACATCTTCACGATGGTGTCCCACTTTGCTGTTGGATCCTTGATTGCTATAATCTGGTCCATCAGTTTAGACCAGTTGTCCGAATTGAAGAATCCTGGCTTCTGTCCAAAGAAGAAGCCGTAGAGTCCAAAGATCTCGGACAGCTTATAAGCTATGCTTCTGTAAGATTCCTCCTTGCCCTTTTTATCGGATCCTGTTGTCGTGTCTTCGTTCACGAAGAAATCACCGTCCAGATTCTTCACTGAAGGGGAATAGTTTTTGGACTCCCCTAGATAGAAATCTTTAAATCTTATAATTCTTGAACCCCCCATTTTTATGTTTTAATTCCGAAGGGAATTTTGAGAATTCCCCGTTTGCTTGTTTGTATCCCCTTTTACCACCATCTACTTTAAAAATTTTTAATTTTTTTATAGTTATCAAAAGATTCCTTAATCCGGGTAATTCCCTTAGAAATCTGTATCAACACTGAACGATTTTGGTGTTCCGTCTAGGTTATAAATTTTCCATGATGCCGTATCTTTTTTTGTTCCCCCTTCTAATTTCGGTATCAAAGTTTTGTTTAAATTTGCTAGGACCCCATATGATCTCGATAAACTTTTCCTATTATCAGACTCGGGTAATTTTTTGAAAAGATTATAAGCTGCTACGAGGAGTTTCTCTATATTATTCTTCCACCACAATTTGTACTCTGCAACAGCTGCGGGTTCATCATCATCAACCCTCCCTTTAAACCCCTCCCAGAAGGATTCATCCTTGAATAAAGCCACAATTTTCTTTGACGCTGTAAATAAATATTCAAGGATTTTCTTTTGGATTGCATCCTTATCTTCCACAACCGCTGCCGGCTGATCAACAGGTGCAGGTACGCTCGGGGTGACAGGTGCAGGTACGCTCGGGGTGACAGGTGTGCTGCCTCCCGGGGTTCTTTTTGCTGGCTCTTTTGCTGGTTTATAAGTTGGCAGAGACTTTGCAGTATCTAAAGCTGCGTTTAGATCAAATGCAGCTTCAGAAATACTTACAAAATCCGAGAATTTAAAGATTCTCGAATTGATGGACTCCTTAATTGTATCTGCTTGGATTTGAATTTCGTCCACCAGCTCTTTAGTAATATCTCCCGAAGTATCAGATAAACCAAATGCTCTTTTAAGAATTTTTACAATGTCTCTGGTATTAGGACCGAACTTACCGTCTGTTCCCATCTTAGTGTACTGTGGGAGAGATGCGATTGCTTTAATCTTACCAAATTTCTCAACAACCAGTTCCTGGAATTTCTTAACTTCCGGATTAACGTTCTTTGTTTCGTCCGGATCGTAGTCGATGGTGGGAACACCCAAAGTGACCTTAATCTTAGCCGATGTTGCCTTTTGTTTAGCCTCTTCTTTTTTGCTTAAATATACTTTCTCTAAATCCTTTGCTTTTTGAACGAGGCCAAGGGCAATAATTAAAATAGAAGATGCCTCCTTATTGGAAGCATCCTGCTTAAGCATTTTTTCCGCCATTTTATCTGCTTCGGTTGGAATCTCCGCAAGTCTGGCAGCCGCCTTTTTAATATCTTCTTTGTTGATTTCTCTATTCCTCTTACCTAGAAGAGCAATCATTTCCTTTTCAATTTTATTTACTTCAGCCTGCAGGGCGGAAACGGAATTGGCCATCCCTGGGGTTTCTGCTAGATTGGCAAGTTTTGCTGATACTAGAGTTATTTGTCTTGCAACATCCCCAATCATTCCCTTCTTTCCTTTTAAGTAAGCTAAATCTTCTGAAATTTCTTCTGCACCTTCAAACTCGTAAGAATCTCTGATTGCATTAACTTCTGCTTTCAGAGCGTTTCCTTTGGAAGCATCGATTAAGATTTTCCCGTACTCGTCCATCTTTGAATTGATTAAATCGTCGATGTACTTAAGTTCCTCCGGCTGATCTTTATATTGATTAATTAGCGAAACTAACGCATCAACTGCTTTAGATCCTGCTGCTACATAAGCATCAATTGCGTCTTTTGCGCCTTCTGAGTTGTTATCTTCAGCAGCCTTTTGCACCTTCCCCATGATAGTTTTTATAGCATTTGGCTTTTCTAGGATCGGGGCAGATTTAACTGCAGTAACATCTGCATCTATGTTGGCAGCATAAGACTTTATTGGAAAATCCAATTCAGATGTATATGCGTTCAGAGCAGTTGTTAGAATTAACCCTAGAGTCTGATCGTAGAGTTTGCTTGCTTGTGTTGGGGTAACAGCGTCTTCTTCGTAGAGGGAAGAGAAGTCTGAAAAACTATAAATTTTTCTCATTGTGTTGGCTGGTTTGATTTTAATTATATATCTTGTCCTAATTAAGATTCTTTAAACCAGAGATCGACAAGATTCTTATCTATTTTCTTCGTCCCTGTTGCCCTTGCAAGTAGGCCCATGGCACAAGAAGCTGCATCTTTTTTGTTTTCATCTTTTAGTTTTTCGAACTGGTCGTAGCTAAAATTAGAAAAATATTTTTTAAAAACTTCTTTCCCCTTTTCAGAAGGGCTAAACTCTTTGGATATGATATAATCGACCGCTTCTTTGTGTGCTTCGTAGTTTTCTTCGGTTATTTTTTTTATCTTGTCCATAGTTTCTTCCACCGAGGGTAGATCTTTCTCTGATTTATTTCCATCTGCAACCTCTAAAAATTTAGCAACATCAAATTTGACGTCTTTATAAACTTTTTCGTTTATCTCCCCAAAAGATTCAAAAGATTTAAGTCTTCCAAATTCAAATCCTCTAGATTCTTTAAGTGAGAGAACTTTATCGATAAGCTCTTCTGTAATGTCCGAACTGCCGTCCTTCATTCCTAGTCCCGCCTTTAAAGCCTTGATTACTTTTTCTGTATTATTACCAAAGTATCCATCTCCAGCATATTTCCCTTTTGTGAAATTCTCGAATTCTTCTGAATTCTTGATTTTTTTCTCGAATTTAGTCCGAATGAGCCTTTGAAATTCCGCTACTTGATCGCTTTTTTTACCCTTGACTTCATCTTTTTTAATTGTTCCCTTGAAGTTCATATCACCCTTGCTCTTTTTAATCTTTTCCTCCACCTCACTATCTTTCTTCTTCTCGTCTTCCTCTGTTGTCTTTTTGGCTACATATTCAGAATTTTTTTCTGTTGCAGCAGTTAAATCTTCAGTTGCTCTAGTGAAAAGTAGGGCAGCTTCCTTGGCGGTCTCATTCTGAGAAGCAAGTTCTTTCTGTTTATCTTCTAATTTCGAAATTATCTCAGGAACTTCCTTTTCATACTTATCTATATCCTCCTCTTTGATGTCCCGGTTCTTCCTCCCAAACATTACTCCGATTTCTTTAGAAATCTCCCCTAGTCTTTTTTCTTGTTTTTCAGCTTCATCCTTTAGAAAATCTATAGCTTTTAAGTCAGCCAAAGTTGTAGCTGAACCATTTATTTGTTTGGAGATATCGCTAAGTCTTCCTTTTTTACCCTTTAGGAAATCTAAAGATTCGTATAGTTCTTCTCCGGATTCGAATTGTTCAGAGTTATTATCTGCTTTAGCTTTTTCTTGAGCTTCTTTTTCTGCCTTATCTGCAGCTTCTTTAGCTGGATTATCTTCAGTTGCCGATTTAAGGTTTGGTTTGGATGTATTCTTAATATAATCTGAGATTATTCTATTGATCGCATCTTTGTTATTTGGCATTAGCTCATAGATCTTAGAAAGAACCGCTATAAATGAATTTCCTGCTTTAGCCCAAGCTTCACCAGTGTCTTTTGCATCGTCTGCAGCAGAACTCTTAACCCCATCTAAAATTTTCTTGAAAGAGTCAACCCCAGGATCAGCAATAACGGAATCATAGTCGGGAATCAGCTTAAGCCATTTCTCTTTTGTAATTAAGGTCTGATTCTTATAGCAACTTAAGATATTTGCTACAGACATCTGTATTAAGTTCTGAAAATCTGAGATTTTCTTCTCTCCTTCTGCTTCGTATAAACTAGAGAAAGACGAGAAATCATAAATTCTTTTCATAAGGACATTTTTTATTTATGCCCTATATATCCAACAAAGGAAGAGGAAATTAATAGTCCTGGTAGGACTTTTCTTCTACGAGAGAAGACCCAGAAGCAAGGTTAATTTCTTTCTTAACCCTAGCTCTGTCGTCGTTGGTGAAGTAGACTTCTCTGGCCAAGGAAACAAATTGTGGGCCAAAGTCCTTGCTTCTCTCGCAGTCCCTGATGTCGTCCTCAACAACCCAAAGTTTTTGGTTGATTAATTTCAATTCCGAATAGAGGGTGGAAATTGCAGAATCCCGAAGCAAATTTGTGCAGTCGCTAGATAGCTCTCTATACTCGTTTTCAACATTAGCAATCTTGGACGGATCCGTAATGTTTCCCATTTTGATTTCTAGAATTGAAAATTTATCTAGCAGTTCCCCGTTTGAAATTTCTACTTTCATAATTAAATTAGTTGCGGAGGCTTAGGGATTCGAACCCCAGGATGCCTTTCAACATCTTCAGTTTTCAAGACTGACGCAATCGACCGCTCTGCCAAACCTCCGTATTTAATGAATTATATCTATGGAAATTCGTTTTGTTCCTAGAATCAAAAATTTCAAACTAGAGCCTTAAAGGATTCCACATAGACATTCCTCCCTGAGGGGGTTTTTTCTCCTCTTGGGGAAGGGGGAATTGATCCTCCACCTGGTAAATTTTCATAGTGGTGGACCATTTTTCCCTATCTTTCCCAATTTTTGAATATTGCTTATAGTACGGCCTATCCCAGTAGTATTCTACCAGACGATTATCTTTAATTAAGGACCGTATTGAATTAAACAATAAATCGTTAAGACTTAAGTGGGGATTAGTAAGAGAACTGTCATTCCCCCTGTGATGTTCAAAATGAAAAACGACATCGTCGAGCCACTCTACCTTGTCAGAAAATACCTTAAACCTCATTCCCCTTTCCTTGTCTTCGGGTCCATAGGAAACGAACTCTTCGTTCTCCCCTCCAAATTCCCGATAAACGTCGGTGTTAAAGAAGATGCAGTGCCCGTACTCGGAGAAATTTTTTCTAATCCCACTAAGAGAATTATTTCCCAAATCTGATAGGATCGACTGGAGGGAAAAGTCTAAATTAAATTGGGTCCTATCCACTGAAGGAAGAACCATATATTGACTTGCTCCAAAACTATAAGGGTAGTATACATCAACCTCCCCGTTAACGATTCTATCCCTGCAGGTGAGATAAGATTGTGGGGGAAGGAACACATCTATGTCATAATTTACTACCACTGGGGTCTTAACCTTGTCCAGCATGATATTCAGGTATCTAGTCCGGTGAAAGGGTTCTGTTATCGGCAGAAGTGCAACTGAGTGGTCTATCTTTAAATTCTTTAGACCATCTAAAAAATCAAGTTTTGATTTTCCGTCTTCCGAAACTTCATAAATGATAATATTGGTTTGAAAATGACGATTCAGAAACCCAAGTACGCTTTTAGAGTTGTTATATCTGTCCTGGTGTTCAATCCTAACCGGGATCATAAAAGTGCAATTCTTTAAATTTTCCATGCTTTATTTTTTTGTTTTCCTAAGATCTTAAAGTATTTTTCCCACCGAAAAAATCTTTATCCCTTTGAATGATTCTTATTTTTTTCCTTTCCCTTAGATGGGCATAAGGATCTTTTCTCCACCGAGTTATAATGAATTCCGGCCAAGAATAGACAGGGTGAAGTAATTTTGGATCCTTGTTCAAAAGATACCAGTTTAAAGCAGATTCGTCGTGCCAGATAGGGATTATTTTATTTTTTAGATCCATATCAATTCTCTCTTTTAATTCTATGCTCATTTCTAAAAATTCTTTAGTCCTTCCCCCATTAAAACATCCCTGAACGTAATTTTTACCTGACCTAAAGGGGATATAGAAATTAGACCTGGGATCTCTCTCGTAGGTAAATAAATCTGGATGTTTTTTATAAAATCCTGGATGGTGTGTAGCAACTAGCCCAGATTTTTCGTTAATAGGAAGAATATCTTTAGAAACCAGAGAAACAACTTTCATGTTTGCATTCATAAAGAAAATAAAATCAAATTTTTCTAATTCTTTTTCTATAGAAGAGATCATGTGAAACCTCATCATGGAATCATAAGGCCATCCCAATTTATCCTGACTTATCTTAACGATCTTCCCTTCACTTCGGTCTATATCCCCATCAGTAAAAACAAAATATTTTTTTTCTGACCCCGGGACGAAGAAGGATTCACACGAGTCGATCAAATCCGGTACAAATCTTATGTATTTTCCAGTTGCTATTGTTATAACTGCTATTTTTTTCATCCTGTAGATTTATCTATATCCTAAATACTCTGAAAAGTTCCATTCCTACCCAAGATAGCATTTGAATCTTGGGATTTCTACCATTTTGTGACTATTCTGGTTATGTAATTTTAGATATATTTCATAAACTTCCTTCTCCCTTCCAGATAGATTTAAAGGATCCCCACAGAATTCCATTGCCCTCTCTAGCTCCTTGTACGTAGCACCTAGCTGTTGCTCATCTGTTCTATCATTTTCCCATAATCCATCAGTAGGGTCCGCTATTAGGATTTCCTCAATTATACCCAATTGGGAAGAAAAATTTCTCACTTGAGTTTTGGTTAAATCTCCTATAGGGGAAATATCTACCCCTCCGTCACCATATTTTGTAAAAAAACCGACTCCAAAATCCTCTACCTTATTACCAGTTCCCACCACGATACCTCCTTTAGATCCTGATATCTGATAAAGTGCAACCATTCGTAATCTTGATCTAGAATTAGCCAAGGATAGACTAGAAGTCTCCTCTTCGGAAAAGGATGATCTAAAGTTATCGAATAAATGCGATAGATCCTTTTCTATGAATGTAACATTATCATATTTTGAACTAAGCCACTTAGCGTGATTTCTTGCTCTTAGCAACTGATCATCTTTTTGATAGATGGGTAAAGATATCACAAGGGTATCAATGCCAGTCATAGCGCATAAAGATGAGACTAGAGCAGAATCTATTCCTCCCGAGATGCCAACAACCAAAGGACTTAAATTGTTATTTTTTGAATAATCACCTATCCATTTAACTATATCTTTAATCATTTTTTTTAATTTCTTTTAAGTCGTTTATAGTATCTTCCAATAGATTCTGATAGGAATAATCCCACTTAACTCCAGCTCTTATCAGTTTGTCATTAGGGATCAGATTTCTGTCCTCTTTTACGTATTCTGAATAACTCATACCGAAGCTATCGTATAAATCTATAACAAGGTCTCGGACATTAAAAAGTTTCCCTGATCCAACCATAGAATCTTTATCTAAATCAATGCATTTTTTTACTAGGAATTTAGTGTGAACCATATCCCTGTAGAAATCTAGATTTCCAACTTCTATATGTTTTTCGTTTGCTATCGAGTCAAATATTTTACCAAATAAAAAATATTTGCTTCTGTGAATTGAATTAAAATAAAAAGGATGAATTATAACTACTTTATTATATCTTCTATCATATTTTCTTAATCTCTTTACCTCATTCAGAAGTAATAATTTGGATAATGTATATTGATTTGATGTATTAAAATCCGGCTCAGTCTGGACTGTTATTATTCCTGATCTATTTGCCCATAGTTCGCAGCTTGTAAATATAACTATTTTATCGGTTTTATCCAAAAGATTCTGTATTATATCTAATGTATATCTAAAATTAGGAGTTATGTAATCTATGTTACTTTGATATATTCTTTGCTCAGCAAAAGCTATATAAGCAGATTCAAATCTTTCGTTATGAATATAATTAAAATCGATATTTCGAGAAGGAACTTTAATATAGTCCTCAGGGTAGTAATATGACTGTTGAGAGGTGTTTCCTATTACTATGTTCATTAGATACCTAGGATTTCAAATTTTGGGCAGGGAACTATAAACTTACCTCCTCTTTTAAGAAATTCTGATTCTCTCTCTTTAAATTCATTTATAAAATGCCACGGGAGAACCAAAAGATAATCTGGATTTGCTCTTCTCATATCATCTTCAGAGAAAATTGGGATGTTAGTACCTACTGTTTTAAGACCCCATTTATAAACACTTCTTTCTGCTATACCGTCTATAAGAGTATCGTCCAAACCAAAGTATTGAAGCAATGTATTTCCTTTAGTTGAAGCACCATATCCCCATATAGTTTTACCTTTTGCCTTTTCTTCTTTTATAAAGTTGACAGTTCTTTCCTTTAGATCGTTTATATCATTATAAAACTTAGTCCAAGTTTCGGGTGAATCTAATTCAAGTGTTCTTTCGTACTCAAGTATAGAATTTACCCTAAATTCACACACATCTCTATTTGGCTGCGTAGAAAATTTATTTACGTCACCTTTCTCCTTCATAACATAGATTCTAAAAGATCCTCCGTTAATATCATTAAGCTGACAGTCAACTATTTTAAACCCTCTTCCTTCGAGAAGATTCCTCATGTTAAACAGTGAATAATAATAAATGTGTTCGTGGCATATGTTATCAAATGCCATCTGTTTTATCATTAGAGGTGTGTATGAAAGCTGAAGAACCCATAGACCGTCGTTATCTAGTATTTTGTTTACATCATCTATAAACTCATCATGATTTTCTAAATCATAGAACATCGCAATAGAAGTAACAACCTTAGCTTTAGAATTTCCGAATTTTGATTTAGAGAATCCTTCGTAAGTGAAATAGTCTTGGATAATTAAATCCGCATGCTTTTCAGATTCTTTTTTAAATGAATCGTCAACCGGATCTATACCTATTCTGATAAGTTTCTTGGGTAAATAACTTAATAGAGTACCGTCGTTGCATGCAATATCGACCCATACGTCATTCTCGTTTAGTTTAACTAAATCCAATATATTTGTTACTATTCCGGAAAGCTCCTTAGTCATAGTTTGATTTATTCCAGAGCGATACCAGTATTTACCGTACATAGAATCTAGCGGAGCACATTTTTCTAATCTAACCGCACCCGTAGACTCCTCTAGCATCATTTTTAGATCTACCTTATCCCCTCTTGGCGACTCTTCGTCTTTTATAAAATCAGAAACGTAAATATCACCTAGTGTAAATAATTCTTTCATTTTATTCATTTTCATCTGTTTAAATATTGTATAAGGTTGTAATTGCAATGTGAAGACATTCCAGTATTGTGCATTTTTTCATAAACCCCCCACATAAAGGGTCTATTTTCGATCCTCATAATTCTATACAGAAAAGAGTAAACTGGAAATGCTGGATGAAACTTTCGATCTAATATGTACCTGTATATTAAACAATTAAGGACATCTTGATCACCACAAGACCATTTGAAATCCTGATGAGGATTGGGGTTTGGAGTTTTTGCAACCAATTCTTTATCCATACACATACTGGTATATTCACTTATAAAGTTTCTAGTAAAATCAGTATTTATCATTATCATTCTGGCTGCATTTATTAATATGCAATCTTTAACGATAGCATTCTCTGTAGGGTCAGGAAATATTTTATCTATGGTATATGTCTTTACGTATTCTTTTACGTAGACCCCCTCACGCTCAAATTGAAAAAATATGTCGCTGCTATTATCGTTAAGTAGCTTGTTTGATAGATTTAGTATATTGCCCCAATCGCTTTCCCAATACTGTGAGTTCTTTTCAAAATTACCGTCGTGATATATCAGAATGGAACCTTCAGGAATTTTTCCTAATACGTGACTTATTAAAAATCCCTTAAAATCAAAATAACCTATCTTATTAGCATTTGGGTTCATGTCTAATTCTTCATCGTAGGAATTGCAAAAATCCTCGCTATTGGGTAAATTCTTAAGGTCCCTTTTGTTGAAAAGAAATATTTCAGTAAAATATGGTGATAATCTTTCTCTTATCTCAATTGAGGCTTTTTTTAAATCATATCCACCGTCTATTTCGGGTCCTTCTGTGTAAAAAGAGAGTAAATATATGCTCATCAGAAATTCAAATTTTTTGTGTAGTTAAAGTCGACATCGCTAATCCAATATGGCCAGATATCGGGGCTACGTGGCTCCGATTTTTCTAGATCAAAATCATTCATATAAACATCTATCTGATTAAGATACCTTTGATAGTAGTCATTGGATTGTTTGTAAATAACAGCTCCGAAATCAACTAAGATTAATTCTAAATTATTCTGTGAGCATATTCTTCTTACGTATTCATTGGTGTGTATTATACCGTTGATATATTCACTCTTGATCGAGTCGTGCCAATACTGTAGAAATTTTCCTACCGCTTTGGGACGGCCAATAAAAAACCAATCGCAGGGTCTATTCGGGAATTCTCCTGCATATAAATGACCTCCGCTGACTGAGCTTTGGAAATAAATTTTATCCTCCGCTAGATCCAACGTTTCTATTATTTCTTTTATAGGCTTTGTGAACAGGATATCGTTTCTTGATTTTATACAGACGTCAAAATCCTCATCTTTACTTAGTAAATAAGATTGGTGAGCAGTGTATGTTTGACTTAAAACGCTAAGGAGAAGTATGGGGGTCATAATTCTATAATAATCTAATGACATAGGAACCCAATTACCGTTACCGTCATAATTCCCCCATGTACTATTATCAAATCTTTCAATAAAGCTTATATCAAAAGGTTTTGATTTTTCGACTTTAATTTTTTTAACTGAAAATTTTTCAGTTAATGAATCTGAAAGATTTTCATTACCGAATCTTTCTCTAAAGTGCATTTTATAACACTTGTTCTTATATGAATCATCCCACCAGGTATGTGCAAACACTGAGATGTTCTCAATATTTACATTTTCCTTTAAAGATAGATGACACGCATCATATACTAAAGGGTGACCCGATATTAGAAATGAAGCTTTCAAATTATGCCTTTTTTGTTGAGTCTCCAATAGATATCAATTCTATTCCCTCTTGTTGTTTTATGAATCTCCAGGGATCTATTACTAAAGATCCGTGGGGGAATTTGTAATCAATAAATAGATCATGATTTGTACCTATGAAAAATATTGCCTTCTCCGAAAGTGGAGGGGTTTCTTGATCTATCCAAGGATCAAACATAGTTACACTATGTCCCCTTTCCTCTAATATGTTTCTTAAAAGTATAGAAGGACTTCCGGTAACTAGATTAGTCTCTTTTTTGAAGGTCTTGCCCAGAATAATTACGGGTAGATTATTTTTAATTTTGTTCTCGATGATTATATCAGCCAGCCATTCGGTTTGATCCTCTCTGCATTTCATAAGATTATCATACCAGTCAAAACTTAAATCAACTTTCTGTGATAGCCAAGATAAAGCTATGTTATCTCTAGGATGACATCCTCCACCATCTCCCATTCCGCCTAGTAAATATTTCGAACTGATTAATCTCTCGTTTGCTAAGAATAATCCATTCATCACATTATCACAATTAATATTTTCAAGCTTGTGAGATAGCTCCATGACAGTATTAGCTAGACACACCTTCATTGTTATATAGGTGTTATATGTAACTTTGATCATTTCAGCTTCCTCTATAGTGCATTTATACACCGGTCTATCGTGAAGTGTAGAATAGAACTCCTTAGCTTTTTGATATGCCTCGTCGTTGTCAACACCAAACAAAACAAATTCAGGAGATGTGAAATCTTTTACAGTAGTACCCATTGCAATAAAGAAAGGATTGTAGCAAAGTTTCACATTTTCGTTTAATAATGGTTTAATGTCCCTTCGAATTGTTCCTGGTAGAACTGTGGAAATAATAATGACTATTTTATCATCCCCCTGTCGTACAATTTCATCAGATAGATTTTTAATACCGCTTTTCAACCACTCATAATCGAAATCTGCTCTTTCCGACGGTACTCTTGTATCTCCCTCATATTTAGGTAAATGCGGGGTTTGAATAGGCACAAAAATTATATCAGAATTTTCAACAACTTCTTTTATAGATCCCCATTTTATATTATGAGTTTGTAGGAGTGCATCAGCTCCTTCCTCTCGGTAGGTTAATTTTTTTTCATCCAGAATTCTTTTAACGTCAGTGTTTATGTCATATCCATATACACTATGACCCTTTGAATCTATGGCTAAAGCGCAAGGAAGACCTAGTTTTCCTAATCCGACAAATCCTATTTTCATGATTATTCTTTTTTATTTTATTATACAGTTTTTCTTAAAAAGTTACATTAAAATCCCGGTAATCCACCGATAAATTATACACCCTTAATTGGTCCCTCAGATAAGCTTCATTTGTCCATATATCCCCCTCTTTTATGATTTTATCCCTATGATAATCTATAGTATAAAATACGCTGGATATTATATTGGAGTTAATGTTATTAGATATAACGAACCAATCATTAACCTCTCCCCTTGGTAAAGGCTGATATCCGCTTACTATCTTACTTAGATCAAATGATTCAGCATTTACTATGTTTTTTGGAGATACGTCAAATCTCAATAACATAACGCAATCGTACACAAAACCATTTTTTTGTGAATATAACTCCTTTAATAATAGGGATTTATTAATACTATACCACATGCTATAATGTGAAAATACTCTGTCTTTTAAAAATGAATCCCTTTCATAAACTTCTGCCCACGGCCAACACGCTTGGAAGTTTTCCTCACTGCAATAAACCTCCTTTCTAAAGAAAGATATCTGTTTTTCGATAATAAAATCTTTAGCATTAGTTCTTTGCGGCAATACCGACACAAGACCGTGCTCTGCAGATCTTGATTCGTGGCCTGGTGTCATTTTATTAAAGGCTAAATTATTTTCGTCGTACCATGTATGAAAAAATACATCCGCATTATTGGGCGAGATTATATTATTCTGTATAAAGTCCCAATTTTGCGTAAAATTTCTAGGTTGTCCGTAGAGACATAAAGCTACTCTCATATTTTTTAATTTAATAACATTCCTACAGGAAATCCGTTAAGTTCAAATTCTCCTTCCAAATTATAATAGGGGGTTATAGATTTTTGTTCAATCATTTGTAAAAACCATCCACAAACACCATATTCTGAATGTTTCATACCTCCAACAAATCCCTGGCATTGGGATAGCATATAAAGATCTATCAGGCACGTTTCCGTATAGTGCTCTATTAATTTAGGGTTTAGTTGAAGATCTCTCTCCAAGTTAACTTTACTTGGATCACCCTGGAATCTTACAAATAAATTTCTATCATACTTGTTTACTATGAAATTATAATCTTTATAATTTTCCTGTAGGTATTCTATTGTTTCGCTTGAATCACTCGACACGAATATTGTTTTAGTTCCTATCTTGTCACAAACCTCCTTTGCACCAGTCATATAATCATCCAATGTAAATAATTCTCTTATTTTCCATGACTTGTTTATGTCACCATCTTTTGGAACTATCTCACCTCTTCTTATTTGTAATCCGCAAACGGGACCTTCAGGGAATTCAGCTTTGTATTTTTCTAAAAGGTGTTTTCCGAACCCCGCATTAAATCTAAAAACGTGAGAAAGACATGCTAGATAAAGAAAAAATGAACCTGAATTAAACAAATCCGGATCTATCTCTTCCATTTCTATTTGATTCTCTATGGGATTAAATAATCTTTCCCATGATTTTCTGTTTCCTTCGTTTGCATCTAGATCTTCAAAATATCTAATCCAGAGCCAAGGATACCAAGATTGGGATGTCATTTCCATCCAGAATGAATCCTCTCCGTTTCTAGCTCTGTCAGATAGGACTGGGAGTCTATTGTTTTTAACTGCATTATAGAAATGTGAAGACACGAATCTTATATTCTTTGCTACTGGATAAAAACTAAGAAAGCACTCCTGTGCCCTTTGTCCTGAATTTTGAGCTTCGTAGATTCTTCTTCTAGCAGCTCTTAATTCATTATCGATATCAATTCTCTCTAAATTGTATTTAGGAAAATGAAAATGCTCATTTATTTCTTGTGTGTTCATCTTTACCAAACTTTAAAGTTAATTCCAAGACGATTTACCTCGGACATAATATAATTATGATCTCTTGTATATTCAGGATTAGAAAAATGATGGAATTCAACATCGAGAGAATTTATCAGCCTTAAAGTATTGTCACTTATACATTTTTTTAAAACCTCGAATTCTGCACCCTCTATATCAATCTTGCATATCGCATAATCTTCTTCCTTTATATTTTCTGCTAACCACTGGGAAAAATCAAAGCATTCTACTTTTATTTTATTTGACCAATCTAGAGTCCTTTGTATAAAGTTACCTCCTTTAGATAGTGTGCTTTTAAGGTGCTCTGGAAGAATTGTAGATGATCCATCTACAGGAAAATCGGTTCTTTGGTGTGCGATAAGTAAATCCCCGCTCTCTACCATTCTGTCGTGCATTTCCATAAAATCCGGCATTCCTTTTCTTATCTTGGAAACATCAGCAGTTGTTGAACAATAGAAATCTATTTCTCCGTTCTCTATCCATACTGCTTTATGGTGATATTTTATATTATCCCATTTTGCCCATTGATATTTTGGTGGGAGAACGGATTCTCTGATTGTTTTTTGGAAAAGATCATACGTGTACTTATTTGCTTCAAAGGTGAATATTTTCCAATCTTGATCTATTCCACAGTCTTCTATATGTTTTTTTAGTCCTTCACCCAAATGGGTTCCGCAATCTATGTATATTTTAGCCATTTTTTTAAGCTTTTAATTTTGATGTAACTAATAAGTGCCAGCCATATTTACTTTGGAATTCTCTGAATGTTGATTCTGACATATCCCAAATAGATTCCTTTACATACTCATATCTCTTGTATTGGTCTATTTTGTAAGGAAAAATATGAGCAATCTCTATTTTAGTAACTTCTAGTCCAACCTCGTCAAGTATGCCAGTTATTTCTTTAGGTGTATATGAATAAGTCACCGGGCACCCCGTTTGTGCTTCGGAATGCTTAGCTATTAACTCGTCTGCTTTTTCGTATTCGAAATCATACTGTTCCAATATTTGGAAAACCTTAAATGCCCCTTTATGATATACCATCATTCTGAATTCTGATTCAGAATCCATATATTTGGTCACCTCCCTAAAAGAATTTATAGGGTTTGGTGTATGATGTAAAACCCCGAAAGAATAGATCATATCAAATTTTGTAGGCTGCAAATAATCCGAGAGTTTTTCGGCATTAGCATATCTTATATCAGCTTCAAATCCATAAACTTCCATTCTTTTCTTTGCTAATTTTATACTCTCTTCGGATAGGTCTACCCCTGTTAGATTTGCTCCGTTTTTAAGAAATGAAACAGAATCTGTTCCTATTCCACACCCTATCTCGAGTACCTTTTTACCTCTGCAACTAGAAAAATCAGCAAATTCTATTATATGAGGTTCTACCATATACCTTCTTTTCTCTACATCTTCGAAATATTCTTTTGTACCTATTTCTTTATTGGAATGTCTTATGTTACACGGTCTATCATTCCAATATTTTTTTACCGTCTCTAGATTTACTTGTTTAAATTCCATATGATTTTTTTAATAATGTCCTTTATATTGATGCAGCACCTCCACAGAATTAGAATTCATTCTGTTTTCTAAATCAGGATACCATGTTTCGCAGAGACCCGAATAATGACCTATAGTTCCGCCGTTTATTAGGCAAAGATAAGTTAATATCTTATCTGAAGCCCATTCCGAAGAATTCGAATTTTCAAAATACTTTTCCAGATCTGCTATTATATCGTTCTCTTCACTTAGAATTTTTTTGAAAAAGGAAGTCCTTAATACGCATCCGCCGAAAGATCCGTAATATATTCTTGAACTATGTCTATTATTTCTTTCATTGATTATATTAGATATTCTTCCCGAGAAGAACTCATTTTCATTGCATCCGTTAATATCATTTGTCAGGTCTGATTTTATAGCATGAATAACATAAACGTCATCCTCCAGCAATATAAAAAAATCCTCGGTGATTAGATGTATATTTTTTGCAATCCTTTCTATAAATCTTTTTGCAGAATCCGGGCCTTTAAAGATTAAATTCTTTTCGGTTTCTATTTTTACGTCATGTGTATAATTACATTGATGCTTTAGGGATTCTTCTGTGAAATCCTCCCCTCCATCACAAACCAAAACCACATTAGTTTTAGGATAATGTCTCCGATAATTATCTAGAACAAAATTTAAACTTTTCCTGTTCTTGTAACATTGGTAATATGCTCCTATCTGCTCCATGGCCATTGATCTCTCATCCCGTGCTGGTTAACTATATGTGTCCCATCATATCCTTCAGCAGAAAGTGGATATTTTGCTCTGTATTGATGTACTAAAGGATGCCAAGTCGTTTCCCAATTTGGGTTTCTGAAGCATTCCACTATTTCATTATTAACTGACTCTGGTATTCCAATTAGTGCAAATAGAACAGCAAACATAAAATCATAATTAGCAAACCTTCTATCGGAAAGACAAAGCCTTCTAAGAAGATCCCCGTCATTTTTAATTATTTCGTAGATCTTAAGAAACGCCGAGCACTCAAATATAGCTGGAGTTATTCCCCAATTATTAACATCAATTGATCCGGGATAACTCTTAACGACATTTCTTATCTGATCTGACATACCAGTATTAACTCTCGATCCTAGTAACTTATGATTCTCTGGATTACTTATTTTACCTCTTACAAGAACGTCTGGCTCCATTACTAAAAGAAATTCTTTATCCGAGTATTCTATTGCTCTTTTAACCCTTTCTAAAAATGTCATTACCGAATCGAATACATTTTTCTGAATTTCCTCTGTGTGAAAATCTTCTCGATGTGCAAATGTTGGAATCAGACCCCTCGAATCTTCTTCTATAAAAGCTTTTATATTAAATCCACGAGAAGAATACTTATTCTCAATATCAGAATAATCCTCTCCTCCATCGGAGACTAGATATACGGGAACTTCAGGATAAATTCCATAAAGAACCTGAAGTGAATGGTCGACAGATCTTTTCTCTGTGTAGCATGTGTAGAAAACTCCAAATTCCATATTATTTTATTAGTTTAGGTAGATATTGATTTTTTATTATGCTCTCCCAGCTGAAATTAGATTTAACATATTCTCTGATTTCTTTTCTAAGAGGTATAGATTTTTCTCTGTTCTTCTTGATGACTTCAGAAATGTAATCTGAGTCATTAATTCTAGACTCTGGAATAACGTCTATAAAGGGTAGGGTTAGATCTAAATTTGCTGTTGAGTATTCAGATATCACTAATCCTAACCCTGCAGTCATTGCTTCCATACAAACCAAAGGATGAGCTTCTCCGTCACTTAATAAAACTAAATTTGCATAATTTGTTAGGTTTGCATATAGATAGTCCTTGTTCCACTCACCGAGATAGTTATTTCTGTTGTATCTATCATCAGCTATATTCCCAGCAAAATATAAATCAGGTATGTTATGAAATAGATGTTGTCTCTTTCTATAGTCTATTTTAGCTAGGTAGATAGATCTATTAGGATATTCACAATTTTCGATGAATAAAAATAAATCG
>SXGR01614695.1_pt1 | contig 31566 bp, 32 predicted proteins | sample 3174711 | NCBI WGS metagenome assembly SXGR01 (sample SAMN11356860, study PRJNA531348) | freshwater metagenome | isolation source: freshwater sample F1-60 | place: China: Fuxian Lake, Yuxi | collected 2017-12-25 | reverse complement strand
CTGGCAAACTTGGCGACGAAAGAGCATACTGTTTTCATGGCATCCGCTTTCGGAATGACTGCTGGTAACAATCATTTTCGGAAGTTGGATGCCTGTTTTCACTATCCAAGGGTTGCGGGCGAAGCCCGCGTTAGGAATTGGTGGTAGAAAAGGAACCATTCAAGAAAGCCGAGCCGAACGCGATGCGCTGCACCGGACCGAGGCCGCTATCCTGGTGTTAAGGTCTTGCAGCGGCCCCGGCAAGTGGACGCGCTCGTTGGCGAATACCTTTTGAAGACCATGGCATACGCTTTGGCGCCGCGAAGATCTTGGGAGCAACAAATAGAGTTGGCATCCATGCAGAGAGCTATTGGTTCGTGCCACCATCTTCACTGTTGAGCGTGCCGAGCCGCTCCATGAAGCGGGAAGAACAGGGGACGCGGACAGTTCTTGAAATTGTCCGCGTCCCCTGCTTCTTGTTTTGCGTGGCATGAAGTCGTTCCAGCGGCGCAGATAAGTTAGCTTGTGCGTTCCTGACACAAAATTCTTCACATTCCCTTGTTGGCTGCCCATCCCGCGCCCACTCTTTGGTATGCCGCCTTATTTTGCCTTGTGGGCCTTGTGGCAGGCGGCGCAGGCGCCGGTCAACCCCTTGAAGGCACCCTGGGCACCGTCGACGTCCTTGGCCTTGGCGCATTCGAGCACTTTGGCGCTGCATTCGCGCAGCGTCTTGGCGGCGAGGGCCCATTCCTTGTCGGGGCAGCGACCGTCATCCATGACCACATAGCTCATCTCATTGAGCACTACTGCGTGTAGCGCCACCTTGTCCCAGGCCTTGTCGTCCGTCGGCCCGGCGTCCTTAATCAACCCGCCGAGGGCGGCGCAGTTGGGCTGGATCACGCCTTTCATCAACGACTTGGTATCCGCAGGCCGCGTCTTGCCCTTGGTTTTCTGGGCGTCCACGGCCGGGCCCAGAGCCAAAAGGCCGAGTCCCAAGCTCACCAGCGCCGCACTCATGCAGATCTTCTTGTTCATGCCAACATCTCCCGTTTGAAGGTAAAAAGCCTCCGGCCACGCCGACCAGGGCAAAAAGCGCCAACGCAACCTACGCACACGATCAGACTGCCATCGATTTTTTCACCTTGGGTGCACCGCGCATATCGCCCTTGGTCAAGCCCAGGATGTTCAGCAAATAGTGATAAACATCGCGAAAGAAAATCTCTTCGTTGAAGATCGCCAGTTCGCGCACCCGGGCGATTCGCCTGGCACTTTCATCGAGGAGATCGTGGATGGCTGGCATCTGGAACTGGTTGAGGATGGGACGAAGCACGGCCAGCGCGGATTCTCGATCCTGTTCCAGGAATAATTCGAAGATCTGTTTGAAGATGCCGTGGTGGGCCGCCTCGTCGATCGTCACGAATTTCAGGATCGTCTCCAGGGCGGGATCGCCTCCTTGGGCTTGAACTCGCTGCCGAAGGTTCCGGTAGTTGATGAACGTCGCATGTTCTTGGACCATGGCATAGGCCATCATGCCCAAAGGGGAGTCCTGGGGAAGATTCCATTCGCGAGCGAAGACCTTTTTGTCCAGGTCGGCCATGGATTCGTCGGTTCGATGCCTGGAACGCAGAAGCCAATCACTCAGCGCCAACGAGTGTTTTGATTCTTCATAGCCCCAATTTGCGTAGAACCATGTACGACTCTTGCTGTGTCGAATAAGTCGAAACATCTTGGATGTGTAATCGGGCAGGTACATTTCGACAGCGCAGAAGGTCTCCACGACATCAGCGATGGCAGGATTCAGATCCGGGTTGCACTGATCCCACGGAATATCTTCCCGGATGCGCCAGCGTCTCTTTTTCTCCGCCAAGTCGAAATAGTCGCGATACAGGAGCCACAGTTTTGCTTCCAGTTCGGCGTAAACCGAAGGGGATGGTGAATCCATGAAATGAGTTCCGTGCCATGAACAGTCAGCGCAGTCTGTGTGGTTACCTATTGGCGAACGTGCTTTCCAAGCGGTCTCGATGGCAAGAACTCGGTTGGCCACTGACGTTGGTCATCCCGTCGCGTCGCATGTCTTCCGTGAACATGACGGCCCCCTCGCAAACGCTTCGGGTTGGCATGGTTCTTTGTGCCACTCGCCTTAGTGGCCGCCCATGGCTACCAAGCAGGCGATGAATACATAAAGCGCAAGACCCACCGTAAACACGCTGGCCATGATTCCCACGACGAGTCTTGCCGCTCTGTAGTCTTCATCCCGCAACAACTTCTGCTCTTCCCCGGAAAAAGACGCGGGGGCTCCGGAAGGCGGCAACGGAGTGCTGACCAGCGGGCCCGTGTTCATCGTTTGCTTTTCCGGTGCCGATACTTCCAGAGACATGCCCTTCTCCCTTCGTTGGCGCGGAGGACGAATACCTTGCATCAGACAGATAGCGCCATGCAAAAAACAGGCCGTAGCCGTAAAAAAGTGCGGTCAGAAAAAAAACTCGCAGATCGCGAGCGGTGGGGGTTGTTTTCAGGAAGATGGGATGGCGCCGTCGGTACGAAATCCGGTCAGCCGATGAATGAAAACTGGCCAGACCGTGTCCGGAAATCGGCCACGCGAGAGGAGCGTCGGATCTATTAGACCTGAGGAAGTCGCTTGCTCAGCCTCTGCCGTAGCGTGCTCCGACTAATGCCAAGCAAGCGGGCGGCTTTGACTTGATTTCCGTGGGTGAATTTCAAGGCAGCATCCAGCAGCATCGCTTCCAGGCGGGCCGAGGTATCCGGCCCTGCCGGGGACGGGGAACGTGCTTGGTGAGCGAACCACTGTTGCAGCGCAGAATTCAACTGAATTTCCAATTCGGGTTCTCGATCTGTGTCCACGCCATGGGAGGCATCCGACTGGTTGTTCGGCTGAGCCAACTGGCAATGCGCGCACTGAGCCATCGCCCCAATGCGGGAACAACTCGCCGGCTCCCCGAGGACAACATCCCGCTCCATCATCGCCTGCCCGTTCGCAGTTACGAGGGCGCGGCGGATGGTATTCTCCAGTTCGCGGATATTGCCAGGCCAATGGTGATTTTGAAGCTTCCACACGGCCGCGGCATCGACGGCGGGACGCGGGCTGCCGGGTAGCGTGTATCGATCGAGGAAATACTCGACGAGTTCCGGGATATCTTCCCGATGCTCACGCAGCGCAGGCAGGCGAATCGACACGACATTCAGACGATAATACAGGTCCTCCCGAAAGGCGCCGTTGTGGATTGCGTTCGCCAGCGTCTTGTTCGTCGCCGTGAGGACGCGGACATCCACCGCAATAGTCTCATTACCGCCCAGCCGGTGAATTTCTCGCTGCTGCAACACACGCAAGATTTTGGCCTGCAAAGGCAGGGACATGTCCCCGATTTCATCAAGAAAGAGGGTACCGCCCTGCGCACACTCGAAAGCGCCGAGGCGCCGCTGGCTAGCACCGGTGAACGCGCCTTTTTCATGACCGAACAACTCGCTTTCCAACAGGTTTTCAGGAATAGCGGCGCAATTGATAGCCAAAAAAGGCCTATCGGAACGCTCGCCATGGCGGTGAATCGTTCGCGCGACCAGTTCTTTGCCTGTCCCCGTTTCACCCAGGATCAGCACCGATTCATCCCGCAGGGCGAGTAGTCCGATGCGTTTGAATACTTCCTGCATCGGCTGGCTGCGGCCGACAAGTTTCACAGGCGAGACTTGTGCTGCTGGGACGCCGGGGATCAGCAACGCAGCGCATAAAAGACGGCGGGTATGGAGCGCTCGTTGGACGACCAGTCGCAGGGACGATATCTGAAAGGGCCTGGCGAGGAGATCGTGAGCGCCGGCCTTGACGAGTTCGATGGCGGTTTCCGCATGGGCGTCATTCGTCAGAACAATTATCGGAAGCCTGGGACATTGCCGGAGCAGGTGCCGGATCGCGGCCGTTTCTTCCGCCGCGGGCAGATGGGTGTCCCACAACACAAACTCGTAATCAAACTCGTCGAGTTGGGCCAAGGAACTCCCGGAAGCCAACACGTGGACTTGCAGACCCAACGGTTGCAGCGCGGTCGCGAGGTCGGCGCCGCCATCGGCGGTTTCCCGAATCAGGAGAACTCGGTTGAACGCAATACATTGCAGGCAGCGCTCCGGAACTTGCCGAATCTGGTTAGCGTCTTCGCTCATGGTGCCCTCCCAACAGGCCAAACGAGAGAAAGATACTACGCTTTCTCCGGGACCGCGCCCGGAAATGGTGGCCCCCGCGCTATTGCTCCGCCTTCTTCACGAGGTCCGCGCACGGCGTGACACTCGCCCTATCATACCCCGAAGAGGTAGTATCTCAATGCCCAGGGTCACGCAGCGCACCCTGCGAAACGGTTCACCAATTCCACGTACCCCGAAGTGGTTGCATCAAGGCGGATTCACAGATTAAAGTAACCCCTTCGGGGTAAATCCAGAGATTATCGCTGCTAACCCAGGGTGCGCTGCGTGACCCTGGGCTTTGAAATGCTACCCCTGCGGAGTAAATTCCTTGGGAATCGCCATCGTCCTTGGACCCCGCAAGAATGTTTGGGCCCTTGAAATGGAAACACCACCGACGGCCTCGGTGGTGGAAAACTTCGTAAAGTTAACGACAGCTCTCGAGCATTCTCCCCAACCATCAATGAGGTCCATGCCATGCAACGCCTTCTCGTCGTGTCGATGCTGCTGTTTATCACGCCGCTCGCCGTGCATGCCAACGTCACGGTCGGCGGGCTCTTCAACAACAACATGGTCTTGCAGCGCGGCATGAAAGTGCCGGTCTGGGGCAAGGCGGCGCCGGGCGAGGAAGTCACCGTCGCGTTTCTCGAACAGAAGAAAACCACCAAGGCGGACGACAAAGGCAACTGGCACGTCAAGCTCGACGAACTCAAAGCGGGCGGGCCGTTCGAGCTGACCATCACCGGCAAGAACACGTTGACCTTCAAGAACGTCCTCGTCGGCGAGGTGTGGGTTTGCTCGGGGCAGTCGAACATGCAGTGGACGTTGTCCCAAACCGTCAAGAGCGCCGACGACGCCAATCTGCCGATGCTTCGGCTCAATGGCGGCAGCTGGCAGGAATGTACACCGGAGACGGCCTTGAAGTTCTCCGCGACGGGCTACCACTTCGGCCGCGAGTTGCAGAAGGCACTCGGCGTCCCCGTCGGGCTGATCAATCGCTCGGTCGGCGGCACCTCGGCGCGCTCGTGGGTAAGCAAGTCGGCCGTCGAATCGGCGCCGGCCATGAAGCCGTTCCTGGATGAGCTCTTCCCCGCCAAGAAAGGCGGCGCCATCGGCGGGCTGTACGAATCATTCATCCGCCCGCTGATTCCCTTCGGCATGCGCGGCGTCATCTGGTATCAGGGGGAAAGCGATGCGAGCCGGCCGGAGGAATACACGCATCTCTTCAAGACGTTGATCCAGTCGTGGCGCGCCGACTGGGGCCAGGGGGAATTTCCGTTCCTGTTCGCGCATCTGGGCGCCATTGGCGGCGCGGTGAAGGATCCCAGCCAGGTAGGTTGGGGCCCGATTCGCGAGGCGCAGTCGGCCGCGCTGGACCTGCCCGCGACGGCCGTCGCCGCTTTCCACGACAGCGACGCCGACCTCCATCCGCGCCGCAAGGAGCTGGTCGGCGCCCGGCTCGCTTTGGCCGCCCGGCGTGTCGCCTACGGTGAGAAGATCGTTTACTCGGGCCCGCAATTCGAGGCGATGAAAGCGGATGGGGACAAAGCCATCCTGACCTTCCAACACGTTGGAGGCGGCTTGGTTGCCAAGGGCGATGCTGTCAAGGGTTTTGCGATCGCCGGCGCGGACGGCAAGTTTGTCTGGGCCGACGCAAGAATCGAAAACGACAAGGTCATAGCCTGGAGCAAGGACGTGCCGGCGCCCGTGTTCGTTCGTTATGCGTTCGCCAGCAATCCACAGTGCAATTTGTACAACCGAGAAGGGTTGCCGGCGCTGCCGTTTCGCACCGACGGCAAGAAAAAATGACCGCGCTCGTCGCTTGCGGTTTCGCGCGGGCAACCGCAAGCGAGCGTCCAACTCAAATCGCCGAGCCCTAGCGTTCGAGATCGTCATCGTCGGCCAGGTTGGCCCACGCTACCAAGCGGCACACGATGTCGGTCGCTTGCTTGCTGTTCACCGGTGGAGCCGGTGGAACTCGCGTGGGAGCGGGGGAAGATCCGGACGCCGTAACGACAAAGCTCACCTTCCGGGGCCGCCTGCAACACCTTGGTGGCGAGCGAAACCAGTATGGCGGCCCCGGTCAAGGTTCAGAGTTTGGTTCGGCGGCGCGGCCCGTTGCGGTGTACCGTTGGGTTCTCACTTTTCTGGGGCATTACCTTTCCCCACGTTCACCGAGATGCTCGTCAGTTTCCAGGCGTCGCGTTCATGGATGTACTGCAATTCAAACCGCACCTGGGCGGGCTGAGTCGGGTAATGACCTGCGACCACCAGTACGCTCTTGTCGTTCACTGTCGCCGGAGGCGCAAACTGAGGCTTGGCGTTTTTGATGGAACCGATGTCAATATTCTTGTCGAGAAAATCCTGAAAGACCTTTTGTATCTGTTGAGGAGTGGTCTCCTTCTTCCACAAGTCCGAGAGCGTGCCGTAAAAGGCCGTGAAGTCCTTGGCCTGGACCGCCTTGTGAAAATCCAAGAGCGATTCCGTGACCATCCGCTCCACCTCTGCCGCGGGCGGCATAGGAGGCGGGGCCTTGATCGTTACCAACTCAACTCCTCCGTACCGCACGCCAACGACCTTCCACTTGCCCCCTTCCTGGACCAGCTGGATGGAGACGGGCTTGGTGCCGCCGTTTTTGCTGGTGACGGTCCCTTCGGCAGTCCCTTCCTGGTTCTTGATCTCGCGGTTGTGCCAGGACGCCGAGGCGTAGTCGGTGAGGCCGAGTTGCTTGACGGCCCTAGTGAACGAAGCCTCATCCTGCTGAGCGTGGAAACGGTCGGCGGTGGAAGCGTAAGCTTCCGCGATCTTTCCCTGACCCACCAGGGCGAGGAACTGCTCGGATGCGTCCACGACGGGCTGGGTCATGGCGATGACCCCGCTGAATAAAAAGATCCCCAGGCCGGCACACAGGCCAATGCCCAGGATGCCGGCGATACCAAAGCCGATCAACCAGTTTTTTTTCATGATGACACCGATCCCCCCGCCGAACGATATGGATAAGCTGCCGGAGCCGCTGGTGAGACGTTGCAACGCGCGAAATCAGTAGGACGGCCCCCGTCAGGTGAAGCAGTTGGTTCGGTCACGGTCGCCCCTCGAGCGGAGTGCCTGCTAGGCGATCCTGCCCCACAGAACGAAGTATAGGCTTGCCTTCTGCCAACGGCCAGTAACCAACAGGATGTGGATATGCCAGCCATTGGCTCGTCGGTTGCCACGACCGCTATGAATGAGAACGAATGCTTCGAGTTTCTCTTTCGCGAGCCGACGCGCCTCGCTGAGGGCAAGCGACGTCATTTCCGCTTCCTCGCTTTCGGCGGATCCAGTTCCAGCGGTGCTCGCTATCCCAGAGCAGCGCCTCGACGGCGGCGCGGCGAACCGCGCGCTTCGGATCGTTGAGGAACTGCGCGAGCGTCTCGATCATCATGCGCTCGTCGAGCTTGCCGAGCGCAAGCACCGTGGCGGCGCGCATGGCCGGCTCCTCGGAACGCTGCGCCGTCTGCAGGACGTGCTCGGCCTGTCCCGGCTGCCTGTGCTTGCGGAACTCCAGGCCCGCCAGCGCCGCGCGAAATGCTTTCACTTCGGGCAATGTGCGGCACTTTGTCAGGTCCGTCGGCAAGTCCTGCTGATTCGCCAAGCGTTGCGCCAGCGTGTAGGCGCGCCGCATTACGGGAGCGCCGGATTCGATCAACGCTCGGTAGCCAAAGACGATGATTGGAAATCCGATCAAGATGCCTTTCGAGAGATGCGTAAACCAATCATTGGCCATGTCGCCGAACCAAAGCCAGGCGACGGCGGTCAGATACAGCGTTACGATCGACGGCCCGATCGGTTGACTCCACGAGCGATGCGAGAGGAAGCTCAGCCCGCAAATGAACAGTTGAACGCCCATGCCTCCCAGCAACACCCAGGGCGTCTGGTCCCAGCTGCGGAGCGCGGCGACCAGAAGAAAACCTGCAGGCAAGAGCAGGATCACGGCGCGTGCCGTCCCGAAGAATAGGAGCTCCGTCAGCGATGTTCTGCTAAACGCGCGGAATGCCGACATGGAAGGAGTCTCCACAAAAGTGGACGCACGTACCGACACAACGGCTGCGCACGCTCAAGTATGGGACACGCCGCGCGGGAAGGCCAGTTCCCACGCCAGGAAAAACCGCAGTTCGCTCAAAAACCGAAAAATCGGCCCTGGCCGATCATTCGGCATCAGGCTCAGGCTCTTCCCTGTCCGCACGGTTCGCGTATTCGCAGGACCGATTCGTCGTGAAAAAGTGCGCAACCGCCGCTTCGAACGCGGAAAGCGAGTAGTGTTTACATTGGGATGGAATCGGAAGCCCACCGGAAGGAGACCGAACGATGCACGGATGGAAATGCGGCCTGCTTGCCTTTACCTTTATCACGCTGGGATTGATCGGACATGAACCCGCGGCCAACGCCCAATACTATCAACCCTACTACCAAAGTTATCAGCTCAATCGCCTCTTCTATTATCCGTATTATTATTTCCCCCACAGCTACTGGCCCGCCATGGGACAGCGCTGGCCGGAGGCAACCGGCCAGCCGTACATGACGCCTCCCGCGTACATGGCGTACCCGGCATTCAAGGAGCCTGGCTGGCGTTATGAGCTGTGGCAAAACCAGCGCTACTACCGCGGCAACCACTTTTGGCTGGATGTGTTCTAACGCACAGCAACATGCTAACGGACAGGTCAAGCATTACAAACAAGCCTGCAACGCAAGCGAAGTTTACCCTTGCTTGCGCTGCGGTCGTGTGATTAGATTTCCGCCAACCGTTGATTGGAATCGCCGAAGCGTTCGAGCCGGATGCCGACCTTGTCCATGAGCGACAGGTACAGGCTGCACATCTTGCGGTTCGGTCGGCCCGTGTAGTCGAGAACGCGGCCGGTGTGAATTTGACCGCCGCCTTTGCCGAGCATCACCACGGGGAGCTGGTTGTTGTCGTGATTGCCGGTCATCATGCTCGAGCAGTACAGAATCATCGAATTGTCGAGCAGCGTCCGTTCGCCTTCCTGGATGCGATCGAGCCGGCCCGCGATGTACGCCAGTTGCTCGGTGAAGAACTGGTTGACCCGGAGCCAATCCGTTCCGTTAGTGTGCGACAGGAGATGGTGGATCATGTAATCGATGCGCTGATTGGCGCGCTCGGAGCGCAGGTTGGGGAAGCGCAAAGACGAGTGATCGTTGTTGAGCTTCAACGTGCAGACGCGCGTGGTGTCGGTCTGAAACGCCAGCACGAGGATGTCGCACATGAGCCGCATGTGCTGGTCGATGTCTTGCGGGATGCCATCGGCCGGGCGCGGCATGTTGGGCCGTTCGAGCGTGGGGCGCCAACCTTGCAGTCGGCCCGCCTGTCCGGCCCGTTCGATCTGCTGTTCGACTTCGCGGACACTCGACAGGTACTCGTCGAGTCGCCGTTGGTCGGCTCGGCTCACCTGGCTGCGCAGGCCGCGCGTGTCTTCCATCACGGCGTCGAGGACGCTGCGGTCGGCACGGCGGACATCGTCGCGGAACAGGCGGTCGAACGCCAGCGCCGGGTAGACTTCGAGCGGCGTGGGCGTCGTCGCCGAGCTCCAGGAGATGTGCGAACTGTAGATCATCGAGTAGTTCTTGTGAATCGCCGCGATCGACGGCTCGCATCCCAGGACGAGGCTCGGCACCTTGGTCTGATCGCGCACCCGTTCGGCGATGAGCTGATCGCAACTGATGCCCGAGCGAATCTCGCCGCCCGGCGCGAGTCTTGCTCCGGTCAATAGATTGCCGGTCTGGCAGCTATGGATGCCGCCGATCAGGGCTTCCGCGTTGTAGAGCCCACGCAGGAACAGCATCTTCTCGCGGAACGGATTGAGCGATTCCAATACGCGCCCAAGCTCCATCTGGGCGCCTTCGCCGCGTGCGAACCACTCGCGACTATGAAAGCCGTTGCCCGCGAAGAGGCACGCGAAGCGCACCGGCGGCTGCGCGGGTCGCTCCTGGCCGAATGTCGGCAGTGATTCGAGCCAGGGCAAGCCCATGGTAACGCCGACGCCGCGAAGGAACGTGCGACGAGAAAACTGCGCGATCGAAGGTGTTGGCATACAGGAACTCCAGTAGGCTGGGCTATCCGGTTCTATCCTACAAATCTTCATGGGCTCGAAAACCATCCCAACTTATATCCCGCGCTAAGCAATCCTGCGCAAACGACGATCAGGAGTATGGGGTGAATGATCCCCCAAACGGTAAGGTTGGAACCCAACAGCTCCCAGGAGAGCAAGAGAATACCAAGAAGGACGCCCACGCTGAGTGCGATAACCAGGCGAGCGGTCCTTATCGTCTGAGCCGGGCCGGGATCGTTCGCAAAACTCCCGCCGGCGGCATTCTCGTAACCGCAGCGGCACGCGTTTGTCCCGCGTCGATTCATGATACCACATTGCGGGCAGGGATTGTCCATGGGAATGCCTACCCGGAATCGTCGCTCAACTGTTCGTCCATCACTGCCACGATCACGGCTCTGCGGTCAGAGTTCACCTCACTCCGCAAACTCGCTGCCGCGGATCATGCGAAACTGCGGACTGCGCACAATCGTCAGCACCGCAGCCGACAGCCGTCCGTCGTTCTTGTGCAACTCCGCCACCATCTCATCGATCAGCGACGTATCCGAAAGCGTGGTCGCCCGGCCCAGCGCGTAGCCGAGCAGCTTTTGGCAGAACAAACGCACGATCACGTCTTTCTTCTTCGTCAGCAGATGGTTGCGTAATCCATCGATTCCCTCGAACTCCGTGCCGTCTCTGAGCTTGGCCTTCGTATCGACCGGAAGGCCGCCGACTTCCTTGACACGCCAGCGGCCGATGGCGTCGAAGTTCTCGAATGCGAAGCCATAAGGATCGATGCGCACGTGGCACGCCGCGCAGGACGGATTTGATACGTGCTTTTCCACCTGCTGGCGCGTGGTGCGCTTGTCGGCGCCCCCTTCTTCATCGGGAATGATCGGCACCTCGGCGGGCGGGCGCGGCAACTTCTCGCCCAGCAGCGTCTCGACCACCCAGTTGCCGCGCAGGACCGGGCTGGTGCGCGACGCGCCGGATTGCCTGGCATGCACGCTGGCCAGACCGAGGATGCCGCCGCGGCCATATTTGCGCACGCCATCGACGCGCCTCCATTGTGGCCCAGTAACGCCCGAAATGCCATAGTGTTTCGCCAAAGTTTCGTTGAGGAACGTGTGGTCGGCATCGAGAATTTGCGTGACCGCGCGATCGCTCTGGAAAAGATCCTGGAAGAACAGGATCGATTCCTCGTAGATCGCCTTGCGCAGCGGCGGATTGAAGGTCGGAAACAGCTTCTCGTTTTTCTCCTTGAGCGCATCGAAGTTGCGCACGTGAATCCACTGCGTGCCGAACTCGATCGCCATGGAGCGAAGGCGTTCATCCTTGAGCATGCGTCGCGTCTGGTCTGCAAGCACCTTGGGATCGTGGAGCTTCCCGGCGGCGGCGAGCTGGCGCAGCTCGTCGTCGGGCGCGGACGACCACAGGAAATAGCTGAGCCGGGACGCAAGCTCCCAATCGTCGATCGGCCCGGCTTTCGTGCCCGCCGGCGCTTTTTCGATGCGGAACAAGAACGCCGGCGCCATCAGCACGCGCGTCAGCACGCCGCGGAACGCCTCGTCGTGAGTGGCTTTCTTGGCGCGAATTTTTTGATAAAGAGCCAGCATATCCGCTCTTTCCTTCTCCTGAAGGGGCCGACGGTAAGCACGCTCGGCGAAATCGGCGAGGGCGGCCAAGTGCGTCGGCTCGGCGGCCTGCAAGTCCTTCACGAGTTCGTCCGCCCGCTTCTTGAACACCGGCCGTTGACTCTCGAAGTAATCGAGCAACTGCTTCGGCTGATCCTGCGTCACGTAGCCGATGAATTGCGGCAAGTAATCGTTCTCGGCCACGGCTTGCTGGCTGATGAAGCGGTGCTCGCTCCACAGGTGATCGAGACGGCGTTTCTGGTCCGCGTCGAGGAAGAGCCGCTCAAGAGGATCGTCCTCGCGATGGAACATCTTGAGGCTCACGACCTCATCGGTGGGAACGACATTGGGAAAGCAGAGATGCCACGGAAATACACGGCGGAAGTCGGCGTTGCCCGCCAGCATTCGCTTGAACGCCGTCGAGTTCTGCGCGGCCACGACCTGGCTTTTGCCGTTCCAGCGAATGTCGCTTTTGGAGGATGTGGTCGCCACGTCGAACAGCACAACCCGGTCGCCGGATGCGCCGTCGAGCTTGCCTTCGACGACGAACTCGCGATCGCGGAACAGCACGGCGGGCAGGCGTATCTCGATGACCATATCGGCCGCTGCGATGAGGTTAGCGTCGTCGAATCGTTCACTCGGCAAACCGTATTGGAGAGCGCTCGGCCGCGGTTTGGCGAAGCGCGTGAGGTCGAGCCCCTTGAGGAGAACGCCGTCGGCAGCAACGATGGCGTCGAAAAGGAGTCGCTCGGGGTCTTTTTCCTGTGCGGGTCGGGAACTCGTCAGGACCTTCTGCACTTGTGCGGCGAGCTTGTCCGCGTCGGCGCGGCGCGCCGGGTCCGCTGCCGCCGCCCGCCATTGGCCGAGCGCGGAATTTGCGGGGATGGCCGCCAGTCCCTGGTTTTTGCCTGCAGATTTGCCAAGAGGCTTCGAGAGTCCACGCACAAAGCTCCAGACATCCTTATTGCCGTGCTTGTCGGCGTGCGGATTGCCGGCTTGAACCGTGTCGGCCACATCGACGGCGAGGTCCCACACGCGCCCCGGCTTGTCCAACTCGGTGACGGTGAGGCTTATCTCGGTGAGGTCGCACGAGTGATTGGCGTCACGCGCATCCACGGCGAGTACGAAGCGATCCCCCGCCTCGACGTCTAAAGTCCTGGCGGAGAATGTCCCTTCTCCGCCAAGGCCGAGCACGCCTTCGGCAACAAGGGCGGCCTTGTCGCCACGCCGATGCTCGAGCCACCAGGCGACACCATTGCCGCAGTTTGGGTGCGCATGTACGATTCGTGCCGTCAGATTGATCTTGCCCGCAATCGGGCTTTTCCAGGCGACGGCGACGAACTCCTTGGGAGTCGGATGCACGACGACCTGGTGGGGCCGCGCGGTACCTGGGATCATCAGGACGGCATCGGAGGAATTCGAGACGAGGACCGGGAGGTCACTCCCCTTTCGATGCCAACCGTTGATCGCTGGCCTCTTGTCATTCTTGGGGGTTTTCTCGTCGAGCAATTCGAGCGCCACCGCGGCGACCATTGGCGGCGGCGCGACGGCCTCTTTCTGGATGGGTCCGAGAGCGAGCACCGCCACCCAGCGCTTCAAGAACGCTGGATCGAGTTTGTTTTTCTGAGCGAGCGCCTCGACCGATAGCTTCTTGTCGTGGGCAATCTCCACCGCGGCAGCAAGATATTTGGCGGCGTCGGCGAAAACCGCGGCGTGATCCAGCTCGTAGGCGACGCCAAACTGCGGGTAATCTTTCAAGAGCAGTGGCGTCTTACCTGCTCCCTCGAAACGCGGCCGCTGCCACACGATCCGGCCATTCTTCCCTTCTGGGGAAAGGTCACGCGTCGCGAGATACAGCACGACTTCGTTCTGACCCGGCGCCGGCTTGACCGCGAGCTTGAGCGGCTGCCATTCGGTCGCACCTGGGTCGTTGGCGACTTGTCGGACAGTCGCGAAATAGCGGTAGCTACCGATCGGCACGAACTTCCAGAGCGCCTTCTGCCATTCGGCGATCTCGGCCGCCAGCGGAGCGACATCCGCCTCGTTCGCGGTTCGCCAGCGTGTGCGGAGCCGATCAAGCGGTTCTGATGCCTCCTTGTCTGTCAACGATTGCCAAAGGACACCGAGGTACTTCGCGTTCAGCTTTTCTTTCGCGGCCACATCGGCCAAGGAGATCTGTCCGGCGGTCAGAGCTTGACGATGCCGTACCGTGGCCAGCAGATAGGGCTGGAACGTCAGTCGGCCGTCGCCGGTGTAGCCCGCGTAGAATTTGCGCAGGCGAGCCGTGCTTTCGTCGGTCCAGTCGCGGCGCGTCTTGCCGGGACTGAAGCGAAATCCGTCCGGCAACAGGACCGCATGGTCGGCGATGTCCTTGGCCGCGTCAAGATAGCGCGTGAACAGCGCGGGCGTAATGTCGGACAACGACTCGGCAGCGTTGGTGAATCCCTCGCCCGCGGCCCCATCGGCGGGAAACTCACGCGTCGGCCGCAAGTCGACGCCGGTCAGGTCGCGGATCGTGCAATCGTATTCGGCGTTGCTCAAGCGGCGCAGCGGCACATGCCCCGGGTCGCCCTTGCGCGCCCGCGCTTCCGCGTCAAGCATGTCGCGCGTCCAGGCGAGAATCAGCTTGCGCTCATCCGCGCTCGGCTGCGGCTTCCCCTTGAGCGGCATCTCGCCGGCCTCGACCTGTTCGATGAGATGTTGCCAGGGCTTCAAGTCTTTGCGAATCGCGGCCAACGACTCGAAGCGTTCCAGATCGAGATCGCCCTTGTGGACTTTTTTCGAATGGCACTCAAAGCAATATTTCTTCAAGAGCGGCTGCACGCGCTTGACGTAGGCGTCGCCAAGATCGCTGCCGGGCGCCGGGCCGCCGCCAGGCTGAGCGCTCGGCGCGAGATAAATGAGCACGAGTGGGAGGAGGCAACCCGGAACTACCAGCCCCTTGAGCAAAGTCGTTCGCTGCACGGTGCGCCCCTTGTATTAACGAGCCGCGACCGTTAGGGAGCAACGGGCGCATCCACCGCTCCCTTACGGTCGCGGCTCGTAGGGAAATCAACAGTGGTAGGCAGTGGTAACTGTTACTATAACGACATTGAATCCGCGTGCAAGTTGACGTTCGCTGAATCGATTCGATGGAAACACCAGGAGCTTTGCCATGAAGCGATTTATCTTGATCGGCGTTAGTATCCTCGTCATTGGCAGCGCGGTGCTGGTCGGCAGGCCCACGCCGGTGGACGCTGCCGACGAAGCGTCGCGCGCCAGCGCCATCAAGCTGTTTCAGAGCCTGACGGACGAGCAGAAGAAGCTCGCCGTTCTGGATTTCAGCGACAAGGAACGCTACAAGGAAGTCTTCCCCGCCGCGAAGCGCCCCGGCATTGCGTACAGCCAGTTGAAGGCTGAACAGAAAGCGTTGATCGTCGACGTGGTCAAGGCAATGACCTCGGAGTACGGCGCCCAGCGCTGCCTCGAAGTCGCCAAGGAGCCGGGGGAACGCTATCTGACGTTCTTCGGCGAACCATCGGAGAAAAAGCCTTTCGCCTGGCGCATCGGCATGCACCATTTGACGCTCCTGTTCGCCGAGTTTGGCGGCGACAAGGCGAACGAGTTCGGCCCGATTCTGTTGGGGGGCAATCCCGCCAAGACGCTCTGGGAGGCCGAAGAGAAAATCGTCATCGAGCTGTACGCCGCCTTGACGCCCGAAGAGCTCAAGAAGATCCAGGAAGCCAACAAGGGCGCGGCGCAGGGATCCGGCGGCGCGATGGGCAAAGCCGGCGTGCGCATCGCCGACCTCAACGAAAAATCACGCAAGCTCGCGGCCAGCCTGTTCAGCAAGCGGCTCGACGTCTTCGCCGCGGACCGCCGCAAGGTCGTCGACGACATCGTCAAGCGTGACGGCGGCGTCGAAAACCTGCGCATCGCCATCTGGGGCGCCGCCACCAAGTCCCATCTCGAAGGCGGCAGCTATCACTGGCGCATCGGCAGCGACGCCATCGTCTGCGATTGGCAAACCGCAGGCAAGAACCACATTCACATGACGTTACGTGGGCGGCTCAAGGGGTGAGCGATCTTGTCAGAGCCTGAAGTGTGAGCGAAGGATGCCGGAACTTCGCTTACGCTTCAGGCTCTGAAATTTCGTGCTTGGAGACGAGATGGACCTGTTCCAATCCGAAGTCCACGGCCGAACCGTTCTGCGCGCGATGCCGCTCCTCCTGGGCGTATTGTGTGTGCTCGCCATCGCCTATCGTTATTACAGCGCCTTTCTAGCTGCAAAGGTGGCGGTGCTCGACGATTCGCGGCGCACGCCGGCGCATGAATTCAATGACGGCCAGAACTACCATCCAACCAACAAGTGGGTCCTCTTCGGCCATCACTTCGCGGCGATCTCCGGGGCAGGGCCGCTGATCGGCCCGGTGCTCGCAATCCAGTACGGCTACATGCCGGGTTTGCTCTGGCTTGTCATTGGCGTTTGTCTAGCCGGCGCGGTGCAGGACATGCTCGTCCTCGCGGCCAGCGTGCGGCGCGGCGGCAAATCGCTAGCCCAGATCGCTCTCACCGAGCTCGGCAAGCCCGCGTCCATCATCGTCTCGCTCGCCATCCTCTTCATCGTCGTCATCGCCCTGGCTGGGCTGGGCTTCGTCGTCGTCAAGGCGCTCGGCGGCGAGGAAGTCAAGCTGCCCGTCGGGATGGAAGTTTTAGCGCCGACGAACAAGGAAGTCATCCAGACCCACCAAGACGGCGCGACGACCTGGGAGTTCCCCGAAGGTTGCCGCATCCGCTACTCCGAAAAGGATGCGTGGTTCACGCGCCCTGAAAGTTTCAAGGTGATGCAGCCCGATGATCCGAAGCGAGCCGACAAGAATATGGTCGTGAGCGTGCCCGACGCCGTCATCATCACGCTCGCCGCCGAGGCCGTGCAGGCGTCGCCCGGCGTTGTCGGTCATGAAAAGCGCGTTCCGAAAGACGCGGAGATTTGGGTGGCCAAGGAGTCGCTGCCTGTCGAGATGACGAAGCCGGCGTGGAAAGTCGAACTTCCGGCCGGCACGAAGATCCGCCTCTCCAGCAAGGAGGATTGGACGCTCCAATTCGAGCGCTTCACGCTCAGCTCCACGGCGGAGACGAAGATCGCCGAAGCGCCGGGCGGCAGGCAGCACCGCCTCGCCTCGGGCTGCGTGCAGGTCGTGCCGGGGAGTTCCTGGGGCACGTTCACGATCGCATGTACGATTCCGATCGCCCTGTTCGTTGCCTTTTGGATGTACCGCTTCCGCAAGGGGCACGTCGTCGAAGCGTCCGCGATCGGCGCCATTGGGGTCCTGTTCGCGACGGTCGCCGGCGGCTGGATTCACGAGACGCCAGTCCTCAATTCGATCTTCGCGCTCACGAAAAATCAGACGATCTTCGCCCTGTGCGCGTATGGCTTCATTGCGTCGGTCTTGCCCGTGTGGATGCTCCTCTGCCCGCGCGATTACATCTCGAGCTTCCTCAAGATCGGCACCATCGCCTTGCTCGTAATCGGCACGCTCGTGGCGAACCCCGCCCTGCCGTGCCCGACCGTCAATCACGTCTTCGCCGAGGGAGGCCCGACGTTTCCCTGGGGCGGCCTCTTTCCGTTCGTGTTCATCTGCATCATGTGCGGCGCGATCTCCGGCTTCCATTCGCTCGTCTCGTCCGGCACGACACCAAAGATGGTCGACAAGGAGAGCCACATCCCCATGATCGGCTACGGTTCGATGCTGATCGAAGGGCTGGTCGGCATCGTGGCCTTGATCGCGGCGGCGTCGTTGCCTGTCGATCTCTATTACGACATCAACGTGAGCCTCGACATGCCCCCCGCCCGCGCCAAGGCCACACAGGAAAAGCTCGACACGCTCTACCAAGAACTCAACATCGACCGCAATGCTCCCAGGCCCATTGCGCCTGAGAACCTGCACAATCTCCGCATCGAAACGGCGAACCTAGCCGAGATGGAGCAGCTCGTCGGCGGCGAATCGCTGCGCGGACGCACGGGCGGCGCGGTGACGTTGGCGGTCGGCATGGCGCGCATCCTCACGCAGGCCAGCGCCAGCATCGTCGATCCGAGCCATACCTCGTTCCTGGTCAAGTACTGGTATCACTTCGCCATCATGTTCGAGGCCCTGTTCATCCTCACGACCATCGACACGGGGACGCGCATCGCGCGTTTCCTGATGCAGGAGACCATCGGCCAGGCCTGGACGCCCTTCGCCCGCACCGACTGGCTGCCCGGCTCGATCCTCGCCACCGGAGTCGTCACGCTCGGCTGGGGAGGGTTAGTTGCCACCGGCTCCATCGACACGATCTGGCCCATGTTCGGCATCGCCAATCAGCTCTTGGCCGTGCTCGCGATGACCCTGGTGACGACGCTCCTCGTCAACAGCGGTCGCGCAAAATACGCGCCGATCACCCTGGTGCCGATGCTCTTCGTCACCGCGACCACGATGACCGCCGGCGTCATCATGGTCGGCAATTTCAACGCCATGATCGCGCGCGGCGAACAGCTCAAAGGCATCCTCAATATTAGCCTGACCGTGTTCGTGATGGCATCGGTCGCCTTCATCCTGCTCTGGGCCGCGAGCCGTTGGATCCTCGTGCTGCGTGGCGTCATCCCCATCAAGCAAGACGAAACGCCCAGACCGCCGACTGAGAATGTGCCGGAAGGCGCGATCACCGCCATCGAACCGAAGCCAATCCAGACGAACATCCAAGAGCAGAAGCCGTAAATCGACGGACCGGAAGCGTAAACGACCAGAGGAGCACCAAAGGTGCGCAACGTTAAAGCCCAGGGCAACGCCCTGGGAATCGTACGAGACATGGTTCTAAAGCCCCAACGGGGCGCAATTGGCCAAGCTCGCGTCAATTGCGCCCCGTTGGGGCTTGGGGCAACTGGAACGTCGGTTTCCCAGGGCGTTGCCCTGGGCTTTAACATTTGCGCACCTTCGGTGCTCAAGAATGCGCAACTTCAAAAGTCGTTTGCACTCCCGGCTCGTCAATACTCCGCATCAATCGGGCAGCATCGTCACCTGGCTGACGATCAGCCGCGGCGGCATCGGCGTATCGTCACCCATTTTCTTGGCCGGGCGCAATGTCGGCAACGTCACGCCGCCGCCCGCACGGCGCGTGAACGGCAACAGCGCCAGCGCCAGCGACGCCGGCGTTTGATAGCGATCCTCCGGCTTCTTGGCGATCATGCGCTTGACGATTGCCAGCACCCCTTCGGGCACATTATTGCGAAAGCTCTCGATCGGTTTCGGCGCCGCCTGGTTGTGCTGCAGGATCTTCTGCATCAATGTTCCATCCGGGTACGGCGCCTGCCCCGTCAACAGGAAATAAAACGTGCAACCCAGACTGTAGATGTCGCCGCGTATGTCAACGGTATTCGCGTCGTGCGCCTGTTCCGGCGAGAGATAGTCCGCGGTGCCGACGACGCTCTTATCGACTTGCTCCGGTTGGACCCCCTTCGGGGCACCGATGCTGGCCAGGCCCCAGTCGAGGATCTTGATGAGCGGCTTCATCAGCATCGTGTCCTGGCCGGATGCTGTACTCTGAGGCGAGTCCTTGCGCGGCGTGAACGGGGTCGACGCCTTGGGCGTCTCCGAGACGTGCGTCAAGAACAGGTTGACTGGCTTGATGTCGCGATGGATCAGGTTGCGCTCGTAGGCGTGCTGCAAACCGAGCGCGGCCTGGCGGATGTAGTCGCACGCTTCGCGCACGTGCAATGCGCCGGAGAGCCGCACCACCTTGCCCAAGTCGGTCCCCTCTACGTATTCCATCGCAAAGTAATACGTGCCCTTCCATGCGTCGGCGTCACAGAACTGCACGATGTTGGGGTGATCGAGCCGGGCCATCGCCTCGACTTCTTGCAAGAACGGTTGCCGGCCTTCCGCGCTGGCGAACACCTCGGTCTTGATGATCTTGATAGCGACGAGATTGCCGTTCTCGCGCTGTTTCGCCTTGTAGACCGTGCTCAAGCCTCCCTGGCCCAGCTTGTCGAGGACATGGTAGGGGCCGATAACGAGCTCGTCGGCACGGCCGAGGAGGAGTTGATTAACCTGATAGACCGAAAGCCAGCCCTTCTTGATCAGCATTTTCGCGAACAGACGGGCGTCGCCGCAGCGGCCCTGGGAGAGGTTGGGCAACTGCGTGAGATTCTCCGCCGACAGCAATTGATGCTGCCGCAGCGCGTCCATCAAGCTGCCGCTGGAGGTAATGGCCATATCAGTCGGACTCATGTCGGAGAGACGGCGATCCGCGGGAAGGAAAGGGGCGCAGTGTAACCGAACGCGGACGAGCCTCTAGGACAAGATAGATCGCAAAATGGCGGCGCACAAATGGAATTGCGCTGATTGGTGGTAATTGACCGCTTGCGGCTTGGCGCTCGGGATGGCGCAGGTGAGTGCCAAACGATTCAACGTATTTGCCAGCGTTTTCCGTCGATTTCAATGCGTCGCGCCCCTTTGTGCGCGTCGTACGCGCGCTCCATCGCCGCCACGTCATCGAAGTAGCCGACGATGTACGCTGCCCCGAAAGTCTCTCCCGCCTTGACTTTACGGCCGTGCAGCTCCTGGATGAAGCAGATATAGCTGCGTTGATGGCACCAGGCCTCGACCGTTGCCGCGGGATCGAGCGTCATCCCAGCGATCCACGGGCCAGGCTTGCCGTCACGCTTCAGCTGATAGGCGCGGATCATCCGTTCAGGCATCCCTCCTCGCCCTTTGGGAGAGGGGTTGGGGGTGAGGGCCGGTCGCTGGTAGAGGAATCGTCCGTCCGGCGGAAAATCCTTCGCGAATTCCTTGGCCGGGATGAGGCCGTGATAACTCAGATAGATCTGCTCGAACGTGTCGCCGTTCTTGTGCTTGACGTGCCCTGGCATGTCGATGCGATAGAGCAGATTGTCCACATCGTTGGCGCTGGTGATCGATTCGCTGCAAAAGACGTAGCGCACCTTGGGCACAAAGACGAGCGTCTGCTGCCAAACGGAGCCGGCCTTGTAGCCCTTGCCGGCTTGCGTGAACGTGAACTTCAAACGGACGGCCACGAAGTCGTCGCCCTTGATAATTTCGGGTTCGAGTTTCTTGGCCTGCGTGCAGATCTGTGGACCTTCAACGTAATGTTTCGCCGGATCATAGAACCACAATTCATTTTGACCGGGTACTTTCTTTTTGAAGCCTTTTCCGTGCAAGAGCGGGTCACGGGAGTAGTCGTCGTCTCGCCAGCCGGGGGCAAGTAGGAAGTCCATGATGTGCAGTCCAAAGCCCAGGTCACGTGCGCCTGTCTTCTTGTCCAGCAAGCTCCCAGCGGCAATGCCGGAGACGTACCCCTTCTTGTTGATCTTCGCCTGTAGAGCGTCGGTTTCGATCAAAACGTAGTTTTCCGTCTCCTGTACCTTGATCGGGGCTTCGGCCTGCCCGACCACAAGGCAGGCGACGGCAATTAGTGCTGTATTCATGATGAATCTCTTTTGACGGTTGATTATTCCGCACGTAAGCCAGTTTAGCGGGGAATGCCGGGGAAAGCGAGTGGACGGGAGGGTGCCGAACCTGGCCAGCCTCATCAATGCGGCAGCCTTATCTCGATCCCATACCTCGGCGCAATCTCCAGCAACTTCTCGATCTCTATGACACTTGGTGGGTGCCTCCCGTCTCTTTGTTTCTTCAGCAACTCTTGAATTCGTTGCAGTGCCTGAATTTGCCCCACAACCAAATTGACCCCCGTGCTGGGTAACTCAAAGAGAGTCAAGTATGGTTTATCGAGTAGGACTAGACACCTGTCCGCCTCACTCTTCAAGTAACCTAGTCGAGACTTCAGTTTTTCAATGGCAGAGACTTTATGCTCTCTTCAACTGTGATCGCTGTGATTTCCGTTGTCTCCTTGCCCGTCTTCCTTTTCGTCGCCATCGTTCGCTCTCCGCTTGCTGGTGTTTTTCTTGGCCCGACCTATTCGAGCCGTCACGCAAACAATACTCGTGGTTCCCGTTTACTTTCACTTTTGGCCCTGTTTATCAGCACCTTGCACGTCATCGACCGCCAACTCCAACTTGCCCCTATACCCTGCAAGTGCCTTCGCCGCCGCATCGGACATGAAGCGCAGCGATTCAAGAGAGAGCAACTTGCCTTGGTGCTGGCTCAACGCCTCGGCTACGTCTTCGGGCAGAAGAATCACGCCATCGAGGATTAGATCGCCAATGTGAGGGGCCAAAGCGACACCCGTTTCAACCGAGATCGCCGTGATGCCGTTGAGAAACAGCAAACCGGGAAAGGCGCTCAACTCGGTGGCGACTTGGGGCGTGAGGTCCGTCAATCCGCTTAGAGAAAGGACCTCTCCTCGATACTCGGCAAGGGCGTTGGCGACTTCTGGTGAAATTTCCACCAGACCGTCGAGGCTCAGGTATTCGCATCGGCAATTGGCAAGTCGTCGTGCGGCTTCTGGCGAAAGGAACTTCAGCGAGTCGAGATAGAGTGGATCAAGACCGCAGCCCGCAATAACCGAAGCGGCTTCATCGGTGATCCCGTCGAATGTCAGCAGATCAAATCCGACGAATGAAAGAATCTTGGTGACGGGGTTCTTTTCAAAGAACGCCAGAAGTTCGGTTGCGATTGGGGCGTCAAGAATGTTCGTAGGGTGTTGCATGGGAGTCCTCTACCACTAATACCCGACGTTGGCTTTTACTTTCAGATTCGGGCCGCTTGTTTCAACAGCACCAGCAGCATGACCACGGGAGTCTTCGCCTTGGTCGAATGCTTCAGACTCGCTGGCATGTGGACCCAAAAATGGTCTGGCTCAAGATGCCGTCCGCAGGCGGTTCGGTGTCTTTGGCGAGATCGAGGATGTGGGTGTAAGTCATCGCTCTCCTTCACTGGTGGGGGGCGCAGCCTGCGAGTCTAATTCCGAGTATTTTGTCTGGATGCCGAAAAAGGACCGCAAGCCAAAGGCCGGATCGTCCGGTGAGAATTGGTTCGTCTACATCGTACACTGCGCCGATGGCTCGCTTTACGCCGGGATCACCAAGGACGTGGATCGGCGCTGCGAGCAGCACAATGCTGGGACGGCCTCCAGGTACACTCGCAGCCGTCGCCCGGTCAAGCTGGTCCACCAGGAGATTCATTCCGATCAAAGCTCAGCATTGAAGCGGGAAGCAGCGATCAAGGCGAAGTCTCGGAAAGAAAAGCTGACGATGATTCGACAGAGAAAAAAACCGGCCAAGGAATTGCGAAAGTTTGCCCGCCTGCAAGACATCCCGAACATCGGTCCCGCCGTCGCTGACGATCTGCGCCAGTTGGGGATCACGACGCCCGCCGACCTGCCGGGCCGTGATCCGTTTGCGTTGTATGACGACCTGTGCCGCATCACGGGCCAACGTCACGACCCGTGCCTGCTCGATACCTTCATTGCCGCCGTGCGGTACATGGAAGGAGCGCCGAAGAGGCCGTGGTGGAAGTACACTGCGGAACGGAAACGAGAGATGGCGGCACGAGATTCAGCAAAATGACAACACTTTACGAAGACCCGTACTTTGCATTCCGGTTTGCGGACGACCGGATCATTCCCCGGTTTCGACTTGAAGGCATTGAGGCCGGACGGCAAGTGTCGGTCTTCAAGATCGACCCAACCACGGGCGAGCGCCTCACACTGTTGGCGAAGGCGACCGTGGGTGAAGGCGGCTGGGTGGACTTACCTCAGCCAATCATCGTGCGGGCCGGGGATGCGTTCATTGCAGTGCCGAATCAAGCACAGTGACCGATTGGCGAGGACACGATGATCTTCCGACTGTCGCAAAAGCTGAACGCCAAGATCAAGGCTGGGACTCTACCTGCACTGCCCGTTGACGAAAACCCACTTGTGGACTGGTCAGCGCACTTGTTCCTTGCGGATCGAACACAGTACATCCTCCTGAGCAACACGAAGTCTCTCTACTCCACGGTCCTGCTCGGCAAGGGCATCACGAACGACACCCAGTTCATCGAACGGGCATTGAGCAGCATCCGGGAGGCCATGGAAAACGATGAGCAGGGAGCCGCCTATGAGCGATTCATCGCACCGGCCAGCGCCACTGTGCAGTTTGCCAAGGCGCTGAATCGTTCGGTTACGGGGTCCATGAACGACATGATAAAACATGCGGCGTACTGGTTGGCGAAAGGTGATGTGTCGCCCTTCGAGATCGGCTCCCGCCTCAAAGAAATCCCGATGTCGGCGCTGATGCACGACGGCGCACCCTACGGCTTTCCACGAGACGTATTCAAGGCGCTGGTGGAGAATGTAGGATCGAAACGGCTGGAGAAATAACCCGAAGACCGAATCCCTTTTCGATGCTTGTGAGGCTGTCCTGAACGAACAAGGCGAACCGCAAAGCAGTTTTTGGCTGGCATCGCAGGTCATGGAAATGAAACTCTGGCGAGCGAGCGAAGCCGACGTGCGTGACGCCCTCACCAAAGACATCGAGAAGCATGGAGAAATATCCCGGTTCGTTCAACCGTCTGCCGACGAATTCGCTTTACGGTCGTGGACGACCGACGACATTTCCACTTCCGCTTCGTAGACCGCTACCGCCGCCTTCGCCAACAGGTTCATGGTCTGGCGTGCTGGCAAGGAGCAGCATCTTTTTGAGGCCCATTTTCACGATGATTTCGGCGATGGCGACTTCGAACTTGCCTTTGGGCTTTGCGACGGTCTTGGGGTCCATTGGTCATTCCTCACAGCGCAAACCACTCATCATCTTGGATGGCGTTCATACACTCGTCCACCGAAAGAGCGTCTAAAACGCCGACCCATTCCTTTCCTGTGTAACGCATGGCGTAGAGCGCAAACGTGCCGTCACGGAGCGGTTCCATCCGAGCAAACATCCACTCGAACGTGGGCGAGAGTGCGTTCGGACTTGGGCAGGCGTAGGTCGTGAAGAAGTAGAAGTAACCCCTGTACCACTTCGCCCCGATGTCGATGATGTAGTTGCCCTGCTTTTCCTTTGGCGGCGGCAGAACGTGCCTGGGCTTCAATACGTTCTCGATCAAATCCCTGGCTTTCGTTTCTACCTCGGTCTTGAGGGAGGCGGTCACGGAGGCTCGTTTCCTGGCGGGGCGGATATTCCACGGATCTCTTGGTTCTGCCATCGTCATCAGTCCTTTCGATTGCCCATTGGTTTCATTCAACACCCTCGCACTCCCGCAACATTGCCGCCAACGGCTCCGGGTCGGCCAGCCGGTGATCGCTCCCGACCTCGATCAACATGGCTCCACTGTTCCTTGCCAACTCTTCGCTGTCGGCAAACGGGATCACGTCGTCGGCTCGACTGTGCAGAATGACCGTGCCGGGCTTCACCTTCTTGGCCTTCCCGTACTTTTTCCAGGCCGGGCAGAGCAGCACGAGCTTCGCATCGCCGCTCTTGATGTTCATTGCGACGGCCCCGCCTCGGCTCGACCCGACGACAACCTGCGGCTGGTGCTTGTCGAACTCGGCCTGGGTGATGCGGACGGCTTCCTCCATGTCGTCGTCGGGGAGCTTCGGGTTGATGACCCGGTGGCCCTGATCCTTGAGGTACGTCGGTTTGACGCCACCAGGGACCGACTGCCAGCCGTGCAAGAAGAGGATGTTCATCAAGGAATTGTATTTGATGGTCAGACCGTGCTTGTTGTATTCCGAAAGGCAGATGCTTCCTGATCCCATAAAATTGCCTACGAGAGCATCCATTCCCGCTGGGAATTTCTGCCATGCCAATTCAACACGTCAACCGCAGAGGCGACATCTACTTCCTCCACGAGAGCAAGACGAAGACCGGGAAGCCAAAGTGGTTCTTTTCCAAGAAGACCGAGGGGACGCTGGCAGAGTCGATCCCTGTTGACTATGAGATTTACGAGAACCACAACGCCCAAGTCTTCCTGCGAATCATCGTGCCGACGCTGGTTACGAAAGAAGAAATTGAAACGGTCGAAAAAGGCGTGCGGACATTTGCCAAGGTGCGCTATTTCCTGGTGGAAGCAAAGTGCGACAGCATCATCGTATTCGTTGCCAACCAACAGGGCGGCTTCCTCGAAGAAACCGTGGCATCCAAGTTCGGAATCAGCGACCGTGAGAAGTTGGCCTCGGCCATGCAGGGTTTTTTGACGTACATGCCGATGATGCGTTTCAACCTTGTGGATGAAAAACGAAGACGGTTTTCCGTGGAGCGGTGGTGCTTTCGGGGATCAATCGACGACTGGTTTCCGTTGGGCGGTTCTGGCGATCTTTCGACGATGGTGAAGAAGTTTGCCCCGCATCTCGGCGAGGAATCTTTCTACGAGTTGATGTAGCCAGTGGTCCTTATGTTCGAGCCAGTCTCGACGCTGAAAACCGGCAACGTACAGAACGAGCGAACGGTCGAACGGCTGGAACGCATTTGACCGAGGGAGTTCGATGGCGAATCGCAACGAAAAAACGGTCCTGTTTCTTTGCACCGGCAACTACTACCGGAGCCGATTTGCCGAAATCTATTTCAACTCCGTCGCATTGAAGATGGGGCTGCCTTGGAAAGCAACGTCCAGGGGACTTGCTCTGGAGCGAGGCATCAACAATATCGGCCCGATCTCGGCACTGGCGATCAAGGCATTTGAGGCAATGCGGCTGCGTGACGCCGAAGCCATTTCACGGTTCCCCATTCAGGTGACATCGGAAGACCTGGAACAAGCCGCCTTCATCGTCGCTTTGAAGCGGGCCGAACACTTGCCGCTGCTGCAAGAACGGTTTCCGGCATGGGTCGAGAATGTTGAGTTCTGGCACGTTGACGATGCGCCCGAAGTATTGAGCCTGATCGAGCGTGAGGTCGTGGGCCTGACTGCTCGACTGATCGGAGGCGGCAAACGAGAGGAAGCTGCTGCGGAGAATGTCGTTAAAGGAACGGTCGGCACAAAGGCAAAGAAGGAGATTTCGACGAGCGCCGTCGTCATCAAGGTCGGCAGGGAAACCAAGGGTCGGCGTGGCAAAGGAGTGACGACCGTTTTCGATCTGCCGCTCGATGAAGCGGGTCTGCTCGATCTCGCCGCCACGCTCAAGCAGAAGTGCGGCACTGGAGGCACGGTCAAAGATGGTCGAATCGAAATTCAAGGCGATCAGCGAGAACGGCTGGTTGCAGTCCTTGAAGGAATGGGTTTTCGAGTGAAACGTATCGGCGGTTGAGATCACCACCAACATGGGACGATTGCCATGCAACCTCGTGATCAACTCTGGTTTGCGTTGGAAGGCATCTGCAAGGATTTTCGGAGCTATTCCGGCCTCGGCGAGAAGGAATCCCTGGAAGTGTTGATCGTGGTCCTCACTAACATGCTGGCCGAACAGAAGACGACGTTGGAGAAGTTGAGCGCCCCGAAGCCTCCTGAGCCGGGGACAACGCCATGAGAGACGAGGCCAGTTACATCTGCGATTCCTGTGGCGAAGAAATCATCGTACCCATCGACCTGTCGGCTGGCTCCTCGCAAGAGTATGTCGAGGATTGTCCGGTGTGCTGCCGTCCCAATGTCATTCACATCGAGGTTGACGAGGAGGAGGACGTGCGAGTGTGGGCAGCAAGAGAGTAAACCATGACCCAGAGTTTGTGCGAATCGTGTCAGAACGTGCGAGAAATCTGCACGGCAAGATCACGGTTCTTACTGTGCGAGTTGTCCCTCACGAACGCCGATTATCCGAAATATCCACCGCAGCCGATTGTGCGATGCGACGGGTATCAGCCGAAAGGCAAAGCTGACGAACAAGAAAAAGCGTAAATCGTTCTTGAAGTCGTGCCGGGCTTGTCCGTCGCAATCCGTGGCGGCTCAACATTCGTCTTGTTCTTCGGGAACGCAAGCGACGAGGAATTTCACCATGACCCTGGCAAAATGGTTCGGCATGTCGGCTTTGATCTTGGCGGCAACTGCCTGGCAAGTCATTGGGCAAGAGGACGTAAAGAAAATGCCGATTAAAAACTTGATCGGTGATTTGAGTTCAACTGACGGCGCAAAAAGGATCGTCGCCACAAAGGAGATTTTTCGCCGAGGCAAGGAGGTGCTGCCCGATCTCAAGAAGGCTGGTGCGAAGCAGGTTGCGCCAGTGGGTGCAAGCGTCGATGGCACAAGGCGTCTCGACATGGTTCACTCGGTCCTTGAAGGTTTCCCGCCGAATCCACCCAATGCTCGTGCTGGGTACAAGACCAACGCCTTCGGCCTTCATGTCGAGAAAGGCACGACCGCCGAGGACATTCAAAAGATTTGCAAGAAATACCAATGCACGCTCGTCGGAAAGTTCAACTCCGAGTTTCGACCGAGTTGCTATTTACAGATCGGTCCAGGCCAATCGCTTGAGGCGGTCATTCAGCAAATTCTCTCCACCGAACCGAAAGTCACCACGATCAACCTGAACTACTTCGAGGGATAGGAGCAATATGATCCGTCTCACTTTCCTCGTTGCGTCCGTCTTCTCATTGGCTTTCGTCACTTCTGTCTCTGGGCAGGACTACCAGAAGATAGCCGATGCTACGGCCTGGACCTGGACAGCCGAACGTGCCAGCGTCAGCGACTCGTTTCTGAAATTCCCCAACACCTATCAGGTGGAAATGATCCGAAAGAAAAACAAGTACGGCGAGATCACGATTCGCTTGCTGGATGACGGCAAGGAACTCGTCGCCTGGGAGGGGCATTATCGTTCGGTGTTTTCCCTGCAAGGTGACATTCTCGTTTACGCTGCCTTTCATCCGAACAGCACAGGTTGCGCAGTGGTCGCCTACGACTTGAAAAACAAGAAGCAGTTGTGGAAGACGAGCCTCAAGGGTCTTGGCCCCATCGCCCATTTCCGTTACTCCAACTCGGTGAACCTGGAGATCGTCAACAACGATGCCATCCGGGTCTTCGGCAATGAGAGCGCCGGACAATACCTGGAGATCGTGGACCTCAAGACCGGCATGACAGTGGGGCATCGGACGTACAAGAAGTAAGCGGCTTCCGAGGCGACGGAAAATCACTCACGGACGTTTTGCGGCAGGTATTGCTGACCGAGCCAAAAGTCGTCTCGGTCAGCCTGAACTACTTTGAACGATAAGCGGTTCCAGAAGAATAGGAGTCAACGATGCGGAAATTGTTGTTCGTGGTGCTTTTCGCCGTCCCCACACCAGTCCTTGCAGATTGGGCCGAGGTTCCTCTCGAAGTCCTGGTTGATGAGGCCGACCTAATCGTTGTTGGGAAAGTGACGAAAGTTCAGGACGGCGGATTTTTTACCCTTGGCCCAAATAAATCCGACCATATCGTGAAACAAGATGTGGCGGTGGTGGAGATTTCAGCAATCTTGAAAGCATCGCCAGCGTTCGGCAAGCCGAAGGTAGTCCATATCGGTCAGAAGGCGATGGGGAAGTTGACATCTGCTGACATTCGTTTTGTCCCAGGCCAGCAAGGAATTTGGCTCCTCAGCAAAGACCCAGGGCAAAACAAGGTCGTGGTGATGAAAGGTGACATGCTGGTTCCAGACCCGGAGCGAAACGTCTATTGGGCGAAACATCCGAGCCAATTCCAGAAAGAAACGGAACAGCAAAAACTCACCGCCCTGATCGAAGCGAGGGCAAAGATACAAGGCGGCAAATCCGTCAACGGCGTCGTTGCGAGGGCGGAACTTTTGGAATCCCCCGGCAGATTTCAGGTCCGGTTCAGCCTGAAGAATGTCAGCGACAAACCAATTACTGTGTGTGATTACGTAGGCAACCGTCCCCTCCAGGTCAATTGGATCGGCTCCGATGGGAAGTTGCTCATGAGCAAGCATTATGAATGGCTAAAAGCAGCACGCATCGCTGCCCTGGGCGGGAAAGATTTCGTGGTCATTCAACCCGGTGGCGTGCGTTTCATGGGAGAGATCAAGTTCCATCTTCCCACCGACAAGGCGACCAATCTTGACAACGTGGCCCAGGTGGGGCAGCACAAGGTCACGGTCAGCTTCGTCAACAAAGAGAATGGCAAACAATTCGGCCTGGAAAATGTCTGGACCGGAACCGTGTCCGCAAATGAAGTGACTATTTCGGTGAAGTGAACATCGAGGCGATCATGAAGCGAATCTCGTTTCTCCTGCTGGGGTCCATCCATTCCTTGTTTTGCACGAATCTTGCGCACGGGCAAGATTACCAGAAGATCGCCGACGCTACGGCCTGGAGTTGGGCAGCCGAGCGTGCCAGCGTCAGCGACTCGTTTCTGAAATTCCCCAACACCTATCAGGTGGAACTGGTCCGCAAGAAAAACAAGTATGGCGAAATCACCATTCGCTTGACGGAGGATGGCAAGGAACTCGTCGCCTGGGAGGGGCATTACCGTTCGGTGTTTTCTCTGAGCGGTGACGTGCTGGTGTACGCCGACTTCTATCCGAGCCGTTCGGGGTGTTCCGTGGTCGCCTTCGATTTGAAAAACAAGAAGCAGTTGTGGAAAACCGATCTCAAGGGCCTCGGTCCCATTGACCATTTCCGCTATTCCAACTCGGTGAACCTGGAGGTAATCAATAATGATGCCATCCGGGTCTTCGGCAACGAGAGCGCCGGACAATACTTGGAGATCGTGGACCTCAACACCGGCAAGACGGTCGGACATCGGACGTACAAGAAGTAGACGGCATTCAAGGGGAGGAACCATGCGGAACACCATCACCTTCATTGCGCTCGGCGTCCTCGTGGCAGCGCCACTCGTCGTCAATTGCAACCACTGCATTGCTGGCGACGAGGCCACATTTGAAAACAAGATTCAAGGTTCCTGGACTGCTGAGAATGCGCCCAACCGTTTGCTGACTCGGCTAGTCGTCACCAAAGACGGCAAGGGCTTTTGGGTTGAAGCCTGGGCCACACGAGGTCTAAAGGACGAGATGGTGCAGAAGGCTCCGCTGCACCTACTTCGGGCCGGGATCGGAGAAAAGGGGCCAGTGGAACGTGGCATGGCGACCTGGAAAGAAGGCGCTGGCGACGGCGAAGCCACGCTTTACGCCACGTTCAAGTTCAACGCAGGCGATTTCGTCCTCGAACTCTCGAAGGTCTACCGAGAGTCGAAGAATGCCAACTGGTTTACCACATTTGCGCTGAAGAAATCCGCTGCCGCACCGAATGTAAGGGGCCAGGGGCGTTGATCCAAGCGGAATGCCGGTGAACATGGCATCTCCTTCGTTTATCCCCCAGGGGTGAGACGGGGTTGGGCGCTGGATGGTTCGTCATTGGCCCTTCACTCGACGCCCCCAAAGCATTTCGTAACCGGGCAATACCTCCCCATCCAGGTTCGCCGCCATCCAGCCCGCCACATCCTTCACCGAATCATCCCTGAACGACCGCCAGCACTTCGAGCAAGCGCTGACGAAATTCGCCGAACGATTGAACATGCCGACAGGACGAAGGCCGAAGTTGGTCAAGATAGTCGGCGTGTCGCAGTTCTGGCAGATCAACGGAGCCGCCCGCCGCCACGCACACTTGAGCGCCGCCCAAGAGATGCGACCGTCTTCTGTGTTGGCCCAGGCGTAGCCGGACGAATTTCCAGGTGCAGCCTGCCAGTCATCGCCTTCCTTGGTGAAGCGATTGGCCCACTTGTTCTCGAAAAGTTGGTAATCGGCGCCCAAAAGGGACCCACATCGGCGCCCAAAAGGGGCCCACCGGGGTTCAGGGGTACACTGTTCGGACCAAGCTCATGAACGCTTGCACTTGATTCTCGCGGAACGTCTTGGTTACTTTGCGGTTGCCG
>SXGR01087480.1_pt1 | contig 31603 bp, 21 predicted proteins | sample 3174711 | NCBI WGS metagenome assembly SXGR01 (sample SAMN11356860, study PRJNA531348) | freshwater metagenome | isolation source: freshwater sample F1-60 | place: China: Fuxian Lake, Yuxi | collected 2017-12-25 | reverse complement strand
GTAGCAGGCCAGGCGTGCATGTGCGCGTGCAGCGCGCCCAGGTCTTCGATGCGCAGCTGGCCGTAAGTTTCGTTCAGGTAGAGCTTGAGGCCGGCAGTGTGTGGCGCAAGCGCTGCGACCGCAGCCGCATTCAGTTCTGTTCCGCCGGCGTACACGCCGTCCCAGCCGGAGACGTGCTTCTTCTCCACGAGCGCGAGCAGCTTGCGCTTGCTCATCACCGTGTAGTTCAGGTTCAGGCGGGCGAATTCGTGCTGGCGCGGCCGGCCACCTTCGCCAAGAGCCGCGTTCTCAATTACCCAGTCGTAGAGCGGACGATGGTCGACGTACTCGAGGGTGCAGAACGAGTGCGTGATGCCTTCAATGGCATCCGACAGCGGGTGCGCGAAGTCGTACATCGGGTAGATGCACCAGACGTGGCCGGTACGGTGATGATCGGCGTGCCGAACCCGGTAGAGCACCGGATCGCGCATGGTGATGTTGGGCGACCGCATATCGATCCGGGCGCGGAGGGTGTGGGTGCCGTCGGGGAACTCGCCGGCCCGCATCCGCCGGAACAGGTCGAGGTTCTCGTCGACGCTGCGGGTGCGATCGGGCGAATCCGTGCCGGGTTCGGTCAGCGTGCCGCGGTGCTCGCGCATCTGGTCGGCGCTGAGCGAATCAACATACGCCAGGCCCTTCCGGATCAGGGCCTCGGCGAAACCGTACAACTGTTCAGAGTAGTCCGAGGCGTAGTACTCGCGGCCGTGCCACTGAAAGCCCAGCCACGCCACGTCTTCCTTGATCGAGTCGACGTACTCGACGTCTTCCTTCACCGGGTGGGTATCGTCGAAGCGCAGGTTGCAGCGGCCGCTGAATTCGGCCGCCACGTCGAAGTCGAGGCAAATCGCCTTGGCGTGGCCGATGTGAAGATAGCCGTTAGGCTCGGGTGGGAAGCGCGTGACGACGCGGCCGCCGTTGAGGCCGGCCGCCACGTCGGCCGCAACAATCTCGCGGATGAAGTCCCTGGATGCAGCGCCGTCGCACGCTTCGGCGGGCGCGCCGGTGTTCACGTCAGACATGGGTTTCAAGCGATCAGATTATCTCAGTTCGCAGCGCAGGGCGCGCCGGCGAGGACGGCGAGGACGATCAGTGGGTTGCGGCCGCTGCGCGACAGACTGTAGGTCGTCCCCCGTGGCACCACCGCAAACGCACCGGCCGAGACCGTGAACTCACGATCGCCGAGTTTCAACCGGCCGTCGCCGCCGATCACGTAGAGCATGCCATCGGCGGATTCGTGTTGCCGGCTGTTCCAGGACTCGCGCACCTGCCACAGCAGTGCCTGGCCGACGCCGCTGCAGCCAACCAGATTCTCTTTCTGCGGTTCGCGCCCACCGATGAAATTCTTCTCGATGAACTCCGGCAACGACACCGTCTTGGGCGTGCCGGGCGGCGGCAGCTTGGGCGCAGCGGGCGGTGGTGGCGCGACCGGTGCCGGTGGCGGCGGCGGAGGTGGCGGCAGCGCGGGCGCCAGATTCAACGTTACGGCGACTTCGGGGGTGGCCGTCCCGGCACGCCACGTGAGTTCCTTCTCAAACGTGATGAAGCCCTCGCGCGTGAAGCGGACCCGATAGGTCCCGGCGCGAAGTCCCTGGATGCGCGTGAAGCCACCGGCCGGACTCTTGGCTTCGCGATCGACCGGACCCGTGATGGTCACGGTCACCCCCTCGATCGACGCGCCGGCCGGATCGGTGATGAAAAATAGCGCGTTGGTGGTCGGTCCACCTGGGGTGGCAGCAGCGCGCGGCTTGGGTGCCTGCGTCGTGGCCGCGGGCACCGGCGGGGCGGGCGTCGGTGACGCCTGCAACAGGGTCAACAGCAGGAGGGCGACCATGATGCTGATGGTACTACGGACCTCGGCCATCAACCCCTCTGGCCGCTACCGAGGTCGCAGTCGGAAGGTGCTACTCATCAGCAACGACTGATACGGATTTCACGTCGACAGGGTGTAGTAGCGAGTCACCGAGCCATCAGGATTGACGGTGGACTCATCGAGCAACGCGGGGCGACAGGGGACGCCGGTCTCGTTGTCGGGAAACGCCACCGGCGAGCCGTCCGGTTGGTAGACCGGGACCAGACTTTGCACCATCGAGTCGGCACCGGGTCGGTGCATCAGGCGCGACTATCACTTGTCCGCCGGTGAGAAGACCGCGGCTGCGGCCGACCACGGACCCCTCGGCATCGTCGAAAACTGGGCGACGACGCCGCCTCGGCCCGAGCGCAGCAGCACGAATCTTCGCAGTGCTGCGTTCCACGCCACGCGATGCTGCGATACATCATCGGTGGTCAACAGGTCAGCCGCGCTCGCTTCGTCACGGACCCATCGCCCATTCCCGGCGTTGCCGAGCCACGAGCCGCCCCAGACCCACCACAGCTGTCCTGCCGACTGCAGTTGAACGGGAAGGCCCCGGGCCAGCCCGAGGTCGGCGACGGCCGAGGCCTCGAGGACCACAGTCGGAGCGAAGATAAACCCCGCTAGTACCTCCAGCTGGTGAGATCGGCTCCGGGCGGCGCCGTCTTCAGCATCCGCGCCAAGCCCTTCGGGATGTACATCTGGTGATAGCGCAGGCGCGAGAGCGCGTTGGGGCGCGTGGCATCGCCGTTCCAGCAATGCTCGGCGCGGTCGCCGTACAGCACTTCGCCGTCGTAGTAGGGGTCCTTGGTCGTCTCCAGGAACTCCTCGGCCAGATACACGGCGTTATTCAAGTAGTAGTTGTCCATGTCGCCGACATAGATGTTCAACTTGCCTTCAAGCTTCTTGCCGAGGCCATTATTCCAGTCACGCTTCAGGATGTGGACCAGGTCGTAGTTCTCGCGCCAGTACTCAGCGACCTTCTTGTCAATCACGCCGGTGCGCTTGTCGAAGATGCGCGCCGGGTAGCCATCTGGCCCAACCGGCGAGAAGACGGCTTCCCAGATGTCCCACTGGCCGCCGGACCGCGTCTTGGTGCCGAGCACTTCCTCAAGCCGGTTCTGCTCCCACACCATCGAGTCGACGTGACCCAGGTAGTTGCGATGCGCCGGCCTCGGCGTCTTCTTCCACGTGTCGTCCAGCCAATACGCGTTCTTGTCCTTGTAGATATCGACGGTCGTGTAGGCGCGGAAGTCAATGGGATCCGGGCACGCAGCGTAGGCGCCGTTGAAGGCGTCGGGATACTTCACCTGCGCGGCCATTGCTTCCCACCCGCCCGTGGAGCCGCCGTACATGAAGCGCGACCAGCCCTGGCCCAGGCTGCGATATTTCTTCTCGATGAACGGCAGCAGCTCCTCGACGATGGCGTCGCCGTAGGGGCCGATGTTGGCGGAGTTGACGGCGTAGCTGTCGTCGTAGAACGGCGTGGCGTGCTGAATCTCGATCACGATCGCGCGCGGGAAGTGCGGGCCCGTCCAGTCCCGATAGAACTGCCAGGCGTATTCCTGCTGGATGCGGTTATAGCCGCTGAGGTTGAAGCGGGCGGCGAAGTCGGGCTTCAGGTTGGGAGCAGGCGGCGTGTCGCGCCAGTTGGTGAGGTCGGCAGGAAAGTGGCCGTGGTAAATGAACAGCGGGTACTTCGCATCGGGATGCGTATCCCAACCTTCTGGTAGCAGCACGTGCGCGCCCAGGTGCATGGGCCGGCCCCAGAACCGCGACAGTCGTTCACTGAGGATCCGCTCGTGCTTGACGTACTTCGTATCGGTGGGCGTCGGCAGTGGGGGGATTACCTGGTCGAGCGTGATGGCGATGGTCGCGCCCTGCTTCGAATCGATGGTGATGGTCTTTGGTGTGCTGTATGGATTGCCAGGCGCGCGCGCCCACTGCTGACCCTCGCCGCGATCCATCGGCAGCTTCACCGTGTGGCCGTCGGCGCGCTTGAAGGTCTCGTACTTGTGGATGAGCGCTTGCACTGAATAGGTGCCGGCGGGGATGTCGTTGATGCTCTCGAGCGGAAAGCCAATGGCGGAGCCGTCAAGGGTCACGGTGCTGCCCGGCTTCGCACCATCAAGGTCCAGGCCGAAGATCAGTTGTCCTGATACGCCGTCGTTGATCTGGAACCGCGGCTCACTCGTCCCGTCTTTGGCGATCATCACCAATAACCGGCCATCGATCGCACCCGCCCCTGCAGGCAAGGTGACGCTGAATCGCAGCGCTGCGCCCTGGGCCAGAGGCGATGACGTCGTGGTGATGGGCGCGATGGCCATCGCGCTTGCAAGGGTTCCGGCCAGGATGATGCGGCGCATGGCCGAGTGTAGATCAGGATGCGTCCCGTCACCGGCCGCGGAAGAAATACAGCCACCGATTAGGCACAGATTAGACACGGATGATACTGCTTCATTGGTTGGCGCCGGGCACAGCCCGGCGTCGCGGGTCCCCCGTCCGCCAGAATCATCGTCCAATCGGGGTGTAACCTGTAGCTGGCTTATTTGGCCAGCAGGGCAAGCAATGCCCAGCTGGTGGTCGAGATGCGCTGGGCGTCGCTCTCTCTTTTCGCTGGGCGCGTCGTCTCGGCCCAGCTGCCATCGGGGCGCTGTTGCGATTCGATGAACGCTTTGCCCTTGGCAATCGCTTCCAGCAACTCTTCCGGCCGATAGGTCGAACGCGCGATGCGCGGTTCGACATTGAGCGCGCTGAGCGCAAGCACGGCCAGAGCGGTATCGAAGATCTGCGGCGTCGTCGGGTCGGGGCCCCAGCCGCCGCTGGCGGCCTGCCCGGTGCGGACGATGCTGAGCGCCGTGCGTCGTAGCCCGTCGGCCATCACGTCGCCGGTGAGTTCCAGCGCCAGCAGCAAGGACAAGGCCTCGTCGACACTCTCGACCGTCAATCCTCGCAGCCAGCGATCAGCCTGGACGATGGTGAAGGCGTCGGGCAGCATGCCTGACGCGATCAGCGACGTGCGCGCCGACCAGGTGGCGAGAATTGCGCCGTCGGTGGCGGGGGAGCCGGGGCCCGGCGACTGATCGAGCGTCCACGAGCCGTCGGCGGATTGATCGGCCACCAGCAGCTTCGCGGCTTCAGCCAGGTCGGTGCTGGCCGCCTTGCCGTGCCGTTCCGCGACCGCGAGGGCACTCGCGAACTGCAGGCGCAGCAGGCGCTTGTCGGCAAACCCGCTCGGTGCCTTGTGCTGATCCCAAGTCGACGGTTGCTTCAGGAAGTTCAGCGTCTCGTCGAGTGACGTGCCGAGGTCATAGCCGCGCGCGCCCGCTTCGAGCAGCGCGCGGGTCGCATCGCCGTTACCGGACTTCGGCAATTCGGAACGCAGGTACGCGACACCGGCGGCAATCACAGAAGAAGACGGGCGAGATGGAGTCTGAAACAACATGATCAATACACTATCAACAGCAGTTCAGAAGATCCGGAGAAACTTATGTTCTCGTGATTTCCTGTTCAGCTTGTTACCAGAGTCTGGCCTTGCCGGTCACCGAGGCGATCAGCTTGACCGGGTCGTAGCCGATACCCGGCCTGAAGACCGTCTCCACTTTGCGGATGTCAGAAATCATCGCGGCTGGATGGCCGGCGCCGGCGCACCAGGCGCTGGCGCTCAAGGCGCGGGTGGCCGGCCAGAGCCTGAATGCCTACTGCGCTGAGAAGCTAGCGACGCTGTAGCGATCGCCGTCGATTCAGCAGCCTGGAGGTCGCGCCAGTGGTATCACCTCCACACTTGTCGCTCATCCCCGGCACCCGCACCAGCGTCTACGAAGTCACCGCGCCGATTGGCGAGGGCGGGATGGGGCAGGTGTGGCGGGCCACCGACACCACGCTCGGCCGCCAGGTAGCCATCAAGATTCTGCCCGATGCGTTCGCGTCTGACCCCGAACGACTCGCGCGATTCGAGCGCGAGGGCGAAGACCTCTCGCAGCGCATCGCCCGCGACCATCCAGATGTCTGGCGCAAGCATCAAGGCAGGACCGCCTGTGGTGCTGTTCGAGGGCGCGCCTGCTCCGGCCAGTGGGCTGAGCGCAAGGCCGCATCGGGGGGCGATGGCTTGAGCCTCCGCCCTCCAGCGTTCCGCCTCAAGCGGCTCAGCCAGTAACTGCAAACAGCGGCGGGTGTCGCACATCGCCCACTGACTGGTCTTGCCACGCTTTCGCGAGCGCGACCAAGTCGCCCTCGCGATACAGGTGGCCGGTGAACATCACTCCCGCCGGTGATCCGCCGGACTTGAGGCCGTTGGGCACCGCGATGGATGGGTGCCCCGTCAGGCTCATCACCGGGTTGAGGCTGGTGCGCGAGTCGAGCGTCAGAGTGGTGAACATCACCGCGTCGACCGCGCTCATGGCCCGTGCCACTTCCTGCATGATCACCGCGCGCCGGCGGTTGGCCTGCAGGTAATCGACCGCCGTCACCAGTTGGCACGCTCGCAGGTAGCGGCTGGTGCGCGGCCGCAGGCCCTTGTGCTGGCCCGACACCGTGAAACTATCGAACGCTGCCGCTCGCTCGACGTACTCGATGAAGTAGCTGAGATCGCCGCTGGGAAATGTCAGCGCGTGCATGGTGCAGCCCAGTTGTTTCAGCACGGCGAGCGCGCGGCTGTTGTTGGCGCGCTGGTCGGCGTCGGTTTCCGCCTCGAGCATCGCCGGCACGTAGCCAATGCGCTTTGGATAGCGTCCCCGCGTCGCATCCCACGCAACCGGCGCCTCTCGCACCGCGAGATCCCGGTGGTCCGCTCCCGCCATGGCGCGCAAGACGATGGCGCAATCCTCGGCATGCCGGCACATCGGGCCAATCTTGTCGAGCGTGGTGCCGGCGGCCATCACGCCGTAGCGGCTGACACGACCGAACGTCGGCCGCAGGCCGACAATGCCGCAGCGGACAGCAGGCGAGAGGATGGAGCCGCCCGTGTCGGTGCCGATCGAGAACCCCACGAGCCCCGCCGCCGTCGCCGCCCCAGGACCCGCCGATGACCCGCTGGAGCCCTCCGACAGGTTCCACGGGTTGTTGGTGCGGCCGCCCGCCCACTGATCGCCAAACGCCATCTCACCTGTGGTGAGCTTGGCCACGAGCACCGCGCCGGCTTGGTGCAGTCGCTCAATCACCGTGGCGTCTTCATCGAAAGTCTGCCGCTCTAGCGGCGGTGCGCCCCAGCGGGTGGGGTAGCCCTTGGCGGCAATGATGTCTTTGACGCCGTAGGGGATGCCGTGCAGCACACCGCGGTACTTGCCGGAGGCGAGCTCCTTGTCCGCGGCCGCGGCCTCCGCCAGCGCGCGCTCTTCGGTCACCTGCGCGACGCAGTTCAACTGGCCGTTGTAGCGCTTCAATCGCACCAGATACATCGTCGACAACTCGACCGAGGTGACTTGTCGCGATTGCAGCAGGTGAGCCAGGTGCATCACCGGCCAGAAGGCCACCGCTTCGAGGTTCTGCGGACGCCGGACGCGGGGTGCGGGTTCGGTGCGAAACGCCGCCGGCGGTAGCGGCCGCGGCGCAATCCCCGGGGGATTGGGATCAAAGTGCATCGGCAGCGGCGAGGCGTTAGTCAGCGTCGGCTTGTCGATGCCTTCGGCGCCTCTGGCGAGACTCGACAGCGAATCCACCAGGTCCTGGCACTCTTCGTCGGTCCACTCGAGCCCGGCCAGCCGGGCCGACTCGCGGACCATCTCGAGAGTGATTTTCTTCGTGCCGGGCTGCATCTGCGCCCACAGCACGCCGGGCAGCAGGGTGTGGCCGAAGCCAGTGGTGGCGAAGAAGGCGAGCAGCGCGCGGCGATCGAGCATGATGGTGCTCCGGGTCATCAGCGAATGCTACACCCCGGCATGCCGTGATGAACATGCTAACGGCGTGCCGACCGGCGGCTGCCGTGCACGGCGGCAGATAACCCACCAATTTCCGCGAGCGGCGCGACACGTCGTGGATTGAGTCCCTGAACTTCATCAAGTATTCGCCCGCGCTGGTCTTCACGCTGTTCACGCTGGGCGTCAACGTCCTGGTCCTGGCGCTGACAGACCGGATGCAGGAGCGGATGGGTCGCCTCGGGCAGTGGCTGCAGGTCTTCGGCCAGGCGCCCATGGCGTTCTCCCTGGCGCACCTCTGGCGCTACGCACTGGTCGGCGCCGCCGGCTTCCGCGACGGCACCGGTTACGCGACGGTCTACCTGGTGTGGCTCGCCGGCCTCGGGCCGTTGTACTTTGTGACCCGCCGATATCGGGACGTTAGGCAGGCCCAGGCGGCCGAGTCGTATTGGCGGATGTTCTGAGCCAGGGCTGTCCTAGGGACTGCCGATGCGATAGAGCGCGCTGGCGGTGCGGATGAACAGGCTGTCGCGATCGATGGCCGGCGATGCCATGGTGAACTCGTCGAGCAGGTTCTGCCCGATCACCTTGTACTCCGGTCCGGCCTGGATCACGTACGTGGTGCCGTCTTCGCTCAGCGCAAACAGTTTGCCGTTGTAGGCCCAGGGCGAGGCGGTGAAGCCGCTGGTGGTCGGGTCGAGGCGGACCTTGGTGTAGATTTCCTTGCCGGTCTTCGCATCGTGACAGGTGACGAAGCCGCGGTCATAGAGCGTGTAGTAGTAGTTACCGTAGACAATCGGCGACGGGTTGTACGGCCCGCCCTGTGGCAACGACCACGCAATCGACGCGTTGCTGGTCTCACCCTTCGGCAATGAAATATCGCCGGACGCGCCGGGCTTGATGGCATAGACCGGCCGCGTCTGGTCTCCGACGTAGCCTGACGCGACATAGAGCAACCCGAACTTCGAGAACGGCGTCGGGATGGCGATGCTCGACATCGGCCCGAGCTGCCACAGCAGCTTCCCTTCGAGATCGTACGAGCGAATGCCGCCGGTGGCCGCGATCACCAGTTCCGTACGCCCGGCGTGTTCCCAGACGTAGGGCGTCGCCCAGTTGCTGCCTTCCTTGCGGTCCACGCGCCACACGGTCTTGCCGGTTCGCGCATCAAGGGCCGTGAGATACGACTGCCGGTCGTTGTCGTTGACGACGTAGAGCCGGCCGTTGTGCAGCACCGGCGAGGCGGCGGTGCCCCAGCCATTACGCATCGGCTGGGGTTCGAACGGGACCGACCAGGCCAGCGCGCCGGCGAAGTCGTAGGCAAAAATACCGACGTTGCCGAACGACACGTAGACCCGCTGGCCGTCGGTGACCGGGGTCTCCGAGGCGTAGGTGTTCTTCAAGTGGCGCGACGGCGGCAGCCCGCGGCGGGCCTCGCGTTCCCACGCGATCTTGCCGGTGTCCCGGTCGACGGCATAGACCATCCAGCGGTGCTCCACTTTCGGGGCGTCGCGCTCGCCGCCGAAGTAGAGGCCCTTCGCGGGCTTTTCGACCTCGCCCGCAGGTATCACGGAAGTCAGGAAGATCCGTTTGCCCCAGACCACGGGCGACGACCAGCCGTTGCCTGGAATGGTGGTCTTCCAGCGAACGTTCTTCGTCGTGCTCCAACTGTCGGGCAGGCTCGGCGAGTCAGCCACGACGCCCGTGCTTCCCGGTCCGCGAAACTGCGGCCACTGCTCAGCCTGGACGAAGGCCCCGAGTGCCAGAAAAGTGATCGCGAGAAGGCTTGGTCTCATTCGGGTAATTCATCGCCCTTCGGCTCTGGTAGGAAGAAGCTGGTGACGAGCCCCGCGGTATAGACGAACGTCACCGTGATTGTCGCCGCGAACGCCAGACGCGCCGACGGTGTGGCGCCGGGCACCACATTCACGAGCTGGGTCGTGATGAACGCGAAGCTGGTGCCGATCATGCGGCCGCCGATGTTGGCCGCAAACCCTTCACCCGTGCCGCGCAGGTGAGTGGGGTAGACACGTGGCAGGTAATTGCCCCAGAAACTGAGTTGCCCGACCGTAAAGACGCCGGCCGCGAACATGCCCCACTTGGTCATCTCCAGATCGTTGGTGGCGGCGTAATAGAAGACGAACGGGATGATGATCAGGCCCGGGATCTGGAAGGTCCGAATCAGCTTCTGTCGCGACAAGATCCGCAGCGCTAGAAACGCGAGCAGGAAGCGTCCGGCGAGTCCGCCGATTTCCTGATACCACTGCACCGCGGCTGCTGCCTGCTGCTGCTGGGGAACAGCGAGCACCCGCACTTCTTCAAGGCCGGGGACGATCCCGGGCATTTGCTGGATGGCGCCGAACGCGGCACCATACGCAAACGCGAACATCAGGGTGGTGACGATGGTGGTGCGACGCAGTTCGGGAGTGAAGAGCTGCGCGATCGACGGCCGCCGCAGTGTCCCAGCCGCACGCTTCTGCTCCCATGCGGGCGATTCCGGCAGGAACGGCCGAATCAGGATCAACGGCAGCGCGGGAATGACGCCCGAGATCAGCGTGTAGCGCCACGGCGCGTGGCTGCCGTGAATCTGCGGGAACGACTGCGCGTAGGTGACAGCGATCCAGTAAGCGCCCGTCACCATCAGGCCGCCGATTGACGAAAATGCCTGCGTGTAGCCGAGCGCCGCCTCGCGCTGCTTGGCATTGGGGAAGATCTCGGCAATCCAGGCGACCGCGGCGACAAACTCGACGAATACGCCGACGTAGGTCGTCGAGCGGAAAAACAGCAGCATCCAGATGTTGGTGGCGAAGCCGGCCGCCAGGGCTGAAAAGGCGTAAATCAGGATGCTCCACACCAGCACGCGCCGCCGGCCGAAACGGTCGGTGAGATAGCCGCCGACCAGGCCGAACGCGCCGCCGACCAGCGCCGGCACCCAGAAGAACATGCCGATCCAGAAGTTGAAGTCGGGGGTCCCGGGCTTGAAGCCGGTGAGCTCGGCAATGGCGGGCCGGCCGATCAGCGGCGCCATCAGGATCTCGTAGATGTCGAAGGCAAAGCCGAGAGCAGCGATGCTGCAGATCAGCCACTGCAGGGGTGTCAGTGCGGGGCGGTTCAGTGTGGACATGCGTCTAAGTAAAGGAAGTCCGCGTAGTATACGAGACGGAGTTGATTATCGTGCGTATCGTTGTCTTTCTGCTGATGGTTCTGGCCGCACCGGCCTTGACCGCATCGGCGCAAACTTCTGGAACCCTGTCGGGTCGCATCGTCGATGCCAGTGGGGCGGTCGTCCCTGGCGTCACCATTTCGGCGCGTCACGTGCAACGGGGCGTCGAGCGTGCCGCCGTCACGGGCACCGACGGCCGCTTTGTGATGGCCGCGCTGCCGGTGGGCGCCTACGACGTGCAGGCCGAGCTCGTGGGCTTCAAGACGGTGGTCCGCTCGGGCGTGGCCCTCACGGTGGGCGAGGCGGTCAGTCTGGAGTTCACACTTGAGGTGGGCGCCCTTGCCGAGGCCGTCAGCGTGACGGGCACGGCGCCGGGCGTGAACTCACGCACCGGCGAGTTGAGCTACCTGGTTGCGGCCAGCGCCATCGAACAATTGCCACTGAACGGCCGCAACTACACGGACCTGGCGTTCCTGCAACCCGGAGTTACGCCCTATCCCTACCGAGACGGCGGGTCGGTGGTGGCCCATGGCCTGGGCATGGCGGTCAACGGGCAAGACTCGCGCGCCAACGTCTACCTGCTGGACGGGACGCTCCTGAACGACATGACCAACGGTCCCGCCGGCAGCGCCGCGGGCACCTCGCTTGGCACCGAGACCGTGCAGGAATTCCGCGTCGAGACCAACGCCTATGGCGCCGAGTTCGGCCGCATGAGCGGTGGCCAGGTCAACGTGATAACGAAAGCCGGCAGCAACCAGCTGTCGGGGACCGCCTATGAGTTTCATCGTCATGACGCACTCGACGCGGGCAACTACTTCGATGTCGCCGGCAAGCCCGAGTTCACGCGCAACCAGTTCGGCGTCACCGCCGGTGGTCCCGTTCGCCAGAACAAGCTGTTCTACTTTGTCGGCTACGAAGGCCTGCGCGAGAACCTCGGACGCACCATCACTTCGGCGGTGCCCGACGCCAACGCGCGCCGGGGCCTGTTGCCCGACCCGGCTAATCCGGGACAGTTTCTCAACATCGGCGTCAACGCCGCCGTGGCACCGTATCTCAACGAATACCCGGCACCGAGCGGCACCAACCTCGGTGACGGCACCGCACTTTACAGCTTTCAGTTCGATCAGCGCATCGATCAGAATTTTCTGCAGGGCCGCGTCGACTACAACCTGTCGCCTGGCAGCCAGTTGTTCGCCCGCTACACCCTGGATGATGCCGACCAGCGACTGCCACTCGACTACCCGCAGTTCCCGCGCGCGTTCCTGTCGCGCAACCAGTTCTTGACCACCGAACTGAAGCAGGCATACGCGTCGAACCTGCTCGCCATCTATCGTGGCGGCTACAGCCGGACGCGTGTCGGTCAGGATGTCGAGGCCAACACCTCGCTGCCGCCGTTCGTGCCGGGCCGCGAGTTCATCGGCAACATCGACGTCGGCGGGCTGCAGCGGTTTGGCACGCAGAGCTCGGTCGACGTCCGCTTTCTGCAGCTGGTCACCAGCCTGCAAGGCGATTTGGTGTGGACGCGCGGTCGCCACCTCGTGCGCGCCGGCGTGCTCGCCGAGCACTATCAGCAGGACATGGTGAATCCCACCTTCAGCCTGGGCAGCTACTCGTTCGCCAACCTTCGTGCCTTCATGGAGAACCGGCCGACCAGCTTCATTGGCCTGACGCCGGTGGCCGAGTTCGACCGGCAATGGCCGTTCTGGCTGGCCGGGGGATACCTGCAGGACGAGTTCCAGGCGCACGATCGCCTCACGGTCACGGCCGGCCTCCGCTATGAGTTCATGACCATGCCCATCGACACCGGCGGCCGCGACTCGGCCCTAGTGAACCTGACTGACCGCGCGGCCACGGTGGGGCAGCTGTATGTGAGCGCCGACTACAACAACCTGTCGCCGCGATTCGGGGTGGCGTGGGATGTCACCGGCGACGGCCGCACCGCCGTGCGCGGCGGCTACGGTCTTTACTACTCGACCAACAGCTCGCAGAACCTGATCGTCACCGTGACCAACCCACCCGAGACGCCACGCGTCGTCTACCAGGCGCCGACGTTTCCGAATCCGCCCTTCGAGCGCGTGTCTGGAATTTCGATCCGGCCCGTGCAATGGGACGGCGTGACGCCGTCGGTGCATGTCTGGAACGCCAACGTGCAGCGCGAGTTGCCCGGCCACGTGGCGGTGACGCTTGGCTATGCCGGCTCGCGTGGCTACGACTTGTTGCGCAGCAGCGATCTCAACACTGCCGTGCCGACCACGGGTGTTGATGGCCGGCCGTTCTTCCCGGTTGGCGGCCTGCGGCAGAACACCGCATGGACCACCATCGAAGCGAAGACCTCAGACGGCGACTCCTGGTATCGGGCTCTGATCGTCGACGTCCGGCGCCGGTTCGCGAACGGCTGGTCGTTCCAGACGTCGTACACCTGGTCCGATTCGCAAGACACCACGCAGGCATCGACGTTCTTTTCGGATGCCACCAACGGGACCACGTCGGCGTTCCCTGAGTACATTGCCGGCTACAACCGCGGGCCGTCCGACTTCGACATCCGCCACAACGTCGTCGCCAACGCGACCTGGGACATCCCGTGGGGCAAGGGTCTCACTGGAACCGCCGGCGCCCTCCTCGGTGGCTGGCGCGTGTCGGCGATTGGCAGCTACCGTAGTGGCTATCCTCTGACCGTGTTCGTGCAGAACAACCGATCGCGATCGCAGTGGCAGCCCTCGCTCGGCCCCGGCATTGGCCGCGACCGGCCCAGCTACGCGACCGGTTTCAATGCCGGCAACGCCGTCTCGGGTAACCCGGCGCAGTGGTTCAACCCACAGGCGTTCGTGCTGCAGCCGGCCGGCACCTTCGGCAACACCGGCCGTGGCGAACTGCGCGGTCCCGACCTGCGCGTCGTCGATCTGGCGTTCAGCAAGGACACCAGGCTTGGCGGCTCCCGCCGGCTCGAGCTGAGGCTGGAGATGTTCAATCTCTTCAATCGTGCCAACTTCGGCGTGCCCAACCTGACTGCGTTTGCCGGCGCCGCCGATGGCGAGGCGGCACTCGGCAGCTTCGGCCGCATTCGCAACACCGTGACCTCGGCTCGGCAGGTGCAACTCGGTGTACGGGTCCGGTTCTGACTGCCGGCTGAAAGAGACCGGAGTTTACGAGATCAGGAGTAACTCTTATTCTCCTGACCTCCTGTTTACGTGGCAGAATCAATGGCAAGTCATAAAGGAGAATCAGCATGTGGATAGCGTTGGCCGCGAGCGCGGCCATGTCGTGGGGTCTCTACGGGGCATCGCTGCATCGGGGACAGACCGAGTTGGGCAACCCGATGCGCGCGATGTTGTGCGTCGGCGTGGCCTATTTCCTGATCGCCGTGCTGGTGCCCGCCGCGGCGCTGACCCAGCAAGGTGAGTGGCGAAACTTCACGCTGAGCGGCACGGCCACCGCCACGATCGCCGGCGCGCTCGGCGCCCTCGGTGCCGTGTGCATCACCTATGCCTTCCGCAACGGCGGCTCGCCGACCGTCGTCATGCCACTGGTATTCGGCGGCGCACCACTGATTAACGTGATCTCGACAATGATTATGCATCCGCCGAAGACGGCACCGAGCCCGATGTTTTATGCCGGCGTGCTGATGGCCGCAGCTGGCGCCGGCATGGTGCTGTATTACCGGCCCGCGCCCTAGCCCCGGCGCCCGCTGGTGTCGAGGCCTAGAGTGGACGTAGGGGCGGACCTTCAGGTCCGCCCAGGGCGGGTCTAAAGACCCGCCGCTACAGTCGACGGCTCTGTGTTCGATGAAATCTTCTGGCCGAGGTCCTATGAAGAATGTGTTTGGCGTGATGGTGGCGCTAGTGGTCTGTGGCGGCACGGCCGGGCTGGCGCAGCACTGGCCGCACTGGCGCGGCCCGACGCACGACGGCGTCAGTGCTGAGAAGGGCCTGCCTGACACCTGGAGCGCCACGTGCGCGGTCACGCCGGTCGGCGCCGACGAGGGCCCGGGCGGTCCGCTGGGCACAGACGCCGTGGCCGAGGCGCAGCGTCCGCAGCGGCCGGGAGGCGGCGGAGGTAATTTCGAGGGCCGGCCGATTGTCCCCACGGTGTGCGCGAACATCGAAACCAGTAACGTTGCCTGGAAGCTGCCGCTGCCGGCCTACAGCGGCTCAACGCCCATCATCTGGGGCGAGACCATCTTCCTGAACGTCGCCACGGCCACCAATACTGGTGTGCTCGAGCTGTGGGCGGTCGATCGCAACAAGCAGGCCGTCAAGTGGAAGCGCCAGATCACCGACTCCAATCACATGGAGCGCAAGCAGAACATGTCGTCGCCGTCGCCGGTCACCGACGGCCAGCATGTCTGGGTCATGACCGGTCTCGGCGTTCTCAAGGCGTTCGACTTCGACGGCAAGGAGGTCTGGGCGCGAAATATCCAGGCTGACTACGGCAAGTTCGGCCTCAACTGGGGCTATGCTTCGTCGCCGCTGCTGAAGGGGGATGCCCTCTACGTCCCCGTCCTGCACGGCATGAAGACGGACGCCCCGTCGTATATCCTCAAGATCGACAAGCTGAGCGGCAAGACGGTGTGGAAGGTTGAGCGACCCAATCCGGCCGTGCGCGAGTCGCCCGATTCGTACATCACGCCAGCCTGGATCGACGCGAATGGCCGTGCGGAGTTGATCATTACGGGCGGTGACGTGGTGTCGGGTCACGACCCGGCGACTGGCAAAGAGTATTGGCGCGCCGACGTGCTGAACCCCGATCGCAACGGCGCGTATCGCATCATCGCCTCGCCGACCATCGTCAATGACCTGATCATCGCGCCGACGCGCGTCAGTCCGATGGTGGCCATGCGGCCTGGTGGCAGCGGCGACGTCGCCGCGACCCACGTCGCCTGGACGTTCATGCAGGGACCCGACGTGCCGACCCCGGTCAGCGACGGCAAGTTGCTGTATGTCGTGCGTGACACCGGCGTCGTCTTTGCGCTCGACGTCAAGACCGGCGCCACCGTCTACGGCCCGGTGCGGTTGCCGTCGGGCACCTACAGCGCGTCGCCGATTCTGGCCGACGGCAAGATCTACGTCACGACCGAAGAGGAAGGCTTGACCACGGTCTATCGGGCGGGGCCGAAGTTCGAGATCCTGTCCTCGAATCGCCTGCTCAACGACTGCGCGCCGTATTGCCTCAGCACGGTGGCAGTGTCAGAGGGCCAGCTGTTCCTGCGTACCTCGTCTTATCTCTGGGCGATCGGTGATCGCAAGAAGCGACCTTAGAACGTCCAGGCGATGAGCTTGTCGAGGTCCTTGACGATGATCGTCCGTTCCGTGAAGGCGGGATGAGCCCACATCGCTGAGTCGGCTACGGGATAGCGCTTTACTTCTTCAAACCGCGCCGGGTTTGCCCTCGCCACCACTAATTCGCTGTTTGTCGTCGTCATCAACAAGAACTCGCCGGCGCGAACAATCGCAGCGTTCTCGGCTTCGCGGCCGCGGGTCAGCCACAGCGTCTTTCCCGAAGCCGCATCGAGCGCAAAGAACTGGCCCCGGTTCTTGGTCGACAGGCCATAGATCGCCGTTCCTGATACAGCGGGGGAGCTCATGTACATCGCCACCTCCTCGTTGCGCCACGCGGCGGCCGTCGTCCACTTGGCGCCGGTCTTGGTGATGCGCAGCGCGACCGTGGGATTCTCCAGGCCCGCGTAAAGCACGAGGTCGCCCATGGCCATGGGCGTCACGGAATTCTGCTCATACGGCGTCTTGATGGCGAGTTCCCACAGCAACTGGCCGGAGGCGGCATCGACACCGACGAGCTTGCTCTGTGATTGCGTGATGACCTGGCGTGTACCGACGAGGGTCGCCAGGATGGGCGAGGCGTAGCCGGGACCATCACCGGTCCATCGCCACTTGACCGCACCAGTGGCGGCATCGAGTGCGGTCAGGGCGCCCGCGCCGGCACCCCCGAGGAAGGCGATGACCGTGCTGCCGTCAACCAGCGGCGAGGCAGCGGTGCCGAACTCTGGCGGTGCGGGTGGCGCGTTCTTCCGCCACAGCAGCTTGCCGGTCGCCAGGTCGTGTGCCGAGAAGATGCCACTGATGCCGAGCGCGAAGACGCGGCCACCGGCAATCGCCGGCGTCGACTTGGGGCCGGGGCCGTGTCCGGTCGCCGCCGAGTTCATGGCGTACGGCGCCTCGACACTGTCCTGCCAAAGCAGCTTTCCCGACTGGAGATCGAAGGCCGAGACCAGTTCGCGAGTGCCCTGGCGGGTATGGACGACGACTCGATTGCCCGAGACGACCGGCGAGGCATGGCCCAGGCCCACGGGAACCTGCCAGCGCCTGGTGAGTTGCGCGGGCCAGGCGGTAGGCACGGTGAACGACGATGCCACCCCGTCGCGCGCGGGTCCGCGCCACTGCGACCATGAAGGCGCTGGTGCTTGCGCAAAGGTGCTGATGGACGACGCCACCAGGAACGAGCAAAGGATCATTCGTTTCATCGGTACCTCTACGGCGTTGCTACGGGCAGCACAAAAGTACTGCCCTTCTGGAGTTACTCGGACTTGATCGCTGCGACGACCGGCATGGCCGACGCGAGCCTTACTGCAAACAACGACGACACCACGCCGGTGACCACCACGGCGGTCAGTAACGAGACCAAGTTGTCAATCGGCACCGCCTGAGCGCGGTCCTGCAAGGCCGGCCACACCGCCACGATCGCACACGTCGCGCCCAGCAGTGCGCCGCCGAGCACCAGTGCGAGTCCTTCCGACAGCACCATGCTGCGGACGTTACCGGGGGTGAAGCCGACGGCGCTCAGCAGTCCGATCTCGCGCCGGCGTTCCAGGACGTTGCGGGCGAGCACGGCGCCCAGGCCCACCGTGCCGAGCAGCAACCCCAGCGAGCCGAGTGCCTGGAACGTCGCCAGGTAGGTGTTCTCCACCTGGTGATACGACGACCACCGCTCCAGCGTGCTGGTGACGTCAAGGCCGTAATCCGAAAGCCGATCTTCAAGATGGGAGGTCACGGCCGCTACCTCGGCCGGTGGCGTGTCGATCAGCCACACGCGATAGCCTTCCTGTTTCGGGAACAGCCGCACGAAGTCGGTCTCACCGATGATCAACTCCGACTGCAGCACGCTGTCGGCGAGGGCGCCGACAATGCGAAGGCGGACGGGAGGCTGTCCTTCTGGAGTGAACTCGAAGTCGTCGCCGATACCCAGGTGCAGCACATACATCAGCGTGGTTTGATCGGCCACCGCCGCGACCGCGCCATCGTCGAAGCTGCGACCGAGCAGCGTCCAGGGATTGGCGTGTTCCTCCGGCGTGGCCGCCATCGAGCCGGCAAAGGTGAAGCGGGCGTCGCCAACAAAGCCAGGGCCCGGCGCAATGATGCGCGGGCTGGTCGGCCGGTAGAGCGTCAGGCAACTGGTTTCATCACCGGGTCGCAGTCGGAAGCGGGTGATTGTCGCGCCGGTGAAGACGGGGTCGCTACTCTCGAGGCCCAGGCCATCGCGGCCGTCCGGCGTGCTGGGGTCGTGCATCAACGGCGCGACCGACTCGGCCATCAGTGTGAAACCGCCGGTTCCTGAGGCGCGATCGCCTCCGGCGACAGGTTCCTTGCGAAACGCGCCGACGCTGACCAGCACGAAGCACGCGAAGGCGACCAGCGCCAGGCTGAGCACCGATCGGCTGGGGCGAACCGCCGTGTGGCGGAGCCCGAGTTGGGACATGCCCGTGAGCCCACGCGTAAGCGGTCGCGTGGTTCGCCGGCGTCGCAACCAGGCCGAAGTGCCGCACAGGCCGGCCACCAGCCACGCCCCGCCGGCGCCGAAGAATCCGGCGGTGGGATTGAGCGAGCCGGATGAGGCCGCGGCGATGAGGATGATGCCGAGCAACCCGAAGCCGGCGGCGATCAGTCGCGCCCGTGTGGGCGGTGTTTGTGTGGGGGTGGTGGTGTCACCGGCCAGCAGCGACCGCGCCGAGCGCCGGCTCATCTGCCTCACGCCAAGCCAGATGGCCAGCCCGCCGGCGGCGAGCGCGCCGACGGCGCCGATGGCCAGCCACTGCGGCGCCACGTGCAGCGTGAGGCGGGTGGTGCCGACCGCGCCGACCCACCACGTGCGCAAGCCGTACATGATGACAGCGGCGTAGCCGATGGCGGCCGCGATGCCAATCACCGTGCCTGCCGCCGCGAGCACTGCACCCTCGCGAACAAACGTCCGGCGAATGGCGGATGGCGCGAAGCCGACGGCGGCCAGCAGGCCCACCTCGCGCGTCCGTTGCTCCAGGCCGACGGCGAAGAACAAGTAGGCCAGCAGCAGCGCCGACACCACCAGGAAGAAACTGAAGTAGAGGAAGTACTCGCCGAAGTCAGTGGTGCCTCGCGCCGCCGCGAGCGCTTCGCTGCGAACTGCGCGAGCGGTGAAACCGGCGGCGGCCGGTGGAATGTTCTGCGCTAACACCGGCGCACGGCCAGACAGCCGCAGCGACGAGACGCGGCCGTAGCGTGATCCCCAGAGCCGCTGCCCTTCGGCGAGCGCGATGATCGCCTTGGGCGCCGCCCGGTAGCGGTCCCAATAGTCTTCGTCCTGCCTGCGCACCCGCTTCAGGTCCACCGGGAACGGCGGGTCCCACGACGTCATGTCGGCGGCACCGCTGATACCGGGGTAGTCGGGCGTCAATGTAGGGTCGCCGCCAATGCCGGTCATCGGGGCGATGCCAACCAGCGTGAACGTGGCGCTAGACGAGGCCAGGCCATCGGCATCGGACCACAAGAAATACTCGAGCGTGACCTCGTCGCCGAGGCGCGCGTTCAAGTCATCCGCCGCCCACTCATTCAACCAGATCGGCGGATGGCCGGAGAACGAAGGGGTGGCGGCTGCGGGTGGCGGCCACCCTTCAGGGTTGCCTGGCGGCCCTACTGAGCCCTGCATCCGGTTGTAACCATCCAGGTCGATGGCCGACACAGTGGAATACGGGATCTCACGATCACCGATGCGAATCGAGTTCGCCACGTAGGTGAGCGCCGGCATCACCATGCGCTGCTCGCGCGCGGCCAGGTCTTCGATGAGGTCGACGACTTCGTCGGTCAACAGTCCGGCGCGTGTTTCGACCACCGTGACGGGAGAGGCAACCCCGGCGCGGGGTTGTCCGGGTGCGATGGTTCGCACGCGAAGGCCGAAATCGTCCAGCGCCGCGACCGGCGCGATCAGCTCTCGGACCAGTGTCGCGGGATCGACATCTGTCGTGTCGTTCAGCGACAGCAGGATGGTGTTGGCGCGATCGCCAAGACCGAGCTCTCGCTGCAAGCGTCCGATCGGGACGTAGACGGCGAACACCGGTCCCTGCGACGGCGAGAGCGAGAACTCACCAAGCGCCGCATCATCGAGTACCCGTGTGACCGTGACACGAACACGCTCGCCGGTGGCTTCGCGACGTCCCTGCAGACTGGATAACGGAATGTCGCTCGGTTTCGCGACCCGCAGCGTGACGGTGTCACCGGCCTTCGCGCCGATCTCCTGCGCCAGCGCCGCGCTGACGAGCGCCTCGCGGCCGGAGACGTCGAATCCGTCGATGCCGTGGAAGCGGCCGAAGCGCTCGTCGATGCCGTAGACCATCACCTGGCCGGCGGTCCGCTTCGCGTCGTCGTGCACCGCGGCGGCGCCGAACGCCACGACCGGCGCCGTGGACTGCAGCACGCGATAGGCATCAAGGCGGGCGCCGAGTGCAGACTGTTGCGGTTGGCTGGCTCGGGTCAGCAAGCTGTCGGCGAGCCTGGTCTGGAAGAACGTTGGTGAGGTGACGATGACGTCGGTGGCGCCGAGACGGCCGAGCGCAATCTGCGCGAGGCTGTCGCGGACCGAGGCGCCGACCAGCAAGGCGCCGGCGAGCACCGCCACCGCCACGGCCACGCCGAGCACCACCATCACGTGGGTGGCGGCATAGAACCGCAGGCTCGCCCTGGTCAGCATGCCGAGACCGTCAACACGCCACGGCTCATCGACCATCGTCTTTGGAACCGCGTGCCCAGCGTTTCGCTGTGTGTCACCACAAGGAGCATGGTGTGCTGCTGCGTATGGAGACGAAGAATCAGGTCGGTGACGACCTGCGCGGTTTCGGCGTCGAGGTTGCCGGTGGGCTCGTCGCACAGCACCAGGCGCGGCTCGCGGACGAGGGCCCGAGCGATGGCGGCGCGTTGTTTCTCACCGCCGGACAGCGCCGAGGGCAAGTGGTCGAGGCGATGCGACAAGCCGACGTGCTCGAGCAGTGTGCGGGCGCGCGCTGGCGCGTCGGCATCGGCCTCGCCGACCAGCGTCGGTACCAGCACGTTCTCGAGCACCGTGCACTGCGGCAGCAGGCAGTGGTCCTGCAAGACGAAGCCGATCTCGCGATTGCGGAAGGCGGCCAGCCCCTCGGCCGACAGCGTGTACGGATTGGTGGCATCCAGGCGAACGGTGCCGGAGGTGGGCGGCTCCAGCCCTCCCAGCATGTACAGCAACGTGCTCTTGCCGGATCCCGATGGTCCCATCACGCATGCCGAATCGCCAGGCGACAGCGACAGCGACACGTCGCGCAGCACCACGAGGTCGCCGGCGGGTGAGGGATACGACTTCGACAGGTTGGAGGCTTCGAGCATGAGTTGACAGAGTAGCATCCGGCTTTAGCCGGATATTGCCGACCGGTAGGCCTCGAGCACCGCGTGCGCCATATGGTCCGCGGTGTAATGCGCCCGCACGCCGGCGGCGCCGTGGCGTCCCAGCTCGGCGGCCCGCGCCGCGTCGCGCCACAAATCGTACAGCGCATTGGCGACGTCGGTGCCTGATTCCGAGGCGGCCAGTACGCCACCGCCAGTGCGGGTAATCATCTCGGGAAAGGCACCGTGGTTGGGCTGCACCACCGGCACACCGCACGCCATCGCCTCCAGCAGATACAAGCCCTTCGGCTCGTGATACCCGCTCGGAACCGACAGCACGTCGAGGTCGTGGAAGAACGCCACCTTCTTGGCGCGCTCAACGGTCCCGCGATAGACGAACTCGTCGCCGAGTCCTGCGGCGGCCAGGCCCGCGCCAATGCCCTCGAGATACGGGCGATGCTCTGGTGGCAGGTAGCCAGCCGCGATCACTCGCGAGGGCGGCAACCCTTTCTTTGTCCGCAGGATGCGATAGGCTTCGGCGAGGTTGTGCAACCCCTTCTCGGGTGCGATGCGCGCGAAGAATCCAATCGTGAACGGCTCGGCCCGTGTCTTGTTCGTGATCGTCAGATCGGCTACGTTCACGCCCAGCTTCGCCACGCGCATCTTGTGCGCGGGGATGGCCAGGTAGTCCTGCATGAAGCCGGCGTAGTAGTCGCTGACGGCAATGAACAGGTCAACGTTCGGGACCTGCGCACGGACCAACGCCAGCGCCTCGGCGCGATACGGTTCGGGCAGCGCGTCCAGAAACAGATCCTCGCCCTGCAGCGTGACGACGATGGGACAGCCGAGCGCCCGCTTGAGCGGAGCCGCCAGGCCGATCAGCAGCGTGTAGGGGATGTTGGCGATGTCGAACGCGGGCTCGTCGCGCAGGAACTCGAGCAGCTGGTCAATCTCACGGGCCTGGTGCCCCGCCTCGCCGCGCAGCGTCGAGACCGTCAAGGCGCCCAGCTCCCTGGGGTCCACCGAGATCGATCCGCTGGTGAACGCCTTGATCACCGCCGGTGCATCCAGCATGCGGCTGAGGAAGCGCGGCGCGTGTCGAAAAGCGGACGAGTGTTGCTCGAGGAAGACGCTGATGCCGCCGAAGAACACCTGCTGCGGCCGGCTGACGTTTTCTTCGTCGGTCAGCGTCGGAGTATAGAAGGGCAGCAGCGTGACGTCGTGTCCGAGCTTGAGCAGCCGCCCCGCCAGCGCATTGTCGCGCAGGCAGCTGCCGCAATACATTGAAGCCGCACCGGCGGTCAGGGACAGGATGCGCAATCACCACGACTTTACCAGACCTATACTAGGGTTCACCCAATGACACGAACACTGGTCGTCCTCTCGGTTGCTGCTCTCTTCGCGGTGGGCCCGGTGGCGGCCCAGAGCGTCCCGCCAACTATCCCGCAGGCCGTCAAAGGCTGGCGCGAATACCCCCTGCGCGACGGCGTGGTCTCGACCCAGCCGGCCAAGTGGCGGACCGACACGATCGCCGTGCCGGTACCCCGTGGCAAGGGACTCGAGTACAAGCTGGCGATGAAGAAGGGCGAAGGGCTGGTTTACAACATCAGCTACGGCACGCTGTCCGACCCGAAGTTGATGCTGACCGAGTTCCACGGTCACACCGAGCAGGTGAATGGCGTCGGTGACCTGATGTTCTATTCGAAGACCGGCGGCACACCCGAGAGCGGTGTCTTCACCGCCCCCTGGGATGGCATCCACGGCTGGTATCTCAAGAACGACAGCGCCACGGACGTTGTCGTGACGTTAGAGCTGGCGGGTTTCTACGCTCTCGCCAAATAACTACGCCAGCCGCTGAATCGCGCGCCGCGCGTAGAGATGCTCGAACAGGTTGCCCTCGTGCGGCTGATCCCACCCGATCTGGGTCGTCGACATCGGCCCGAAGTTCAGGCGATCGACATGCGGTGAGGCGACAAACCGCGCGCGGAACGCCGGGTCGTTCGAGATGCACGTCACGACCAGCGACGGCCCCAGGCAGTGGGGGAGATCGGCCGCCGGTACTTCCACCACGCTCGCAAACGGAAACAGAAACTCGCGATTGGCCAGCGGATGCGACGCGTCACAGCGGACGATGGTCGGCAGCAGGTAGTTGCCGCCGTGGACTGAGGCAACGCGGCCTCCTGCGCTAAGGCGACGGAGCTCAAGATCTGCGTCGCGGACAGCGGCAGAAGCATCGCGGGCGGTGCCGCCCTCGCCCACCATGTCGGCATCGATCATCGACGAGATGCGGCGGGCGGTGTCGGGATCCGCGAACGGTGCCAGCACGGCGTCAGGATCATCAGCCGTGCACGGCATGACTCGCGCGAGACGCGTCGCGAGCGCGTCAGCGATCTGGTCGCCGTGCTTGGTGACCCACACGCCAGAAGCATTTACGCACGACCGGCCGCCGTTGTTCGAAATTGACTCGGCGATCACGTCGATGAACTGCTCCCACTGATCCGCGAGGTCTGGTCCGATCACAACCTTGCTGTAGCCCGGGCCATGTACTTCAACTCGGCCCTCCATCTTCCAGCGCTTGGTGGAACCGACATCGCCGAAGACCATGCCGCGGCCGGTTGAGCGCAGGATCTCGTTGCCGCCGGCGTGATCGGTGGGGTAGTAGGCGAACACGCTCGCCGGAGCGCCCGCCTTGACCCAGGCGTAAATCATGCGGAGCGGTGTCCACGGCTCGGCGCTGCCAGGCTTGAGCACCAGCGGCATCTTAAGCACGGTGGCCGGCGCCCACAGCGAATGCACGCCGGGCGAATTGCTGGGCAGCACCACGCCCATGGCATCGCCACGCGCGAAGAAGCTCAGCATCTGGCCGTTGACCATGCCGTAGCCTTCGTCCAGGACCTTCAGGTCGAGGCCGCGCGTGAGGCCGGCGAGCACTTCAGTCACCTTGCTCAACACCCCATGCACCTTGAGCATGTTGCGCTTCACGTTGCTGAACGGGGCGCCGGTGGTGGCCGAGACCTGCTCGATGTAGTTCTGTGGCGACTGCATGGTGCCGTTTTCAGGGTCGAGCGGCAGCGTGTCGTTCAGAAAATGTTCGGCGGCTCGGCCGGCCATGGCGACGAGTGCCGCGTAGGGAATCGCCTGCAGCCTGGCGCGGGCGTCGGCCTGGAGCAGCAGGTCGCGCCGAATCATGCCGACGTTGGCCTGGCTCATCGATACAAACGGCGCGCGCGTGCGGAAGTGCGGCGTGACCACCTGGTTCACGCTCCGGTAACGAACTCCCCATCGCAAGATTGGTAGATGCAACATAAGTTGTGCCAGAAGGGCGCCTCGTTAGAGGTGCCTAGTAGACACCCTCCACGACGCTCTTCTGGAATCGCGAAAACGGCCGCACGTTGCGGACCCCGTCCCAGGGATATTGCTCGCACGGCGCTTCGCGCTCGCACTCATCGCGCTCGAGAAAACGCGGCATGAAGAATTCCTTGGTCAGCGTGGTCAGGCGGACGCGGCCGGTCTTGCCATAACCCACGAGCTTGGTCTCATCGTCGAAGTCCACGACTTCGATCATCGCGCGCGGCGCGGGCGGGTAGTAGATGATCGCCCAGTGGTCGTCCTTGGTTGGCGGCTTGCTCGGACCAAGACCCATCAGCGTATTGCCGTAGGTGGGCGCGAAGTGCGCGCCTTCCATCAGCTCCTCGACCGCGAAGCGATGGAACTGCGGCGTCATCTCGGTGCCGCCGCAGAATACGCCCGTGATGCCGGCCTTCTTGAGTGAGATGCGCTCGCACAGCGCCTCGAGCAGCTTGGGCGTGGTGAACAGGCACTTGATGCCGTCGTGGGCCTTGAGCAGCGTCAGCGCCTGGTCGATGACGTGGCGCTTGTAGAGCTCCATCATCTCGATCTCGCCCATCTTGATCAGCTTGATCACCCAGCGCGGGTCGAGGTCGACCATGAAGCAGATGCCGCCGCGGTGCTGGGCGAGGTGTTCGATGGCGAGGCGCAGGCGGCGCGGGCCGCTCGGGCCGATGTGCAGCCAGTCGGCGCCTTTGGGAAACTTGTCGTCGGGCAGGGTCGTGCTGAACTGCTCGTAGTCAATGCGGAAGTCGTTGATGTTGATGCGCGACTTCGGCACGCCGGTGCTGCCGCCGGTTTCAAAGGTGTAGATCGGCTTGTCCTGGTAGGCCTTTGGCACCCACCGCCGTACCGGTCCGCCGCGCAGCCACTCGTCCTGGAACGGCCCGAACTTGTCGAGGTCGTGATAGCAGGTGACGTCCTTGCGGGGATCCCAGCCGGCCTTGGCGGCCCAGTCGAGCCAGAAGGTGCAACCGGTGTCGGGGGAGAAGTGCCATTGCATCAGCTCGCGCACCCACGCATCGAGCGTGGTGCGGGCCAGGTCGAAAGCGGGAGCGGCGACGGGCATATCAGGAATTGTAGTTCAGGGCTCGCGGGTGCGTCGCTCGAGGGCAGAGAAAAAAGGGCGGCGGCGAGCGTCCGCCGCCCTCTCCGTTAGAAGTTCAGTTGTGCGCCGAACTTGATATAGCGGGCCTGCAAGACGTTCAGCGGGCGCAGCCACGCCGACCCATAGGTGGTGATCAGCGACGCCGGCGGCTCGCCGGCGTTCGAGGTGGCGCCGACCGACGCGTTCGAGTTGGTCACGTTGAACACGTCGGCCATGATCTGCAGCCGCTTGCCGTCGGCCAGCCGGAACGGTTTGGAGAGTCGCAGGTCGATTTGGGTGCGGCGCGGCGTGAACATGGTGCCCGGTTTGATCAGCGGCACGACGCGCGAGGTGTTGGCGCCGCCCGAGAGCGGCCGCCCTAGGTTGGCGGCCGCGTCGGCCTGGGTGATGTTCCACTGCGCGAGAATCTGCTGGCCAGGCAGGTTCTGGAGGACGCCGCCGAGCTGGATGTCCTGCCATGGCAGCGTATACGACCCGTTCAGCTTCGCCTGGGTCAGCAGCCCAGATGTGAAGTCGCAATACGAGAATGTGGCCGCGGTGAGGCCGTAGGTCTCGGCCGGATTATCGACAAAGGCGTCGCACTGGTTGAAGCGTGAGCGGCCGACGGCGACGCCGCCATTGAGAAACACGCCGCGGCCTATGCGCGCGCTGAACGCGACGTCGACCCCGTCGAAGACCTCTTCCTGATTCACGCCCAGCTTATCGACGCGCTGCACCACGTTGTTGGTGGCGACGCCGAACTTGACCGGGACGATGTCGTAGAGGCCGCAAATCTGTTGACCGCCGCCGTCGGGCAACCGCGGGTCGCGTGGGGCCGTCACGCAGTACGGGTCAAAGTCGGTCGGGACGACGTCGAGGTTGTCGGTGACCGTGAAGTTGCCCTGCGCGCGGCGATAGTAGGCGACGTCCACCGATAGTCGCGACATCAGCTCCTGTGTGATGCTGGTCGAGAACTCCCAGTTGTTGCGGCGCTTGCCAAAGCCCTGAATGGTGTCGAGGTCGTAGCGCGTCGCCACGTTGACCGAGCCGAAGGCGTTGTTGGCCAGCGGCCCCAGTTCCGCGACCTGCGGAATGCCGTCGTTGTTGCTGTCAGTCCAACTCCGCGTCGTGTTGTTGACCGAGGTGTTGAAGGGATTCAGCAGCCGCGCCGTGCCCACCGTGCTGGGCAGCACATAACGGCTCAGCGTGGCCTTGACCGCCGTCTTGCCATTGCCGAACAGGTCGTAGGCCAGACCCAAGCGCGGCGCCAGGTCTTTAAAGTTGGGGACATTGGTCAGCTCGGGAAAGCTGCGCGGGCCAATCCACGTGCCGCCGGCAGCGGTCTGCGCCTCGACCTTGTTGTTCAGATAGTCCCATCGCACGCCGAGATTCGCCGTCAGTCGATTGATGGTCCACGTGTCCTGCAAGTAAAAGCCCAGGTCGGCGACCAGTCGTTCGCGCGCAATATAGGGCGTAGTCCGGACCGTGACTTGAAACGGCACGCCGTTGCGGACCGTCAGCGCCGTGTCATGGCTCGTGTAGACGTCCGTGACCGCCGGACCTTCCTGCAACGTGAAGCCCAACCGGAAGGCATGAGAGCCGGTCACGTACGACAGGGCCGACCGGTAGGACCGCAACGAGGTGTAGTTTCTCGAGAAGGTCGCCGAGTAGGCGCGGAAGTTGATGCCGGTGGTCTGCTCGGTCACCGGGTACCCCCGTGACGTGGTCGAGTCTTCGACCGGCTCGCGCGTCCAGATCTCGGTCATGTTCCCGGCCGCCGCCTCGAATAGAAGTTTGGATGAGATGGTCGACCGGAACGTCAGGGTCTCGAAGTGATTGACCGGCAGGTTCTGCAACTGGGACGCATCCGGTTGAATGGTGCTCACGAGCGTCCAGTGCTCGGTCTTGCGCGGCGCGTAGTTGTAGTAGGCCGAGAGCTTGTTCTTGGGTGATATCTGCCACGTCAACCGCAGGTCGAGGCTGCCGTTCTTCTGCGTTTCGGTCCCCGGCTTGCTGCGATCGGGGTCGAACACGAGGTCGTTCGGATTGCCCTCGTAGAACGTGTTGGTGCGAATCTGTTCGTAGCCCCAGAACCGGTGCGCCGTCCAGAACCACAGCTTGTTCTGCTTGATCGGCCCGCCCACGGCGAAGCTCGTGTCGTAGATGCGCTCGATGCTGTCGGCCGTCGTCACCCCCTGTGCCCGCTGCGCATCGTCCACGTTGCTGCCCTGTAACCCGGCGTTGGCAAAGTTGGCGAAGGCCGACCCGCTGAACTGGTTGCCGCCCTCACGGGGAATGATGTTGACGCGCACGCCGCCGCCGGCCACCTCGGCCGAGATGGCGCCAAACTCGTAGCTCAACTCCTGGGTCGAGGCATCGTTGGTTGACAGCCCGGTGCACGCGTAGTTACACGCCATGTTGGCAATCATCAGGCCGTCGAGCTGGACGATGCGGTCGTTGAACGAGCCGCCGTGGGCTTTGAGTTGATTCTGGTGCTCGCCGGCCGAGCCACCCACGTCGTTCTGATTGCTAAACAGCCCGACGGTCATGACCGCCAGCGTCGACCAGTTCTTAGACGTCGGCATGGCGTCGATCACGTCGGAGCTGATGACCTGCCGCTTGACGACATTGGAGGTATCAACCAGCGGACTCTCGCCGGTCACGGTAATCGTCTCAGCGAGGGAGCCCAGCTTCAGGTCGGCGTTAATGGTCGCCGTGAAGGTCGCCGGCAGCTGAACGTCGGTTCGCCGCACGGTTGAAAACCCCGTCAGCGTAAACGTCACGGAATACACGCCCGGCCGCAGGTCGATGATGTTGTATCGGCCCTGCGAGTCGGTCGTCACCGTGCGCAGTTTTTCGATCAGGGCCGGACTGGCCGCCTCGACCGTGACGCCCGGCAACACGCCGCCGCTGGCATCGCGGACCACGCCGGCAATGCCGCTGGATTGGGCGAGTACGGGTGTGGCGACCAACAGGGTGGCGATCGCCACCCCGACTGTTAACATTCGCATGAATCCTCCCGCAACGTTTAAAATTAAGCAAACCGAATGGTGATACTCGAACCAATGACGCCAGCGCATGCCCGGGATGAGTAAGAACGGGCTGACCATAGCGCCACGAGCCCGGCGCGTCAAGGAGTGTTTGCGCACTATACTCGCCGCACCCATGCGGGACCGCGATGTCTGGGTTCTGACCTGCGCCGTCATGCTGGCGGCTGCCGGTTCGTCCATTCATGCTCAGGACGCGCCGACGCCGTCAGGCCTGCGCGCGGTCACTTACATCCGCGACGTGGCTCCGATCATCGCCACACGGTGCGGCGCTTGCCATGTGCCAGGCGGCGACGCCCCGTTCAGTCTCGCGACCTTCGATGAGGTCCGTCGCCGCGGTGCCATGATTGTAGCGGTGACTAGGAGCCGCTTCATGCCACCCTGGAAACCGGAACCGGGCTTCGGCCAATTCGAAGGCGAGCGACGTCTGCGCGACACAGAAATTGCCACGCTCGCGCAATGGGTGGAGCGCGGCATGCCGGCCGGGGCGACATCAAAGACCCGTGCCGCCGCCGAGGCGCCGCGCGCGCCGCCAGTTGCAGCGTCCGCCGGTTGGGGCAACCGTCCGCCCGATCTCGTCTTGCGACTGCCAGCCTATGCGCTGCCTGCCGGCGGCGGCGACGTGTTCCGCATCTTCTCGGTGGCCGTGCCGATCGCGTCGGGACGCTGGGTGAGTGGCGTGTTTCTGCGGCCCGGCAATCGCGCCGTCCATCATGCCAACATTCGCGTCGACCGCACCGGCGCCTCCAGGCGCCTCGATGAAGCCGACCCGTTGGCCGGTTACGAAGGCATGATCGCGCGCTCGGCAGATTTTCCCGACGGCCATTTTCTGGGCTGGACTCCAGGTCAGGCAACAGCGGTGCTTGCAGACGCGCTCGCCTGGCGGCTCGAGGCCGGCTCCGAACTGGTCGTGCAACTGCATTTGAGACCGTCGGGCAAGGCCGAGACCATTTCACCGCAGATCGGCTTGTACTTCAGCGACACGCCTCCGACGATCATTCCAACCGCGATCCGGCTAGGCCGCCAGGACCTTGTCGTCCCGGCCGGTGCGGCTCGCCACGTCGTGACCGATTCGTACGTGCTGCCGGTTGACGCCGAAGTGTGGGCGGTGCAGCCGCACGCGCACTATCGGGTACGGGCAATGGACGCTTGGGCCACGCTGCCTGATGGCAGCCGCCGCCCACTGATCCGCATCACTGACTGGGACATGAACTGGCAGGATCGCTATCTCTACGCCGCGCCGTTCTGGCTCCCGGCCGGTACCCGCCTGTCGCTTGAATACCGGTTCGACAACTCCGAGGCCAATCCGCGCAATCCCGACCGGCCGCCGACCCGTGCCACCTGGGGATGGCGATCGAGCGACGAGATGGCCGACCTCTGGCTTCAGGTGTTGACGAGAACTGACGCTGACCGCATCACGCTGCGGCGGGAGGTCGGTCACAAGATGCAGACCGAAGATGCGGTGGGGAGTGAGGTGCTGCTGCAGCGCGATCCGAATCACGTCAATCTTCGCAATGACGCGGCCGGGTTGTATCTCGCCCTCGCTCAGCCGGCCAAGGCCCTCCTTCACTTTGCCGCAGTGACGGCGCTCACTCCCGAATCGGCCGCCGCGTGGTTCAACGAGGGCGTGGCGCTCGACGCGCTGGGTCGTGCCGACGAGGCCGCGGCCCGTATTGCCCAGGCCCTGGTTCTGGATCCGTCGTATTCGCCGGCGCACAACAATCTGGCCGCGCTGCATCTGAAGGCCGGCCGCGTGTCTGACGCGCGAGCTGGATTTGAGCGCGCGGTGGCCACCGACCCGCGAAACGCCGACGCCCGCGCCAACCTGGCGCTGATCCTGGCCGGCACGGCCAACGCCGACGCCGCGCTGGCTGAGGTGGCGATCGTTCTTGAGCAGAAACCTGACTTGCTGGCGGGCATGACGCCGATAGTCTGGCTGCTGGCGGCTCACCCAGAGCCGGGAGCTCGCCGGCCGGCCGGCGCCAGGCGCCTGGCTGACCGCCTTGTCGTGCTGACCGGACGCCGCGACGCCGCCGCCCTCGACGTGCTGGCCGCGTGCCACGCGGCGATGGGGGCGTTCGCAGTGGCGATCGCTCTGGCCGGTGAAGCCGAATCAGCCACGCCAGACAACCAACCGTTGCTCCGGCAGGCCATCCGCGAAAGGCTCGCCCTGTATCGCACCGGGAAACCGTACGTGCTCGCGCCGTAGATGTTGGCCACGAAGAACAAAAATTGCCTGCCGGCAGCGACGGCAAGCCGTCGGCCCGCGGCGAGGGTGATACAGACAATAAGAAAGAGGCGCCACACTCACATGGCACCTCTTCCTTCGCAAATTGGCGCCAGCGGCGCCCGTCTTACTTGGGCATCAAGACGGTGTCGATGACGTGAATCACGCCGTTCGAAGCTGCGATGTCGGTCGTCACCACGTTGGCGGCGTCGATCGTCACCTTACCGCCGGTCGCCTTCACCGCCACGGAACCACCCTGGACCGTCTTGGCGCTGGTCACCTTGACGACGTCAGCCGCCATCACTTTGCCCGCCACCACGTGGTAGGTCAGGATGGCCGTCAGCTTGGCCTTGTTCTCGGGCTTCCGCAGCATCTCGACCGTGC
>SXGR01375490.1_pt1 | contig 31622 bp, 20 predicted proteins | sample 3174711 | NCBI WGS metagenome assembly SXGR01 (sample SAMN11356860, study PRJNA531348) | freshwater metagenome | isolation source: freshwater sample F1-60 | place: China: Fuxian Lake, Yuxi | collected 2017-12-25 | reverse complement strand
CACGGCCGCGAGAGCGGCGGCGGCGGCCCAGCGTGGCGCGCCGCCAGCCCGGCGCCGTGATCGCGGCGCCCCGACGACCCCCTCGACCCGGGCTACGGTTGGCATGAGCGGAAACTCTGCCCGCGTCGGAGCGCCGGCGAACTCAAAATGTGCCGCGGACGCCGAACGTCCACTGCGCGCCGTATTCCGAGCGGGTGCGGAACTGCGCGTGGTCGGGCGTGCGCGGGCCGGCGATCTCCAGGTCGATCGGTGCGTCCGTGATATTGGAGAGATTCATGAAGGCCGACATCCGCCGGTCGAAACGATACTCGGCGCTGAGATCGACGATCATGCGCTTCGAGTTCCACATGTAGGTGGCGGGGTCGATGCCGCGGCCGGTGGCGACGATGCCCGCGCGCGCCCGGCCGGAGTAGTTCCAGTTCATGCGGAGGTTGTAACGCGGGCGGTCCAGACTGACGCCCCAGTTGTAGGTGCGCGGGATGTAGCCGGCAAAGTTGCCGGCTTCGTCGCCGGTCATGCGCTGGGCGCTGGCATTGGCAAAGACCTGCACGCCTCGCGCCCAATTGGGCAGGAACGTCAGCGCCTGCTTGTAGTTCACGTCGACGCCGCTCATGCGCACGGGCGTCGCCAGATTGAACTGCGTCGAGGCGTCGAAACCGGTGTAGAGCGAGGGATCAAGTCCGTAGAACTCCAGAAACTCGTTGGTCGGGCGGAAAACCGCGCCGCCGAAAAAGTCCTCGATGCGCCGGGAGTAGCCGCTCACCGAGATCAGGCCGACCTGCTGGAAATAATACTCGAGGGACGCCTTGAACGTCTGCGCGGACCACGCCTTCACGCGGGGATTATTGACTGTGATCCGATTGTTGGCGGCGTTCGGCAGGCTGAGATCGGGCAGGGTGATGCCGCCGGCTAGCTGGTCGAAATTGGGCCGGCCGATCGACTGGAAGTAGCCGCCGCGGACGATCAGGTTTTCGCGCAGCGTGTAGGTGGTGTTGAGGCTGGGGAAAAACCGCAGGTATTCCTTTTCGACGTGCAGGCCGCGGTCGATGCTCGTGCGCCGGGCCGCGGCGAGCGCATTGGTCTCGATGGGCAGAGGGCGGCCGTTGGCGCCGAGGATGAAACGGCCGGCGGCGTCGCGCTGGAAGTTGCGCGTGGCGTCGGTGAGCGGGCCGTGGCCCTCGCCGTTGGTCTGCTCCACGCGGAGGCCGCCGACGAGCTTTAGGCGGTTGGCGAAAAACTGCATGTCGCCCCGCACGTAGGCGGCCGAGACGACCTCGCTGGCCCATTTGGAATTGGCCACTGCGCCGGTGTGGGTGGTCGCGTCGCTGGTCGTGAAATACGCGGGGTTGGAGCGGTAGAGCGAGAAGAGCCCCTGGTTGCTCACCCAGTCGGTGCGGGGAAATCCGAATGGCGGTGTCCGCTGCGAAAAACTGTCGTCGCGCACGACGGCGGCGTTGTCGTCGGCGTTGTTGGCCGTGCCGTTGGCGCCCACGAAGGTGTAGGTCGGGCTCGGGGAGCGGTTGTCGAGAATCTCCTCGCGCACGTCGAGCCCGCCTTTCACCGCGAGCGGGAAGGCCGGGAAGAACTCGCGCCGGCCGTTCACGAACGCCGTGCGCTTGAGCGAGACGATGCGCAGATCGACGTTGTTGGCCGTGGTGAGGTTGAAATTCGCGAGATTGGTGAAGTCGACCGGGGTGCCGGTGGCGGTGTCGGTGACCGTGACGACGCGTGGGCGCAGGTAGAAAATGTCGTCGAACGCGATGGTGACGCCGCCCCGCTGGGCGTTGGCCTGGCTGAACGTGCCGATGTCCGTGTTCTGGTTGTAGCGCCCCGAGCGCGAAACGCCCGCGGTCGCTTCCAGTTTCCAGACCGGGCCGTCATGGCGGTAGGCAAGCGCGGGCGTGATCATGCGGCCGCCGACCTTGTTGGAGAGGTTCTGCAGTTGCACGGTGCCGGTGCCGCGCGTGGCCGTGGGCGTGAAGTTGCCCGGCGCGACGTTGGTGATGGTGAAATTCGCCGTGCGCTGAAACGCCTGCGCGTCGGAGTAGCCGTAGAGAAACGAGAAAGAGACCCGGTCATACTGGCCGAGCCGGTAGTCGACGGTGCCGCCGAATGTGAGGCGCTTCGAGAGCACGGGGCGGTCACGATACAGGTACCCGGTCAGATAGGGGCGGTCGGCGGTGGTGTCGGGCAGCGTGGTACCGTTGGTCGCCTGAACGGTCCCGGCCCATGTGTTTTGCATGAAGGCGCCGTGGGTGTAGAGGGCCGAGGCGCTGCCGGAAAGCGTGAAGCCAAATCGGTCGTTGACCGGTACGATGGCGGAAAAATCGGAACCCGGATGGACCTTGCGGGCCGGCTCGCGCAGCGGGCCGGGCGTGCGGTGGAAGTCCCGCGCATTGTCGCGCATCATCATCGTGACATTGTAGCTCACCGCGGGCTTCGAGCGCTCGAAGGCGCTGAGCGGAACCATGTTCACCGCGCCGGCGAGCGCGGCCCCGCTGATCTCGGGTGTCGGGGTGTAGGCAATCTCGATCCGGGAGAAATTGTTGATCGAGGACTGCTGGAGACCGGTGTTGCGCTGCACGCCCGACGAGGCATCGGCGAACGCGATACCGCCGACGGTGATGGGCACGTTGCGGGGCGGCACGCCGTTGAGCGAAACCTGGTAGGCATCGCCGAAGCCACCGCGGGTGATATTGATGCCCGGGACGGATTTGAGCACCTCACCAACGCCGCCGTCGGCCACCGGCCCGAATTCGGTCGCCGCCACGACATTCACCGCGTTGGCCGCGAAGCGCTTCGTGTTGATCGCAATCGCCGCGCCGTCCATCTCCTTCGAGGTCGCCACGGTGAACTGCTCCAGTTTCACCGCGCCCGCTCCGGCCGCGGCGCCGGGCCGGAGATAGGACAGCTCGAAATTCTGGCGCACCGCCGACCCCGCCGCGACCGTGACGGGGTGCGACTGCGGGGCCACACCGGTCCGAAACGCCGTCACGCGCGCCGCGCCGGCGGGCACATTGACCAGCCGGAACTCGCCCGAGGAATCTGTGAACGCCTCGAGCTGGGTGCCCTCGACGGTGACGCGCACGAACTCAAGATACTCGCCCGTGCCCGGATTAAACACGCGGCCCTCAATCAAGCCCACGCTGCCCGTCGCGGGCCGGGCCGGAGAATCCGCGCCCACCACCGGCCCGGCGAGCAAGGCAATCAACGCGGCCAGCGCAGGGATTCGGCCGATGGCTCGACTGAGGCGCGTCGAAAAGGGGGGGAGCAGGATCATGACGGAGTGGGGTTGGGGAGGAGGGAGGAACAAGCTTCCCCGAGGTCGGCCGCCTTCAAATACCGAGTGGCATTGCAGCGACAGGAGCTTCGAGGAAGGAAACGCCAAGTATGCCATCCGCCCCAGGCCTCCTCAATTCCCGCGAACGCGGGATTCCAGTTTCGTTCGTCGGTCCGCCCCGCGACGACCGGCCGAAGCGCCCTTTGGCCGCCCGCAAGCCCGCCACCGTCCCGAGGGGCCAAGCCAAGTCCCGCGCCGAGGCGACTCGCCTCAGTTGGATTTTTCGATTCTCTCTCCTCCGCGCCCCGCTACAAACCTGACCGGATACCTCAGTCCCGTTTCCCCACCCCACCCATGCGTTCTCCTCTCTCCCTCTTTCCGTCTCTCTGCCTCGCCCTCTTCATCGCCTCCGCGATCACCCTCCACGCTGCGACCGCCCCCACACCGCCGCCGGCAAAAGAATCTCCCGTCGCCCTCAACCCCTTCGAAGTCACCGCCACCACCGACGTCGGCTACGCGTCCTCCACCGCGATGAGCGGCACGCGCACCAACGAGTCGCTCGCCAACCTCCCCAACTCGATCTCCGTTTTCAATACCGAGTTCCTCTCCGACCTCGGCATCACCGATTTCTTCCAGGCCGCCGACTTCGCCGTCGGCGCCGACAACATCTACAACGATAACATGCAGGTCGGCGCGCCCGTCGGCGCCCGCTCCGGCAACCAGATCAATTTCCGCGGTCTGCCCTCCGTGCGCCAGCTCAAGGACGGCTTCCCCACCTACACGCCGCAGGACACCTACAACACCGAGCGCATCGAAATCTCCCGCGGCCCCGGTGGCATCGCCTACGGCGACACCGACGCCACGGGCGTCATCAACCTCACGAGCAAGCGCGGCCAGTTCCGCAACCTCACCGACTTCGCCACGCGCCTCGACGACCGCGGCTCGCGCCGCTTCACCCTCGATTTCAACCGCGTGCTCGTCGCCAAGACCTTCGCCGCGCGCGTCAACCTGATCGATTCCCGCCTCGAGGGCTGGCACGAAAACACCGGCCGCGACTTCCGCGCCGGCGCCGGCGCGCTCCGCTGGCAGCCGTTCAAGTCCGGCCGCACCGTCGTCGATGCCACGTTCGAGCGCGGCGACATGGTCACGCACATCAGCCACACCGCGCTCAACAACCAGATGGCCGCCTACGTCCGCGGCACCGGCACGATCGCGCGCGACGCCAATCCGAATCTCGCCGGCGTGCAGAACAACGGCGTCGGCACGGCCCGCCTCGCCGCGCCGCCCACCGCCACCGCTGATGCGCACGCGTGGACGATGATCGGCGGCCAGTTCTACAACCTCCAGACGATGGGCACCACCGACGCCTTTCCCGTCTACCGCATCACGACCATCATCCAAGGCGCCGCCGCCACGAGCGCCACCGATCCGCAGAACCCCAACCGCATTCCGATCCTGCCGATCCCCGTCTCATGGTTTCCGCTCAAGCAGGACTGGGCCGGACCCGACGCCAAGGTGGACTACGATTTTCGCGCGGCGAATTTCTCCGTGCAGCACAAGGCGACGCGCCACCTCGACGTGTGGCTCGCCTACAACCGCCAGGACGAGACCACCGCGCAGAGCCTCACGCGCAACGGCAACATCGCCGGCGGCAACGTCCGCGCCGTCTTCCTCGACGTGAACCCGCGCCTGCTCGACCCCGCGTTTCCCAACGACCCCACGCGCACGATCGCGAATCCCAACTTCGAGCAGCAGTTCATCGGTGGCACCATCACGCGGCGGCTGGAAAAGCACAGCATCGAGTCCGCCCGCCTCATCGGCGTTTACAGCGCGGAATTCTGGAAAACCAGCCACCGCCTCATCCTCAGCGTCAACCACCGCGACGAAATCTACCGCATCCAAAATTTTAACTGGGGCCTTACCCCGGCGGAGATTGCGCGCCGCGGTTTCACCGGCATCGGTGCCCGCGTCGCCAACAACGTCGTCACCCCGTGGTATTACTTCAAGGACGGCAACGGCGACAAACTGAAGATCCCGCGCGCGCCCGGTGTGCTCGACTACTTCGTCAACGGGGCCGGTGGCCTCCAATATTTCGACCAGTCCCTGAGCAGCGGCGTGTTCCAGCACCTGGGCACTTTCTTGAAGGGTCGCCTGCGCACCAGTGTCGGGATCAGCCGTGACCACTGGCAGCAGGCGGGCAACCTCCCCGTGCTCGCGTTCGGGCCCCATCAGGAATTCCGCTTCGTCGATCAGGTCGGCAACCCCCTCGACCACGAGGCCCGCGTGCCCACGAGGTCGCTCGCCGACACCTGGAAGACCAACACGAGCTACGGCGGCGTCTTCAACCTCACCGACTGGGTCGGCGTCACTGCCTCGTATCAGGAATCCGCACTCTTCACCGACAACGTCGGCACCGATCTCCTCGGCAACGCCCGCGCCCCCACGCAGGGCTCCGGCGTCGATCTGGGGCTGCGCTTCAACCTGCTCAAACAGCGCGTCAACGCCTCGGTCGTCGTCTACGACAACACCTCCGGCAACAATCGCACCGCCATCGCCGCCGCGCTCCGCACCGAGGTGAACGCCGCGCTCAACGCCGGCCGCACCACGCCGTCGCCCGACGAAATCATCGGCCTCGACGACTCCAACGACCGCGACACCCGCGGTGTCGAGGTCGAGCTCACCGCCAACCTCACGCGCAACTGGACGATGCGCCTCGGCTACGGCGACACGCAGAACCGCCGCTCCACCTCCGTCCCGCAGCTCCGCGCCAAGGTCGCGCGCGCCGAGGCGCACCTGCGCTCGCTCGGCCGCTCCGCCGCCGAGATCGACGCTGCGCTCGCCGCGACCCACGACTTTCTCGACGCCCAGAGCGCCGACGACGTGCAGCCGCGGCAATATCGCGGTAGCTTCGTCACACGCTACGATTTCCGCGAAGGCCGGCTGCGCGGCTTCAGCGCCGGCAGCTCGATTCGCTGGGCCCACGGCCGCGTGCGCGATCCCGGCGGCCTCTTTATCAGCGGCCAGCTCGTCGTCCCGGAGCGGCTCAACGCCGACGAATTCGTGGTGAGCCCATTTTTCAAATACACGGCGAAGTTTGGTCGCGTCCGCTGGACCGGCCAGCTCAACATCGACAACGCCTTCAACAACGTGACGAACCAAGGCCGCATCGCCCGCTACCCCCGCTACACCGATCCGCGCTCTATCACGCTTACGAATACCTTCCAGTTCTGAACCCTTCCTTCCACTCCATGAAATTCCCCCGCATGTTCGCCCCGCTCGCACTCGCCCTCGCGACCACCCTCGCCGCCTCCGCCGCCGACCCCGGCTTCGTCTCGCTCTTCAACGGCCGCGACCTCACCGGGTGGAAAACGCCCATCGGCGACAACGGTCACTGGAAAGTCCTCGACGGCGTGATCGACTACGACGCGCGCTCCGAAGCTCCCGGCGACAAAAATCTCTGGTCCGAAAAATCCTACCGCGATTTCACGCTCCGCCTCGATTGGCGCATCAAGGAGACCACCGGCCTCTACCCCGTCCCCACCGTCCTCCCCGACGGCACGCACAAGAAAGGCCCCGACGGCAAAGACGTCATCACGCCCACGCCCAACGCCGACTCCGGCATCTATCTCCGCGGCACGAGCAAGGCCCAACTCAACATCTGGTGCTGGCCCATCGGCTCCGGCGAAGTCTACGGCTACCGCATGGACGCCAAGCAACCGCCCTCCGTCCGTGCCGGCGTCACCCCGAAAGTCCGCGCCGACAAACCCGTCGGTGAATGGAACACCTTTGAAGTCACCCTCCGCGGCGAACGCCTCACCGTGATCCTCAACGGCAAAACGGTGATCGAAAACGCGGGGCTGCCGGGTCTCCCCGCGACCGGCCCGCTCGCCCTCCAACACCACGGCGGCTGGAAAGACGGAAAATACAGCCCCGCCTCCAGCCTCGTCCAATTCCGCAACGTCTCCATTAAAGAGCTGTGAGGGTTTGACCAACGGGCGGCTGTAGCCGTCCTCATCTCCCCTCGCTCCCCGCTCGCTTTCCTTTCCCATGAATCCCACTCCCACCCAATCCACCCTCAAGCTCCAGCTCAGCGTCTTCATGTTCCTCCAGTATTTCATCTGGGGCGCATGGTATGTGAGCATGGGCACGTATCTCTTCAGCACGCTGAAATTCGACGGTGGCCAAATCGGCCTCGCCTACGGCGCGTTCGCCATCGGCGCCATGATCTCGCCCTTTCTCGTAGGCCTGATCGCGGATCGCTTCTTCGCGTCGGAGAAATTACTCGCGGTGCTGGGCATTCTCGGTGGCGTCGTCCTGTGCCTGCTCCCGCAGTGCACGACGTTCGCGTCGTTCTACCCCATGCTGATTCTCTACTGCGCGCTCTATGTGCCGACCCTCGCACTCGGGAACTCGCTTTCGCTCACCCACCTCGCCAACGCCAAGGTGGATTTCCCGCGCGTGAAGATGCTCTCCGCCGTCGGCTGGATCGCCGGACTCTTCGGCCTGCAGCTGATCGCGAGCGCGGAGTCGCCCACGCAGTTCTACATCGCGGGCGGCGCCTCGATCGTGTTCGGCCTCTACTCGCTGGTGTTGCCGCACACGCCGCCCAAGAAGACCGGTGCCAACGTGAGCCTCGCGGAGATCCTCGGGCTCGACGCCCTCGCGCTGCTTAGAAAACCGTCATTCGCGATCTTCATCGCGTGCATGTTTCTGATCTGCATCCCCCTCTATTTCTACTTTGTAAACCTCGGCGTATATCTCACACAGCTGAAGTGGGAAGGCATGCTGGTGAAGACCTCGCTCGCGCAGGTGTCCGATGTCATTTGTTTTCTGCTCCTGCCGGTTTTCCTCAGCAAGTTTGGCTACAAGACCACCATCTTCATCGGGATCGCGTGCTGGGTGCTGCGCTATTTCGCGCTCGGCTTCAGTGCCGATGGTGGCGCGACCCAGACTGCGCTCATCTTCACGGCGATTTTGCTGCACGGTGCGTGCTACGATTTCCTCTTCATCGCCGGCCAGCTCTATGTCGACGAAGCCGCCAACGAGCGCAGCCGCGGTGCGGCCCAGGGCTTCATCGCCTTCATTCTCTGGGGCGTCGGCGCCTTTGTCGGCACGCTCCTCGCCGGACAAGTCCTCGCGAAGCACGCGCTCGCCGCGCCGGTCAACGGCCTCGCGCACGACTGGAGGGCCATTTGGCTCACACCCGCTTGGGGAGCCCTCGCGGTACTCGTGATCTTTTTAATCTTCTTCCGCAACCCGTCGAAGCCCACAGCCTCACCGTCGTCCTGAAATCGGCCCGCGCCATCGGCTCTTCAATCCAGAAAAGGCCGTTGCAACGCGGAGGACGCGGAGAGCGCAGCGGCGAAAACCATCCGCCAGGCACGACGGATATCAACCGACACGCCGGTTTGCCCACGTACGTCGCCTCCCGCCAGAGCGCGTCGCGCAACACGACTCCGTCTTTCGTGGCGCTTCCATCCCCAAAGATGCTCGCTGCGCCCAACAAGCCACCGACGGCGACCACCATCGGTATGTTCACTCGTAAGACCACATGCGGAACCACGGGTCCTTCGTCGCCTTTTGAAACGCCTGCACTTTTTCGAGCAATTCGCCTTTCAGCCGTTGCTGCTCCGGCACCTCGGCGAGGTTCGCGACTTCGTCCGGATCGCGTTCGAGATCGTAGAGCTCGAATCGCGGCCGGTGCAGAAACTGCTCGATCGGCCGACGCCCGAGCATCCGCCCGCCCGCTGCGTTCGCGCTGATCCACGTGGGCGACTTGATCAGATCGAGCGCCGACGGAAACGTCAGCTCGCTGGCCAGATTCACGATCAACTTGTGCCGCCGCGTGCGCACCACGCGCATCGGATAATACATCGTGACCTCGTGCAGCGTGTGCGAGGCATAGATCGTATCCCACCCCACCATCGACTCGCCATCCAGCCCCGCCCGAAACGAACGCCCGTCAAACTCTGCGCCGCCCGCCGCTGCGCCCGCGACGTCGAGGAGCGTCGGTGCCAAGTCCGCCCATGTGATCATGGCCGGTTGCGTCGCGCCCGGATGTTTCCGCCCGGGACTGCGCACCAGACATGGCAGCCGCATCCCCGGATCGTAGAGGGTCGTCTTCGCCCCGGGAAAGGCCGCGCCGTTATCCGAGAGGTAAACGATGAGCGTCGATTCGTAGCGGCCCGCCGCTTTCAGAATGCCCAGCAAATGTCCCACCCCTTGATCGAGTCGCGAAACCGCCTGGTAGTATTCGGCCAATTCCGCGCGGCATGAGGGCGTGTCGGGCAGATACGACGGCACCCGCACGTCCTCCGGCCGATAAATCACGGGCACAATTTCCGGATAACCCGCCGGCCGATTCCCGAAACGGTTTGGGTTCGGAAAAGTGTCGAACGTCGGCTTGCCGTCCGCCAGCACCGCGTTGGCGCGGTGCGGATCGTCGCTGGCGAAATAGAGAAAGAACGGCCGGTCATCCTTCGCCTCGATCACGCCGCGCGACTGCTCCGCCATCTCGACCGGACTGCGGCCGATCGTGGCGGGGTCGTTGGCGGCGCCACCGGAGAGCACCGTCTGAAACGCATAGACGGCCTCGGGGCCGACGTGAAATTTCCCGATCCGCGCCGTGCGGTAGCCGGCCGCCGCGAGCAGCACCGGCAGGCTCTTCACGTGAGCGAACGACTGGAAATGGTGGTCGTCATGTTGCAGGCCATACATGCCGTTGCGGTGGTTTTGCTGGCCCGAGAGGATCACCGAACGCGACGGACTGCAGCTCGCCGTGGTGCAAAACGCGTGGGTGAATCGCGTGCCGTCCGCCGCCAGCGCGTCGAGGTGGGGCGTCTTGATCACCGGGTTGCCGTAGCAGCCGAGCGCATCGCGACCGTGATCGTCGGCGACGATCAGTACGATGTTGGGCCGCACCGCCGCCGCCGCGCGCCACCCGCCGGCCGCCGCGAGGAATGCCAGCACCGAGAAAACCATGCGGTACGTCGTCCAGGGTCGCGTCATTTGAGTTTTATTTCACCCGCCATTCGGAGCAGCACATCGGTAATTTTCGTCGCGGCATCAATCTCGAGCAAGTTCGTACCGAGCCACGTCTCGTAGCCGCCGAGACGATGCTGTGCGGCCGTCGGCAAACAACCGTAGGAGCCGTTGGCGAGCGAGATCGTGAATGCCTTGGCAAACGGAGCCCGCGCTTTCAGATCGAGCCCCATTTCCGCAAACGTCTCGGCGGGCACCGTCATGATCCCCACCTCGCCGATGCGGAAAACCTGCAGCGGCAGCGCGACGGACTCCGGCGCGGCGGCGGGTTGCAACACACGGCTCGCATCGTTCGGCTCATGGCGTTGCCAGCCGGGCGGATTCGCCGGCCGCTTCGCGAGTTCGCGCGCCCGGGTCAACATCTCCTCCGTCGGACGGCGCATCGCGACGATCCGCTCCTCATAACGGACATCCAACGACACCCAGTCGCGATGCTCGACCGTCTGATAGGACCGGTAAACTTCGGCCGCGACGAGATTCGCCACCCGGCGGATCTGCTCGAACGGCGCGCGCACCGGTGCCTTCTCGCGGAAATTGATGTTGTTCACGTCACCGCTCGTCCCGTTGGCCATGAGGCCGACAAACGGCGGATCCTGCCGGTCGGCCCCAAGCAACTCGCCCAAGCGCGTTGCAAACGCCCCAAAATAATCCGCGGACACGACTCCCGCTGGCACGCCGCCGACGTAGTGCAGCGAAGAGGCGAGCAGCGCGAGGGGCCGGCCGTTTTTCGCCTGCACCGAAATAAACGCAATCTCCGGGTCCGTGGGTCCGGCCGGCTTGACCAGTGTCGGTGCCATGCGCGGTGGATTCATGCGCACGGCATCCACGCCGCCGAACGGATTGCGCCGCTCTTTCTCGTCGTCCATGAACCAGCGGCGGTTGAACACCTGCGACGGTTCCTGGCCGCTCCCCCACCCGATGCGCGCGGGCTCGAGCTGGTTGATCGCCCGCTGCACGGTATCGGCCACGCGCCGCGCGATGAACTGCTGGTAGCCGACCAGGCGGCCTTCCGAAGCCGACCCGACCTCGGCACCCGCGACCCCGCGGGTCTCCGTCCGGCTAAACGTGTCGCGCGTCAATCGTACCTGGTCGGCCGATACGCCCGAGTGCGTGTGCGTCGAGGAGATCAGCACGTGGGCGCGATCGAGGCCGGTGGCTTTTTGGGTCAGTCGCTTCGCCTCGTCGCACGCTTCGCGCGGCAAACCGACGTTATCGCACACGACGGTGGCGAGGCGCTTCGTCCCGTCGTCGAGCGCGAGCACTCGCACCTGCAAGGGATCGTGAATGTGCTTCGCCGGCGTCGGCACCCAGTCGCCGACGATCATCTGCCCGAGGTCCGGCGCGATGTCGCCCACCGCCGCACCACCGCGAAGGACGCGGGCCTCCGCCGCGCTCCCGGCCGCGAGGGCGGGCGCGACCAGGCCGCTGAAAATCAAAACCAGAGCCAATGGGAGCGGTTTCATTTTTCGGGATTTTATTGAGTTTCTTACAATAAGGTGACGCGCCATTCTGAAGACCGTGCGCCTCGGAAAACTCTATCACGGCAGTCCGCGAAATCCAGTAATGCGCGCCTGCTATACGTCGAGCCCGCGCTGCCAGCGGGAAAATCGCGCCGATAAACCGGCGAAGCTTCGCGAAACCAGCCAACCTGCGCCGCGAGCATCTGCCGCCGCGTGTCGAAAAACACCGGATCGACCGTCACAAGGGAGGTGCCCACGCGCTCGTCGATCCGGTTCATCACCGCGGAGGGGCGCAGCGACGTGGCCGATAGGGTTGAAGCGAAAGCAAGTTTCCAAAGAAATCCCCGGGCCGCCTCAACGCGGGCCTACTTTGTACCGCTGCGAGAGGCCGCCGAAACTCGGCCGTAAAAGCAACGGAACCCAATCGCGTGAGGAAGAGAATCGCGGATTGAGCCGAACGGTAGATTACACCCATCGCCACGTGCTTTTGATTTTTGTAGGCCCAGCCTGTGGTCGGGTCCCAGTCCACAATCGAGAACCGCCGGGTAAATGATGTCACCTGGCCAAAATATTTTCGGGCATCACCTCCCACCGGCGCAACCCGCACCCGCTACCTTGCCGCCGTCCGCGCCGCCGACGAAAACAACTTCGCCCCGCTACTGGTTTGTCCATAGCTAGGTCTCACGCGATCCACCGCTCTTCCGAGAAAACACGACCCCGCTTGACCCCGTGTTGCTCCGCCCAGTGTCAGAAACCGCCGATACCCTCCTCGAGTTTTCCAAAGGAGTCTTCGAGCATTGCCAAGCCTTAGCCATAACGATTCGGCGCCCAATCAGACCTGAGGCCCCACCCCGAAATCCAACTTCACCTTCCCCGCCTTTTCATCGAGCACGAGCTTCGCCGTGTAGGCTTTGCCCGACTTCGCCGAGACCAGCCCCGCCACGTCGATCGGCGCGCCGTCTTTCCATCCCTGTAAAACCGACACGTAGTCCTCGGCGGCGAACGTTTTTCCAAACGCGTTTTTCCACAGCTTCACACCCGGCCAGCCCGGCGCTTCGAACCATCCGCCGCCGTCCAGCAGCAGCTTCCCCGACTTCGGGCACTTCACACCTTTCACCTTCGTCGGCTCCGGCGTGAAGATCACGAGCTTCTTCGTCCCCTCGTCGATCACGAGGTCCGCCGCGTAGTCGCGGTTGCCCGTCGCCGACTTCAGGCCCGTCGCGTGAAACGGCCTCTTCGCGAGCACACTCTCCAGCAGCGCAACAAACTCCGCCGCACTCCACGCCTTCCCAAACGCGCTCTTCCATAACCGCACGCCCGGCCAGCCCGCCGCTTCGAAAAACGGCCCGCGGTCCAACAACGCTTCCTGCGACTTCGGGCAGATCGCATCCGTCACCGGCGTGCCCGCCGTCACCGGAATCACGGGCTCGTTAATCCCCGGGCGCGAGCTGCCCTTGATAAACCCTTCCTTCATACTCACGACGCTCGCGAGCAGCGCATCCAAAAACTCCGCACGCGTCATCGCCGTCGCGTTACGCTCCATCTTTTTCAAAATTAGCTCCCACTCGCCCGTGAGTTTGGCCGAGAGCATGTTCGGCGCGCGCGTCGCCAATTCGCGACACAATAGCCGGCCGTTTTCCGTCGAGAGGAGCTTCGATTTTTCCCGCACCACGAAACCGCGCAGCAAAATCTTCTCGATGATGTTCGCGCGCGTCGCCGCCGTGCCGATTCCTTTGTCCTTCATCACCGCGACCATCGCCTCGCGCTGCTCCTCCGGCGTGTCGTCGTCAAAGGTCTCGCCAGCATACTTCATCGCGTCGAGCAAGGTCGCGTCCGTGAAATGCTCCGGCGGCTTCGTCGTCAGTTCCTTCAATGTCACCACCTCCAAAATCTGTTTCGCCGCAATCGGCGGCAGCGCCGCCGCCGCCTTCGCTTCGCGTTTCACCCAGCGGTTGAAGCCCGGGAAATCGCTCTGCTCACGCGTCGCCTTGAACACCGCCGGCGCATACGCCCCCGCCCCGCCCTCCTGTGTGTAACGCCGCGTCACACCCTTGTATTTCGCCGCCTCGTCGAGCGCCATCAGCGTCGTCTGCACCACCGTCAGGTAGGCGAACAGGTCGTTGCCCGCGAGCTGGGCCAGGCCGTTCACCTCGCCCGTCGGCACGAGGCCGTAGTGACCTTCCACCTGCGTGTCGTCGAACGCCCGCGACGCCGCCGCCACCTTCTTCGGCATCAATGCCTGCTGCGACAGGTGCAGCGCCGGCCGCATCGCCCGCAGGTGCGCGTGCACCTCGACGAGCGACGCGTAGAGCTTGTCCTTCATGTCCTCGCGCAAATGGCGGCAGTCCGTGCGCGGGTAGCTGATGAGCTTCGCGTCATAGAGCTTTTGCAGAATCGCCAGCGTATCCGTCGCCGTGCTACCGAACTTCTTCGACATGAGCTTTTGCATTTCCTGCAAATCGAACGGCAGCGGGGGCTTCTCCATGCGCGTCGTTTTCTTTTCCGTCGCTCGATACGTTGGCGGGGTTTTCGCCGACACCCCGAACGCCTCCGCCTTCGCCTTGTCCCAAAACGCCTTCTTGTCCCGCTCGCTGCTCACCGCGGGCGCGCCGAGCAGTTTCACGCGGTCGGTCGACGCCGCGTACGCATCCAACTCCGCCTTCGCCTCGAGCCCGCCGAAACTCCCATACGCCTCCCAAAACTTCTGCGGCACAAAATTTTCGATCAACAGATCGCGCGCGACGATCAGGGCGAGGGTCGGCGTCTGCACGCGGCCCACCGACCACACTTTCCAATCGCCCCGCCCGCGCGGCAGAGTCTTCGTCGCCAGCACGGTCACGTTCATACCGACGAGCCAGTCCGCCTGATCCCGCGTGAAGCCCGCCTGCGCGAGACCGTTGTAATCCTTCAGCGGCTTCCGCGCCGCAAACGCCTCCTTCAGTCCGTCCACGGTCATCGTTTGCGCCCACATGCGCGAGTAATTCGTGCCCGCCGGTGCGTTCACTCCGCGCAGCGCCTTCCGAAAAATCACCTCGCCCTCCCGTTCCGCGTCGCAGCCGTTGACGATCTCGCAGCCAGCGTGCGCCTTCGCCTCCGCGCGCAGCACATCGAGCAAGTTCCCGCCATCGGCCCGCGGCTCCTCGACGAAATCCCAGAGCTTCGTCGGCACGATCGGCAAATCATGGACGTTCCACGCGCCAAACTTCGGGTCGTAAGTCTCCGGTTTCGCTAACTCGAACAAATGCCCGCGCGCCGATACCACCGTGAGGTCCGTCCCGTCCGCCATTTTTCCGCGATGCGGTCCTTGACCGTTGAAGTGCCCTCCCGTCAGCGCCGCCGCAAAGTCACGCCCGGCAGCGGGCTTTTCGGCAACGAGGAGGATCTTGGACATCGAGGGCCACTAAGACAGTCCGTGATTCTGCGACAAGCGCGGGCGTCATTTCTTCGCATTGCCATTTTCGACCCTCGCCGAGCCCGACTTCTTTTCCCGCATTTCCGCTGCACCCGCTCGCCTTTCCCTGCAAAGGCCCTTGCGTGGGCACATGGTCCTCGCACCGGCCGCACCGGCAATTTCCACCGCTCCCGTTCTGACCGTCTCCGCCGTCGGCAAATCCTACGGCGCGCGCGCCGTGCTCGCGGATGTGTCGTTCTCCGTCGCGGCCGGCGAACGCATCGCGCTGACCGGGCCCTCCGGCAGCGGCAAGACCACCCTCCTCAATTGTCTCGGCGGCGTCGATCGCCCCGACACCGGCACCATCACCCTCCTTGGCGGGCGCATCGACGCACTCCCGAGCGATGGGCTCGCCCGCCTCCGCCGCGAACGCGTCGGCACCGTGTTCCAGTTTTTCCATCTGCTGCCCACGCTCACCGCCGCCGAAAACGTCGAGCTCCCGCTGCAACTCACCCGCGTCCCCGCACCCGAGCGCGCCGCCCGCGTCGCCGCCGCCCTCACCCGGGTCGGCCTCACCGCGCGCGCCGCCGCCTTGCCCTCCCAACTCTCCGGCGGCGAACAGCAACGCGTCGCCATCGCCCGCGCCCTCGTCCACCGCCCCGCGCTCATTTTGGCCGATGAACCCACCGGCAATCTCGATTCCGCCAACGGCGAAAACATCCTCCGCCTCCTCCGCGAGCTCACCGACGAGACGCAGACCGCCCTCGTGCTCGTCACCCATAGCGAGGAGGCCGCCGCGATCTGCCACCGCCGGATCCATCTGCGCGACGGCCGCGTCTTCGCCTGAGCCCCGCGATGTTTTCCCTCGAGACACTTCTGTTGCGCAGATTCGCGCTCCGCCACTGGCGGCTCGCTCCGCGGCAATCCCTCCTCCTCGTCGGCATCCTCGCGCTCGGCGTCTCCGTCTTCGTCGCCGTGCGCCTCGCGAACCGCGCCGCCGTCGCGAGCTTTACCCATTTTACGGATACGATCACCGGCCAGAGCGATTGGATCATCCAACCCGCCGCCGGCACCTTGCCCGAAAACATCCTCCCGGAATTGCGCGCCGCTCTCGGCCCGCGCCCCGTGCACATCTTTCCCGTCGTCGAATCCACCGCCGCCCGCCTGCGCCGCGCCGATGAATCCGCCAACTTCGGCCGCACCACTTTCACGTTACTCGGCGTCGATCTCATCGCCGTCGCCAATCTCGCCCGCGCACACTCCGCCGACGCCTCCTACTTCGGTCAACCAGGCGGCACCGAGGCTCGGTCCGATTTTTGGTCCGCCTTTCGCGCTGGCCCACAAATCTGGCTCAGCTCCACGCTCGCCACTTCCCTCGGCTCAGCGCGCACGCTCGATCTCGTCATCAACGAACAGGTCCACGCCCTCTCCATTGCTGGCGTGATCCCCACACCCAAGGACGCCCCGCGCGTCCCCGCGAATCTCATTCTCCTCGACCTGCCGCAACTCCAGCGACTCACCGGAAAATTTGGTCGCCTTGATCGCGTGGAGTTCCTCATCGAGCCCGGCCCGCGCGCCGACGAACGCCGCGACGAACTCCGCGCCCTGCTCGAGAAACTCGGCACCACCAGCGACGGCGAGCGCTGGGCGGTCACTTCACCCGGCGCGCGCCGCGACACCGCCGCAACCATGACGCGCGCCTTCCGCCTCAACCTCACCGTCCTCTCCCTCATCGCGCTCCTCGTCGGCCTGTATCTGATTTTCCAAGCCCTCGACGGCGCCGTGGTCCGTCGCCGCAGCGAAATCGCCATCCTCCGCTCGCTCGGCGTCGAGGAGCGCACGATCCGCCGCGCGTGGCTTGCCGAGGCCGCCGTGCTCGGCCTGCTCGGCGGCGCCCTTGGGCTGCTGCTCGGTTGGGCCGGCGCCCAATTTTCCGTGCGCGCCGTCGGCCAAACCGTCAATGCCCTTTACTACGCCACCACCGTTGAGTCCGCCGGGCTCGACGCCGGTGAGATCGCGCTCGGCCTCCTCCTCGGTCTCGTCGCGAGTCTCTTCGCCGGCTGGTGGCCCGCCCGCGAAGCCGCGCGCACGCCGCCCGCCCAAGTCCTCGTGCGCTCCGCCAGCGCCGCTCCCGGCCACGTCGCGCTGCGCAGCGCGTGGCTCGGCGTCGCCCTCATCGCCGCAGGGATCGTCTGCGCACAACTCCCGCCGCTGCATTTCGCCGGCGGCGGGCGTTTTCCGTTCGCCGGCTACCTCGCGGCGTTCCTCTGGATTTTCGGCGGCGGCGTGCTCTGCGGATTTCTCCTGCCCGCCATCGCTCGTGTGACCCGCCGCGTCCGCAAATCTTCCGCGGTCGCCCGCATCGCGCTGAGCCATCTGGCCGCGCCGTCCGGCCGCCACCGCCTCGCCGTCGCAGCGCTCCTCTGCGCCATCGGCATGACCGCCGGCATGGCGATTCTCGTCGCCAGTTTTGAAACCACTGTGCGCGGCTGGGTCCAACGCTCGCTCCAAGCCGATCTCTACATTTCCAGCAACGGCGCGCAGAGCGCCTCCTCCCAAAACCGCATCTCGCCGTCCGTTTGGCGCGCCCTCGCTCACGATCCCGCCGTCGCTGAGGCCAGCGTGCTTTCCGCGTATCCTATCGAGCTGGACCGCACGCCAACGATTTTCACCGGAGCCGACCTCCGCGTCGTGCGCGCCCGCTCGGATTTGTCGTGGGTGCAGCCGCCGCTCGACGACGCCGTCTTCGACGCCACGCGCAACGCCACCCTCGCCCTCGCCAGCGAAAGTTTCTGCGAGCGCTTTCATAAAAAACGCGGCGACACCGTCCGCGTCCCCGCGCCCGCCGGCCCGCAAACGCTCACCCTCGCCGGCGTCTACGCCGACTACGGCAACGAGCGCGGCTCTCTCCTCGTGGAACGTGCCCGCCTCGTCGCCTGGTTCGGCGACGACTACGCCGCCAACGTCTCCCTCTTCCTGCGCCCCGGCACCGACGCCGAGAGTCTCCGCACCGCGTTGCTCGCCCGCCACCCCGGCCTCGCCATCTACACCAACGCGGCACTCCGCTCCGAAATTCTCCGCATTTTCCGCCAAACATTTTCCATCACCTACGCCCTCGAAGTCATCGGCGTGGCCGTCGCCGTGATCGGCCTCGCCCTCACCCTCGTCAGCGTCCTCCTCGATCGCCGCGAAGAACTCACCACCCTCCGCGCCCTGGGTTTTTCTGACCGCGAAATCGCTCGCGCCACCGCCGCCGAGGGCACCGCCATCGCCGCGTCGGCCGTCACGGGCGGCCTGCTCCTCAGCCTGGCCCTCGGCTGGCTCCTCATCTACGTGATCAATAAACAGTCCTTCGGTTGGACGCTCGGCTTTTCTCTGCCATGGGCCCAGCTCGCCGCCCTCGCCGTCACCGTCGTCGCAACCGGTGCCGCCGTGAGCTACGCCGTCGGCCGCTGGGGCGCCGATCTGCCCGCCGACCGCGAAGAATAATCCCCCCTTCAACCTCCCGATGAACCCAATTTTTTCTGAGGTAGGAGCCCGCTGGCGGGCGATTCAGTACTCGCTGGCGCATCGGAGAAATCCACCCGTCACGCCTTTCCTCGTTGCCCTGCTCCTCGGCACACTCTGCCCGCACAGCCTCTTCACCACGCTCCGCGCGCAAATCCCGCTCACCACCGCCGAAGGCTTTGCCGTCCCGCAGCCCGGCCACCGCTTCAGCTTCCCCCGCGACCACGGCAACCACCCCGACTTCAAAATCGAGTGGTGGTATGTCACCGGCCACCTCTACGCCGACGCCGGGCGCCGCTTCGGATTTCAAGCCACGTTCTTCCGCTCCGCTGCTCCGCGTGGCGGCGCCGAGGACTCCGCGACTTTCGGCTCCGGCCATATTTTCCTCGCGCACATGGCGCTGCTCGACACGCAAACCGGTAAATTCCTCCATCAGGAAAAACTCAACCGTGCAGGCTGGGACGCCGCCGCCTCCCCCGCCACCCTCGACGTGCGCAATGGCCCGTGGTCCCTCCGCCTCGCCGATCCCGCCGACACTTCATCCACGCCTCGTCTCCTCCTCATTGGCAGTATCCGCGCTGAAGCTGCGTTCACCCTCACGCTCACGCCTGCGAAACCGCTCGTGATCTTCGGCGAAGACGGCGTTTCCCGCAAAGGTGCCGATCCCACCGCCGCGAGCTACTACCTCACGTTCTCCCGCCTCCGCGCCGACGGCGAACTCACCCTCTTTGCCAACTCGAACGCCTCCGCCCTCGCCGCCTCCGATTCCCCCGCCGAAAAACTCCGCGTCACCGGCGAAGCGTGGATGGACCACGAAATCAGCAGCAGCCAACTCAGCGGCGGCCAAGTCGGCTGGGACTGGCTCAGCGTGCACTTCGCCGACGGTCGCGAACTCATGCTTTACCAACTCCGCCGCGTCGACGGCACCGCCGATCCCGCCTCCACGCTCACATGGGTCGACGACGCCGGAAAAACTCAGCGCGCCCCGTTCACCCTCGAAGTCCTCGATCGTTGGAAAAGCCCCGCCACCGGCGCCGCCTATCCCTCGCGTCTTCGTCTCACGACCACCGATCCCCTCACACGCGCCCCCGTGCGGCTCGACATCGAGCCACTCGCCAAAAACCAAGAACTCACCGGCGCCCTCGGTGGTATCCCTTATTGGGAAGGTGCCTGCCGCATCCGCGACGACTCCGGCCGCGAACTCGGCTCCGGTTTCCTCGAACTCACCGGCTACGCCAGAGCGGTCCAGCTTTGATCGAGCCGCCCCCTGCTTTTCTGCTCCCCGCGCTCCGATCCGCCCTGCAGCTATTTAGCGGGGTGACCGCCTCGTATCTGCGGTGAAACCAGAGCGGCCGAAAACCACCGAGATTTCCCGCCGACTGAGGACGCCGGCGATCCCGGAGGCGACCGAGCCAGCCGACCCACGTCCCACCGCATCAGCACTCATTCCGCGTTCGCCTTTCTGCGCAATTCTGAATCCTCGGGAAATATTTCCGTCCCCGTCTCGCAAATTCTGCGCGACGCGTTTCCTTCGGCCCATGATCATCATCCGCCGCATGGTCGACCGACGCCGCGCCTACACGGCTATTTTTCTCCCGGGGGAACCGCCGAAAATTTTTCCCACCAACGACGCCGAACACGCCCGGATCCTCCAAGTCTACAAACAGGACCGCCTCCACGCCGGGATCATCAACGATTTTTCGGAACTCGAATTTCCCACCCAGCCGGCCACGCCGATCTCGACCGCATCCACCGGCCCGCGCGCCGCCCCCGCCCCGTGGCCCCTCGCCCAACCGTCCCGGCAAGTCCCGGCGAAAAAGAAAATCCCCGTCGCCGCGCCGACCATCAAGCGGCTCTCACCCAAGAATCCAGCCCGCCCACGGAAGCCCACCGCCCAGTCGCTCTGGCTGATCCCCGCCGTTCCCCCGAGCTAGTTTTTCGGCTGGTTCCGCGCTGTTCCCAGCGGGTAATACCAACGTCATTTGAATTTTTGACCGCTGGTCGCTGCGAGCGTGAGCGAGTGGTGTTTCGATTATCGTCCGACTATCACGAGACGCGGGGATAACTTCCGGCGACGGGGAGGCCCGCAGGGGCGAAACCAATCGTGGGCCGCCGTTGTGTCCATAATCTCCTTACGAACATTCCCTGACCTGAAATCACGCATTTTTCGCACCCCGTTTTCTAAAAAAACATATCCGGCCAGTCGGGCGCAGTGACGTCTGCTGCCGACGCGCCGCTTCACCGCGCGACCGGCAGCCAGGCGAGTGCCTCGACTCCCGGCGCCAGCGCGTCCGTACCCACCAACACCGCTACGCGCGAACGGATTTGCCCCACCCACGCCGCCTGCATCGCATTGCGCTGTTCCGGCGACAACCCCTGCTGCGCCGCGATCTCCAGTTTGCGCAGCGTCCACTCGTTTTTGATACGCCAGAGTTCGTCGCCCGCCGCCGGCGGCAGGCCCTTCTCCGCCGCGAGCCCGCGCATCGCGCCAAAACTCGGGTCCTCCGCGTTCAGCCACGCCGCAAACGCTGCGTCGCTCAGCTCCGACCGAATTTTCTGCCGCAGGACATCCTGCACTTTCATCCGCTCCCACAGCGCCGACGGGGACAGGTCAAACACAAGCGCGAAGCGGTCGTCGAACTCCCGTTGCAATCGATACACCGCGCGCTGCTGCTCGTCCGTCGTCGCGACCCCGGCGAGCCGCCGCTGCAGCGTCTGCCCGGTCGTGCTTTCGTGCAGCGCATAGTCCTCTAGTTCGCGCGGCGTGAGGTCCCGCGCGAAGTCCGCGTGCATCTCCCGCTCCAGCAGCGCGAGCTGTTTCAGAAATGCGCTCAATCCGCCTGGAAATTTGTCTCCCACCGCCGCGTAGTCCGCCGACATCTTCGCCCGGATCTCGTCGTAGTCCCGCCGGATCTTGGCAATGCGCGCCCACTTATCCGGCGACAACGGGACGACCCCCGCCGATCCCGTCACGCGGGCCGGCGCGACCAAGGGGCTCGCCTCACGAAGGAGTTTTTCGTGCTCCTTTTTTTCAGGAATATTTTTCGCGTCACCGGTCACCTTGGTCGGGTCCTCGCCCGCCCGCCACGCCCGCCCGGCCAGAAACGCCCCGAGCCCGAGCACCGCCACCGCGCCGAGGATCTGTAAACCACGTTTCATGGCCCAGACGGTATTTGCCGTCCCTTCAACCGCGAATTTTTTCGGCGTTTTCCCGCCATCCCGGATGTGATAGGTCTCTTCCCGTTCGCGAAAATGACTTTGGGTTCGGAGTTCCGCCTTTGGGCGGTTCTGACTCTGCACGTGCCCGCCTGAAGGCGGAACTCGGAACCCGGAGCATTGCGAAATCGCGGCACCCTGTTATCCACCTCCTACCCACCCGCTTGCACACCGCCCACACCCGTTCCGTTTTTTTGCTCATCGCCACCGCTCTTTGCTGAAGCCTCGGCGGGGCGTTGATCAAGTCCATCGACTGGCCCCCGCTCGCCGTCGCCGGCAGCCGAGGCTTCATCGCCGCGCTCTTCCTCCTCGCGACCAGCCGCGCGCTACGCTTCCACTTTTCCCGCGTGTAACTCCTCGGCGCGCTCGGCTACGCCGCCTGCACCGTCACGTTTTGCGTCGCCACCAAACTCACCACGGCCGCCAACGCCATTTTACTCCAGTACAGCGCGCCCGTTTGGATCGCCCTCTTCGGCGTATGGTTTCTGGGCGAACGCGCCACCCGCGCCGACTGGCTCACCATCGCCGCGGTGCTCGGCGGCATGACGCTCTTCTTTGCCGACAGCCTCGAGCTCGCCCACACCCTCGGCAAGTCCCTCGCCGTGATCAGCGGCCTCTGTTTTGCGGGGATGACCATTGCCCTGCGCAAGCAAAAGGATTCGTCCCCTGTCGAATCGATTATCCGCGGTACCCTGCTCGCGTTTATCATCGGCCTCCCGTGGATCATCGGCGCCCCCGCGCTCTCCACCAGCGGCTGGATCGCGCTCACGCTCCTCGGCACCGTGCAGCTCGGCCTCTCCTACTGGCTCTACGCGCGCGCCATCAAACACGTCACCGCTCTTGAGACCGTTTTGATCCCCGTCATCGAGCCGATTCTCAATCCCGTGTGGGTCCTGCTCGCAACCAGTGAGCACCCTTCCCGGTTCGCGCTCGTCGGCGGAGCCATCGTGCTCACCGCCGTCACCCTTCGCGCCATCGCCACCAGCCGCGCCCGCGGTGCCCTCGCCCCCGGACCTCACGTAACCTGAAACGGCTCACAGCCCGATCAAACTTCCGTTGCGTTTGATCCAGCGCTCCGCGTCACGCCATCCGGGACACACCTCCTCGACCCGCGCCCAGAAACGCGCCGAGTGATTCATCTCCCGCAGATGCATCAGCTCGTGATAAATAATGTAGTCGCGCACGAAATCCGGCGTCTGCACGAGCCGCCAATTCAGTGAAATCGTGCCGTTCGCCGAGCACGAGCCCCAGCGCGAACGCTGATTCCGCACCGTCACGTGCTTCACCTCCATCCCCGTCAACGCGGCGAGTTCCCACGTGCGCCCCGGCAACTCAATCTTGGCTCGCCGCGCAAAATGCGCCTCCAGCGTCGACCGTAAATCCCCCTCGAGCCGCGCCACCCGAAAGACATCCGCCGCCAGACAGACCTGCGGTTTTTCTCCTGCCGCCGCCACCCGGATCTCCGTGAGTTCGCCGCGCCACAACACGCGCGCGCCGGGCACCCAGACTTCTGCTGCGCGCGGCCGTTCACGTTGACGCGTCCGCGCGCGCTCCAGCCAGTCCTGATGCTGCTCCACAAACCGCAACGCCGCACGCTCCGAACCCCGGGCCGGAATCGTCGCCACCGCCGTTCCGTCGCGCCGCAGCGTCAGCCGATAGTTATTCGCCCGCTGGCTGCGCTCGAACACCACGTCACCCTGCGGCGTCGTGATCACCTTGGCCACCTGCTCGGGCCGCGCCGTCGCGGGCGGCTGCCGGTGCACGCCCGCCGCCGGCGTGAAAAACCCAAATAAATTTTGCTGCTGCTCTTCGTTCACAGTGGTCACGAGTGAAGGGATTCGCCCCCGCAGCGCCAGCGCGTTGTGCGCTTCTTTCGCACCCGGGGAGATCGCCGCCGTCTCGTCCAAGTAAGTCTACTACGCTGAGCCGCGATGCTGCCGGCGATCGCCGAAAGTAAACGGGCAGCTCGATTTGAGGCCTGCTGCGCGTGCTGCTCCCTGCAGCTCACGCTCTCAGCTCTCCACTGAATGTTCACCGCTCGGCTTCACCGCCCCTCGCGCCGTAACCGCCACGCGTGCCACAGGGTCGGCACTTCTCCCGTGTGCCGCGGGACGAGCAACGCGATCGCCAACTCCTCGATACCACAGGCCACCAACAGCGTCATCGCGACGTGAAACGGCGTCGCCGACCACTCGGCCAACAGCGGAATCATCGAAAGCCCGCACGCCACCACGAAAACTTTTGACGCCCACGTATGGTAACAGGGCGCCCGCCCCAGCCGTACAAATCCGTAAACCACCACAGCGAAAAACGCCACGAGTCCCGTCGCCACCCACGCCAGCTCGCGCTGCATGATCGCCGGCCACAAAATCGCGATCCCCGCGATCCCCGTGATCATCGTCAGATAGTCCGCCCAGCTGTCGAGCTTCCGCCCGAGCTCCGATTCGGCGTGCAAGCGTCGCGCCAAAAATCCGTCGAGCGCATCCGTCAGCAGCGCCCCGATGAGCAGCCCCACAAACCACCGCCGCGATCCGCCTACCGCCGTCAGCAGCACCGCCGGCATCAGGGCGATGCGCAGTGCACTCAGCAGATTCGGCACCTGGGATCGGAGACTCATAGCGGAAACCATTCCCGCGCGCTCACACGCGCACAAGGTCCCAACTCACGAGCTTGCCCCGCTCCACCGTCAGCCACGCAAAGCTCGGCGGCACTCCGCGCGGCCGCGAAATACACCCCGGATTCAACCAGCGCACCCCGGCCACCACTTCGTCGCGCGGCACATGCGTGTGCCCATGCAACACCGCAGCAAACCCCGCCGGCCCGCGGTCCGGCGGAATATGCGTCAGATAAAATTTCACGCCCTTCCGCTCCAGCTCCAGTTCCAACGGCCACCACCCATGCTCGTCGCAGTTCCCCTGCACCACGTGCAGGGGCGGCCCCAGCAACTGAAACTCGGTCAGCACCGCCGGTTCGCACACATCGCCGAGGTGCCAGATTTCATCCGCCCCCTCCAGCCGCGCCGGCAGCGTCAGCGGGAAACGATCATGAGTGTCGGAAATAACCGCGATGCGCATGGGAAAGCATTCCAGCTCGCCAACGATTCCCACTGATGGCAACCCCGCGAAACGCCTTCGGCGCCCCCCGTCTCACGGCTGTGTCAAAGTCGTTCAGCCCATCTTTCGCTTTCCTCTTCATCGTTCTCTTTCGCCAGGAATTGCCGGTGGGAGAAAAAGATCAACGGCCGTGACAACGACTTTAACCCAGCAGTGCGCCCCCCCGGCGACCGACCGTCGGCCGGCAACTCGTGGCCATTCCGGCCACCATCCGCAGCACTAAACCCACTCCTCGCTTGCCAACGTTCAATAACTGTTCATTTGAACAGTATGCCACCAACGCCCTCTTCCGAACTCACCGCTCGCCAGCGCGAGGTCCTCGGCTTCGTCCGCGATCACCAACGCTACCACGGCCACCCACCCACTACGCGCGAGATCCAGGCCCATTTCGGTTTCGCCAGCCAGACCGCCGCCGTCGACCACCTCCGCGCCCTTGCCCGCAAGGGCGCCCTCCACCATCACGCCGGCAAAGCCCGCGGCCACCTGCCCGCCCTCGCCGCCGCCCTCCGCACTTCCCTCCTTGAAATTCCCCTCTACGGCACCATCCCCGCCGGCCTCCCCACCGCCGCCGAACAGGAGCCCGACCGCTACGTCTCCGTCGACGCCGCCTCCCTCGGCGTCTCCGCCCGCGCCCGCCTTTTCGCCCTCCGCGTCCGCGGCGATTCCATGACCGGCGCCCATATTCTCGACGGCGACACCGTCTTCCTCACTCCGCGCGACCCGCGCCCAGGTGCCATCGTCGCCGCCCTCATCGACGGCGAATCCACTTTGAAACGTTTCCTCGTCCAACGCGGCCGCCCCTTCCTCCGCGCCGAAAATCCGCGCTATCCCGACCTCCTCCCCGCCACCGAACTCATCATTCAAGGCGTGATGGTCGGCCTCCTCCGCCAGCAGCCCGCTGCATGACCCGCCGCGCTCCGCACCGATCTCCGTCATGCCTGCCGCGCCTACTTCGCTGGCCGCGCTCCGCCATCTCCTCGCCGAGCGCTTCCCAACCCTCCCCAAATCGGCCGGCCGCGTTTTGCCCACCGGCATCGCCGCCCTCGATGCTGCCACCGGCGGGCTCCCACTAAGCGCCGTCACCGAGATTGTCTGCCAAGCGCCCAGCTGCGGTGGCCAACTCTTCCTCGGCCAACTCCTAACCGTCACCCGCGCCGCCTCCCTCCGCGTCGCGCTCATCGACGGCCACGACGCCTTCGATCCGGCCTCGTTCCCCGCCGACACCCTCGCCCACCTCGTGTGGGTGCGCTGTCGCACCTTCACCGAAGCGCTCCGCACCACCGATTTTCTCGCCCGCGACGCCAACCTCGCCCTCGTCGTCCTCGATCTCCGCCGCGCTCCCGAAGCCGACTGGCGCCGCACCCCGGCCACCACGTGGCATCGCCTCCAACGCGCCGCCACCGACGCCAGCCTTGCCCTCGTCGTCATCACGCCCCGCCCAGCCGTTCCCAGCGCGCGACTCCGCCTCATTCTTTCCACTCCGCACGACCTCTCCGCGCTTTCGACACCCCGCCCCACGCTCGCCACCACTCTCGCCCCCACCCTCCAACGCCATCGCCTCTCAGCCGCCAGCGCGTGAGCGCCATAATCATCCGCCCGTGTTCGCCGTCCTGTACATCTCCGATTTTCCCCTACACGCCGTCCTGCGCGCCACGCCCGGCCTCGTCTCCGCGCAACCCGTCGCCGTCCTCGCCGACGACACCACCGCGTCCGCCCGTTCGCGCGCACTCATTCTCGCCGCCAACCTCTCCGCCCGCGCACTCGGTATCACCTCCGGACTTACCGCGTCCCAAGCGCTCGCCCGCTGCGCTGCGCTCCGCCTCCTCTCCGCTTCGCTGGCCGCTGAGGCCGAAGCCCGCGCCATCCTCCTCGCCACCGCCTTCACCCTTAGCCCGCTCGTCGAAGCCACCGCACCCGGCACCGCCACCGCCGACGTCACCGGCCTCGCCGCCGGCGAACGCCTCCCCGCCCTCCACCGCGCTGTCGCCTCCCTCGCCGCGCTCGCGCTCCCCACCACCGCCGGCCTTGCCACCACCCCTCTGCTCGCCCTCTACGCCGCGCACCACACCGCCCGCACTCCTTCGCTCTCCCATTCCCTTTCTCGCGAAGCCCGCGACCCCATCGTGGTCGTCACCGACGCCCGCGCGTTTCTCGCCCCATTGCCCCTCGCCACCGCCGCGCCGCCTCCGGCCCTCGCCCAAATTCTCGCTGGCTGGGGCGTGCACACCCTTGGCGCCCTGACCGATCTGCCCCGCGCCGATGTCACCCTCCGCCTCGGAGCCGCCGGTGCCGCGCTCTGGGCCCGCGCCGCCGGCGAAACCACGCGTCCTCTCCATCCCGTTTCCCCACCTCGCGAATTTTCCGGTGCCTTCGCCTTCGAAGACGCCGTCGAAACTCTCGAACCGCTGCTCTTCATTTTGCGCCGTCTCGTCGACCGCCTTACCCTCGAGTTAACCGCCGCCGGCTTCGTCGCCGAGGAACTCTCCCTCGCGCTCACTCTCGCCGACGAGTCCACGCACACCCACACCTTCCGCCTGCCCACACCTTCCGCCGCCCCCGATCTCCTCTTCCGCGCCCTGCACACGCATCTCGAATCGCTCCACACGCCCTCGCCGATCGCCGCCCTCCACCTGCACGTCACCCCCGTGCGCCCGCTCGTCCGCCAACACGGTCTCTTCGACTCCACCCTCCGCGATCCCCACGGGTTTTCCGAATCCCTCGCCCGCGCCGTCGCCGTCGTCGGCTCCGACCGCGTCGGCACGCCCCAACTCGCCGACACCCACCGCCCCGACGCCTTCGCACTCTCCCCGCCGGCCTCCGTCGTCCCGCCGGCCGCGCCGCCGCCTCTGCACGCCGCGCTCGGGCTCCCGCTCCGCCGCTTCCGCCCACCGCTCCCCGCCAACGTCGAACTCGCCGGCCACGCCCCCGCGTTTGTCTGGTGTGACTACGCGCACGGTCCCGTCGCCTCCACCCGTGGTCCGTGGCGCGGCTCCGGCGAATGGTGGGAAACCGGTCGCAGCTGGGAACGCGAAGAGTGGGACGTCGCCCTCGCCGACGGCTGCGGCCTCTACCGCCTCCTCCGCACTCCCACCGGCTGGTTCATCGAAGGAGAATACGACTGAGCCTCCCCGTAGCGGCGAGCGCCAGCAAGCCGACATCCTCCTCCCCCGTAGCGGCGAGCACCAGCAAGCCGACCTCCTCCCATGTCCTCCCTCTACCCCGCCTACATCGAGCTGCACGCCCGCAGCGCATTCTCCTTTCTGCGCGGCGCGTCCACGCCTGAAGCGCTCATCGTCGCCGCTGCCCGCCTCGAACTCCCCGCCCTCGCCCTCTGCGACCGCGACGGCGTCTACGGCGCCCCGCGTCTCTTCGGCGCCGCCCGCGACACCGGCGTGCGCCCCTTCGTCGGCACCGAGCTTACCCTCGCCGACGGCAGCATCCTCCCGCTCCTCGCCGCCACCCGCACCGGCTACGAAAATCTCTGCCAACTCCTCACCCGCTCCCGCCTCGACCCGCGCCCGATCACAGGCTCCGCCGCGACGCCCCACGACCGCAAACGTCCCTGCCACGCCACTTGGGCCGAGCTCGCCGCCCACGCCGAGGGCCTCATCGCCCTGACCGGCGATGAACACGGCCCCATCCGTCGCGCGTGGCGCACCGCCGGTCCCGCCGCCGCCGCCGCCGCGCTCGCTCCGCTCCTGCGTCTCTTCGGCCCCGACCGGCTCTACGTCGAACTGCAACGTCTCCGCGTGCGCGGCGAGGAACGCGAGCTCACCTTCCTCCGTGACTTCGCCGCCGCCCATCATCTCCCCGTCCTCGCCACCGGCGGCATCCGCTACGCCACCCGCGCCGAACGCCCCATCGCCGACGTGTTCACCTGTCTCCACCATCATACTACACTCGACTCCGCCGGCCGCCTCCTCGCCCCGAACGCCGAGCGCCACCTGAAATCCGCGCGCACCATGCACGCGCTCTTCGCCGATTGCCCCGGCGCCGTCGCCGAGACCACGCGCCTCGCCGCGCGCCTCGCATTCACCCTCCGCGACCTCGGCTACCAATTCCCCTCCTTCCCCGTTCCCGCCGGCGAGACCATGGCCTCGTGGCTCCACGCCCAGACCTACGCCGGCGCCCGCACCCGCTTCCTCGCCTCCTCTGACTACTCGGCCCCGCTCCCGCCCGCCGTCCGCACGCAGCTCGACCGCGAGCTCGTCCTCATCGACCGCCTCGGTTTCAACGGCTATTTTCTCATCGTCTGGGATATCTGCGTCTGGGCCCGCTCCCGCGGTATTCTCGTGCAGGGCCGCGGCAGTGCCGCCAACAGCGCCGTCTGCTACGCGCTCGGCATCACCGCCGTCGATCCCATCAAACACCGGCTGCTCTTCGAACGCTTTCTCAGCGAGGGCCGCGTGGGCCACGACGGCCGCCCTTCGTGGCCCGACATCGATCTCGATCTCCCCAGCGGCGATCTCCGCGAACAGGTCATCCAAGAAGTCTACGCCCGCTACGCCCCGCACGGCGCCGCCATGACCGCCAACGTCATCACCTACCGCGGCCGCAGCGCTTCGCGCGAACTCGGCAAAGTCCTCGGGCTCCCCGACTCCGTCATCGACCGCTTCTCCTCGCTCTACGCCAGCGGCGATTACCCGCACACCCTCGACCTCACGGAACAACTCGCCGCCAGCGGCCTGCCCTCCTCACACCCGCGCCTCCCGGCATTCGCGAGCCTCCACGCCCAGCTCCGCGGCCTGCCACGCCACCTCAGCCAACACTCCGGCGGCATGGTCATCTGCGGCGGCCACCTCGACCGCGTCGTCCCCCTCGAACCCGCCACTATGCCCGGCCGCGTCATCGTCCAGTGGGACAAAGACGACTGCGAAGACCTCGGTATCGTAAAAGTGGATTTCCTCGGCCTCGGCATGATGGCCGTGCTCCAAGACAGCCTGCACCTTTGCACCGTCAACACCCGCGGCCCGCGCACCCTCCACGAAATCCCCCCCGGCGATCCCGCCACCTTCGCCGCTATGCAGCGCGCCGACACCATCGGCGTGTTTCAAATTGAGAGCCGCGCGCAGATGTCGTCCCTCCGCCGCTTCAAACCCGCCTGCCTCTACGATGTCGCCATGCAAGTCGCCATCGTCCGCCCCGGCCCCATCGTCGCCAAACTCACCCACCCGCTCCTCCGCCGCCGCCTCGGCCTCGAACCCGCCGTCTGCATCGACCCGAGCGTGGACGCCGCCCTCCGGCCCATCCTCGAACGCACCTACGGCGTCATTCTCTTCCAAGAACAAATGCTGCAGGTCGCGATGACTCTCGCCGGCTTCAACGCCACCGAAGCCGAGCAACTCCGCCGCGCCATGGGTTTCACCAAGGGCACCGCCAAACTCGAACGCGCCCTCGCCCATCTCACCGCCCGCCTGCGCGCGCACGGACACAACGACGCCCTCATCGCCAAGATCACCGACTCCGCCTCCTCGTTCGCACTCTACGGTTTCCCCGAAAGCCACTCGATCAGCTTCGCCCTCCTGGCCTACGCCAGCACGTGGTTGAAAGTCCACCGCCCCGCCGAATTTCTCGCCTGCCTCCTCAATCATCAACCGATGGGCTTCTACTCACCCGCCACCCTCGTGCAAGACGCCCGCCGTCACGGCGTCAGCGTGCGCCCCGTCTGCGTCGCCCGCTCCCACTGGGCCAGCACCGTCGAGGAAAACAACGCCGTACGTCTCGGCCTGATACAGGTCAGCGGCCTCCACGCCGACGCCACCCGCGCCATGATCACCACGCGCGCCGAGCAGCCCTTCGACTCCCTCGACGACTGGTTGCGCCGCACTCATTTCTCCCCCGCCGAGCGCCGGGCCCTCGCCGCCCTCGGCGCCCTGAATTGCTTCGCCGCCCACCGCCGCGCCGCCCTCTGGCAAGTCGCCGCCGCCTGGTCCGCCGACGAATCGCTCCTGCACGAATGTGTCGTCAACGACGCCGCGCCCACACCCCTCGCCGCGATGACGAGCGCCGAGCGTTACCACACCGATTTCACCACCATCGGCCTGACCACTGGCCCGCACCTGATGGCAGCGATCCGCGACCGCCTCCCCGCTGCGTGGCGCGCCGCCGACCTCCCGCTCGCCCGCGACGGCGACGATGTGCTCATCGCCGGCGCGGTCATCTGCCGCCAACGTCCCGGCACGGCCAAGGGCGTTGTCTTCATCAGCCTCGAAGACGAGACCGGTATCGCCAACGCCATCGTGAGCGCCGACCTCTTCGAGCGCCGCCGCCTCATCATCACTGGTGAATCGGCGCTCCGCATCACTGGCCGCCTGCAAAACGTCGAAGGCGTCGTCCACGTTAAAGCGACCACCATCGAGCCCCTCGACCTCCCCGCCCAGGCCTCCCACGATTTCCACTAAACCCGCCCGTTGGATCAATCGTCGCAGCATTCGGTGCCCGCCCGTTTCTGATGACTACGCGACTTCCCAGCCATAAAAAGTGACCCCCAGAGTGAGCGGCAAAGGGAGCGGCTTGGCGAGTATCAGATTTGGCGTGCGCGGATTTGGGAGGCAGCGGCGAGACGACGGTCCGCCAACCACGGCGCAGCGCCTGCTAGAGAAAAATGCGCCCTT
>SXGR01472880.1_pt1 | contig 31632 bp, 30 predicted proteins | sample 3174711 | NCBI WGS metagenome assembly SXGR01 (sample SAMN11356860, study PRJNA531348) | freshwater metagenome | isolation source: freshwater sample F1-60 | place: China: Fuxian Lake, Yuxi | collected 2017-12-25 | reverse complement strand
GTATACGTATAGAATGTGTTGAGGTGGCCACAGGTCAGGTATATTCCTTTAGTGCTTTAACTGAAGTGAAGCTAGTGAATGGGGTATAACATTTTAAAAATCATCAGCCGATAATTCAAAGCCCATAAATTCGAAGAATGGGCTGAAGAATTAAAACAAATACCCCCGATTTATCGGGGGTATTTTAAAAATCATAAGAGCGTTTTAAGTAGCATTTTATATTTTATAAAAATGCTACTTAAAACTAAGCAACGGCTTGCTTTACTAAAGCAGCTGCTTCGCTCAATTGAATAGCAGACTGAACTTTCAATCCACTTTCGTCAATTAATTTCTTAGCTTCCACCGCATTGGTGCCTTGTAAACGCACAATGATGGGGATATTAATATTACCTAATTTGTTGAAAGCTTCAATAACACCAGCAGCAACACGATCACAACGAACAATACCGCCAAAGATGTTAATTAAAATAGCTTTTACATTAGGATCTTTCAAGATAATTCTAAATCCTGCTTCCACTGTTTGCGCATTCGCAGTACCACCTACATCTAAAAAGTTAGTGGGCTCACCACCACTTAATTTAATCATATCCATAGTTGCCATGGCAAGTCCAGCACCATTCACCATACAACCCACATTACCATCTAATTTAACAAAGTTTAAATTGTATTCACCTGCTTCAACTTCGGTAGGATCTTCTTCGCTAACGTCTCTCATTGCTAATAAATCAGGATGGCGCATTAATGCATTATCATCAATATTCATTTTGCAATCTACTGCGATCATTTTGTCATCGCTTGTTTTGAATAGGGGATTAATCTCAAGCATACCGCAGTCTAAACCCACGTAGGCATTGTATAAATTGGTTACAAATTTTATACAACTTTTAAAGGCATCACCGCTTAGTCCCAAGTTGAAAGCAATTTTACGTGCTTGAAAACCTTGCAAGGCACCACCAGGGTGTACCCACTCTTTAAATATTTTTTCAGGAGTATTATGTGCGACTTCCTCAATATCCATTCCACCTTCAGTGCTATACATAATTACATTCATTCCTTTGGAACGATCCAATAAAATAGACAAGTAAAATTCTTTGGTAGGCTGAGGGCCTTCATAATATACGTCCTGTGCAACGAGTATTTTTGAAACTAATTTACCTGCTGGGCCAGTTTGTATAGTAACTAAGGTGCCACCTAAAATGTTTTTCGCAAAGGTTTCAATATCGGCTGCTGATTTACCAACGGCTACACCTCTTTGTTCTGTACCTACTATTTTACCTTTACCGCGACCACCCGCATGTATTTGTGCTTTAACAACCGCAAATTTATTATTCGTTTCACCTGCTATTTTGTGGTAAGCAGTAATTGCAGCGTCCACAGACTCAGCTGCGATACCTTCTTGTACTGGAACATTATACTTTTTAAGTAATTCTTTTGCTTGATATTCATGCAAATTCATAAAATCTAAATTTTGGCGAAGATACTAGATTATAGGCATAGAATTGTCCAAAAATATATTTTGTTGTTTAAACATTGATTTATATATTTATACTTTAATAACAATTAAATATTATATAACAACTGGGCCTATTGAATTCGCATTTATTTTGCGTATTTTAGTTGGCACAATAATCTAAAACTTAAAATAAACATGAAAAAAATCATTTTCGCAGTTGTCATTTTGGCAACTTCATTATCATTAGTCGCTTTTACTAAAAAAGACAAATCAAACGCTGTAGTTACATTTACTGTAAATGCACAAAGAAGCAAAGTGGATTGGATTGGTTCAAAAAAGAGTGATTTCCATACCGGCTATTTCCCAGTTAAATCAGGATCTGTTCAAGTAGATGGTGGTAAATTAGTGGGTGGCAGTTTTGTCATTGATGTTGCTGGTTTAAAAGTAACAGATGAGGGTGGTGGACCAAAATTACAAGGTCACCTATCTTCTGCTGACTTTTTTGATATTTCAAAATTTGGCGAAGCTACTTTTACGATCAACAAAGTAGAATACATTAATGCAGATAGAGCTACGATTAAAGGTGATTTAAACTTAAAAGGTATTAAGGCACCGGTTACTTTCACTGCAATCATAAGAAATGCAGATGACAAAGGTTTTTTTGCTGAAGCTTTCTTTCCTTTTGATAGAACTGTTTTTGGAATCAATTATGGTGCAGGTAATGTAGATAAGGATGTACAATTAGCGATCCATATTTACGGAACAAAATAATACAAGTATTGGCTTTATAAAAAACCGTCCCGAGTTCTCGGGACGGTTTTTTGTTTAGTAGCTAACCTATATATTAAATATCATAGCGCTCCTTTAGTACATGTAAATGATGAAGTGCATGGCCAAAAATGATAAATCCTATTGCATTTACTGAAATAGGATGACCACTTGCGGTTCCCATTGCTTTCATTTGATCCTCGGTAAAGGAGGCGAATAGTAAATTGGTAGATTGTCTAACCACACGCCATTCAATTAACATATCTTTCCAGTTCCTATTTGCAGCGGTTCCATTTTTTGCATATTCGTTTTCGTCAAATCCTAATAAAGCAGCCGGTTCTTGTCTTGCAATCGCCAATGCGCGATAAGCGAAAATTCTTTCCGTATCAATGACATGTTGCAACATTTGTTTGATGGTCCACTTGTCGGGCCCATAGGCGAAATTTGTTTTTTCAACGGGGACCGCCGACCAAGATTCTGTAATTCTTTCCTGGTATTGCTGTACTAAAATGGAATAATCTTTTCCGCTGGTATAGTTAATATAATTTTGAAAATGGGCACCATATTCTTTTGCACTAGGTCGAGACATGTTTTTTTATTTTGGTAAATATTGTATTTAATTACTAATTCTGAGTTTTTTTCTTTTTATCGTTATTCTGTGGTTTTGAAATTTTGTACGTTTTGGCTAAAGCAATGGCATTGGCCGCATTTACAATTCCACCGGTGGTGCATACCTCGATTAATGATTTATCCGTATCTCTGTTTGGAATGACGTACTTGATACTACCATCCAATGGTTTCCAAACGCTATTTAAAATTATTTCTTTTACTTGTAGGGCAGATAATTGTGGAAAATAAGACCGAATCATGGCAGCCATGTGACTAACAATGGGGGAGGACATACTTGTGCCTTGCAAGTAGCCATAGTTATTTCTACCAGGCAAAGTGGAATATATTTTATTACCTGGCGAAAGCACATCCACTGTTTTTGCACTGTAATTACTGAAGTCAGTTAGTAAAACATTGTTTAAACTAGGATCACTACTTGCACCAACCGTAATAACATTTTTTGCGGTATCCTTATAACTCGGGGAATAGGTATTTGGGTAAACTTTTTTAGTATCTAAATTATAAAATTCATTTCCCGCGGAGTGAATTAATAAAACATCTTTTTGTGCTGCATATCTAATAGCGCTATCTACCCATGATTGTTCTGGTGAGTAGGATTTGCCAAAACTCATATTGATAATTTTTGCGCCATTGTCTACCGCATATCTGATGGCTAAAGCAACATCCTTGTCGTATTCATCGCCATCGGGAACTGTTCTGATCCCCATGATTTTTAATGCAGGGTATAAATTATTTACCTGCCAACTGGAGTCTGGTATACTGGCAACAAGTCCTGCTACATGTGTTCCATGACGCGCATTGGGGCCAGTGATATCATTGTTGCCATAATACTTGTCAGAAAAATTTTGATAGTTGTCTTTAATAATATCCGATCGAATATCTACAGGTGCTACTTCTTGCGCGCGCGCCGCTTTTTCTTTCCCTTCTACATAATCTTCCAAATCTTTTACAACTTCAGGATAAGTACTTTCTTTTTCAATGCCTAAAATTTTCACAGCCCTTAAATAGGCCATCTTGGTATCAAGTGTCACCCGGCCAATAGGTTGGTATGATTCTAAAGTGGATGTAGTGAAATTGGAGTCTGGTAATTCCTTTAATAAAATTGCACCCATTTTTTTTATGGCATTGCCAGCCATTTTAATATATTGCAAACTGCCTAAGTCATTTTCTGAAACTTTTATTTCATCACTTGTTTGTTTCCAAATCAAATAAGTGTCTTTCTCTTTTGCATTTAATTGGTTGGGGTCAATTTGTTTTCCATCATAGATGCTTTTGTATCGATGATAAATCCTTGTCATTTCTGCGGCAGCCTTGTCAATGTTACGGCCATCCTTTCCGCCTAAAAAATTCCATCCATGTAGGTCATCTACATAACCATTTTTATCATCATCTATTTGGTTGTTTGGAATTTCTCTGGCATTTGTCCAAAGTAAATTTTTCAAAGCAACGTGATTGGTATCAATGCCGCCATCAATTACTGCAACGATTACCGGACTTGCTTTTTGTGGTAGGGTAGCTATTAATTTATATGCTTTATGTAAACTAATGCCATGTACTGAATCTGTTTCGTAATCCTTCCAATGCCAGTTTTGGCTGGCTTGTCCAATAACTTCTTGATGGGAGATGGCGCAAAAAAATAACAGGAATATAAAACGCATATACTAGATAAATTATAAACTGCTTAATTAGGTATTTTTAATTTTTTCAATGGTGTTCGTTGTTGAAAATCCCTCAATGATGGGATTGATGATAACTTTTCCTCCATTTGCAATGACTTCCTTAGCACCTACAATAGTTTCAATGGTGTAATCGCCACCTTTCACTAAAACATCAGGTAATAAACTACTAATCAATTCCAAGGGGGTATCTTCTTCAAATATCACTACCATATCTACCAATAATAAATTTGCTAAAATTATAGCACGATCTTGGGTATTATTGATTGGGCGCTCTGGCCCCTTTAATCGTTTTACACTAGCGTCACTATTCAGTCCTACAATTAAGAAATCAGCTTCCTTTGCAGTTTCCGCTAAGGAATATAAATGTCCTGGATGTAAAATATCAAAACAGCCATTAGTGAAAGCAAAAGTTTTGCCTAATACTTTTCCTGCAGATATGGCTTTTTTCGCATCTGCAACCGTTTTTACTTTTTGATGAACTGTTTCAACTAATCGCATTTTTATTTTGGTTGTTTGTTAATAAATGGAAGTACGACTAAAGCAATTCCTCCTAATACAATCACAATCATGACTTGTGAAAACCATTGTAAGGTTCCATTTGCCAAACCTAATGTATATTCAATACCATTTAATTCTAGTACTTTGGCCATGAAGTAAGCATAAGCACCAATGCCCCCAGGAGTAATAATCATGCCGATACTCGCATACGCTAGACAGCTGATTGCAGTTGAGAAAGAACTTGCAGTTCCTTCTGTTCCATACAATCCAATATAGGTTGCCAATAAATATAAAAACCAAATACTAAAGGAATAAAAAAAGAATAAATTATGTTTTTTCAATTTGGTCGCACTCATCACACCTTCCCAAATACCTTGGATGATTTTTTTTATAGGGTTGAGCATACTTACAAATTTATGCCTAAGTGTAAAAAATAAAATTAAAGCCACAACCAGTAAAAAAGTTACAATTCCAAGAAATATAAATAAGTTATAATTTGTATCGGTACTAGTACTATTACCGGTTTGTAATTGTTGCCAACCTGTTTCAATCACATTAAATTGTAAAGTAAGTGCTAGTAGAAATACAATGCCAAGGCTAATCACATCAAAGGCTCTTTCTGCTACAATCGTGCCCACAATTTTTTCAGCGGGCACTTTTTCATATTTTGCCAGCAAAGTGCATTTTAAAACCTCCCCTAATCTAGGGATGGCTAAATTGGCTAGGTAGCCAATAAGCACGGCTAAAAAAGTGTTCATGATGGAGGGTTTGTATCCCAGTGGTTCCATGATCAATCTCCAGCGAAGGGCTCTAATAAAATGAGAAAGGCCTAAAATGAAAAATATGGGGAGGATTAGCCAAAATTTTGACTTAGCTAAGGCCTTGGTAAATTTGTCCCATTCCTGTGGTGGAATTTGATGTAAACTCCACCAAATCAGCAATATGCCAATCAAAAAGAAGAATCCTATTTTTAAAAATTTGGCCATAATTGGGGTTGAATTTTCCTATCATCTGCAAAATACGACCATTTGTTAAGATATGCGTTGGCCGAGGGGGTTTTATTACTGTTTTTTGTGGTTTCTTAAAGTCCTTGGTTTTATGTAACTTTGCAGACTCAAAGATGGTTCTGAGTTAAATTCAAAATGAATGTCTGAAAAAAAACGAATCTTATATATCGCCACAGAAATGTCGCCCTATTTGGAGCTGACCGAATTTGCGGAGGTTATCAATAAGCTCGCAATTAAAAGTAATGACAGTGGGTTAGAAGTGCGTTGTATTATGCCCAGATTTGGTGTAATCAATGAGCGCAGACACCGTTTACATGAGGTAGTTCGTTTATCTGGGATCAATGTGCAAGTAGACGGGGATGATTATCCATTACAAATCAAAGTTGCGTCCTTGCCGAATGCAAGGTTGCAAGTATATTTTCTAGAAAACGAGGATTTTTTCAAAAGAAAGCAAATTTTTCATGATGAAAATGAAAAATGGTTTGACGATAATGCGCTACGCACCATCTTCTTTTGCAGAGGCGCATTGGAAACGGTGAAGAAATTTGGATGGCCTCCCGACATTATTCATTGTAGTGGTTGGATGACTGGTTTAATTCCTGCTTACATCAAAACGGCATTTAAGAAAGAACCTGTTTTTTCAAATGCAAAAGTGATTTTTACCATTGGTCAAAATACTTTTGAAGAGAAATTGGGCAAGGATTTTTTAACAAAATCTTTGATCAATACAAATATGAAAGACAAAGATTTGGAACCATTTAAGGATTTAAATAATACAGCACTATTTAGAGGTGGCGCCACTTATGCGGATGCAATCACTTTTGGTGCTGATGTATTAGATAAAAAATTAGTATCTGAATTTTCAATCGTGAAAGGAAAAAAAGTAGTTCCTTTTAATGGTTGGGATTCCGATTTAACAGAGTATTTAGATTTATACAACGATCTTGCAGCAAAGTAATGATAATTAAATTCATGGCATCAATTCATACCCTTAAGAAATTTTCTTTTTTCCTTTTTTTAACCCTGATTTTTTCAGCATGTACTCGTATTAGTACTTCTGAATTAGGCCTTGGTTTACTTCCAGCAATGGATGCTGTAAATACCAAGGATACCTTATTGTCAGTGGAGACGCAGTCTGCAGACTATGCGGATTCAATGCGAATTTTTGGAACAGATGAACATGTTTTAGGAAATATTACCAATGACCCTATTTTTGGTTCTACAACTGCTTCCATCTTTTTCCAATTAAAACCTGAAATTTTTCCATTTTATTTACAAGGCGACAAGGATAGTATCATGGTTGACTCGGCTGTCCTGATTTTAAGCTACCGTGGTTTTTATGGAGATTCTTCAAAGCCGATTACATTAAACGTAAGTAAGATTGATGATAAGACGCCACTTGAAATTGGCAAACTATATGCAAGTAATTATCCAAGTGCATATAATATAAAACCTGGTGCCGCACTAGCAAATCCTTACACCCTTGATTTTCAAAAAGTGCGAGATTCGGTGATAAGTCGTTTTGAATTAGCTAACAATCAAATTAGAATAAAACTATTGCCTTCTGCTGCACTGCAATTCATTAAATTATTTGATTCCACCAATGCATACAAAAATGATTCTACTTTACGTGAATATTTCAAGGGCTTTGCAATAACCACTAGTGGCAATAGCAATGTACTAGTTCGTCTCGGAATGACAGATACCAACACGAAGCTTGGCTTATATTACAGATCAAGTTCAGTAGGTGCAACACAAAGAGATACTGCTGTTCGCTATTTTAAATACAGTGTGTATAATACAGGGGATGCGAATTTTATTACTAGGAATAGAACAGCCTCAGAATCCTTTAAATATATCAATGGTACATTGAACGATTCTTTGGTTTATGTACAGACGAGTCCAGGTACAATGGTGAAATTAAAAGTGCCAGGATTGAAGTCTTTTAAAAATAAGATCATTCATCGTGCCGAATTAATTGCAGAACAGGTTCCGGATGACGCGAATTTGAAAACAATTGACCAACAAATGTTACCGCCACAATATTTATTTTTAGGTATCTATGATTCTGCTGCCAAAAAAATCAGGAATGTGCCTAATGATTATGTTGGAACAACTAGCCCTGAATATTTGAGCCGTTTTGGTGGTAGATTAGTTTATAAATCAATCATGGGTTATGATAAAGTAGCTAGCTACAACTTTAATATAAGCCGATATGTGCAAGGCGTTATCTCAAGAACGGACTCGATGTTTGATTTTAGAATATTAGCTCCAGTGAACGATTCTATCATGTTTGTACCACCTTATCCTAATAATAAATCCGCTAGCGTGGATTATTTAAGTTCAAGCCTTGGTAATCAACCCGCTATTGGTAGGGTTCGTTTAGGAGGAGGAAAGCATTCCCGATTCAGAATGAGGCTCCATATTTATTATTCAGATTTATAGTATCCATTTGAATCAAATAGCTTTTATTAATATATTTGCACCTTAAATACTAACTCTATGCCTTATTTATTTACCTCAGAAAGTGTTTCTGAAGGACATCCAGACAAAGTCGCAGATCAGATTTCTGACGCTTTAATCGACAACTTTTTAGCATTTGATCCACAATCAAAAGTGGCATGTGAAACTTTAGTTACTACTGGTCAAGTGATCTTGGCGGGTGAGGTAAAATCTAAAGCATATTTAGATGTTCAAACGATTGCACGTAATGTGATCAAGAAAATTGGTTACACAAAGAGTGAATACATGTTTGAAGCGGATAGCTGTGGTGTATTAAGTGCCATCCACGAACAATCTGCTGACATCAATCAAGGGGTAGACAGAAAGAAAAAAGAAGAGCAAGGTGCTGGTGACCAAGGGATGATGTTTGGTTATGCAAGCAACGAAACAGAAGATTACATGCCATTGGCACTTGACTTAGCGCACAAAATTTTAATTGAATTAGCTGCATTAAGAAGAGAAAACAAAGCCATCAAATATTTACGTCCTGATGCGAAATCTCAGGTGACTTTAGAATACAACGACAAAAACGAACCAGTGCGTATCGATGCAATCGTTGTATCTACACAACACGATGATTTTGATGCGGAAGGAAAGATGTTAGCGAAAATCAAAAAAGATATCGTTGAAATTTTAATCCCAAGAGTAAAAGCAAAATATAAGAAATACGCTAAGTTGTTTAACAACAACATCACTTATCATATTAACCCTACAGGTAAGTTTGTAATTGGTGGTCCGCATGGTGACACTGGTTTAACAGGTCGTAAAATTATCGTAGATACTTACGGTGGTAAAGGTGCACACGGTGGTGGTGCCTTCTCTGGTAAAGATCCAAGTAAAGTTGACCGTTCAGCAGCATATGCGACACGTCACATAGCTAAAAACTTAGTAGCTGCTGGTGTAGCTTCAGAAGTTTTAGTGCAAGTATCTTACGCGATTGGTGTTGCGAAACCAACCTCCATTAACGTAAACACTTATGGTACTGCAAAAGTGAAATTAACAGATGGTAAAATTGGCAAATTGGTTGAGTCCATTTTTGATTTACGTCCTTACTTTATCGAGCAACGTTTAAAGTTAAGAACACCCATGTATAGTGAAACTGCAGCATACGGACATATGGGTCGTAAGAATGAAACAGTGACTAAAACATTTACTAGCCCAGATGGTAATACAAAAACAATGAAAGTTGAATTGTTTACCTGGGAAAAATTAGATTATGTAGCGAAAGTGAAAAAAGCTTTCGGTTTAAAATAAAATAATGATTTTAAATAGAGGCCCGTTCCGATCATTCAGGACGGGCTTTTTATTTTAACTAAAACTATTTTTTATGGAAATTGAAAATAGGGAATCACAAAAAAATCCTTGGACAAAAGTAGGGGATAAACTTGTGTATGATAATCCTTGGATTAGCTTAACTGAGTTTGATGTAATTACACCTGCAGGTACCAAAAGCATTTATGGTAAAGTACATTTTAAAAATATTGCCATTGGTGTAATTGCGATCGATGCAGCCGACAATACTTATTTGGTAGGGCAATATCGGTTCCCGCTTGATGCATATAGTTGGGAAATTCCAGAAGGGGGATGTCCTGAAGGAACGGATTGGTTAACTGCTGCAAAGAGAGAACTGAAAGAAGAGACCGGTTTTGAAGCAGTGAAATGGACCGAAATTTTACAATTGCATGTATCCAATTCTGTATCTGATGAATTTGCCATTGTATATGTGGCACAAGATTTAATCGCAGGAGAAGCGGAACCTGAGGATACGGAGGATTTAAAAGTCATTAAAATGCCATTTTCAGAAGCGGTTAATTGGGTCATGGAAGGTAAGATTACAGATTCGATATCTGTCGCCGCCATCCTTAAATGGCAATTGCTTAAAAATAAAAAAGAGTAACTTTGAATCATGGAGGAAAGACGCAATTATAATAATAGACCAGATCGTAAATTTAATGGCCCGCGTAGGTTTACGCCACGTGCTGCAACTACGGAACGTAAATTTATCATTGGTCGGCAACCCATTATTGAATCCTTTTTAAGTGATACCAATATTGAAAAAATATTGATCCAAAAAAATGCGCAAGGGGAAGGGTTGAGCGAAATAAAAAAAGCAGCCTTAGATAATAATATTCCTATTCAATTGGTGCCCATTGAAAAGTTGAATGGCATGACTAAAGCAAATCACCAGGGGGTGTTGGCTTTTATATCGATGGTGAAGTATATGGACTTACAGGAAGTGATTGATTTTGTGGTTGCGAAGGGTCAAACACCATTGTTTATGATGTTGGATGGCGTTACCGATGTTCGAAATATTGGCGCAATTACCAGAAGTATACATTGTTGTGGTGCGCAAGCATTAATTATTCCAGACAAAGGCGTAGGTGCTTTAAATGAAGAGGCCTTTAAAAGTAGTGCAGGTGCATTAGAGCATATCCAAGTAGTCAGAGTGAGTAGTTTATTAAAAGCAGTGGATACTTTACATTTAAATGGCATTCAGGTTTTCACAAGTGAAATGCGTGCAGATAAAAATGTACATGAGTTGGATTTAACCATACCAGCCTGTATTATTATGGGTGACGAAGGCAGAGGGGTGCAACCATTTTTAGCGAAAGCGGCTGATTATTTTTTCAAAATTCCAATGGCCACTAATTTTGATTCCTTTAATGTATCAGTCGCAGCAGGTATTATTTTGTATGAAGGGATGAAGCAAAGGATGTTTAAATGAAATTCAAATTAACCTTAGAAGCGAATAAGTCAGCTACGACCATTCATTATCAAGATAAGATCATGTTAATGGGGTCCTGCTTTACTGAAAATATAGTTGCTAAATTACACAGGCATTTATTTGAGGTGAAGGAAAATCCACATGGTATTTTATTCAATCCAATGAGTGTGATAGGCGCATTGCAGGATTATATTGATAACAAGCAATATGTCGCTACCGATTTATTTGAACTCAATGATTTGTTTAATAGCTGGCATCACCATACAAGGTTTTCTGATATTAGTTCTGAAGCTGCACTGAAAAAAATTAATGGTTCCATTAATGATGCACATAAATATTTAAAAGTTGCAGATAAATTAGTGGTTACCTTAGGTTCCGCTTGGCTATATCATTTAACCAATATTGCTCCAAGCGTTGCTGGACTTGTTGTAGCCAATAACCATAAAGCACCCGCCCAATGGTTTGAAAAAAAATTAATGGATCCTGTGGAACTGTCTTTGCAATTGCAAAAAATTGTTGCAGCACTACAGTCGTTTAATAAAAATATTCATATTATTTTTACGATTAGCCCCGTGCGTCATTTAAGAGAAGGATTAATTGAAAACAATCGAAGCAAGTCTGTGCTTATTTATGCTGTGCATGACGTAATCGCAAAGTTGAAAGGGGTAGATTATTTCCCAGCCTATGAATATGTGATTGATGACCTGCGTGATTATCGGTTTTATTCGGAGGATTTAGTGCATCCCAATTATGCAGCGACCAATTATGTTTGGGATAAATTAGTAAGTACTTATTTTACGGAGGATACACAATTAATTATGGGAGAGGTGGCTGAGTTGCAATTAGCGAAACAACACAAGCCATTTAATAAAGCATCTATTGCACATCAGACCTTTTTACAAAAGTGCCTATTTAAAACAGAACTGCTTCAATCAAAATATCCTTATTTACCCTTGGCAGACTTCCTAACTTTTTTTAAGGAAGAACTTACAAATAATGCGTAATTTAGTTGTCTAAATTATCGTTATGCGTTTATTGCCACTGATAGCATCCGCTATTGTAACCACAGCATTGGTATTTACTTTAAATATTCAACTAAAAATAGGAAATGCAAAAGCACCAAGATTAGGTTATTTTTTATCTCCGCAGCATGGATTTTGGAAGAATGCTGAAAAGATAGATGCCAATTTTGATGCATCTATTGTAGCCAATGAATTACAAGGCAATTTAGATGTTTATATAGATGATAGATTAGTGCCACATATATATGCAGATCATGATCAAGACGCTTATTTTGTTCAAGGATATTTGCATGCGAAATTTAGATTATGGCAGATGGATTTTGAAACGCGCATTGCTTCTGGAAGATTAAGTGAAATTGCAGGTGCAGACAAATTACCTATTGATCGAATGTTTAGAAGATTAGGAATGGTGTATGGCGCTGAAAAAACAGAAGCCAATATCAATGAAACGAATCCTAAAATGAAAGCAACGGTGGATGCGTATACTGCTGGTGTCAATGCATATATAAAGCAGTTAGATCCTGCTGATCTTCCTTTCGAATTTAAATTAATGAATTATGCACCTGAGGATTGGACACCTAAAAAGACCTATCTTTTTTTAATGTTTATGTCCTATGATTTAACAGGTCGTTCCGCTTCCGTTGATTTACAAATGACCAATACCAGGGATTATCTAGGCTATGATTTGTTTGATAAATTATATACCAACCATCAAGATTCTTTAGACCCGATTATCCCTAAGGGCACCGTGTATGAAAAGCCATCTATTGTTCCAGTGAAACCACTAAACGCGGATTCGGCTTATTTGCATAAAGTAAATAGTGTTGCTTTTAATACCGTTTATATGCCCGAGGCGCCAGATAAAAATAATGGTTCTAACAATTGGGCAGTCGCTGGATCGAAAACAAAATCAGGCCGACCTATTTTAAGTAGCGATCCGCATTTAGGTTTAAACTTACCCTCCTTGTGGTATGAAATGCAAATCACCACACCCACGCATAGTACCTATGGTGCAAGTTTCCCAGGATCACCTGCAGTAATTATTGGGTTTAATGATAGTTTGGCTTGGGGGGTTACCAATGCAGGTCGTGATGTTTTTGACTATTATGAAATTAAATTTAAAGACACTACAGAGAATGAATATTGGTTTAATGGTGCATGGAAAGCAACAACCAAAAGAAAAGAAGTGATTAAAGTGAAAGATAGTTTTGATGTGGTGGAAGAGATTGCGATGACCCATTGGGGACCAACCATGTTTGATGCACATTATCAGAATACGCAATCCAATGGTCGGAATTTAGCTGTGCAATGGACTGCGCTTAACTCATCAACTGGCGTTGAAACTTTTTATTTGTTAAATCGCGCTAAAAATTATGACGATTATTTACAGGCCATTTCATTATGGACCTGTCCAGGACAAAATTTTGTATTGGCTACCAAGTCAGGAGATATTGCTATAAAACAACAAGGAAGTTTTGTTGCAAGGTGGGAACGACAAGGTGATTTTATCATGCCAGGGGAGGATACTAGTTTTCAATGGCAAGGAATCATACCAACCAATGAAAATCCAATGATTAAAAAGCCGGAGCGAGGTTTTGTAAGTAGTGCGAATCAAAAGTCAACAGATGCAAGTTATCCCTATTACTTAGGTGCCGCATCCGCATTTCCTTTGTATCGGGGGATCAGTGTTAATATGCACTTAAATAAGATGTTTCAAATTACGGCAGAGGATATGCAAAAATTGCAAACAGATAATTATAATGTTTTCGCAGCAACTGCTCGGCCAGCTTTAATGAAATATATTCAATTAGATAATTTGAGTAGCGATGCAAAAAGAATGGTGACAGAAATGACCAATTGGGATTTATATAATAGTGTAAACGCAAAAGGGATTACTTGTTTTAAAATAATTTGGGATAGTGTGGAGCAAGCTGTTTGGGGCGACGAGTTAGTAGGTTCGGCTATTCCATTATTAAAACCAGAAGCGTATGTGCTATTAGATCAAATGTTAAAGGATACCAATTGGAGTATCGCTGATGATATTAGAACAAAGGACAAAGTAGAGGATCTAAAAACTCAGGTAACATTGGGTGTTGAAAAAGCAACTGAGAAATTGCTAGCTTTAGAAAAAGAAAATAAATTGGAGTGGGCATTATTTAAAGCAACACGTGTTTTGCATTTGACAAAAACCCCGGCATTAAGCAGAATGGATCTTCCTATTGGCGGTGGTGTAAATATTATTAATGCAACCACGGAAAATCATGGTCCTAGTTGGCGTATGGTAGTGCATTTGACCGATGAAATTGAAGCCTATGGATTATATCCAGGTGGTCAAAGTGGAAATCCGGGTAGTCCTTATTATGATACATTTGTAAATTATTGGGTCGAGGGTAAATATTACAGATTGCTGTTCTTATCTAAGGAAAAATTGAAGCAAAGTGAAAGAACAAAGTGGCATATGCAATTTCAAAAGTCAAATTCATAATTAATTCTAATTCATTAAAATATTTTATATGAAATATATTGTATCTATTTTTTTATCTGGGTTACTTACTTATGCTGTAGGAATATATGGTGACCTGCCTTGGTGGAGTTTTGTAATTACAAATATTATAATTTCCATTGCATTGCCAATCAAACCTGCGCAAGCTTTTACTGCAGGTGCCTTAGGGGTAGGTTCATTATGGGCAGGATTGGCTTTTGGAACTGATATGGCGAACAATCATATATTATCAACGAAAGTGGCAAAAATATTACCTATGGGAGGTTCTTATTTACTTTTAATTTTTGCTACAGCGTCCATTGGCGCATTGCTGGGCGGGCTGGCCTCATTAACGGGAAGTTTTGTTCGCGCGCACAAATCGTAATTTTTTTGAAAAGAATAGCTGATGAAAGTCAGTTATTTGCTTGCGGTATAAAAAATATTTTTATTGTATCTTCGTGATGAATTTGCCCAACCTGTAATTGGGTCCATTGTAAAGGAACATCCTAGATGTCTAAATTTATTTTATGACCCTACTACACAATCGCGTCTCCAATAAGGAGTTAAAAGAGAAATTATACCAAGAAAACTTTTCTAGAACCACCATTAGTTTTTACAAATACTTTAGCATCAAGAATCCGCAAGTATTCAGAGATGAATTATACAAAGGACTAAGCGCATTGCAATGCTTTGGTCGAATTTATATTGCCAAGGAGGGGATTAATGCGCAGATGAGCGTGCCATCCCACTTTTTTGAAAACTTCAAGGAATACTTATATAACATTCCCGAATTAAATAACCTGAGATTAAATATTGCGGTTAATGATAATGGAAAAAGTTTTTGGGCGTTAAGAATTAAAACGCGAGAAAAAATTGTTGCTGACGGAATTGAGGACGCAAGTTTTAGTATGGAAAACAAAGGGAACTATGTTGATGCCCAACAGATGAACGCGATGTTGAATGCCCCGGATACCATTGTTATTGATATGCGCAATCATTACGAATACGAAGTAGGACATTTTACCAACGCGATTGAAATTCCATCTGATACTTTTAGGGATCAATTACCTATGGCGGCAGATATGATGAAGGATAAAAAAGAAGCCAATATTATTATGTATTGTACGGGGGGCATACGCTGTGAAAAAGCAAGTGCTTATATGTTACATCATGGGTTTAAAAATGTATTTCACCTAGAAGGCGGTATAATCAATTATGCGAATAAAATTAAGGAAGCGGGATTGGAAAGTAAATTCAAAGGAAAAAATTTCGTTTTTGACGATCGGTTAGGCGAAAAAATTACCGAAGATATTATTGCGAAATGTCATCAATGTGGTGCGCCTTGTGATACCCATACGAATTGCAAAAATGATGGCTGTCACTTATTATTTATACAATGTCCCACTTGTGCGGAAACTTATGCGGGTTGTTGTACACAGGCCTGTACTGATATTGTTCATTTGCCAATTGAAAAGCAAATTGAACTTAGAAAAGGGATTGACAAAGGGCAGCAAATTTTCAATAAAAGCAAACAACGCCTAAGACCAAGATTAGGGAAAGATATTTAATTGATAATTTTAATTTTTAGCGTCATGACGCTGAGAAGAATGAAAATAAATATTTAAAATTAAGGTAACTTTGCTAATGAAGCTGCAACTAAATCGTAGGTTGCTTCGTCAGTTAATTTTTGAGGTTTGAATTTTTCACCAATCACTTGCTCGTACAATTCAATATATCTTTTTGAAATAGTATCAATCCATTCATCAGACATGTGTGGAACGGTTTGTCCTTCCTTCCCCATGAAATTATTTTCAATCAACCACTCGCGTACAAATTCCTTGCTAAGCTGTTTTTGTTTTTCTTTCTTTATTTGCCTTTCTTCAAAACCATCTGCATAAAAATAACGTGAAGAATCGGGGGTATGAATTTCATCCATCAAGAAAATGGTATCACCAATTTTTCCAAACTCATATTTGGTATCCACTAATATCAAACCTTGCTTTGCTGCAATTTCTTTTCCTCTTTGAAACAAAGCCAATGCATATTTTTCTAACACCGCCCAATCTTCGGCGGATGCCAAACCTTGTGCAATAATGTTTTCTTTAGAAATATCTTCATCATGTCCTTCACTTGCTTTGGTAGAAGGCGTAATAATCGGAATAGGGAAATAGTCATTTTCATTGAGTCCATCTGGTAAGGAAACACCACATAAAACACGTCCACCTGCATGGTAAGTCCGCCAAGCATGGCCCACCAAATTACCTCTAACAACCATTTCTATCTTAAATGGAGTGCATTTTTTCCCAATGGCCACATTTGGGGCAGGGGTATCCAACAGCCAATTTGGGCAAATATCACTAGTTGCCTTAAGCATATAGGCGGCAATTTGATTTAAAACCTGTCCTTTAAAAGGGATGGGATTCGGTAAAATTACATCAAAAGCCGAGATTCGGTCACTTGCTATCATCACAAGTAGTTCATTTTCAATGTAATATACATCTCTTACTTTGCCATGGTAAGTGTTTAATTGGCCTGGAAAGGGTGTGGATTTCATGCCACTAAATTAAAAGTTTTAACACAATTTTGATAATTTTTTCTCAAGTGGGAACAATTCAGTATTTTTAACTACGATTCATCTTAAAAACAAATAAAATATGAGAAAATTTTTACGTCATTTTAGTCTTTTAAGTTTACTAGCCTTATCGGTAGTTACTTTAAAAGCACAAAATGCTAGTACTGTTAATGGTACTGTTAAAAATTCAAACACAGCCGAAGGTTTATCTGCTGTTTCAGTTACTGTAAAGGGTACAACCAATGGTACTTTTACAGATGACAAAGGAAGTTTCAGGATTAATGTGGCTAAAACACCCGTTACCTTGATCTTTTCTTCAGTAGGTTATTCAGATAAAGAAGTAGTCATTGCTTCAATAACGCCAAAGTTAGAGGTAAGCTTAACTCCGTCTTTTGTATTGGGTTCTGAGGTGGTTGTTGCGGCTTCAAGAGTTGCTGAGCGTATATTAGAATCTCCAGTTTCTATTGAAAGAATCAGCAATGCAACGATAAAAAATGCACCTGCTTCCAACTATTACGATATCCTAGGAACGTTAAAAGGAGTGGACGTAATTGCTGCAAGTTTAACTTTTAAAAGTGTTGGAACAAGAGGTTTCAATGTGAGTGGTAATACCCGTTTAAATCAATTAATTGATGGAATGGATAACCAAGCGCCAGGATTGAACTTCTCTGTGGGTAGTGTAATTGGTTTAACAGAATTAGATGTTGATAATATTGAATTATTACCTGGTGCATCTTCTGCATTATATGGTTCTGGTGGTATGAATGGTACTGTTTTAATTAACTCTAAAAATCCATTTAAATACCAAGGCTTAAGTTTCCAAGTGAAAAATGGTATCAAAGATGTTGATAATTACCAACGTCCTTTGTCTCCATATAAGGATTGGACAGTAAGATGGGCGCAAAAAGTAAACGATCGTTTTGCTTATAAAATTGCTGCTCAATTTGTTGAAGCACAAGATTGGTTAGGTAATGATGCAACTAACTATTCTCGTTCAACAGGTACACCTAATGGCCAAACCATTAGTGGAACGCGTGAATCAGATCCTAATTATGATGGTGTAAACTTTTATGGTGATGAAACAACAACTTCACTAAGTTCTGTTTTTGGTTCAGTTAGAAACGCAATAGTAGGTGCGGTTGGATTGCCAACTTTTAATGCATTATATGGTTTAGCACAAGCTGGTCCATATTCGGGAAATCTGGCTACTTATTCGGCGTTCTTAAGATCTCAAAGTGCATTATTAGCTCCATATGCACCTTTATTATATGGTAATGCAAAAGGTTATTTTACTGGTGATGTTTCAAGAACAGGATATGCTGAAAAAGATGTGGTTGATCCAACAACTTTGAATGTTAAATTTACGGGATCTTTAAACTATAAATTATCTGATAATACAGAAGCTTCTTTTAGTTTTTATAATGGTACTGGTAATACAGTTTATACAGGTAGTGACCGTTATGCATTTAGAGGGTTGAGAATGGGTCAGTACAAATTAGAAATCAAATCTACCAATTGGTTAGTTAGGGCTTATACTACGCGTGAAGATGCTGGTTCTTCTTATAACGCGACTATTGCTGCTCGTTATTTTAATGAAGCATGGAGCCCAAGTAGTACTTGGTTCCCAACATACATGACAGCTTTAACTTCATACAGAGATGCAGGTTTACCTAATGCAAATGCAGTGGTTGCTGCACGTGCTATTGCTGATGCAAATCGTCCAACTGGAAATATTAGATTAAATACAATGTTCCAAAATCTTACAAACACGCCTATCTCTCAAGGAGGTGCGTTGCTTTTAGATAAAACAAACTTAAATATATATGAAGGTCAATATAACTTATCAAACGCTTTAGGTTTAGATAAAATGGGCGCTGATTTATTAGTGGGTGGTATCATGAAACAATATATTTTAAATTCTCAAGGAACCGTATTTGCTGACACAGCAGGTAAAATTAAAATCAATGAGTCAGGTGCATATGCGCAGTTATCTAAAAAGTTCTTTGGTGATTTATTAAAAGTGTCTGCTTCTGGCCGATATGACAAGAGTACCAATTTTGACGGTCGTTTTACACCAAGAGTTTCCATGGTATTTAAATTAGCACAGGATAACAATATCCGTTTATCTTATCAAACAGCTTATCGTTTCCCAACTACACAAAACCAATGGATTAACTTGTTAGTAGGTGGTGGTACGCGTTTAATGGGTGGTTTGCCAGCATTAAGAGAGCATTACAAATTCAGCACCAACCCTGCATATACTTTAGCTAGTGTGTCTGCATTTGGTGCAAGTGCTTTAGCAGGAGCTCCAAATCCAGCTTTATTAAAGCAAGCGGTGTTTAAAGAATTTAAGCCTGAGTCAATGAGTTCAATAGAATTAGGTTATAAGGCATTATGGGCTAAAAAATTATTGGTTGATTTTTATGTATACGCAGGTACCTACACTAATTTCATTGGTGGTGTAACTGTTATACAATCTCGCAATGGCGCAGCACCTAGTCCTTTAGATGTGTTAGATGCAAGTAAGCGTATGGCTTATAGTATTTCTACGAATTCTGATGGTGATGTCACTACAAAAGGTTGGGGATTGTCATTAGATTATTTATTACCTAGAAACTTTAGCGTTTCTGGTAGCATTTTCTCTGATGAAATTGGAGAAGTAGCTCCAGGAGTAGTTCCTTATTTTAATAGTCCAAAAATCAGAGCTAACATCGCATTAAACAACAGTGGTTTCTTATTTAACAATCGTTTGGGATTCAGTGCAAACATGCATTACCAAGACGGGTTTAACTACGAAAGTACATTTGCTGTAGGTAAACTTAGTGCTTATCAAACAGTGGATGCTGTCTTAACTTTCAAAGTTCCAAAGTACAGATCGTTGATTAAAGCAGGTGGTACCAACATATTTAATAAATATTATAGAACAGCATATGGTAGTCCTCAAATTGGTGGATTGTACTATGTAAGTTTCGCGTATAACGTATTTTAGTAGATTAGGATGGGTTAGTCCTACAAGTCCCTTCTCGATTTATCGGGAGGGGATTTTTTTATGCGTAAGAATTATTTTTTTCCTTTATAAAGCTTTATTTTTGCCACTCAAAATAAAATGACACCATGCGTTCAATACCATTTAGAGAAGCCCTTCGTGAAGCAATGAGCGAGGAAATGCGCAGAGATGAAAGAGTATTATTAATGGGAGAGGAAGTTGCGGAGTATAATGGCGCTTATAAAGTAAGCCAAGGCATGTTGGCGGAGTTTGGTGCAAAACGCATTATTGACACTCCTATTTCTGAGTTAGGCTTTACAGCAGTAGCAGTAGGCGCTGCTCAAAATGGCTTAAGACCTATTGTGGAATTCATGACTTGGAATTTTGCGGTGCTACCCTTGGATCAAATTTTAAATACGGCCAGTAAGATGCTAGCGATGAGTGGTGGTCAAATTGGCTGTCCTATTGTAATGAGAGGTCCCAATGGTAGCGCAGGTCAATTAGGGGCGCAACACTCCACTGCATTTGAAAGTTATTTGGCTAATATTCCAGGTATTAAAGTGGTTTCACCTTCCAATGGGTATGATGCGAAAGGTTTATTAAAACAAGCCATTCGTTATGAAGAGGATCCTGTGATGTTTTTAGAAAGTGAAGTGATGTATGGAGATAAATCAGATGTTCCAGATGAGGAATATTATATCCCATTAGGGAAAGCGGATGTTAAAAAAGTAGGTCGCGATATTACGATTGTTTCTTATAACAAAATGATGAAAGTGGCATTGGGTGCCGCAGCTGAATTAGAAAAAGAAGGTATCAGTGCAGAGGTTGTTGATTTGCGTACCATACGTCCCTTGGATTGGATGACTGTTTTGGAAAGTGTTAAAAAAACCAATCGTTTGGTGATCATTGAAGAACAATGGCCATTTGCTTCTGTATCTTCAGAATTATCTTACCGCATTCAAAAAGAAGGATTTGACTATTTAGATGCACCTATTCGTCGTATCACAAGTGCCGATGCGCCGATGCACTATGCACCTAATTTAGCAGCCTTGGCCATCCCTGATGTAGCCAGATCCGTGAGCTTGGTGAAGGAGCTCATGCAACAGTACAAATAAATGTGGCATATACATGCTTAAAGTGAGTTAAATGATGGTGTTATCATTTATATACACCACTTATATGAAAACTTGGACGCTTTAAAAATAAAATTATCAATATCCCTCACAAAGGGATATTTTTGTTATATATAATACAACATCATTTTATGGGCTATATTTTATTGATTTTATTTTGGCTGGGATGGCATATTGGTATTTATTTAATGCTAAAGAAAGCAGGGGTGTCAAGTGCTAAGGCCATCATTCCCATTTATAATACTTGGGAGGTAGTAAAACTTTGTGGAATATCAAAAATGTGGTTTTGGATACAACTAATACCAATTTTAGGTCAATTTGTAACCTTATGGATATCGATCATATTCGTAATGCATTTTAAAAGAGTAGGTTTATTGCAACATATTTTAACAGTGTTTGTTCCATTTATTTATTTACCTTATTTAGGATTTTCTGCCAATGAACGTTGGCATGGTAAAGACGCATTACAGCACTATCACAAATCAGAATCAAGAGAGTGGGTAGATGCTGCTGTTTTTGCTATTGTTGCGGCTACATTAATTCGCACTTTTATTTTTGAAGCCTATGTAATTCCTACGGAAAGTATGGAAAAAACATTATTAGTGAACGATTTTTTATTTGTTGACAAGATCACCTATGGTGCACGTATTCCTCAAACTCCAGCAAGTTTTCCATTTGTTCATAATACATTACCTATGGCGCCAACAACGCCATCCTATATAAAGTGGGTGCAATTGGACTACACCAGATTGCCAAAAGTGAGAAGCATTAATCGTAATGATGTTGTGGTATTTAATTTTCCAGCAGGCGATACCATTATTAACCTGCCCGAATTTGGTAGTAAAATACCTTATTATGATGTTTTGAGAAGCCCTGAGTATGCAAACAACCGCGAAAAATTATTGAATGATTATCCAATTTTAGTGCATCCAGTGGACAAGACAGATAATTATATCAAAAGATGTGTAGGAATACCTGGTGATATTATTGAAGTGAAAGGAAGTCATTTATGGGTGAATGGCAAGCCGGGGTTTGTTGCGCCTTATTCGCAAACTGAATTTATTGTGCAAACCAATGGCACACCCATTCCAGAGGACTATATTCAAGACAGTATAGGCATTAATATAAATGATGCAAGTTCCGATTTCCAAATCATGGAAGGAAGTGCCCATACTTTTAAAATAAATATGACAGCGTATGCTGCTGAAAATTTGAAAAAACTACCACAGGTTTTGTCTGTTACTAATTTTGATGAAAATACAGTGGGATATACTTTCCCTTATGATATGACCCATTTTCCATGGTCGGTAGATAATTATGGTCCGATACGAATTCCAAAACAAGGAGATGTGGTGCAATTAAATGACAGCACCATTGAATTGTATCGTCGCTTAATTTCGAATTACGAGCATAATAAATTAGAAGAGAAGGAAGGGAAATATTTTATTAATGGTATAGCAGCCACTTCATATACTGTGAAAGAAAATTACTATTGGATGATGGGTGATAATCGTCACCGTAGTCAAGATAGTAGGTATTGGGGATATGTTCCTGAAACGCATATTGTAGGACGTGCAGCATTAATTTGGTTCAGCTACGGTAAGTCAATTAGATGGAATAGATTATTTAGCCAAATAAAATAGATTATTTTTAAACCTCACATTAAGTGAGGTTTTTTATTAAACAGCCATGTATGAAACAAAAATTCGAGTTTGAGTTTGAGTATTTTGAGCAGATGGAATCATTAAATGAATCAGATGCTTCATTACTCATTGCAGCACGCAATGCAACTAAAACCGCATTTGCGCCTTATTCCAATTTCAAAGTGGGGGCCGCTGCATTGTTATCCAATGGTCAAATTGTGATTGGGTCCAACCAAGAAAGTGCCAGTTATCCAGTGGGTATTTGTGCTGAACGAAATTTATTAAATAGCATTGGGAGCCAGTTCTCAAGCGAAACCATTCTTGCCATGGCAATCAGCTATGACACGGACAAGGCTGCTTGTAATGAACCTATTTCTCCTTGTGGCATGTGTAGGCAATCCTTACTTGATTTTGAAAACAGGTATCAGTCACCTATCAAGATTATTTTAGCAGGTAGAACAGGGCCGATTATGGTGGTAGCAGCAGCTAAAAATTTATTACCTTTTGGATTTGATGGGGCAATTTTGAAATAAATTAAAACAAGGTTTGTACACCGAGTGCCAATCTGAATTCGTGTTGCAATAACCATTTTTTTCTTGTTTTACCCCAAGCGTAACCCACCAGTGATCGGTCTGATCCAATAATCCGATGACATGGAATTAATATTGCCACTTTATTTTTTGCATTTGCATTTGCAGCAGCCCTTACTAAATTAGGGTCGCCCATTTTTTTTGCCAAGTCCCCATAGCTTAATGTTTTTCCAAAAGGGAGTTCGTATAATTCTTTCCAAACTTTTTGTTGAAATTCAGTGCCCTCCTGATCAATGGCAACTGTAAAACATCGCCTATTGCCAGCAAAATATTCAATTAGCTCATCAATGCATTGGTTCATCACCGCTGGTATGGTTTGTTCTGTATTATTATTTTCTAATTCTGGAATGTCAATAAATGAAAGTTGTTGAATGCAATGTTCTGACGAAACCATTTTAATGGCGCCAATAGGGCTGTGATAAATGTGAACAAAGTTATTTTGCATTAACCAATGGGTTGGCCGTTATCTACGGCTTGTGTTGGGGTGAGTAAAACTACTTGGTGTTGTAAATCATATACGCCCAACACCAAACATTCGCTCATAAAGTTAGCGATTTGTTTTGGAGGAAAATTAACTACAGCAATAATTTGTAGACCAATTAATTGATCCGTGTTATAATGTGTGGTTATCTGAGCCGATGACTTTTTAATTCCTAATGCGCCAAAATCAATGTGAAGTTGATAGGCTGGTTTTTTAGCGTTGGGGAATACTTCAGCACGAATGATAGTGCCACATCTAATATCCACCTTAGTAAAATCGTCCCATTGTATCATTGTTCATTTTTTGGGAATGCATGAATTCTAGTTAATCCAATAAATCAGCTAAGTCGTTTAAATCCTTTTGTTTGTATTGCAATGTGGGGCTTTGAAAACATTTTGAAAATTCAATCAATAGCTTTTTTATAATTTTAATATTGGATAATTTTTTATAATATCTATTTTGCGGTTCTATATTTGACCTTAAAAAATATCGGTCCAAATCTTTTTGTGAAAAAGCATGACCAGTGGTTCCTTCCACATAGAATTGTATATATTCTTGCGGATTAGGATAAACCTCTGTGTCATCCCAGTCGGAGGAATAAAATGCAATGATACATTGTTTAGGGATGTTGATGAATTCAGCGTCAATTTCTAATTGCGCACAAAGCTCAGCATACAAAATGGTGTTGGCAAACGCGTTTCCTTTTCTTGCTTGCAAAGGGCCAGACATTAAAAATTCATCCGGCTTGTCATAATTAATTTCAACCCCTTTAATTTGATAATAATTATACAAAATATTTTTGATCACATTGGCTTGCTCGAGTGGCGTCAAATAATTATTTAACTCCAGCCATATGTTTCTTCTAATTTTTTCTAATTGATGCCTTAAAGTATCTGTAGCTAATTCAGGATATTGGAATTTAGTCACCAACAAAGCGCCTTCTAATAAAGAGGGATTAGCTTTTGACATCCACTGAGTAAATTCTTCTTTTAAATCATTCAAACGAAGTTTGTAAATCATTCTTTCAATACGCTCCAAAGTAGTTTCATCCAATGTGTTTTCCCAAAGATTTTCTAAATCAGGAATAATCGGTGAGCCATAGTCTAATAACCTGTCCGAAATAGTATTAAATACTTCCTCATCAGGATCATCAATCAGTTGGAATAAGGCGGTAATTTCGGAAGTGTTTGGCATATTTTGCAACAACTTAGTTTTTCAATATTCAAATTGACGTAAAATATGGGGAATTGTTCATTTAAGTTATCCCAATGGTGTGGATATATTTAACAATAATTTACATAATAAATAGAATTATTATTCGTTCGTGTAAATATTCTCTAATTACGGGGTATCTTATTAGTAATTGCCCTTTCTTTGCATATATACTAATTTATATGTCAAACGAAACAATTGCCACCCCAAAATTTCCTGTAATGGCAAAGTCCTTGCATGCCGAATTAAAGCGTCGCGTTAATTTATATTTGGAAGAGCATGCGGTGATTGGTACAGGAAATTATAAGTTGTTTTCAAAGGCAATTTTTTTAATGAGTTTATTTGTCATTACTTACATGCATTTGGTGTTTTTCACGCCACCTACATTTTATGCAATATTGGAGTGTATTCTTTTTGGCGGGCTCATTGCAGCCATTGGATTTAATGTGATGCATGATGGTAGCCATGGTAGTTTCAGTAAGTACAACTGGTTGAACAAATTAGCATCCTCTTCTATTAGTGTATTGGGAGCGAGTCGGTTTATGTGGGCGTCTAAACATGTAACTATACACCATACTTTTACAAATATTGATGGGGTAGATGATGATATTGAAGTGGGCGCGCTCATGCGTATGGCACCTACACAGAAGCACTATATTTTACATCGTTTTCAACATATTTATTTTTGGGTGTTATATATGTTATTGTATATTTTTTGGATTTTTTATACCGATTATAAAAAATATTTTTCTAGAAAAATTGGATCAGTGCCTTTGAAAAAAATGACCATTGGAGATCACCTAGAATTTTGGATTGTTAAACTTTATCATGCTGCTGTATTTATTATTATACCTGTTTATATGTTGGGATGGGTGAGTTGGTTGGTTGGATTTTTTGTGACTGGATGTTTTGCTGGCTTTATTCTAAGTATCGTATTTCAATTGGCACATACGGTTACTGAAACTGAATTCCCAGTTGCTTTGCAACCTGAAAATATAATGCCAGATGAGTTTGCAGCACATCAAATAATGACGACGGCTAATTTTGCAACAAAAAGTAAAATTGTCAGCTGGTTGGTAGGTGGTTTGAATTTTCAAATTGAACATCATTTGTTTCCTAAAATATCACATGTTCATTATCCTGCAATTTCAAAAATAGTTAAAAAAACATGTGCTGACTTTAAATTACAATACAATGAATATCCAACGGTATTAAGCGCAATTCGTGCGCATGTATTACATCTTAAATCACTTAGCAAGCCTAGCTTCGCTTAATCGCTTATTACGCAGTTATAGTGTAAACAAAAAGGACGCCGATGTTTCGGCGTCCTTTTTGTTGGTATCATGATCTCACTCATTGAATTTTTAATTCATATGCTTAAGAAGCTTTTTTCTTTCTTGCCATCTTACGCGGTGGATTTGCTTTTAATTCTGCGATAATTGCATTTACTTCTTCAATGGTTAAAGTTTCCACTTTTTCCTGTTGCTCTTTGGTTAACTTATAGTTTCTTAAACCTTGCTTAATATAGGGGCCATAAGGTCCGCGTAATAATTGTATTTTTTCTTTTTCAAACACTTTAATAGTACGCTCATCTTTTGCTTTACGCTTTTCTGCGATCATAGGGGTTAATTCCTCTAGGGTAACGGTATATGGGTCCATTTCCTTGTTCAGGGAATAAAACTTCTTGGCATGGGCCGCGTAAGGGCCAAATCGGCCAATATTAACCGATACATCCTCCTCCTCAAATTGTCCTAATGTGCGTGGTAGTTTAAATAACTCTAGTGCCTCCTCAAAACTGATGGTTTCAATACTTTGAGACGCCTTCAATTTGGCAAATCTTGGTTTTTCTTCTTCATCCTGATGGCCTATTTGAACCATTGGGCCATAACGACCCATTCTAGTGATCAATTTTTTACCACTCACTGGGTCAAATCCTAATTCTCTTTCCCCCTTGGCTCTTTCTGCATTCTCTAAGGTATGTTCAATCGTGGTGTGAAAGGGTTCATAAAAAGAAGCAAGCATATCACTCCATAAAAGTTTGCCTGCAGCAATTTCATCAAATTCACCTTCAATTTTAGCGGTGAAATTAAAATCCATCACTTTTGAAAAGTGTAGTTTTAAAAAGTCAGTCACAACCAAACCTAAATCAGTAGGGGATAATTTATTTTTTTCAGCACCCGTAATTTCTGATGAAGTCACGGTAGTTATTTCATCCTTATTATTTAAAGAAAGTACTTGAAAATTCCTTTTAATACCTTCTTTTTCTCTTTTTTCCACATAATTACGCTTCATGATGGTTGAAATAGTTGGCGCATAGGTAGAGGGACGACCAATACCTAATTCTTCTAATTTTTTCACGAGTGATGCTTCTGTATATCTCGCACTAGGTCTGCTGAAACGTTCTAAACCTGTCATTTCAATAAAGTCAAGTACTTGACCAACTGCTAATGGTGGTAATAAACTTTCTTCCCCTTCCGCAGCAGTTGCATCCTCGTCCTCGTCATCATTACTCTCTAAGTATACCTTTAAGAAACCATCAAATTTCATCACTTCGCCAGATGCAGATAGTGTTTCTTTATTGGTTGACACCTCAATTTTGGCAACTGTTTTTTCGAATTGCGCATCACTCATTTGTGAAGCAATAGTGCGCTTCCAAATTAATTCATATAATCTATTTAAGTCAGCGTCGTCTACTTTACTTTCATTCATGTAGGTAGGTCGAATTGCTTCGTGCGCTTCCTGTGCATTTTCGTTTTTATTTTTAAACTTACGTGGTTGGTAATATTTTGCACCAAAGCTTGAATTAATTTCCGCTTTTATTGCATCCACAGCAGTTTCACTCAAACTGATACTATCAGTTCTCATGTAAGTGATTTTACCACTTTCGTATAATTTTTGCGCAAGTAACATAGTCTTACTTACGCTATATCCTAATTTTCTTGATGCTTCTTGTTGTAAGGTTGATGTAGTGAAAGGCGCTGATGGCGTACGTTTCCCTTCTTTTACATTTATATCTTTTACCGTATATTTTGCTCCCTTACATTCGTTTAAAAACTTTTCAGCGGCTGATCCTGTGGCTAATTTTTGTGGCCCTTCTGCTTTGAATTTTACTTTTTTCTTATTGATATCTGGTGCAGTAAATAGCGCTGATATTTTAAAAACACTTTCTGGTAAAAACTGGTTGATTTCTCTTTCGCGTTCAGCGATTAATCTTACAGCAACACTTTGCACACGACCTGCGCTCAAACTTTTTTGCATGCCAATTTTACGCCAAAGCACTGGGCTTAATTCAAAACCAACAATTCTATCTAAAATACGGCGTGCTTGTTGTGCATCCACTAAATCCATATTAATGAACCTAGGGTTATCAACTGCTTTTTTTATTGCAGGTGCAGTAATCTCATGAAAAACAATACGCTTTGTTTTTTTAGGATCCAGACCAAGTACTTCCGCTAAATGCCAACTGATACTTTCACCTTCCCGGTCCTCATCCGATGCTAGCCAAACTTCCTTGGCTTTCTTTGCCATGGATTTTAAATCTTTTACCACTTTTTCCTTGTCTGATGGTACCGAGTATCTTGGTGCAAATTTATTTTTAAGGTCAATTCCCATCTCGCTTTTCTCTAAATCACGGATATGACCATAGCAACTTCTTACTTCAAAATCTTCTCCCAAAATTTTCTCAATGGTCTTTGCCTTTGCAGGGGACTCCACGATTAATAGGTTCTTTGCCATACGTTCTTTGGGTGTTTATAAATTGAAAATCAACTATTTATGTTTAATGAAATTAACATTATTTGCCAATCCCATATTCTTTTCTCGCGATGCAATATTAGAGCTTTCACCGAAAAAATAAAAATTACCTAATCTTCCGAGGCTAAAAATGCCATTATTTTGTCAATTACCGATTGTGTTTTATATAATTTATTATGACCTAATCCTTTGGTAATCAAGAAATTAATATTTTTTGGTGCTTTTTCTTGAAAATTAATTAAATCTTTATAAGGACAAACCTTATCCTCGGCATCGTGAACCCAAAGGATAGGGCCGGTATATTTTTCAATGGCCCGATCAGCTTCAAAATAGGTGATTGGGTGTTTTGTTTTAGTCGCTAATACCTCTAAAAATGCGGTTTTAATGCTTTCGCTAAAACGCATCATATTAAAGTAATTATTGAAAGTGGTGGTGGTTTTGGTTGCAGGTGCTATTAATACAAATTTGTGTTGTTCTGGATTTGGAATAGTTTCAGCCAACATAGCTAATGTGATACCACCCAAGGAATGACCAATAAAGTGATCCACGGGCCCAACTGCTTTTATGATTTGTTCAATGGCATTTAAATATATTAATATATGAATGTATTTGCCTTGACTTAAGCCATGGCCAGGTGCATCAAAAATCAAAACGCGATAGCCCATTTTTAATAATGGCCCAACATATTGTTCAAATTTATATCCATAGCTAGCATAGCCATGAGAAATAAGTACGGTTTTGTTGTTGCTTTTTTGCGAAGTCCATTCAAAACCTTTTAATTGAATACCATCAGGTAAGGTTACTGTTAAAGGTTTCGCTTTGTGAAAGATGGCTGGCGCCTTTTTTTTCTTGTATTTTGGGTAAGGAATGCAAAATAAATCAACGGCTATTTTGCCAGCTGTAGCAGGTGAAACTAGGGCTAGGGTTTTGAATTTAGTCCTCAAATACTGTAGGTACATTCTTTCGGATAACCCTATTTTGGCCATTATTTTTAAAAATTTGTGCAAAGATAATATGGCAAAGCACAGTACCCGCATTTTTTTTGTATTTCGCAAATGAAATTGCCACTTTGACAATAAGCATTGGTGGATTACAGCTATTTTTGTAAAAATCTATTGTGGATATATGTACTCATTAAAAATCAATTTTGAAGAAAAAGGTTTAGCACCTGTAACATTAACGAATATAGCGCCGGATGAAAGCTTACTTGAAGCTATCCTAGAAGCAGGTATTGAGCTTCATCATAATTGTGGTGGGGTATGTGCTTGCAGCACATGTCATATATATATAAAGTCTGGGGCTGCTCATATTGCTGAACTATCTGATAGAGAGGAGGATTTTATTGATCGTGCTGTTAATCCACGTATTGAGTCAAGATTAGGTTGCCAATGTATTTTAGCCAAGGGGGGGTCTGGGGAATTAGAAATTACCTTGCCTGACCAAACACAATTTTTAGGAGAGTAGCCGATTGAAATGTATTTCCCATTTAAAAAAATACAATAGCCTCGTAAAGAAATAATTATAAAAAAAGTACAAGTAAAAAATTAAAGTAAAATCAAATAATATGAGTCAGTTTGAGCCCCCAATTTTTTGGAATGATCACGAAGACATCGCCCAAAAATTATATGAGAAGTTTGGTGATGATTTTACTGAAGCAAAAATATATCGTGTTCGCTTTACTGACCTCCTTGATTGGGTGCTAGGTTTACCTCATTTTGAAGGAACAAGGGAGCAGTCTACCGAGGGCCATTTGGAAATGATCCAAAGTGCCTGGGTATATGAGTGGAGGGATAATCAAAAATAGGCTTACATTTGATAACCAAAAGTATTCGCCTTGTTAGCTAGTTTCAAAAAAATAGTTTGTTTTGTGTTTGATGTTGATGGCGTATTGACCAACGGCAATTTATTGATTATGCCCAATGGGGTCATGGCCAGGACCATGAATATTAAAGATGGGTATGCTTTACAATTAGCAGTAAAAAAGGGGTATCAAGTTTGGATCATTTCTGGTGGTAACTCAGAAGATGTAAAAAATAGATTAGCACTTTTAGGTATTAGTGAAGTTCATATGAAAGTGTCCAATAAAAAGCAGCTTTTAGCATCCTTAGCCGCTGAACACCATATTTCATTAGAGACTATATTATATATGGGTGATGATATGCCCGATTACGAAGCCATGCAATTGGTTGGCATTGCAGCTTGTCCTAGTGATGCAGCAATGGATATAAAAACAATAGCGCAATATAAGGCCTTGACCAAGGGTGGTGAAGGGTGTGCGCGTGAGGTAATCGAAAAGGTGTTAAAGCTCAATGATCATTGGGACATAGATGATCATATAATGGCCAAATAAATAAATTCAATTCATTTGAAATTACTTGTATCATTTTTAAAGCTGATTAGATGGCCTAATTTATTTTTTATAATATTGTCACAATGTTTGTTTCAGTATTGTATTTATAATCCCTTATACGATATTAATAGTAGTGATACACCGGT
>SXGR01656441.1_pt1 | contig 31663 bp, 30 predicted proteins | sample 3174711 | NCBI WGS metagenome assembly SXGR01 (sample SAMN11356860, study PRJNA531348) | freshwater metagenome | isolation source: freshwater sample F1-60 | place: China: Fuxian Lake, Yuxi | collected 2017-12-25 | reverse complement strand
GCACCCTTGGGCTCCGTCTCCAGTTCGATCCTTTTGAGTTCAAAATCAACCCCGCACCATATGGTGCGGGGTTGATTTTGAACTCAAAAGGATCGAACTGGAGACGGAGCCCAAGGGTGCTTCCGAAGAAGTCCTCGAGCAGTGGCGCGCGGGAAGGGAGTGACCAGTCGAAACCGGCTGCTCCCTTCTTCTTCGCCGCCCCGGTCGATCAGCGTGAGCCTTTCAATCGAGGTATCCCCCTCCATTTCGATCCTTTTGAATATGGATTGTGTGTATTCCAGTGGAATGAGCTGGAGATGGCACCCAGGGTGACTTCGCAAGCGAAGCGTCTGGGCCATGGTGTGTCAGAAGGCATCAGCCAGTCGAAACCGGCTAGGGCTTTCTTCTTCACCGCCGCGATCGAAGGCTCTAAGCCGAAAATCACGGAGTCCTCCTCCATCTCGCTCCACTGGAAAGTGGAACGATGACCCCGAAGGGTCGTTTTAAAGAGCAACACGGGACTTTATCACAAAAACACCATTTTGTCAAGAGTCTTTGACAAATCTACAAACAAAAATAAGCTCAAATGAGCTTATTTCATTTGTCATTCCGGCCTTGAGCCGGAATCTAGAAAACTTAAACAGAAAACCAAACGATATTACGTTTGGTTTTTTCTGGATTCCGGCTCAAGGCCGGAATGACAAGGTTGGAAGTTCTTCTAAATCGTCATGATTTCTTTCTCCTTCTCCTCGCCAATATTCTTAATCCTCTCATTCATCCCCGCAGCGGTTTTATCGAGCTGCTCAAGCAGTTTGTACTTCTCATCTTCGTTGATTTCACCATCCTTCTCCCCCTTAAGTACGTCCGCTTTTGCAGCCTCACGCACGTTGCGCACGCTCTTGCGCGCTTGTTCCATTTTTTCTCCCAAAATTTTTACCAGCCCGCGCCGTGTCTCCTCGGTGAGCATCGGCAGCGTCAAACGAATCTGTTGCCCCTGCACCACCGGATTCAAATTCAAATTCGCTTCTTGAATCCCCTTTTCGATATTCTTCAAAATACTTTTATCCCAGGGCTCGATGATCAGCGTACGTGCGTCTGGCGTGTTAATTGACGCAAGCCCTGCAAGACCTTGTCGTGAATCATACGCCTCGACCATCACCCCATCGAGCAACGCAGGATGCGCGCGGCCGGTACGCAAAGTGGAGATCTCGCTTTTCAAATGCTCGATCGTTTTCTGGAATTCTGGATTGTGGGGATGGAGGATGTCTCGGGGCATAGGCGAAGAGAGAAGAGGAAAGAGAGGAGGGAGCGAACGTAAAAGCGTAAAATGGCGCGAAGCGCTACCTTCCCTTTTCTCTTCTCTCTTCTCTCTTTTTACTTAAACTTAGTTACCCCGAGATATACCACGGAAGAATTGTTCCTGTCCACTGTGAGTACCGTCGCGGTGCGCGAACCGGGCAATTTTTTCGGGACCCAATTCACACCACCGTTCGACGAACGATAGAACGTCGTCGATGTGCCGTAGTAGATCATATTCACATCCTTGGGATCGATCGCAATCGAATAAATCAACGCGGTGCCTGGTGGCGTGAGTAAATGCAAATCCTGCCATGTCGCTCCAGAATCCGCTGAGCGAAGCAATCCAAACTTTGTCGCGATCATCATCGTATTCGGATCCGACACACCGAGCGCCATGTCATAAAAATCATTCGCGCCAGAAAATTTTGCATAATTCGGTCGAAGATCTTTCCATGTTGTGCCCGCATCATCACTCCGCCACACACCGGCTGATTTTGTCGCAACAAACATTCTCCGATTGTCGCTATTATGCAATGCGAGTCGCAATACCGGATTTGCAAACGACTTCACACTCACCCACGATGCGCCACCGTCAGTACTCCGCAATACATCGCCAGAATTATTCGCGATCCACACCGTCTGCGAATTCGTAGCATCGAGTGCAACAACTGTGGTTTGTTTGTCTACACGCGAGTCGAGATACACGACACTCCATGTACGCGAACAATCATCGGACTTCAACAATTTATTTTCGATGGCGACATAAATCGTACATTTTTGTTTTGGATGCACCGCGAGCGACGGAATGCGTCCGCGCGTCAGTTGCGTTGGCTGTTGCCAGGATTCGCCACCGTCATAAGTAAAAAACATGCCATTATCGGTTGTGCCGATATAAAGTGCGTTTGGATCCGTTGCATCTTGCACGATCGTTGTCACGTTCACTCCACTTGCAGATTTTTTCTCCGCGGTTGCAGTGGCGATCGCCGTTTTCTGCACCCACGCGTCACCTTTATTTGTGGTTTTGAACAACCCGCCATCTGCGCCTGTTTGCGTTTGGCCAGAAGTACCGAAAGAAATACATCCTGCGCCAACGAAAAGCAGCGCAGTGAGAGTAATTGAGGGAAAGATTTTTCGCATACCAAATTACTCTACCATTTTTAGAACGAGAGCACGAATCGCTCGAGCGCAGTGCGTGGATTCACGTTCGCATCGATCAGTCGTCGTGTCTCGGCGATTTCTTCTGCAGCTGCGGCGAGTTTTTTTGTGCCAGCGGCGTTTGCCCATACAGCGATGCTGTCTCGTGCGTCGATATGGGTGATCGCATCTGATCTGCCTGCAGCGATGAGCAGTGCGTCGCGAATAAGTTCTGCGGAAAGATCGAGCATCGCAATCGCGCGATCGCCCGCTTCTTGGAACGACGTCTTTGCGGGAATTCTTTTTTCGATCGTTGCGAATCGTTCTGCGACGGAGAGTTCGGGAAAGTGCAGCAACGTATCGCGGAGTGAAAAAAGCGCATCAAGCGACTTTGGATCTTCTGCGTACGAGATCGCTTTTCCTGGAAGTCCTGCGGAGAGACGCGCGTAGAGCAACGCTTTTTCTTTTGCAGTACCACTACGTGCAAGTTGCGCAGCGATCTCTTGCGTCGCAACACGACCGAATCGCATCACCTGACAACGTGAACGAATAGTAGGAAGAATTTCTGCATCAGAAGTTGCAAGAAGAAGAAGGATGGTTTTTGGTCGCGGCTCTTCGAGAGTTTTGAGTAGTGCATTCGCGGCTTCGGGAGTGAGCAGCTGTGCACCGTCGATCACGCAGATTTTATAACCCGTGAGAAAAGCACCGAGCGCGAGGCGACCGGTGAGTGCATGAATCTGCTCGAGAACGATCGTGCCATGAAGCTTGCCGGTTTTTGCATCGCGGCCGCGTTCGACGAGGGTGAAGTCGGGATGGGTCGCGGGTGTGGCGGTGTGGAGGAGGGTCGATGCGAAATCGAGCGCTGCGGTCATTTTGCCGACATGCTCGGGACCGACGAATAAATAAGCATGAGCGAGCTTATCAGCCGCCGCTGCCCGAGCCAAAAAAGCGAGCGTTTTTGTATGCCCGATAAGCGTTTCTTTGACTTGCGGTGCCGCAAACATCCCCTGCTGCATAAAGCCAAGATACCCAAAAACTCTGCTTAAAACCAGTGGGAAAGTCCCCTGTGAATAACTTACCTCAAAAACAGGCTGCCTCTTTTTGATCAAAAAGAGGCAGCCTGTTTTTGAAGATTTTGGGGATAAGTTCAGATGTTTGTCAAAGACTCTTGACAAAATGGTCGATTTGTGCTATAGTGAGGTCATGATAAGCACGGTTATGCTGTGCTTTGCTCCTTGAACCACCCACCCACACCACCGAGGTCACCATGAACATCGAGATCCAGGTCACGAACCCCGCCGACGTCCCCCTCGTCTCCTCCGCCGTCATCGCCGAGACCCGCGTCCACCAGGAGCTGGCCGGGCGCACGCGGAGGAGCGCCGTCGTGATCGGCACGCAGCTCGTCGACCGGAGCATCGCGCTCGCGATGGCCCAGGGCTTCCTCCGCGACGTCGCGGACGAGGACGTGTCCTACGACGCGATGGACCTCACGGTCCACTGCATCCGGGACGAGCACACCGGCGCCTTCCGCAGCCCCCTCCCGGTCCTCGTCGACCGCGGCAGGGACGAGAGCGAGGACGACGAGGAGGACTGCCTCCCCGCCTGGTGCGACGAGGACGGCAAGTGCCGCGAGGGCTACGACGAGCTCCGCGTCTTCGGCGCCCGCCTCGACTCCGACATCAACCGGGTGATCAGGAACCCCGCGTTCCTCAGCCACCTGCCGCCGGAGACCAAGCCGCGTCGGCGCTTCTTCGCCAGCCGGAACACCCCGCGGACGCAGAAGCAGACGCCGGCGCCCGTCGTCGCCGAGGTGCCCGTCCCGCAGTCCTGCGAGGATGTCACCACGGCGCCGGAGACCAAGCCGCGGAAGATGGTCAACATCGCCCCCAGCGGCGAGATCATCCTCACCTCGACCGTGCCCGTCGCCGGTACGGTCAGCCTCGCCGCGAGCTTCCCCGTCCTCACGAGCACGATGGCCCACCACCCGGTGGTCCACGAGCTCGCCAAGGCGCACGGCTCGACGATCGAGGTGATCGCCCGCGCGATCGCCTCCTCGGGGCTCACGGTCACCGACTTCGCCGGGAAGCACCCGACGGTCCGCAGGGACTTCGTCAGGGCGGCCAAGAGGGCGGCGTAGCGGGGATCCTCCCCGCGAACTCGAGACCCCCATCAGCGCTTGCTGGTGGGGGTCTTACGATTTTGGGGACAAATTTGTCCGATATACTTGACAAAAGTACTTATTCCCGCTAGTATACTTGTACAAATTACCGCACGATATCGAATCGTGCTCGGCTCTTTCCTCCAACCCAAATGAGGTTCTGATGCTCTGTGACTTCGACGACTTCTACGACGACACGTACGAAGAAGAGGATGATGCCTTCCTCGAGATGCTCGACGATTGCACCCGTGCGCGCCTGGACGACAAAGACTGGTGGAACTACGATCCCTACTTCTCCGAGCTTGCCCACATCGACGACGAGATGGAAATGTGGCGCGAGATCGACGAGTGGGAGCGTCTCCAGGCGATGGACGACGCGATCGAGAACCACCCGATCTCCGGCTGGCGCGCAAGAAGCATCTGCACGAAGGCTACCGAGGCGTTCGATGAGGACACCAGGGAACCCCACAGGAGTTGGAAGAGCACCTCCCGTGCTCCCGCGCAGTTCCTGCGGCACAGGCCAAAGCACGACCGCGCGGCACGGCGCCGCATCAACGATGTTCTCATCACGATAACCGCCGCCTGACGGAATCAGGCACCGCAACGAAAGGAAAAGCGATGGCATTCCGACACGTGCTCACACAAATCCTCGGCGACATGGCGTCATGCGAAGGTCAGGCCTCGGTCCGTGACAAGGACGGCGCCTGGCGCCAGCAGGGTCGGCTCATCGCCGATAACCTCGGCGATGAGGAGCTCGACTGCTACGACGTCGAGGTCGACGATCCGCTCGAGGAGCCGCCCATGGCGCAGCTCCCACCGGAGGTCCCCGCGCCTCACACCTGAGAACACCTTCATCTCAGGCGCTCCAGAACCCCGTCAGCAAAGCTTGCTGGCGGGGTTCTTCATTAAAAAACTTATCCACAGTTTTTAAAATCACCGCTTCGCTCGGTCTTTTTTTATCTCTACCCAGCAAAATAAAAAAAGAACTGTCAAAAAATTGACACTTTCTTTTCGAGAGCTTACTGTCGTCGTGCCGGCCGGCATCTTAATTCTTCACGAACGTGTGCGCATGGAACATCTGTCATCCGCGCTTCCGATGCGTCTCATCGCATTCACCGATCCGACGCTCATCGGACGCAGCTCTCCCCCGCCCGATCAGGCGACGCTCGGTCCGATGGAACGCATTCGCGCGCTGCGGAGCGACCCCGCACTGCGACTTTCGTTCACTGCCATCACCCGCGATGGCATTACCGACATCTATGCTGACGATCAAGGATACCGGTACCACGCACTCCGCACGGACGGAACTCTGGTCGAAGTGGATCGGCGCGAGGGTCTTCATTCGAAGACACGGCCGACTGAACCAGAAACCCGCCTCACCGTTCACAACCTAAGAACGATCGCTGTTGCGCTCGTCGAAACACAACGACCGACGTTTGAGGTGTACCGTTCAACGCTTCACCCATTCGAAGGAAACCGCGACCGCGAACTGTACCTCTTTCGCTGGGAAGATTTCTCGCAGCCACTGCCTGAGTCGAGTATCGCACCATACGTGGAAGTTGGTCTGTACCCCGATGGTCAACTCGCGTCTTATGTCGACACACTCGAAAAAACAAAATACTAAAAAGTGTAGTAGACCGGCTGCTGGCCACGGCCGGTCTACTACCGCAGACGTTTCACCAAAGCCACAAACTGATCGCCTCGCTCAAACTCATTATTAAAAATCCCAAAACTCGCGCAGCCCGGCGAAAGAAGTACCGTGTCGCCTCGCTTGGCATGACGCATCGCTGCGTCAACCGCCTCGCGCATGGACCTTGCCGAGCTTGTTGTCACTCGCGCTTGTACGGAAGCGAGCGCTGTTTCCATCTTCGGTGTTGCAGAGCCATCAAACAACACAAGATGCTTCACCATCCGTTTCACTTTTTTCGCCCAATCAACGAAACGAAGTTCCTTGTCTGCGCCTCCGCTGATTAAAATAATATTTTTGTGTGTGTTTCCGAACGTCTCCATCGCCGCCATCGATGCATCCGGCGTACTCGCGGTGGTGTCGTTTATAAAACGAATCCCACGAAGCATACGCACTGACTCGAGTCGCCCTGGAACTGCTACAAACTTTTTCACCACTTTTTTTATGACGCCAAGTGGAATCCCAAGAGCACGGGCAGCAGCGGTTGCGGCGAGCACGTTGCCAATATTGTGCGCGCCAGGAAGTCGTATTGACGCGAGTGGAAACGCAACAATTTCCTCCCCATTTTCGCGCAGCACAACGTTCTGTCCTCGTACAAAACACCCGTCGATATTCTTCGCGAGCGGTTTCATCGAAAACCAGATTCGCGCACCTCCGTGCGACGACCCTACAATTGATGAACGCTTCTTGCCGATCGCTGCGGTTCGCGCATTGTCTGCATTCACGATCGCGCTATCACCTTCGCGCTGAAACGCAAAAATGATCTCTTTTGCGCGGGCGTAATCATCCATGCCGTTGTAGCGGTTGAGGTGGTCCTCAAGAATGTTCGTGAGCACTGCGACGTGCGGACTCATCTGATGCCGCTCGAGTGATTCGAGCTGCCACGAAGAAAGTTCGAGCACGATCGGTGGCAGAATGACATTCTTCTTCTTGCTGAGCGCGATCAACCGATCGAGCGACTCAAGCGATGACACGCGGATGTTGCCGCCGATCACCGTACGCTTGTCATACGCTTTGCAGATCTCTGCAAGAAGTGTGGTTGTCGTACTCTTCCCCTTTGTGCCGCTCACCGCAGTGATCGGAAATGTGCACAGCAGAAAAAACAAACTGATATCTGATTCCACCCGAACGCGATGCTTCTTTGCGATCGCAAGAAGTGGATGCTCGCGCGGCACGCCAGGATTCTGGATTACCATATCGGTATTCTTGAAGTCGGCTTCATCATGGCTACCGAGTACATAACGCACGCGGTGCACCTGCGTCTTACCCTGTTTACGTGCTGCTCGCGAATACGCGCGTTCCAATTCTGTAATGGAGGATGCGAGCACATCTGCATCACGAAGATCGGTCACGGTCACGATCGCACCGTGCGTGAGTAGCCACTTTGCAGCACCAAGACCACCACCATGGAGACCGAGCCCCATGACGGTGACGTGTTTTCCTTGGAACCATGCGGGAGTGAACATAAGATCATCTCAAAAATGCTTGTCGAAAAATACGGCACTCAAGTTTCGTCCACATAATCTGGACGGACATTTTGAGATACCCGAATACACCTGCAATAACGCCAACTTTTTCAATCTTGCGACGAAAACGCAAGCCAAAAAGCGTGACAATGTCGTACGACAAACCGTTCACCTCACAAAAATACGTCAATGCAGTTTCAATTTTATAACCGCGAATGCAACGCTTGGGAAGTTTCTCAAAAATCTCGCGGCGCAATGCACGCTGACCACCGATTTTAAACATTCGTGCGAATGTATTGGTCAATCCGTGACGATCACGAATACCGATTGTCATCGTGTTCATGCCTTTTACGACAGGATCAACAAGCGCAGCAATGTGCGCGGAAGTTAATCCGAGGAGATCTCCATCAAAAAAACAAACGATCGGCGCATCGGTATGCGTGAGTCCAGCGGCAAGTGCTGCGGCCTTGCCTCGATTCACAGAGAACTGATGCACAAGCGTCGCTCCTGCATCATGCGCTCTGTCCGCAGTACGATCACGCGATCCGTCACTCACAACGATCACTTCACGAAACGCACCGCTTGCAACGAGTACACGCACCACGTCACCGATCGTTGTTTCTTCATTGTATGCCGGCACGATCGCCGCAACTGCGAGCTGGCTCATGCGCGATTGCGTAAGGTCATTTCGTAAAGCACTTCCTCTGCGCGGCGCAAACTGTTGCGCGACTGATCAAACTTCGTGCGCAAATAGCCACCGAGGTCCATCGCAAGCAGCGCCTCAACGATCTCCTCGATCGCTTCCTTGATGCGACGCACATCGTCAATTTTTCCTTCGGTTGCGAGCCGCACTTGCCGACGCTGCAACTCCCCGGTCAGATCCGCGAGCCCACCGAGATACGCATCGTCATCGAGTATCGCGGGAAGTTTTTCGAGTGCGCCAACATGACCAGCGCTCACGAAGTCGCGGTACAACGCAGCCTCGGCATATTCCTCCAGCGCAGCGCGATACGACCCTTCTTCATCTAACCCCTCAATTTTCGTCGCAAGTTTTTGAATCGCCGCGAGCGACGTACCAGCCTCACCGAGCAACCGATTCGCCTCCACCGCGTCATCCCGGTGCAAAGCAAAAATCGCGCGCTTCGAAGCGCCCTGCGCCACTGCAGCGAGCTGAATCACCTCATGCCGCCCCGCAGCATAAGCCTTATGCCGCTCCCCAATCCCTGCAAGATATCCTTTATCCAACATATGTCGGAAGTATCGCTGAAAACCGCGATTCTTTCAAGACTTATCCACAGATTTCTCAAAAAGTGACTGCCTCGTTTTGATCAAAACGAGGCAGTCACTTTTTGAGAAATCTGTGGATAAAAAATACCCTGCACCGAAATGATGCAGGGCACGAACTAGACACACTCACGAATCGAGTTGTCCTCGGGAAGATACTCCATGAGGTCGGCGGTGAGTCCACCGTCGCTCTTGTGTTGCACGAGCGCGAAGGTGAACTGCGGATCCTCCACCACCTCTGGCTTTACTGCAGAAAACCGCAGTGCTGCTTTGAGTAGTGTGAATCCGAGCACGATTCCCGCGACGATCTTCAGTTGCCAAAGTGTCACGGACCAATCACCGACGTCGAACGAGGTGAAAAGGTACGCAACGAGCACAGCGACCGTCGTCGTGTAACCGATGATCTTCGTGAGCTTGCGTGCGAACGGCACTTTACCGGTCTCGAGGAAGTACCGGAATCTTCGCCAGTGCGCCTCAAGCCAACGAAATCGCTGCCACGAGTACGTGAACGTCGGCCATATGAGCTTCAGGCGTTTCCCCCACCAACCGGTGTTGATGTACGTCCCATTTGGACCGGTGTTCCGACGCGGTCCATGCGAATGTCCGAGAATGATCACGCGCACATCGTTGCGCTCTGCGAGACGCTTCGTCGCGTAGTCATCGACCGGATCCTTTTTCGTCGTACCCGCGATCACACGGAGCACTGTGCCGAGTCCGACCTTTCGTCGAAAATCAGGCAACGCGATGAACTGCAGATAAAAAAACCACAGGACCATGAGACCAGCAAACACTGCCCAGCCCCACTTGTTGCGAATCGCATCCTGCCAGGTCTGACGCTCGAACTCGAGACGACCGATGAGCGGGTTCTTCAGCTTCAGTCGCGCCGACAACTCCATCGCCATGTGCGAACCAAGCGGTTTGTTCAGCATCGGCCGCTTCAGTTTCACTCCGAAGTAGTTGGTGAGGATCGCGGTCTTCGGGTCCATGATGTTATGTGCGTCCGCGTTCTGGCCATGATACCGCAACACGCCATCCTCGTACTCTTCGTAATTCACGTGTTGATCAACGAAACGAATACGCGATGCGAGTTCCGCATTCCCATGCGCGATGCGACGAACGATCTCACGCTGCACGCGCGAGAAGACAAGAAAATGATCGTGATTGCCAACGAACACTGCGAGCTGTGTATTCGATGTGCACAGAAAACGAGTGAGCGCATCGAAGTACATCTTGTGCCCACGAATGATCGTCCGCATTTTCCGTACCGCGACCGTTTCGTACGGCGGATCCTGCAGCGTACCTTTCCACGGCATCGCAAGTGGATCGAAACAATCTCCCATGAGATCCAAAACTAACTGATCGGCATGACCGTACTCCGCAAGAATCTTCGTGATGAAACCGTCGAACACGGCATCATACAAAAAATCCTCAAGCGGACTTTGTGGGCCTGCGGAAAGATGTTGATCACTCACAGACACGCGCGCAATAAGCACTCGGGGGGCCTCCCCATCGATCGTCTCTGACGGATTCTCCATGGCTCCTCCTTATCTCTTTGTCACTGGAAAGGACCACCTGTACCGTGGCACAAAAAATTCCGATCGTCAATCTTGCATCTTCTCTCAAAGAATGGGAGTATGATGGGCGGCTCTTTCCCTCTACAAAGGAGAATGCATGATCGAAAAGTATCTGGTTCCGATGCTGTTCGGTTCGATGTTTGGCATGCAGTCGTGTGAACGTACTTCATACGATGCGCCGGCCCCGATTCTCGAAACGCCGATAACGATCATACCCGCAACTCCACCGACACAGTCGAAGGACAACGACGGCACAACAAATCCTCGCTGCACGCACGAAGAACTCATGCGACGTATCGAGGAAGCGAAGCAACTGCTCCGTCCGGTACCGATGCACACAACTCGCATCGGCGGAAACGACGCAGTGCTCGCGGTGTGGAATCCGGATACGCATGCATCGCCAACACTCGTCCGCGTTGCGAACGGTCTCTCGCAAACGCAAGGATTCAACATCACCGTACGTCGCGCGAACGGTGTGAACTCGAACTACCGTGTGAATTCGCCGAGCGGATACATTGCGCTCGTAATCAAAACGAACGTGCGTGGCGCAACACCGCCACATGCGCCGACTGCAGCAGTGTACGTTCCCTATTCGGAAGATCTGCACACGAAAGCACTCTCGCATGAAGGACTCGAGTACTTGCGCGGTCTCGTACCGAATTCGGCCGATAAACTTGATGTTCGCGACGTGCGCTCGATGGTTGATCCAGAGCGTCACGTGACAAAAATCGTTCCTGCAAAAATTCTCACGACACTGCTCGTCATCGAGCATATCGATCCAGATGAATTCAGTTCACTTGGGGTCGACCACTCGATCAGCAAGGTGCTGATGATCCTCGGCGCGAATCGAGGTGAAGCGTTTCGCTACGCCGTCTCCGGCGCACGCGCGCGAGGTCTTGCGCAGTTTATTCCGTCGACATACGACGTGACGCGCAGACGCTACCCACGCGCAGGACTGCCGAAAAGTTTCATCGAAGGAATGACGAATCACGGATTCGCGGTGATGGCGCAGTACTGCCTCGCCGACTGGTCACTCACCAAACTTCCGGCACGCGTGTTACGAAAGCTATACGCGAGCGAACGTCAGGAAGATCTCGGTGCGTGGCTCGCTGCTGCATACAATGGCGGCGAAGATCGCGCGGCGCGGGCATACCTCAATGATCCTACAAACTGGGACAAGGCCGGCAACGGTCTCGCGCCAGAAACCGTAAAATACATCGTGATCTTCCGCGCGGTGTACGGAAAACTGTATCCTTAAACGTAAAAATCCCACCGATCGGTGGGATTTTTTCTTTTGGCTGCGCCAAGCCGAAGCTTAGTGAAGGCTGGCTGCGCCATTCGAAGCGCAGCGAAGAATGGTGGGACGACTGGGATTTGAACCCAGGACCTACGGATTAAAAGTCCGCAGCTCTACCGGACTGAGCTATCGACCCTCGACATTGCTACGGACTGAACGTAGCAGAAGCTGCGAGAACTTTCAAGGGGCTCAGCAACGTGCGAAAACGATATCCGTCCGAAGGATCACTTTTTCTCCGTTACCAAAGATCTCGGAAGAATCGTGAAGAATACGATGATCGAAGCAGATCGCATCGCCGGCAAGCGGCGCGACCGTAAACAGGATCTCATCGTCATTTGCGAACCGTTTCCAATCGCTAAAATCCCGCTCAGCGAACGGTTTTTGCATCTGTGAGTCCTTGATAAATCTCGTGTCGCCGCCAACGATACCGCGGTCATCCAAGTACAGCACCAAACTCATCAGCGTTCGTTGTGCGGCGTCATACGCAAACGGTGCGTCGTAATGTGGCACAAGCAATCCACCAGACGTGTACCGGATGTAGCGGAACAACGGACTGATCCCGATCGGACGCCAAACGAGAGAGCCATCGATGTCAGTGCTCGGCTCATCAGTCCACACTCGCGGATTTTCAATGTGCGGCGCGAGTCGACTCCAGAGCGTTCTCGCAAGCTCTGGTGAAAATACCGACGCGCGATACGACCCAATTTTGTCCCCTTCCTTATAGTTCTTTACGAAACCGTCGATGCCGACCGGTTTATATCCGTGCCGCATGGCGCTATCGAGTAAAAATTGACGTTCATCCTCGGCAAGCAGACCGCTAAACCGCAAAAGCGTTCCTGCGCTGACCGATTTTTTTTCTGGCGCGTCCGCGATACGCGCCGGCGCGAATCGTTCTTTGAACGTGGTATCAAAAAAGAAATGATTCACGAAATATTTTTCTCCTTTTGGCTCTGGGTCGACCTTCGTGCGCGTGTAGGTCCATCCGCCAGTGACACCACTCTCCATAACATCGAGATGCACCGCCGGCGAACCGACCATGTACTTATGGCCGTTGTAGCGATGGAGTTCCTCGAGTTTGGACGACAGATGTTCGAATTGTGCCTTTGCTGCCGGTCCAAACCCTCCGATAATTGCCGATCGCAACGCATCATCATCCAGCGATTTCAGCAGCAAAAATAATTCTACGAAGTCGTAGCTCGCACCAAACACCTCCTCGTCCACTCGACCGTCATACATGTCACCGGTCGGCGTGGCGTCGAGGATACTTTGCGGCACACCGAGGAGTCGCGACACCGCGCGCACTTCGCTTTTATGGAGATCACTAATCACCTGCACATCCACGATGCCGTCCGACGCCTTGCCGACGTAACCAAGATACGCACCTTCGTCGCGATTCGTTGTTCCGCACACAAGCCCAGGGGTTTCGTTTTGACTGAGCAAGCTGGTGGTGTAATAAATCGCCGGTGTTCGCAAATACGAGACGAGCTGTCCCGACGCCCATGGTCCGCCTTCCACACCAAACCCTTCATCTGCCGCGCGTTTGAGCGCCTCATACGCCAGTGTGAGATCATAAATGATTTCTTTGAGGCCATTTTTCCTTATCACCTCTGTGGCGCGTGACGTGGCGGTGTCTTGATTTGTGGTGTACTCCGATTTGAACACGGGAAGCGAGATCGGCACGATTTTTTTGATTGGACTCCCCGGTTCTTTCGCAGCGCGACACATGATCGAAAGGACGAGCGCGGAGTCGATCCCGCCGCTCACTGCCACAACAGCGGATTGCAGTTTCGATGTGGCGAAATACTTGTTTACTACACGAACTTTTGCCGCAACATACCGTTCAGAATCAAAATTACGACGCGCACGAAGCGTTTCGAGTGCTGCGATAAGTTCGGGGAGCAATTTTTTATCTTGTTGATCGGTGTGGAATTTCATAGAATAGACCTGTTGCTGTGCCATTTTTCTATGGCAGAGACGATTGCAAGACGTTGACTATCGATGTAGCGATTTTCATCTACCCGTTCTTTGAGAAGAAACGAAATTTCTGTGCAACCAAGCAGAATCGCATCGGCGCCGCTCTCAAACATACGTTTCACCACAGCGTTCACCGCATCACATTCTGCATAGCCAACCTTATCTGCCATCACGGCAAGGATGGCGGCATCGACAGCGTTCTGTTCCTGTTCCGTTACATCGAAATTTTCGATCCCTAACTCCGCAAGCGCGATCGTGTACAGCCCTAATCGTCGTGACGTACGTGAACACAGCACGCCGACTTTGTGCATACCTTTGGTACGTACGTATTTCGCGGTAATATCGATCAAGTTTAGAATCTCCGCGGATGTTGTGGCTTGAAGGCGGTCATAGAAACAATGGACGGTGTTGCAATCAATAATAATAATGCTCGCACCTGCAGTTTCTAATTTTTTAATACCTGCACTCAGCTGCCCAACAACGCGTTCCGCATTGTTGTCTTGAAAACCGATACAATCGAATTGTTCGAGAGGAAGATTATAAATCATTACCTCGGGAAAATCGACGTCTTCAACCGCACCGTAGTTTCGCTGGCATGTGCGGATTATTTGCATGTAGGTTTCGGCGCTCGCAACTGGACCCATGCCGCCCAGCACACCGATCATTGCGCGTTTCATTCGTGGTAAGGAGAAAGTGTTTCAATATGTTTTTTGCAAAATTCCGCCATCGTCATGTCACCTCCGAATCCGAGATAATCACAAAATGTGCGGAACGATGGATCAGTGTCCGCGATGCGTATGTCGACACCGAGCGAAGAAAAAAATCGAAGATTTAACTGCCAAATTTCTTTAGAGAAACTCATTTCGGTGGAAGGTGGAATGCTCGCTCGAGTGACAAGCGACAAATACGGGAGCGAGTACGGCACGCGCGCGATGCGACCGTCCGGCATACCGACGACAAGCCCACCGGCGCGAGAACCAAAAATAAAATCACGTAAGTCGACCACATCGAACTCCTCCCGGTCCTCGGCGCCGAGGTGTGCATTGAGATACGCCTGTCGTGAGTGCTCGAGGAGCGTACGAATCTTCGTGACACGTACCGGTTCTGGAAGCATACCGAGCAGCATGTTCATCGTGGTTCCCGAAGCGATGTCATCGTCAACAATGGTGTAATCGCCAGGAGTGATAGCGGCAAGTTGTGCGGGAACCTCCGCAAACCCCGGTCGTGCGATCAGCTGCTTCGATTTCACCTGCCCATCGCACAGCCTAAACAACCGTGAGCACTGAATGCCCGCGCTGTCATTGGTGCACGCATCGATGTTGAGCAGATGTTCTTTTTGTCGGAGATGCGCGATGTACGATTCTTGTTCGTCGAGCGGGTACACGCGTACATCAACCTCTAACGGTATGTCAGGCGGAAGCACACGTAAAAATGAACGATGGATCAGTGTTTCGAGATCCGCAAGAAACGCACGCTTCGCTTTTTCTAATTCGATCGCACTGACACGTTCTTGCCAAGGAGCGAGCGACCAGGCACCGTCGTCACGGATGACGTACATTTTTTTGGGATTCTGGACAGAATCTCGAACGCTAAGCAAATCTTTTTTCCATTTGAAATATAACGATTCTGTTTTCTCTGGAAGCAACCCGTTCGCCCACCGGCGTACTTTGCTCGATGATATTCCAAGAGCTCCGCCATCGATCGGTGTCATGAATACTTCACTCTCCGGTGCAGCGCTCTTCATCTTCTCAAACTCAACAGCTTTCGTTCCAGTCCTCGCCACGCACACACCGATTCCGCCGTGCACAAACGCACGAACAAATCCGATATTGTCATCACCAAACACGAAACAAACGCGAATGGGTACTGAAGGTTTGAGATAATAATTGAGATAATTTTCCAATCGCGCGGCCACATCAGTAAAGTTGATGTCCGTCGGAAGGTACCGCGCTTCCCACGGGTCGATCACCCACGAGTCAGAATCAGCGACCGCGATTTGCGCAAGGTAGACGCGGTGTGCCGCGAGAAGATGCGCATCGCCAGCGTACTTGGTGGAGACGTACGCATCGTGCGATGGCGAAAGGTATCCTCCGATAACCTGGTATCCCCTGCTCTCCAATTCTTTTTTTGCGCGTTCCAACATCCCCACGTGACCGTTGTGGAGTGGAGAAAATGCTCCGGTGCAAAGCAAAACCACCGGATTCTTCAGCGTCTCCACCAACGAAAGATTCGCAGCGATTTTAGCGATCGGAGTTCGGCATTCGCCTGGCTGAAATTTTAAAAGATGCGCTTCTTTCCCTTCAAGGGCATCAACAAAAAATCCGCCGTCGTACAATTCTTTAAAACTGGCCATCGTCGGAACGAGCCCGCGGTACCATCGGTCACGGAGCACTTTCCATGCAAAAAAAGTTTTGAGATCGAATTTCCTTTTTTCTTTCTCAAGATACACCGCATCGATCTCATCTACCGATCGTTCAAGTGCGTCAGGCATCCCAAAAACCTCGCGCACATCAAAAAATTCGTCAGTGAACGGAAATTTTGAGAGCTGGTCTCTTGCGAACATAGAAACGCCTTTATTCTTGCACAAATTTTCGATGGTGTCGAGACCACTGGATCATCCTCACCCGATGCTGGCTCTGCGCCACGCCCGGGACGTTCTACGTCCTGAACCCCAGCCAAATACGCACGCGGCCACGTAAAAATACTGCTTGCGGGTAGTGCTCACGGACACCATGTAAAAATACAAAAACAGGCTGCCAGTTTTTGAAAAAAATCTGGCAGCCTGTTTTTGTATTTTTACATGGTGGGTCGGCCGGGGATCGAACCCGGGACCAGCGGCTTAAAAGGCCGTTGCTCTACCGACTGAGCTACCGACCCATATGGACCTCTGCAACAAGTCTCTTCCGTACCGAAAATGAGCGATTTTTCTTCCCGCATCCGTGACACGCCACAGGCGATGTGGAGCATTGCCGAGAACGTGGCGCGGATGCGGGAAGAAAAAATATCCGTTTTCGGGCCGGAAGAGACTTGTTGCAGAGGTCCCTATAGTAGCTGGAGAAACGTATCAGAAAACTCATCCGATTTCAAGTCTCTGGCCCATCAACCACAGAATCGGAGCCAGGCACACCAAGACTGCGGTCTCCGCCTTCGCTAAAGCTTCGGGGACAGGTCGGGAGTCAGGCACCGATTCTACGCCTCAGGAATTTCCAATTCAAAATCGCTAAATCTGGCTTGCAGTGCTTCTTTCATCTCCTCCCAATCCACATCGTCGTGAATCTCCTGCATCTCACGGCAATCTTCAAGTACTTGCTCCACCAAACCATGCCACTCTTCACGAGTAAAAGCGCTTTCATCAAGTGCGCGATCTTTAATTTCTCGGTAAATCTCCTCAACATTGATTGCGAGCGTTTCCATAAAAAACTACGAAAAAAGAGTAACGGCGAACATGATAACACGTCTTGAAAAAGATGCAAAACGACGCGCATTACCGCAGTGCGCGTCGTCCCGTGCGAGGGTCGCGCAAGCGACACTCGACACGGGAACCACGTGACAAAAAGCGTTTTTTATGCTAGACTATACTTATTCATTCTTCTTTTTTTCTTATGTCAGAAAGAGGCGTAGATCTTGGTCGAATCATCGAAGAATCACTTCCTGAAAACAGAAATAAAGGTGACAAACCTGTTGATACACCGGATATGGGTCTTACTTTTCCGGAACGTTTCGGTAAAAAAAATGAACCAATATCACCGCAAGAAAGAAAGGTGGAACGCGACGCGTCTTCACTGGACGCTGACTATGCCCTTCTCAGGGCAGTCAGTCCACAGTTTGCCGAAAAAGCAAAGGATGACTTCAAGAAAAAAATCATTGCAACCGTGCTCGAAACAGGTGCAACTCCCGAGCTGGAAGAAAAACTGCGGAAGCAAGATGACATTTGGAAACTCCTCGACACTTTCCTCAAAGGACCGGCAGCTGGTGACGTCGTCGTGAAGCAGCTCACAAAAAAACTGCGAGAACGTACCGGTGGCATCACCTCGTCAGGAGATAAAAAAAGTAAATACTAAATCATTGAAAAATCGCCCCGCCAGTACAGCGGGGCGATTCGTTATTCCTTCATTTGCTCTGCGGTCTTTATGATAATCTCTGCAATGTTCGTATCTGCGTTGTGACGATTCATTCTCCGCATCATGTCGCACATCTTATCCAGTCGCGCGTCGTCGGCGAGCAGATTAAGCACAGCGTCCGCAAAAGCTTGTGAAGAAGTCGATTGCTGATCAAGTACTGTTGCTGCACCGTTCTTCACGAACAGTTTCGCATTTTCCTCCTGATGCGAATTCGGCATCGGTACGATCATCGCCGGAAGTCCGAGTGCAGCGAGCTCCATGAGCGTGCCCATGCCCGCGCGTGTGACGACGACCTCTGCGCACGCAAACGCGTGTTTGAGTTCTGACGTCAAAAACTCGTACTGATGGTACCGCGAGGCATCACCACCAACCTGCTTTCCAATACCTGTCACATGAATCACTTGTGCTGTACGGGTGATCTGTGGGAGTGCTCCCCGAACGAGTTCGTTCAGCCCCACGGCGCCAGTACCACCACCAAGCACGAGCACCGTCGGAATACCATCTTCGAGGTGAAAAATCCGTTTCGCCTCCTCGCGTGTACCTGAGTACAAATCAAGGCGTACAGGATTCCCGGTCCACACCGGATGATGGTTCGGGAACGCAGAAAGAGACGCTTCGAGAGCGACCGAAAGTGATGATGCGTACGGAAGCGACAAACGATTTGCAAGACCCGGTTGAATATCTTGCTGATGCACATGCACAGGAATGCGCGCGAGACCCGCAGCCCACACCACCGGCACCGCAACGAATCCACCCGCAGTCACAATGACGTCAGGCTTGAGTTCTCGGAGCAATCGCCTCGCCTGAAAGAACCCCGCGATCACACGAAAGTGATCGGTAAAATTGCGTAAAGAAAAATACCGACGCAATTTTCCCGCGCTGATCGCGTGGAACGGAATTAGTTCCTCCTTCACGAGAGACTGCTCTGGACCATCCTTCGTGCCGATCCAGGTGATCTCTGCCGCTGGCGCGCGTTTACGAATCTCGCGCGCGACAGCGAGGAGCGGTGTCACAGGACCGAGCGTCCCTCCGCCACACATCACTACATGAATGTTCTGTTTCGACATGGTACTAACCTTTCTTGATACTATCGCCTCGCTGCCACTGGATTCGCTTGCTGAGAAACATTTGCAAGCACACCCATCGCCGCAAGAAGCGCGATGAGCGCGGTGCCGCCGTAGCTCATAAAGGGCAACGGCAGACCAGTAATCGGCATGAGACCGAGCATCGATCCGATATTAAACAACATTTGCGCAAAAATCCAGCCCGTAAGTCCTGCGGCGAGAAATCTGCCGTAATCATCCGGCGCTCGACGCGCAATATCGATGCATTTAAAAAGAAACGCGGTCAGCAGTGTGAGCACACACAGTGTGAGAATAAATCCGAGTTCTTCGGAGAGCACGGCGAAAATCGAATCGCCGGCGACTTCGGGAAGATACAAATATTTTTGTCGTGAGTGACCGAGGCCGAGACCAAACCATCCACCAGAACCGATCGCAAGAAACGCTTGGTTAATGTGATAGCCGATCCCCTGTGGATCGAGTTCTGGATGAAGAAACGTCATGAGGCGTGCTGCGCGATACGGCGCACTTTTAATAAGGACCACCACCGTAGCCGCGCCAGCAGCAGCGATCGCGATGATATGTGACCATCGCGCACCCGCAACGAAATACACCGCGAACGCGATCGCGCCGAACACGAGCAACCCTCCGAGATCCGGCTGCAACATCAGAAGCAGTGCGATGATGCCGAAAGCAGTGAGAAACGGCACGACGCCGCGCGTCACGTCACCGACACCTTCTTCACCACGCTTTTCCATCCACGCAGCGAGATAAAATAAAAACGTTAACTTTACGATCTCTGCAGGCTGCACAGAAAAACTACCGATATGAATCCAACTTTTCGCCGATCCCCAATCAGCGCCGAGACCCGGCACGAACACGAGTAACAAAAGCATGATCGAGAGGATGAACAGTGGCACCGCATATGCGCGCCAACGACGATAATCGATGCGCGACATGCAATAAAAAAGTAACCCACCAGGAAGTAATCCGTACAGCATCTGGTGTTTTACGAACCAATAACTATCGTTGAACTTCTCAAACGCTGTCGGCCCAGACGCTGAAGTGAGCATCACAAGCCCAAGTGCGACAATAGCGCCAAGAAGACCGAGGAAAGTGTAGTCAGGTTTGCGTTCTTCGAACATGACATTCAAGAAAAATATCCGATGTCGATCATTGCGAGGATGAGGCCGATCACCGCAGTGACGCCGGCGATAATCCAAAGACGCATGACGATTTTTGGTTCGGGCCAGCCGATCGCTTCAAAATGATGATGGATCGGTGCAGAGAGAAACACTTTTTTCTTGCGAATTTTTTTTGATCCGACCTGGAGGATGACCGATGCGGATTCGAGAACAAAAACGAATCCGATTACCGGGAGCAAAAGTGCAGTGTTCGTGAGCATCGCAACGATACCGAGTGTAACACCGAGCGACATCGCACCGGTGTCGCCCATAAAAAATCTTGCGGGGTTGATGTTAAACCAAAGAAACGCAAGGAGAGCACCGACGATCACCCCGCAAAACGCCGCAAGATCGGTTTTTCCTTGGAGGAATGCGATCGCTGCATACGCTGCGAACGACGCAAGAAGCGTTCCGCCTACAAGGCCATCAAGACCATCAGTTTCGTTGACTGAAAATGATGTCGCTACGATGACGAGGATGAACATCGGCACGTACCACCATCCGATGTTGAAGCTGCCAAGAAACGGCACCCGAAACAAATCCCATCCGAGCTTGTACGAAAACCAAAACGCACCGACTGCGGCGATTGCGGTATATAAAAGAAGACGATGACGCATGCGCAATCCACCACCTTTTGGACCGATCTTCTTCACGTTCCAGTAATCATCAACGAGGCCGACGAGCGCTGATGCAACGAGTGCACCGAGCGGGAGGAGCGTTTGCTGGCGTGACAAAAAACTAAACGTGCGAAAAAATGGCCCACCAACGAGTGCGTTGCCATAATAAAATACTACTGCGAGCACAAACACGGTCGCCCAGATAATCACACCGCCCATCGTCGGCGTACCAGCCTTGCTTTTGTGCATCGCGGCAAAAATCGGCGCGGATGCGTCGTCACGAATCTGTTTACCGAGTTTGAATTTGTAAAGAAAATGTGTGAGGAGTGGCGTCCAAAGAATCGCGATCAAAAATGACAACGTGGTGAGAAAAAAAATTTTGATGATGAAGAGTAGTTGCATGCGTTTCAACCGTTAAGCAAAAGGGCGATCAGCCCGCCGGCAACAAAAAAAATCTCGAGCACTGCAGTAGCGACGAGGATCAGTACACCGAGTGCGGTTTTACGTTTCGCAAGGACGGTCGCGAGCCACGCATTCACAACGAATGATAGGAGACCAAAAAATGGAAACACAAAAAGATACCACCACTGGTCAACCCAGTCGACACCGATCCCTGCAGCGTAGTGGAGGCGGAGAAATTTCAGATCACCGAGGCGGACGATCACGAAGTGGGCGACCAGTATCCAATGCAATGCAAGTACAAGTATCGCTGAGGCGGTTGCGACTCTCGCAACGCGCTCCCCGAACGGTGGCTTGCGCAAAAAATGATGAAGAAATCCGGCCATAATTATAGCTATCGTACCATTTTTGCGAGCGTTGCGACAAAATCCTTGATCTCTTGCTCCGTTGTGAATCGCCCAAATGAAACACGCACACCACCTTTCAGTGCGGATTGTTCATCAAGCACTGCTTCGAGTGCGCGCGGCGCTCGCCGTTTTCCTGCGTCGCATGCAGAGCCTGCGGACACTGCGAATCCTGCGGTGTCCAACTTAAGCGCGAGTTCATCGCCGCGTTCACCAGGGATACGTAAAAAAATGGTTCCTGGAACCCCTTCTGCGCCGACTTGTGCCGCAGCCGGAACATTTCTCTGCAACCCGTCAAACAAAATGTATCGTAGAGTAGTGATGTGTTCGACATCTCTCGCGCGTTCAGCAAGAAGAACCATCGCGGCTTCACCGAACCCCACGATCCCCATCACGTTTTCTGTACCGTGCCGCCTTCCGTTTTCTTGTCCTCCCCCGCCGTACACCGACGCGAATGGTGTTCCCGACGCGATACGTATTGCACCGACCCCTTTTGGGCCGTACATTTTATGCGCGGAAATCGTGAGAATATCCGCTGCTTCATCCGAGATCGGCAAGGTCGCGATCGCCTGAACCGCGTCGCAGATGAACACGATCGGCAGTCCTCCTGCACCGCGTCGTGCGCGTTCTGCAGCAATCACAACACTGATCGCCTCAATCGGTTGCACTGTGCCAAGCACGTTATTCACCCACATCACACACACGATCACTGTTTCTTCGGTGATAGCAGCAGCGACAACATCGGCCGTTACTACGCCGTCGCGACCGGGAGTCACATACGTCACTCGAGCATCATCTTGCTGCGCAAGCGTCTCAGTAATCGATGCATGTTCGAATTCCGAGGTTACGATGTGTGGTACTAATTGTGGAAATTGTTTTTTGATTGCGCGAAGCACACCAGTGATTGCGACGCCGTTCGCTTCGGTTGCACCAGAAGTGAACACAACTTCATTATCCGCAGCACAAATCAGTCGGGCGATCTGTCCACGCGCACGATCAATAGCAGCGCGAACCTCCCGCCCCGAGCGATGCAAAGAAGACGGATTGCCGACGAGCGCATGCGCAACATCAACCGCCATGCGCACACGAGGATCGAGTGGTGTCGAAGCGGCGTAATCAAAATAAACTTGCTCCATATCGGGCAGAAGCGTAGCAACACAAGGCCCCTCGGTCAATCATTGACACAGTGAGCGCTTTTTGTTACAAATGAGCGTGTCACACGGACACGGAGGACGTCATGACTATTTCTGTCTTTTCCATACTCATCGCCTTACTCATCGCCACCTTCTTTGTGGCGATCATCTCACTGCTACTCAACGGTTCGTGGCGAGCAATCAAACGAGCGGTGAATCTGCGAGAAAAAATCGATCTTCAGCCAGACGCGTTCATCGCAACGCTCCGGTTGTACAGACCGAAGACGCTCCACGTACACAAGATCTGGGACAACGCCCGCATCTCCGACATCATCGCGTATCGAATGTTCTTCGACACCGAGATCAATCGCGCGCCAGTGCGGTTCATTACCTTATTCGGCTCATCGATTGTACCGGATTTCGGAACTAGAACCATCATGTCGATGGACCTGCTCGACCACGGTCGCTCTGCCGACTGGGACGCATTGTCAAGCACCACGCGAGCACTCGTACGATTGCTCGATAACACTGGATTGCATGGTGCAAATGGAATTGCAACAGTTTTTCGCGACTCCTATGATATTGGCAGAGTGACGGATCCTGCCATCATCAGCACAACCACCATCATCACCGGAAAGACGCCAAAACGTTCGGCAAAGACACAAGCGCCGCCACAAGTCGTCTAAACATTGCGATCCAAAGAACGCCTTAAGGGCGTTCTATTTTATCCACAGTTTTCCCCAAACGAGGCAGCCTGTTTTTCTCAAAAACAGGCTGCCTCGTTTGGGGTTGACAGTTTGTGGGGTCTGCCTTATACTGCCCTTATCTTTCGTTAAATACCCTTATCTATGGCACATAAAAAAGCCGGTGGTTCTACTTCATTAGGCCGCGATTCAATTGCAAAGCGGCTCGGAGTAAAGCTTTTCGAAGGACAATTCGCCAAAATTGGCGCAATTCTTATCCGCCAGCGTGGCTCCAAATTCCGCGCTGGCAAGAATGTGCTCCGTGGCGGCGACGATACCCTATTCGCAAACGCGGAAGGGATCGTCCACTTCACCCGCAAGAAGGTGCGCAAATTCCACGGCGCACTTGAGTCAGCAAATTTTGTCTCGGTGATCCCGGAGCAGGTGTAACGTTGTCATTCCGGGCTTGACCCGGAAACCAGAAAAAAGACCAAACGAAATCATGTTTGGTCTTTTTTTATATTTTTTGCGTTCTGGATTCCGGATAGCCGCCACGCGGCGGCTTCCGGAATGACAGAATGTGGGGGGAATAACAATGTGGACTACTTCTTCTTTTTCACGCAAGCCTTCACAAACGCCGTAAAAAGCGGATGCGGTCGCAGCGGTCGCGATTTAAATTCTGGATGGAATTGCGTACCGACGAAAAACGGATGATTTTTTATTTCTATGATCTCGACGAGTAGACCATCTGGTGATGTTCCTGCAAACGTAAGTCCCGCTTCGCGTAGCCGTTCACGATACGCGTTGTTCACTTCGTAACGGTGACGGTGTCGTTCGCCGATCTGCGCAGTGCCGTACGCGTGCCGCGACACCGTTCCTTCCGCAAGGATGCACGCATACTCACCGAGACGCATAGACCCGCCAAAATTTTTCGCGCGTAATTTTGCTTCTTGTTCTGGCATGATGTGGATCACTTGATGTGGAGACTTCGGATCAACCTCCGCAGTGTTTGCTTTCTTCAATCCTGCAACGTGCCGTGCAAATTCGATCGTCGCGAGTTGCATGCCGTAACACAACCCAAAATACGGAATCTTTTTCTCACGACACCATTGAATTGCGCGAATTTTTCCTTCCACGCCGCGGCTCCCAAATCCGCCGGGAATCAAAATACCATCGTACTTTGAAAGCTCCTTCAGCGAGCGCGGATTTTTTTCATACTCCTCCGCATTCAACCACTCAAGCACCGGCTTCATTTTCTGATTCCACGCCGCATGCTTCAACGCCTCGATCACCGAAAGATACGAGTCCGCGAGCGTAAAATTTCCCGTTGCAAAATATTTTCCCACGATGCCAATCCGCACCGGTCGCGTAGAATTTTTGATGTTTGTAACCAGTTTCCGCCAGTCTTTCATGTCGCGACGACGTGCGCGCATTCCGAATTTTCGCAAAATCGTTCCCGACAAATCCTCATCTTCGAAATTCAAAGGAATCTGATAAATCGAATCGACGTCTGGCGCAGAGATCACATCACCCTCCCCCACACTGCAAGACACCGACAATTTACGACGACGCGGCTCGTCCATCGGACGATCGGCACGACCAAGAATAATATCTGGCTGAATTCCCGCGGAGTTCAAAGTTCGCACCGCATATTGCGTTGGCTTCGTTTTCATCTCGCCAGTCTTTGAAGGTACAGGAAGATAACTCACAAGAACCGTCATCACATCCTTCGGTCGTTCGAGTTTCATCATGCGTGCTGCCTCGAGGAACAACACGTTCTGATATTCACCAACCGTGCCACCGATTTCGATCATGGTGAAGTCTGCCTTTGCTCGACGCTGTGCAGCGCGGATGCGACGGATCACCTCTTCTGGCACATGCGGCACCACCTCCACCGTTTTACCGCCGTACTCAAGATTGCGTTCCTTTTCGATCACCGTGCGATACACGCGCCCAGTAGTCATGTAATTCACACTCGTGATGTCCTGATCGAGAAACCGCTCGTAGTTGCCGATGTCCTGATCGGTTTCATCGCCGTCGGTGGTTACGAACACCTCTCCGTGTTCGACAGGATTCATGGTGCCGGCATCAACATTGATGTATGGATCGATTTTTATCGCAGTGACTTTGAACCCTCGTCCCTGCAAAATACGGCCGATCGATGCACATGCAGCGCCCTTACCGACGCCACTCATCACACCACCGACGATAAAAATAAACTTTGGCATACAATTATCGTACCACTTTTGATGACGGGGTGTGATCATCGCGTTTCCCGTTCGCAAGACTCGCGATCGCTTTTTCGAGAATCGGTTGGACGTCTTCATAGCTCGACGTGCGCATCGCATGACGTAGTCCCACCCAAATGATCCGTCGAATTTTTTCTTTGCGTTGTGGACTTCCTTTGGCGCGTGATGGTGCTTGCATCAAAAAATAATGCACGTACTTGTGTACGAGCACACCTTTTGTTTCCGGACGATACCGATCGCGAAACCAAAAATCGATCGTGCCAAGTTGCTCGATCACCCGAAGCCGCCCAAGCCCCATCTCCTCACGTGTTTCACGAAGCGCAGCATCAACGATCGCCTCCCCTTTTTCCACGTGACCTTTTGCAAACGCCCATTTACTAAATGGGTCCATGATAAACGCGATGCGCACCCCCTTCGGAGTGCGCTTAAAGACGATCCCACCGGCCGAGATCTCAACCTTCGTTCGTTCTTCTCGGTCTTTTTTTGGCGAAGATTGTCGCGGAGAGTGGGGGTTCATGGTTTCTTCGGTTCATCGTTCGATGCGGTGGTTTTCGGTTGTTCGATGTGTTTCGGTAAACCACCCGGCGCAGTGATCAATTCAAGTGCCTTGTCCATCTGCGGATCTTTGTCCGCATTAAAATCTTCTGGTGTCATCTTCACCTCCACGTCCGGCGCAATCCCCTCCTTATTAATAGAACGTCCTTTTGGTGTGAGCCACAACGCAACAGTGAGCTTTAACGCGGAACCATCAAGAAATTCCTGATAATCCTGCACCGATCCCTTGCCGAACGTTTTTTCACCAACCAAAATTGCTTTTCCTGCATCTTGCAACGCTCCCGCAACGATCTCTGAGGCGCTCGCGGAGCCACCGTTCACAAGAACAATGGTAGGAATATCTGCGAGTCGAGCAAGACCGTCCGAAGGATATGTTTTCTTTGTGCCATCACTAAACTGCTCGATGACAATTACCTCTTTATGAATCCACTCACCAGCAACCTCAACTGCGACATCAAGGAATCCGCCTGGATCGTTTCGCAAATCAAGAATGATTCCGCTAGGGCTGTCCATCAAACTCGCGCGCACAGCATCATTAAATCTCGTAGTAGCTTGTTCGTTGAAATGGGAGACAGTAATCACCGCAATGCGTTTCCCTTGTGATTTCACTGTTTTCCATTTCACCGGCTCCACAATAATTGTAGCGCGTGTAATTTCAAATTCCTTCGGCTGCTTCAGCCCTTCGCGCATAATCAATAATTTTACCTTCGTATCTTTCGGTCCTCGAATCCGGTCGACCGCGTCTTCAACGAGCATGCCGGTGGTATCGATACCATCGATGCCATAAATTTTGTCGCCCGCGCGAAGACCAGCGTTCGCTGCAGGTGTTCCTGGAAGCGGCGCAATCACCGTGATCTGATCGTTCTTCAGACCGATCTCCGCACCGATCCCCTCGAACGTTCCCTCGAGATCTTTCGTAAATTTCTGTGCGGTCTCTGGATCAAAATACACTGAGTACGGATCACCCAGCGACGCGACCATTCCCGCGACCGCACCGTAGTACATCTTCACGTCTGATACTGGCTGATGCACGGAACGATCTTTCACCTCTTTCCAAATCTCCCAAAATCCTTTAAATTCGACATCTTTCAATTCGTACGGCGCCTGTGTGTTGCGCCCTGTTACTTTGCCTGGGGTCTCCGCAACGGGCGCTGTTACAGATGATTTCATCTGCAGTTCACCGAAAAACACGCCGGCGATGAAGCTGACGATCACGAATGTTGCGGTGAGGGCACCGCGGTATTTTTTCACGCCATCACGAGTACTTTGCCTCTCATTTTCCATACTCTAGGCAATCTCAATTCGTTGCTAGGATAACAGGTGGAGGCAGCGAGGTCAAAACGTAAAGGTGGGGAGGCTGCGAGGTGAGGAGGTATGAATTTTACAACCTCATCACCTTCGCCTCTACGGCACCCGTGTGATGTCCGCACCGACCGTCGCAAGTCGCTGCTCGAGCGCCTCGTATCCGCGATCAACAACCTCGGCACCATGAATGATCGTTTCTCCTTGGGCGACAAGTCCCGCAACGATGAGTGTCGCTCCTGCACGAAGGTCGAGTCCGCGGATCTCGGTGCCATACAATGGCGTTGGACCGGAAATCAGCACGCGATGCGGATCGCAGATCGTCGCGTTTGCACCCATTTTTTGCAATTCACCGATGTAACCGAACCGGCCATCAAATAACGGATCGTGAATCATGCTTGTGCCAACGCACTGCGTTGCGAGAAGTCCGAACGGCGCTTGTGCATCTGTCGGAAATCCGGGATACGGCAGTGTCTGCAACTTGAATGCAGAAAGCGATGCCGGTTTGAGCATAGTAAGTACGCCATCCGTAATTTCATAGCGCACACCCGCACGGCCCAGCACAAGCAGCACCATGTCGAGATGTTCAGGATCTGCACCAACAATGCGCAGTGTGCCCTTGGTAAGTGCCCCGACGACCGCAAACGTCGCTGCTTCGATTTGATCCGAAATCACTTCGTGCGTCGCGCTGTGCAATCGTTCGACGCCGTCGATCGTCAGCGTATGCGTACCGATGCCTTGAATGCGCGCGCCCACGGCGACAAGGAAGTTACAGAGATCCTGCACGTGCGGCTCCATCGCCGCAACGCGAATCGTCGTACGTCCTTCCGCGAGCACCGCTGCCATAATCGCGTTCTCTGATGCGGTCACAGAAAACACCGGCATCGCAACACCACCTTTCAGTCCCGTAGTCGTGAGACGATAGTTAGTGCCAACGCGTGTCACTTCTGCGCCGAGTGCCTTCAACACCGAAAGATGATCATCGATTGGTCGGTTGCCAAGATTGCATCCGCCTGGTTCAGGAATTTCAACTTCATGAAAACGCGCGAGAAGCGGTCCCATAAGGAGTATCGATGAACGCATACTCTTCACTGCTTTGGCATCGAGTGAACGAATGTCGGCTTGTGCAGCATCAACCGTCACTTCATGCGCACCAGTCCATTCAACGGAGGTACCGAGCGAACGCAAAATATCGAACATGCGTTCTACGTCCGACAATCGAGGTACATTTTTCACAACGCACGGCTCGCGCACGAGAAGTGTCGCTGCGAGGATAGGTGTTGCAGCGTTTTTCATGCCACCAACATGAATTTCGCCGTCAAGCGGCCGCCCGCCACGAATCACGAACCGCGCAGACGACGTGGGTTTTTCTTGCTCTTTAGTGCTGGTTTCAGCGCTGGAATGTGGCATACTATTACATAGAATAATCGCACGCAGACGCCTCTTTGGCAATCCTTCCCTCTATGAGCAAAAAAATGAGGCTTTTCATGATCGCGCTGTTTGTGACTGGCTTTCTTGTCGCTGCACCGCTCGTGCTCTTGTACACCGCAGGCTATCGCTACGACACCAAAAAACATCGTGTAGAAAAAACAGGAATTATAGCTGTTGATTCCTTGCCACCTGGCGCGCGGATTATTTTGAACGAAGTACCGCAAAAAATGACGACACCTACATCGTTTACACGAATTCTTCCGGAGGATTATCGCGTGCGTTTTGAAAAACAAGGATATTTCCCGTGGGAAAAAACGGTAGAAGTACGAAGCAGCGAGACAACTTTCGTCACCGATGCACTCTTACTCTCGAACGCACTCCCCCGACTGCTTGTGGACGGAAAAATTTCTGATGCAGTGTTCACCGGAGACGGCCGCCGTGCGGCACTCGTGCGCGATGACGGAAAGTGGAAAGAACTTTTAGTACTCGATCCAGGAAAAACGTTACCGGTACTACTCGCACGATACGGAAGTGATACGTATCCGGATGCGAAACTCCAGTGGTCGCCAGACGGTGCGTGGCTGCTTTTTTCCGCACATGGAAAAGACAAAAAACCGGTGCTGCTTCTCTATAGTGCATCCGTCGGCACGCAGACACCACGCGCATTACATGCGTTATTCCCCGGAACGCGACTTGATGCGGAGTGGTCGACTGATGGTTCGCATATCGTTGTGACCGCTCTTGGTGGCGTGTACCTCGTGAACCCGAATGGTGACACGAGCACGTCGACCGGAATCAGCGCGAATGTACAAGATGCTGCGCTGCGAGACGGATCGATGTTTGTTTTAAGACCGTCAAAAGATGGCGTTGCGCTCGAACGACGTGCGCCGGGAGATCTCACAGTCGTAAAACCACTCGTTGTACTCCCCACGGGGAAATATCATTTTCTTGACGCTGCGGGTCCCTATCTCCTCGTGAGTGAAAGCGCAAAACAAAAAGTGCTCGTCGTGTCGCCGAATGACGGAGCGATCGTTGATACACTCACTGCGGATCACACAGCATGGCTCGCAAAATCAAAAACGCCACGCCTGCTCGCGTGGAATGATTTCGAAATCACTGCATCTGATGTCGCAACGAGCACACACACGCTCGTTGCGCGGCTCGGTACAAAAGTGACCGGCGCCGCGTGGCACCCAAGCGGACTCGCGGTGTTCTATGCAACTGCGAACGGGATCACCGCAACCGATTTAGACGATCGTGATAAACGCAACGTCATTGAGCTCGTGAAATTCAGCGATCTCGACGCCTTCTCACTCGACACAAAAGACGCAGTCCTCCGCTTCATCGGTGCGGTCGGGAACGCTCGGGGGTTATACGAGAAGGAGTATTAACTTGCACCTCTTCATTGTCATTCCGGATAGCCGCCGCAGCGGCTATCCGGAATGACAATAGAGGGCGATCTATAACTCCACCACGGCATTATCCCCCACAATCAACCGATTCCCGAGCGGAAGTGTTGCGTGCGCAGAAAGCACCGTCGCATTTTGACCGATCATGCTGTCAACGATGCGCTTCGAACAATTGATATCGACGTAATCAAAAATCACTGAGTGTTCTACCTCGGTGTTATAAATTTCCACATCGTTACCGATCGCGGTGTACGGACCGATGTAGCTATTCTCGATTATGCAGTTCTCACCGATCACAACAGGTCCGCGCACAAGACACCGTTCGCCAATTTTTGTCCCTTTCCCGATTTTTACACGACCATGAATCACCGCGGAGGATGCGATCTCTCCTTCAATAATCATCTCTCCTGGTGGCATCTCGGTGAGGAGCAATTGATTTCCTTCGAGGAGATCTTCTGGCTTGCCGGTGTCTTTCCACCAACCGGTAATTTCTTCAAACCCCACCGCGTAGCCGTTCTGAATTAACCATGTATGAATGTCAGAAATTTCATACTCACCACGCGCAGACGGTGTGATGTGTTTGAATGCCTCAAAAAAATTCTTGTCGTACACGTAAATACCAGTGACCGCGTAATTACTTTTCGGTTCCGTAGGTTTTTCTTCAACACGAATCACTTTTCCATCTTTGAGTTCCGGAACGCCGAAACGCTGCGGATCTTTCACTTTTGAAAGCGCAAGAACACAGTTCAATTTTTCACGAGTAAATTTATTAACAAATCGATCGAGTGTTCCAAGAACGATGTTGTCACCAAGATAAAAAATGAACGGTTCATCGCCGATGAAGGACTTGGCATTATTCACGACGTGCGCGATCCCAAGCGGTCCACCGGTTTGTTCGATGTAGGTAATCTTTACTCCCCAACGAGAACCGTCACCGACAAATTTTTGGATTTCGGACTCTCCAGGATTTACGCTGATACCGATCTCTCGGATACCGATCGCCTCAAGCTTCTCGATCGCATAAAAAAGCATCGGCTTGTTGGCGAGCGGGATCAGATGTTTGTTGATTGTCCAAGTAATAGGGCGCAGTCTCGTCGCGCGCCCTCCGGCCGTAATAAGTGCCTTCATAGCACTTCTTAGCGTACCAAAGCATGGAGCTTAAATGTACCCGAGTGTCAACAACACACCCCCCCAACCCCTCCGCAGAGCGGAGGGGCTACGTACGACGCTCTAAGCGTAAATGCCCCTCCGCTCTGCGGAGGG
>SXGR01663095.1_pt1 | contig 31701 bp, 15 predicted proteins | sample 3174711 | NCBI WGS metagenome assembly SXGR01 (sample SAMN11356860, study PRJNA531348) | freshwater metagenome | isolation source: freshwater sample F1-60 | place: China: Fuxian Lake, Yuxi | collected 2017-12-25 | reverse complement strand
GGCTGTATCTGCTGCACCGTCCGCGGCGATCTCATCCGTATCCTCGGCCGTCTCATGAAGCGCAAGGATCGGCTCGACGGCATTCTCATCGAGACCACCGGCCTCGCCAATCCCGGCCCCGTCGCGCAGACGTTTTTCACCGACGACGAGATGAAGGCCAACTTCCGCCTCGACGCCATCGTCACCGTCGTCGACGCCAAACACATCCTCCAACACCTCGGCACCGACGACGAATCCGTCAAGCAACTCGCCTTCGCCGACGTCATCATTCTCAACAAAACCGACCTCGTCGCCCCCGCCGAACTCGACGCCCTCGAATTCCGGATACGCGCCATCAACGCCGTCGCGAAAATCCATCGCGCCCAAAACGCCGACGTCCCTCTCGACCACGTCCTCAACGTCGGCGGCTTCAACCTCGGTCGCGCCATCGACGTCGACCCCAAGTTCCTCGAGCCCGAATACCCCTTCGAATGGGCCGGCGCCTACGCCCTCCCCGTCGGCTCCCACGAACTCATCATCGGCCTTCACGATCACGACCACGGTCACGACCACTCCCAAGAAGGCCACGATCACGCGCACGGCGATCACGACCACCATCACCACCATCAGGGCAACGAAAACGAACTCAATGTCGTCGTCATGCCCGTGAAGTTGACCGCCAACGGCGACTTCACCACGCCCGCCGCCCTCGCCGCGATCGCCACCGCGCGCGACGCCGCAGTCCACGTCTTCGCCGACTGGGAAGCCCGCCTCAAAGAAGGCGATACTGTCATCCCCGGCGCGACGCTCCACCGTCTCCTCCTCGACGAGGGCAACGGCACGTTCATCCTCAAGCTCGACGCTCCCGGATTCTACCTAGTCTTCGAAGCCTGCGGCGAACACCCGCTCCACATCCAGGTCATGGGCGAAACCGCGAAGCCCTGCTGGCAGCAGGATTATCATGCCGCCCACACGCACAACGACGCCGTCACCAGCGTCGGCATCAGCACCCCCGGCGACCTCGACGGCAAAAAACTCAACGACTGGATCAGCGAACTCCTCCGCGTAAAGGGCGGCGACATCTACCGCATGAAAGGCGTGCTCGCCGTGAAGGGCAGCAACAAGCGCCTCGTCTTCCAAGGCGTGCACATGCTCTTCGACGCCACGTTCGACCGCGAGTGGAAGTCCGCCGAACCCCGCACCAACACCCTCGTCTTCATCGGCAAAAACCTCGACCGCTCCGCGCTGACCGAAGCCTTCAAGGCCTGCCTCGTCTGAGCCCTTGGGGGCGCGGTCTCCGACCGCCACTCTCCAGGTCGCCGCAACGAAGCCGCGAAACGGGGGCACGCCTTTCAGTCCGAACACTTTCACGCGCCGACCGCCGAAGTCACTATGGTCGAGTTCGGTCGCGCCCGCAGCAGACACATCAACGTCATCGCACTGAAGAACATCACCAAGGGGGACTTTGACCCCCTGTCAGCAACCGCAACGGATTGGCTCTCCCGCCGTCGCGCACTGGAGATTGGCGGGAAGAAACATGGTTTTCGATGCCTGAGGCGGTGATCCTTCACAAACTGTGTTTCTACCGGGAGGGCGGCAGCGAAAAAAACATGCGCGCTATCCGCGGCATGCTCGCCGTCTCCGGCGAAGACATCGACCTTCCGCCACTGACCCGCGCCATGAACTCACTCGGTCTGGACGACTCTTGGCGCACCGCGCAAGCAGAGTCATCACACTACATGGCGGCAGCTGTGGCGGAATCGTAGCTGATAAAATTTATCGACCCGCCGAACGAACCATTGAGCCAAACCCGCGACGCGCTGGCCCGAGCTTGCCGTCCCCCATCCCTTTCGCCCCACTCTCCTGCATGGCGTTTCATCCGAGCTCTTCCATCGCAGCCACGTTGACCGGCCTCACCGCTTTAGCGCTCGGTGGCCTCCTCGCGAGCTGCGTTCACCCCACTGTCACCCAAGACACCTTTCCCACACCCGCCACCACCGAGCGCGTGGGCCGCAGCGGCGCCAATCGTACCGTCACTCCCGTCAACCAAGTGCTCACCCCGCTGGGTCGCACCGTCGAACTCCCCGGTCTCCGCCCCCAAGCTCTCGCCCTCTCGCCCGACGGCCGCATTCTCGTCACCTCCGGCAAGACCAGCGAAATCGTCGTCGTCGATCCCGCCACCGGCAACATCCGTCAACGCGTCGCCCTGCCGAGTGAAAAACAAGGCGAACCGCAACCTGCCGTCGTCTCACCCCAAATCCTCGAGCCCGACCCCAAGGGCCAAGTCAGCTACACGGGCCTCGTATTCGCACCGGACGGACGCCGCCTCGTCTTGAGCAATGTCAACGGCAGCCTCAAGGTCTTCGCCGTTGCCCCCGACGGCACCGTCACCCCTTCGCATAGTGTGCCGCTGCCCCTTGCCAACGCTCCCCGCCGCAAAGAGGACATTCCCAGCGGCCTCGCGTTTTCCTCCGACGGCGCGCGACTCTACGTCTGCGGCAATCTCTCCAACCAGCTCTTCGAACTCGACGCCACCACCGGGAAAGTTCTCCGCACGTTTCCCGTCGGCGTCGCGCCCTACGCTGTCGTCCTCGTCGGCACCAAGGCTTACGTGAGCAACTGGGGCGGCCGTCGCCCCGACTCCGGCGATCTCACCGGCCCCGCCGGCCGCGGCACCGTCGTGCGCGTCGATGCCGAAAAACACCTCGCCAGCGAGGGCTCGGTCACCGTCATCCCCCTCGCCACCACCACCGCCGCGCCCACCCGCTCCACCGAAATCCTCACCGGCCTCCACGCGAGTGCCCTCGCCGTGTCACCAAACGGCCACTACGTCGTCTGTGCCAATGCCGCCGCCGATACCCTGAGCGTCATCGACACCCGCGCCGACACCGTCGTCGAAACCATTTGGGTAAAACCAAAACCCAGCGATCTCTTCGGGGCCTCGCCCAACGCCCTCGCCTTCGATCCGTCCGGCCGCCGACTCTACGTCGCCAACGGCACGCAGAACGCCATCGCCGTCGTCCGATTCGATCCTGCCGATCGCGAATCCAAACTCGAGGGACTCTTCCCTGTAGGCTGGTTCCCCGGCGCCCTCGTCTTTGACGCACCGCGACGCACGATCACCGTCGCGAATATCAAGGGCCTGCCCGAGTCAAAAAAACGCCAAGCCGAGACGGGTTCCATGGGCTTCAACTCTAAACACTACTCCGGCTCGCTCTCCCTCGTGCCTGTGCCCACGGCGAACGACCTGCCGAAACTTTCCGAAACCGTCTGGCGCAATCTCCGCCGCGACGCCGTCGCGGCCGCCCGCCTCCCCGCCCGCCCCGGCCAACTCGCGCGCGCCATCCCCGAGCGCATTGGCGAGCCGAGCCGCATCAAGCACGTGGTCTACGTGATCAAAGAAAACCGCACCTACGACCAGGTGTTCGGCGACATCCCTGCCGGCAACGGCGATCCTGCGCTCTGCATCTTCGGCGAGCGCATCACGCCCAATCAGCACCAGCTCGTGCGCGATTTCGTGCTGCTCGATAACACCTACTGCGCCGGCATCCTCAGCGCCGACGGACACCAGTGGAGCACGACGGCTTTTTCGACGGACTACGTGGAGAAGAGTTTCGCCGGCTTTCCCCGCAGTTATCCCGACGGCATGGGCGAAGACGGCCAGGATGCCCTCGCTTACTCGCCCGCCGGATTTATCTGGGACAACGCGCTCAAGCACCGCGTCAGCATTCGTAACTACGGCGAGTTCATGGCCCCCGCCGTCACGTGGCGCGACGGCCGCAAGGGCACGCCTGATTTCACCACGTGTTTTCGAACCTGGCAGGGCACGAGCGACGCGGCCGTGTTTAAGAGTTACCCCATGATCGAGACCATCCGCGCGATCTCACCGCCCCACTACGTCGGCTGGGAAATGAATGTCCCCGATCAATACCGCGCCGACGTCTTTCTGCGCGAACTGAGCGACTTCGAAGCCAAGGGCGCATTCCCCGCCCTCACGATTATCTGCCTCCCCAACGATCACACGAGTGGCACAAAAAAAGGCTCGCCCACCCCCGCCGCCTGCATGGCCGACAACGACCTCGCCGTCGGCCGCATCGTCGAAGGTCTGAGCCATTCGCGCTTCTGGAAAGAAATGGCGATCTTCGGTATCGAAGATGACCCGCAGGCCGGCTGGGACCACGTCAGTGGCTACCGCACCACCGCCTACGTCATCAGCCCGTACGCGAAGCGAAAGAGCGTCGTCAGCACCCACTATAACACGACGAGCATCATCCGCACCCTGGAGCAAATCCTCGGCCTCCCGGTGATGAACCAGTTCGACGCCAGCGCGACACCGATGGCCGACTGCTTCACGGAAACACCCGACTTCACGCCGTTCACTGCACTGGCCGCAAATATCCCGCTCGATCAGATGAACCCCGACCCCGTCACGATCGCCGATCCGATCTTGCGCAAGGACGCGGTCGCCTCCGCCCGGATGAATTTTCGCGAAGTGGACAAGGCACCCGAGGATCAGCTCAACCGCATCCTCTGGCGCGCCATGAAAGGCAGCCGCACCCCGTATCCAGAATGGGCCGTCGCACCCGACGGCGACGACGACAGATAAGCGGCCGTGCCGGGGTCACTTAGAAGGGCCACCGCCGCGTCTGATTTAAAACCACTTACTCCTTGACCCCGGGGCAGCCGGAATTCTGCTTTTAACCATCGTAAACCTCGCGGTCATTGCCCCAAAAGCCACAATTTCACCAGAATTCCGCGCCCGACCGCCCCATTTCCATCGCATGAGTTCCGCGCCCCCCGTCGTCGGCCTCAGCCGAACCCGCTGTCATCTCGAAATCGCTTCATTTGCCACCACCTGACCCCCAGCCCGCCATGCGCCTCCCCGTAAACCCCTCCCCCTCGCCAATCCAGTTTCCTAGCAATTTGCACCCCCGAGGTGCGAGCGGCCTAACACCGTCACCTAACTCCCCCAACCTACCCATGCGCCTGATCCCGCTCCTACTCTGCGCCTTCCTTGCCGGCCCGCTGGCCGCCCAGACCTCCGCCCGCACCGGCGTTGTCACCGGGCAGGTCATCAACCAGAACACCGGTTACGTCCTCACCAGCGCTTTCGTGGGCACCGCGGGCTCGTTGATGATGGAGGCCACGGACAACAACGGAATGTACCGCCTCGTGCTGCCCGAAGGGCCGCAGACCATCGTCGTCAGCTACTCCGGCTTGGATGAACAGCGCTTCGGCGTCGAGCTGAAGGCGGGCCAAGAGGTACGCCGTGACGTCGCGCTGACCTCCGCGCTCTACAAGATGGACAAGTTCGTCGTGAAATCGATCCGCGAGGGCCAGGCCGCGGCGATCAACGAGGAGCGGTCCGCGGCGAACGTAAAGACAGTCGCGGCGATCGACGCCTTCGGCAACCCGGGCGCGGCGGTCGGCGAGCTGATTATGCGCCTCGCCGGCATCTCGGTCGATGGCTCGGGCGGCAAAGTCGATGCCATCTACGTGCGCGGAATGGCCCAGGACTTCTCCTCCCTGCTGATGGACGGCAACCAGATCGCGGTGTCTGGCGGCTCCTCGGTGAGCTTGAGCAACGTCTACTTCGGCCAGGTGAGCTCCGGTAGCGTCGCCTCGTTGGAGGTGATCAAGGCCCCGACGCCGGATATGGATGGTAACGCGATATCCGGCTACCTGAACCTCCGCACCAAGCGTGCGTTCGACCGAGCGCCGGGCCGGGTCATTACCCTCACGGCCGGCTACACCTACATTAAGGATTACCAGCACAGCAGCGTGCCCTTCAGCACGCCGTTCGAACCCTCGCTGATCGACGTCAATTACTCGGATGTGCTGAGCGTCTTCGGCGGGAAGAACAACCTGGGCATCAGCGCGACTTTCAACCGCACCATCACTAACAACGTGATCAACGAGATCGGCCACCGCACGGCGGCCGGCAACAGCGACGCCTACTGGGTGCCACCGGAGCTCTCGCGGGCTCCCGTCAGTGAGCCGCTGCTGCGGGCCGCGGGCGCCGGCCAATGGAGCAACCTCGGCACCCAGACCCCCTCCAACAACACCGCGATCTCCATCGACTACAAGATTAGCGACCGTTCCTCGGTGTACTTTAAGAACACCATCAACCTGATCCAGCGGCGGAGCGGCTCCAACAACTCCTACTTCCGCTGGCTGGCCACCGCGCCGCGCGCCGCCTCCAGCTTCAAGCCCGGTTCGAACTTCAACGTGGTGAGCATCGCCGACGGGGCCGGCACGATCGACACTCAGTCGGTGCTCTACCTCCGCGAGACACGCGCCTCCACTTGGGCAGCCGGCTGGGAGACCAAGCTCTGGGACGGCAGCGGCCTGCTAAAGGTCGACGCCAATGTCTCGAAGAACATGACGCACTACCCGAAACTGCACCAGCTGGGCGCCCGCCTGCGGGGCGTTTCTTGGGTGCTGGACCGGGAGGACGGCGGCCTGATGCCGCGGATCACCCAGAGCGGCGGCCCCAACTGGAGCAACCCGATCAATTACGTCATCCGGCCCGATGCCCAGCTGATCAATTACCAGGCTCCGGCAGAACGCAGCGGCGCCAACGTTGACCTGCAGCGGACCTTCGCCACGCGCTTCCCGCTGATGCTCAAAACGGGCATGAAGCAGGCCAACTTCAAGCAGCAGCAGCTTCGCGATCTCGTCTACTATACCTACGCCGGCCGCCCCACCACGCCCGAGAACGGCGGCCTCACGCCCTTCCTCGGCTACAATATGCAAGTTTCTGAGGGCAAGTACGGCCCCTTCCCCTTCGTACAGCTCGCGGAGACCGGCAACCCCGGCGATCCGTTCGCCAACCGCGCGAACTGGACCCAGTCGCCGGTAGACGTCTGGAACACGGCGTACCAGTCGCTGGCCAACGACGCGGCCTTCGATAGCACCGTGAACGCCGCCTACGTGATGGGCGACGCGAGGTTCGGCCTGCTCCGGGTACTGACCGGCCTGCGTTGGGAGGAGACCCGTTCAAGCGGCTCGAACTACCTCCGCATCTCCAACGCGACCAACAACGCCAACGCGACCCTCACCGCCGAGCAGAACGCGGCGCGCGCCCGGGACAATTTCAGCAAGTGGACCACGCAGGGCACGAAGTACGACCATATATTCCCGGGCTTGCACCTCGTCTATTCGATGACCCAAAACACCCAGGTGCGCGCGAGCTACAACGCCACGATCACCCGGCCGAGCCCGACGAACCTACTGCCCGCGATCGTGCCGAACGAGCTCAGCCAAACCCTGTCCTCAGGCAACCCGGCGCTAAAGCCCTACACTTCGGACAACTACGAGCTCTCCTTCTCGCACTTCCTGGGGGGAATCGGCCAGATCTCGGCCGGTGGTTTCTACAAGGACATCAGCAATTACTTCCGCTCGATCCGCTCGGTCGTGCCCGAGGGCCAGAACAACGGCTACGCCGGCGACTACGCGGGCTGGCAGCTCTCGCGGAACGAGAACGTGGGCAGCGCCTGGATCAAGGGCCTCGAGTTCAACTACAGCCAGCAGTACACGATGCTGCCCGGCATCTGGCGCGGCCTCGGCTTCTTCGCCAACTACACCTACCTGAAGACGTACGGGGACTACGGCGCGGCCACCGGCAGCACCAGCCGCCTCCCCCTGCTCACGCCGCACACGTTTAACACCGGCTTCTCCTTTATCTACAACGGTCTCGTGGTGCGCCTGATGGGCAACTACCGCGGCGAATTCTTCCGTTCGACCGTGGCCGGCCTGCCGACCCGCGCGGCGGCCTATGACACCTACCAGCACAGCCGCACGCTGATCGACCTGAAGTTCCAGTACGCCTTCAACCAGAAGTATGTGCTAAACTTCGACATCTACAACCTGACGAACGATTACACGAACAACGACTACGTGCATGTCTACAACCGGGAGATGTTCACTTACGCCGCCGGCTCCGGTTCCGCCCTCCGGCTCGGGCTCACCACGCGGTTCTGAGTCGAGTTACCCGCCGGTCGGCGCGACCTGAACCAAGCTCAGCGCGCCACCCGCCGGCTGGCCATTCCCGCCTCGTAGCGGTCGACCCACCCGCGGTGCCAGGCGCGGTAGTCGACCGCCTCGAGATAGTCGCGCTTGGACCATCAGGCCCAAGTAGGCGTGAAGGTTGTGCCTCTTTTCCTTCATTTGCCCTCACTGGCGCGGTGAGCCCTTGCGCGATTACCACACCATCGTCCAGCTAATCGCCAATTCAACGACGGCCAAAAGACTGACCGTCCGCTGCCGCTTGGATCGCCGCAAGTGTACTATCGGGCGGAAAGTCACCGAGGTTGGGAGATGGCTGCTAGAAACATTTCGCCGATGCGATTCCACGGTGGTGAAACTACATCATTCATGTTGATGGCTCTGCTGGGTTGTGAAGGTTAATTATTGACGCTTCCTAGGTGCCGATGGCGCGATTCAAGAGGTTGCGGGTGATTTGCTGGACGCGCGCATCCGGCCCGTTGGGCCGCGACCAATGGGACCACGGAACCATATGGCCGGGCGGCGATGCGAGGCCCTGAGCCCAAAAGATCGTCGCCGCATTAAAAACGAAATTATTTTTGGGCCCGGGGAAAATCGTCGCAGTGTAGCGACTGGGAGTGACGCCACTTACCCAGACTAAACCCTCGGCGACCACTTCGAGCCCAGGTATTTTTGCGGGGGCGCCGTGGTGTTCCCAGCCGACCAAGCCGGGAATGTGATCCCCTTTTTTCATTCCGGTCCCGGCAAAGATCCAGTGGTCTGGTCGGGTGCAGGTCCAGTCTCCGCCCCCGTTGAAGGGAACCACGGTGCGGGCGCCGATGATCGCGCTTTCGTCGGGACCGGCCCGCTGGTAGTCATTCGAAAAGACGGCGCGCACCTTCTCAATCTCAGAGTCGGTGACTCCGGCGAAGTGGCCGACGCGCTCGATGGTGCGGCGGGGGCGACCGTCGGCCGAAACGGCGAAAGGGCTGACCACGAAGACGGAATTGCCGCACAACCATAAGACATTCACGCCAGCGGCGATGGCTTGTTCGACGGCGGTGTATTGCGCGGGGTCCCAGTACTCGTCGTGCCCCACACTGAGAAACGCCTTGGCCCGGGTGAGTTGCGTCGCGTCGAGGCAGTCGCTGTTGGAGCAGTAGGTGACGTCGTAACCGTATTGCTCTAGCCAATACGCGAGGGGAAACTCGAAGCAGAGCCACTCACCGGAGCCGAGTGACTGGGGGTTTTCGTAAATCTGCGCATATTTTCCGTAGGGGCGATCAAAGCTGACGGCGACGCCGCGGACTTGGGAGCCGCGCGGGTCGGTGTAGAGCGAGGTATTTTCGGGCCACTTGTTGTAGGCTTGCCAAGTGTTATCGCTGCACTGGAGGAGGAGATCGGCGCGGCGGCGGTCGCGCACGATGAAGACGATGTAGTTTTGCCAGTAGGGTTGGCCTGCGGTGGCGGGTAGCGTAGTGAGCCGGCCGAGGTAGACGCCACTGGGCCAGTCGGTGGGGATTTTCAGGGTTGTCGTTCGGGTCCAAGTGCAGGCCACAAGCCGCTTGGCGCCGGGGGTGGGGATCAGCTGGGGCTGTCCGTCGAAAGGCCCGAGGGTGGTCAGCAGACGAGCGCCACAACCCCCGTAGTAGCCGGTGCGAAAAATTTCCAATTTGAAACGGGCCGCGGGTGCGGTGCTGACGAAGATGTCGAGTGATTCTCCGGCGAGGACGGATTGCTTCGAGCAGTAGCCCTCAACCTCGGGAGCGCGCACACTCTGGGCCTTGCTGAGGCGGACGCGGTTGAGTTGCCAGTCGGTGGTGCCGGGGCGGCGATTTTCATCGGCGATGAGCGAAGAGGGTTGGGGAGAGCTGGCGGCGTGGCTGACGGTAAACCCACTGGCGAGGGCGGTGGCCGCGGCAGTTTTGATAAATTGGCGGCGGTCGAGATCGCGAGGGTCGGGCGAATGCATAGCGAGGGAGGGGAAAGGGGATGAGGAAGGAGCGGCGGACGGGTAGCGGGAGAAAAGGGAACAGGGGCGGCGGACCTCGAGGGAGGTTGCAGAAGGAGAAGTCGCGCGGCGAGCTGAGAATAGCTGGGACGTATGCTGGTGCTTCAAGAGCGGGCTTCAAAAGGTTTACCCTTGATACCCTGGGAGCTGTACCTTCGATTACGGTTCACCGCTCGGCGATGTGTGTGAGCGATTACCCCAACCATCATGAATAGGATCATCGTTTGTGACTCATCTCGTTTCCTGCGGGGCGTCGCCAGTGCGGCCGCCCTCGTTTTTACCCTCACGGTGGAGGGGCAGACGCCGCCGGCCAAGCCCGCCGCTGGATCGGTCGCCGCCGACGAGGCGATCTTGATGGCCGAGTTCAACGTCGCCGGCACCAATGACGGCTGGATGGCGACCAACACGCTCTCCGGCACTCGGACCAATATGCTGCTGAAAGACCTCCCTCGCTCGGTCCAAGTGCTGACCAGCGAATTCATGAGCGACATCGGCGCGCTCACGATGACCGATGCGAGTGATTACATGAGTGGCGTTACCAGTGTCGGCGATCAGGACCAGACCAACGATAGCAATGGCTACCAGGTACGCGGCTTCAGACAGAATAATCCCTATCGTAACGGCATCCGTGAACCGTCTCCCAGCATGCTCTTCGATGCTGCCACCATGGATCGCATCGAAGTCCTGAAGGGGCCCAGTTCGCTGCTCTCCGGCGTCGTGGACGTCGGTGGCATGATGAACTCGATTTCCAAAGCACCAGGAAACCGGAAGACAGCCACCATCACCCTGCGCGGTGAAAACTGGGGCATGCGACGTGCAGACGCGGATGTCACCATCCCGCTGACCAAGCGCTTGTCCTCCCGCTTCGTGTTGGTCCGCCAAGCAGGTGACGCCTGGCAGCAATTCGCTTGGAACAACCGCACCGTCCTCTACGGAGCGCTGTCCTATAAGCTAACGGAGAATACGCGCCTGACCTCCAACGTCGAATACATTGACTATTTGGCCGCCCTGCCCGCCCCGCGCCAGGGGGGCCATAGCACTCTCACTTATCTAACCTTCCGGGGTAACAACATCCTCAACGGTATTAATGCCAACGGCGTTTATATTCCCTGGGATTTTAATCCCTTCGGGCCCAACAACCGCCGCGACCAACAGATTATCCGCACCAGCAATCAGGTGGAGCATCGTTTCAATGCCGTATTTTCGGTGCGTGCTTCCGCAAACTACTCCCAAACCAAAAAGTACGACCGCCGGGTCAACGGTGCGATGACTGTGAAGACAGTTAATGGGCTCGCCATACCCGACACCATCACGCTCCTTGGAACCGACGATAACGACACATTTAAGACGTTCACCTCGCAGGCCGACCTAGTGGGGCGATTCGAATATTTTGGGATCGAACAGCAGTCCATCCTTGGGGCGGAGTTCATCGACTATGACCAATTACGCTTTCGATTTGATACCGCCCCGCTCTCCCCCTACCAATTCAGTATCGGTACCGCCGGCGCGTGGACCGAGATGCTCGATGATTCGCGCTGGAACAGACCCCGTGACCGGCGGACATCCCAGGTCAGACGTTACGCTTACTCCCTCACCAACGTCTTCGCGCTGTTCAATAGCCGGGTGTTTCTAATGGCCGGGATGCGTCACGACATGGGCACGATCGCAAGCCAAAATCCCCTCAATACCAGCGTGCTCGCACGGGATACGGTGAGTGATGAAAATGCCGTTTCTCCCACGTTCGGCCTAACCTACCGCGTCACTAAAGATCTGTCGGTTTTTGTGTCGACGAGCCGCTCCTTTTCCGGCGTGCCGGTCGGCAGCGTCGATATTTACGGCGATCCGCTCTCCAAGCATATCAGCGGCGAAGGGCTAGATGCTGGCATCAAGACCGCGTTCCTTGAGAACCGCCTGGTAATCAATGCCGCTGCCTTCCAGGTGGATAGAATCAACGATGTTCGTGCGACGATCGAGCAAGACTTCATCGATGCCGGGCTCGGCCTTCAGGTTGGCCGCTCCGTTCAGGATGTGTCCTCACGCTCGCGCGGTTGGGAGACCGACATTACGGTAAGGCCCTTCAAGGGCTACCAAGTACTCGTTACCTACACGAACCTCCATGCCTTCGTTTTATCCAACAGGCGGAGCCCCGCTACCGTGGGCGGACCGCTGACGAACGGTCCAGGACGTGAATCTTGGAGCGTCTTTCAAAAGTACGATCTACCGGGCCAGATGCTGAAGGGTTTCACCGTCACTCACGGTATGGTATTTCGCGACGGTAAGCGGCCCAATGTGCGCGGCTTTTTACGCCATGATGCGAGCGCCTCCTACCGCACGAAACTCTTCAATAACAGTGTCTCGATAGTGCTGCGCGTTCAAAACGTGCAAGACATCATGTACTGGCAGGGTAACCAGGCTCGCGGTGCGCCCCGCACCACGTCGCTCCAACTCACCACGAGGTTCTAAAGCTGAGTCGCAGACAACGGGGCACGGTTGGCGAGGTGCAGAAGGAAACAAAAAAGATTTTAATGCCAAACCTCGTCGGCTTGCTTCCGTGTCAATAATCAAACCGTGACTCCTGCTGTGGGGAAATGAAGTCCAGCGTGATACTGGGGAAAGTTTATTTTTCTGAGATAAGTTGATTTTTCTTTTTAGCGGCTTGGTGGCCGGCAAGCGGTGGCGGTGGATTTTGAAGCGGTTCCCCTCTGGAAGCGGTCCGGCTATTCCGGGGCTCATCCTGTTATCCGCGGGAGGGCAAATAGGGTCACGCATTGACCTTTGACACTACTCCCTTGAACGATCCCGCAATCGCTCCACCAACACGGTCGGAACCGCCGGGTATACTGACTGACACTCGCCGGCCAGCCGAACCGCCGATCCGGCAGGCAAAAAGTCAGGCAAAAAGGGGTTTAATGGTTAATGTGTAGCCCACTTCTTCCGCAGGAGAGCTCTCGGCATGGCCCAACATTAAACATTAAAAAACTGACCCGTCCGACCTCCCCAATGGATGACAAACGGGGCCGAGGCGGCGGCTCAGTCGAAGCGGCCGGTGCGAAGAAACGTGCTCACGGCGCGAGCGGTGGCGGAGTGAAAAAGGATGCCGGCGTGTGAGGCCGGGACGGTGCGATGGGTGGTTTCGCCGGCGAGGTGGGTCGCCGCGACGCTGACCGGGCCATCGTTGGGTTTGGGCACCCAGATCGAAGCCAACGGGTTCACGGAGCAGTTGCCGGCGATGATCCCAAGTTCAGCGACGGTGGGCAAAGGGCCGAGGCATCGGGGCAGATGCTGCGGCGCGGTGCCGAGAAGCGAGAGATTGGGTCCGAGCAAGGCGCGGAACAGCCCGGAGCGTCCGAGACGTTCAGCGGCTTCGCTGCCGGCGTTGGGCGGGGCGAGCATGACTACTCGGCCGAGATTGGCGGGAAAGGCGGGGCCGGTGCGGGATTCTCGGTCGAGCTACGCGCGCACGAGAATGCCGCCCATCGAGTGCGTGACGAAGTGAAGGCGCGGCGACGCGGCGGGGACGTACGCGGCGAGTTGGGCGGGCAACCAGTCGCGCGCCAGCGTTTCGAGCAGCACCGTGCGGGAGGGGTAGGAGAGGTTGACGACGTGAAAACCGTCGCGGTTGAGCGGGGAGCCGAGGCGATACATCGTCCAACCGACGACGCCGAGACCATGGAGGAGCACGACGGTTTCTATTTCGGAAGGGCGAGGGTAGGCATGAGTGCGTAAGGCCAAGCATGGGGGCAGAGGCCAAGCAGGGTGTCAGTTCGCAATGCTTTCATTTGACGGCCGCGGAGGGTCATAAAAATGGAGCCAGGTTACTAATCTTTCACTTGCGTCAGGCACGGAAAGGTCAGGCGGTAACACTTTGCGCATTACACTCGGGCGCGAAGCAGAGATGGCAATGATCCCGGGCTCAGAACAACGGATCAGCCCCAGTCTGGGCTACACGTTCCCCAGCCGACCCGTCGAATCGCCAAAGCGTTCGAGGTCGGTCGCACCCGCTTGATCGGCGAGCGTGAGGAAGAGGTTGCTCATCGGCTTGCCGCCGTGCTGCACGTAGCGGCCCGGCTGCAACAGGCCGCCGCCGCCGCCCGCGAGCACCACCGGAAGATTGTCGTGGCTGTGGCGATTGGCGTCGGCGTTGCCGCTACCGTAGACGATGCGCGTGTTGTGCAGGACCGAATTCCCATCGATGTCGCGGGCCTCTTCGAGTTGCTGGAGGAACTTTGCAAACCGCTCGGCATACCAGCGGTCGATCTTCGATATTTTGTCGATGCGCTCCTGATTGTTTTGATGGTGCGAGAGATCATGGTGCCCTTCGACGACGCCAATCTCGCTGTGAGAACGGTTGTCGCCGTCGTGCGCGAGCGCGAAGGTCGCGACGCGGGTTGTGTCCGTTTTGAAGGCGAGAGCGAGCAGGTCATACATCAACGCGATGTGCTCGCCGTGGCTCTGGGGCACACCATTGGGCGTCGCCTGATCCGGATCGATATTGGGGCCGAACTGTTCAGCTTTCTGAATACGGACTTCGACGTCGCGGATACCCGTGAGATATTGGTCGAGTTTGTCGCGGTCGGTGGTGTCGAGCCGGCGTTGCATCAGCCGCGTGTCCTCGTTCACAAAATCGAGCACCGAGCGGCGCGCCTGCATCCGGCGTTGCGCATTCTCCGCGCGCGCGCCGTGCGCCCCAGCGCCGAACATCCGCTCAAACAGCAACCGCGGATTGGACTCCGGCGCCATCGGCGTCGTCGCCGAGCGCCAAGCAAGATTGAATTGATACGCGCAGGCGTAGCCCGAATCGCAATTCCCCGAGCGGCGCTCCGTCTCGCAGCTGAACTCAAGCGACGGAAAGCGCGTGAGATGCCCGACCTTGTTCGCGATCGCCTGGTCGATGGAAATCCCCGCGCGGATATCCGTCGCGCTCTTGTTGAGCCGCACGCCCGTAAGAAAAACCCCGTTGCCACGCGCATGGTCGCCACCGCCATCGGCACCGGCGCGGGCGTTGAGGTGGTCGAGTCCACCGACGACCTGCAGGCGATTGCGCAGAGCCGCGAGCGGCTCGAGCGTCGGGCTGAGCTTAAAATCCGCTCCACTGCCCGTGGGCCACCAGGTGGCGGGAATCGCCCCGTTTGGAAAATACACAAACGCCGTGCGCAACGGCGCGCCGGTCGCTGTGGTCGCGAGCCCCTTCGCGGCCTCCGCGGAGAGCACTCGACTCGGGACGAGTGAGGCGAGCGAGGGCAGCGCGATGCATGCGCCGAGGCCGCGCAAGAAATGCCGGCGATCCATCGCATTGAAGTGTTGTTCGGCGGCGGAGGCAGCGGGGGCGGTGAGCTTATTCATGGTTCAGTGGGTCGAAGGTGTGAACTGCACGGCGGATGCAGGGGCGGCGGGAGTGACTTGCGTGAGAGAGGTGGTGGCGGCGCTCGGGGGACGACGGCGCTGCTGAAACGACGCGGACTCGATGATCCCGCGGATCAACACCGAGGGGCGGCCTTCTGCGGCCTCGAGTTTGGCGACGATCTGGTCGAGGGTGTCGGTGTCGTAATATTCAGTCCCGCGCCCGAGGGCGTAGGTGAGAAGTTTTTCGCTCACGCAGCGATAGAAGTCTCCCCGGTGCGCGGTGGCGAGGATGCGTTTCAACTCCCGGATATCCGCAAATTTTTCCCCGGTGATGAGTTTGCCGGCCGACTCGATCGGTTGATTCATCTCGGCAGTGCGCCACTGACCCATCGCGTTGAAATTTTCCAGCGCCAACCCCAGCGGGTCCATCCGGCTGTGGCACGAAGCACACAGCGGGTTCGTGGCGTGCAACGCCATGTTCTCACGTAAGGTCATCGACCGGAGTTTCTCTGGGCTTGCCGCATCTTCGAGCGAAGGAATGTTCGGCGGCGGCGGCGCGGCCGGCGTACCGAGAATCGAATCGAGGATAAACACGCCGCGCTTCACCGGCGACGTGCGCGTCGGGTTCGAGGTCACTGCGAGCACCGAGCCCATCGTCAGTACACCGCCGCGCGGGCTGTCGGGCGACAAGGTCACCTTGCGCATCGCGCGGCCGGTGACGCCCTCGATGCCGTAGTGCTTCGCGAGTTCCTCGTTGAGAAACGTGTAGCGGGCATCGATCAGCTCAGTCAGCGGGCGGTCTTCTTTGAGCAGATGCTCGAAGAGCATTTCCGTTTCCTCCTGCATGGATTGGCGGAGTCTGGTCGAGAGCGTCGGGACCATCGGGCGGGCGCGGCGATCACCGAAGGCCTTGCGGGCCTCCGCGAGCGCAGCGACATCCTCCGGACTACGCTGATCTTCGGGAATCGCCGAGATGCGCCGAAACGTCACCCGTGATTCAAGGGAGGCTTTGGAAGGCGGATGCTCCCGCTGATAAATCGCATTGTCGTCGAGCACGACCGTCGTGATGTCGCGCGCCTGCAGCCATTGGCCCGTAAAATTCCGCACAAATTCGCCCGACCGCTCATGCGTCAGCAGACGGGTAACCTGCCCGGCCAGCGAGGCCCGGAGCTGGTTGTCCCGGGCGAGCCGGAACAGTTCGTCATCCGGCATCGTCGACCAAAAGAAATAGGAGAGCCGCGACGCCAATGCGTATTCGTCGATGAACAGATGCGTCTGCCCGGCGCGCAGCGGCTCAACGCCCTCTTCGCGAAAGATAAACCGCGGCGAAGCCAGCACCGCCACCATCGCCTGAGCGACGCCCGCCTCAAACGTCGTGTCCGGCTGCGTGAACACGCTTTCCGCCAGCGTCACGAGCCGCTTCACCGTGGCCTCATCGGCTGGCCGACGAAACGCCCGCGTCGCGAATCGCCCCAAAATCTCGCCCGCATAAATCCTTCGATCCGCCAAGTCCGCCGGCACCGCGCGTGGGAAAAACCGCCCGTAATCCTTCGGCGTGACCCAGTGTTCTTTCGCTAGCGGACCGCGCACCGCGACCGCGTTCAACCGCATCCGCAACTGGCGCACTTGCGGCCGGTCCGCGCCGACGGTCTGGATCTCGCAGGTGAACGTGTGCTCACCCGGCTGCCAGTCGCAATCAAAGCGAAACGAAAGAGACTTCCCACCCATCCGCGCAAACTCGCGCTCAAAGCGTTTTTCGCCGTCCACGGAAAAAATCAACCGGCATTGGTTGGTATCAAATTGATTATCGACGAACCGCTCAACCGGACGCAGATCAAGCACGACTTCATATTTTCCCGCGTGCTCGACGCGGTGCGTCGCCGCTACGACGACGGGCGTGTAATACGAAAGCTCCAAACCTTCACCTGACGTCTCAGGCGCCGGCCGCTTCACGACGGGAGCGGCCTCCGCGGGCGCATCCACCGATCCGCTCGTCGCCGCCGTCGAATCGGTCGCTGTCAGCGGCACGGGTTTTTTCGGCTCGACCACCGCAAACCGCCGGCCCGACACCGAGCGCTCGGCGACCTCCGTCGGCCCCGATGGCATGATGGTCGTGACGATGGTCTGCGCCGCATCGAGATACTTTTCGAGCAGCATGGGCGAAACCGTGAGCACGGCGCCGATGTTGTCGAAACCATGGCCGGAGTCGTCCGCCGGAAATTCCTTCTTCGTATCAAAATCCATCCCGGTGAGATCGCGGATCGTATTGCGATACTCCGTACGGTTCAGGCGCCGCACCGTCACGCGACCCGGATCGGGCACCGCCGGATCGAGTTCGAAGACCTGACGCTTTATCCACGAGGCCAGCTTCTCCGCCTCCGCTGGGGGCAGGTGCGCCTCATCGGCCGGCGGCATGATCTTGGACCGGACGTTGTTCAGCGCCCGCAGCCAGAGTTTGTGATCCTTCAGCTCCGCCGTCGTAGAGAATTGATCGAGCGTCACGCCGCCCTTGGCCACCCCGGCCCCATGGCAGTCATAGCAATATTGGTTCAGCATCGGCTGAATCTCGCGCTTGAACGTCGCCAGAGCATCCTCGGCCGCGAACGCCGCCGTCGGCAGCAACCACGAAAAAATTAGCACGGCGACGGTCCGGGCGCGGGCGGCATGACTGGAAGGGAGCGGGATCAACGGACTAAAATGAAGGTTGGTTCGCGGAACCATTCGCAGGTTTTTGGAAACGGCAACACTGCGACGCGAGACGAATTTCGGATCGGGAAGTTGCGAACGAAAACACCCCGGTGGGCGGACGCATTGCGTACGCCCGCATTGCAAACGCCGCTCACGCTGGCCACCGCCGCCGCGCGCGCACTCGCCGCCTCCTTCGGTTCTGCGGCCCCAGCGCGCAACACCCGATCAATCCTCGCGAAGTTCATGCACAGCCTTGGATCGACCTGTGCATTCCCGCTGAAGCAATCGCCGGAGAGAGGCAAAAAGATTTTGTGGCAGGAAAATCTTCCTGCCAAAAAATCTTCCTTCTCCATTTCTGCCGAGGGATTCGTGGCAGCTCGAACAGCCTTGGGGATCAGCGAGGGCGAATTTCAGCCGCGCGATCCATCGGCCAAAGCGTCGGTATCTGAGCTGATGTCCATCGCCCAAAAGATTCAGACTTTGATCTGCCGGGTAGCCGCGAGCGCCAGCGATTGGTGATCCGTCCACTCGCTGGCGCTCGCGGCGACCGAAAAGTCCGGAGCTTAAAGGACGTTGGGATTAATCAATCATGGGGCGTCGGTTGAAATGGCGCACGGATTTGTGCAACGATTGCTACCCACACCAGCGAACGAAAATCAGACACAAAAACGCCCCGCAGCGCGCACGCGACGGGGCGGAAGGATTTCATGACGGTGGCAGCGCAACGGACACGAGTGGCGTGCCGCTGCCCCGGTTTTCGTCACGCGATATTGGCAGTCATGTCCGCCATCGCCCAACCCTTGCGGTTGTATTTCGGATACAGCAGCTCGTCGGCCTCGGGCAGCGAGGTCTTCATCGCCACCGCATCCCACGTGAATTTCTTGCCGACGAGGATCGCGACCGTCCCAAGGCAGACCGCCTCCGTGAAGGGCACCGAATACTCGAAGTTCGAACCGCAACCTGTGCGATCATTGGCGCGGATCGCCTTGATCCACTCGATGTGCGGATTGCCCACCGGGTCCGGACGCGGCAGCGTCTTGGGCGGCAACTTGCCGGTGTCGGCGAGTTCCTTGTGGAAGGACTCGGGGATAAAGCGCGGGCTGTTGCAGTAGTCGTTGCCGTCGTAAACGGTCCCCTTGCTACCAATGATGAGCTGGCCGCCCTTGGCGAGCGGACGTTCTTCGAGACCCTTGGGCTTCGGGGGCAGCTCGCCACCTTCGCGCCACATGAGCGTAACGGGCGGCTGTTTCCCGCGGGCCGGGAATTGATATTCGACGACCGACGACTTCGGGAAGGCGACGTTGCTCCTCTGGTCGATCTTCTTGAGTTCGACGCTGGTCGGAGCGCCGAGATCCAAATTCCAATACGCCGCATCCATAATATGGCACGCCATGTCACCGAGCGCACCGCAGCCGTAGTCTTGGATCCCGCGCCAGTTGAACGGATGGATCTTGCTGCTGAACGGGCGCTCCTGCGCGCGTCCGAGGAACGCGTCGAAATTCATGCCCTCGGGCGTCGGTTCCGTCGCGGGCCACTCTTGCATGCCTTGCGGCCACACCGGACGGTTCGTCCAAATCTCGACCTGACGCACTTCGCCGAGGAGGCCGGCTTGATACCATTCGCGCACGAGGCGGATGCCGTCCATTGAGTGACCTTGATTACCCATTTGCGTGACCACGCCGTTCAGGCGGGCTAGACGCAGGAGCTCACGGGCCTCGCCCACGGTCTGCGTGAGCGGCTTCTGCACGTAAACGTGTTTGCCCAGCATGATCGCCATGTAGGCCGGCAGGAAATGCATGTGGTCCGGCGTCGCGACGCCGACGGCATCGATCTGGTCATCCATCTCGATGAGCATCTTCCGGAAATCGCTATAAAATTTCGCCTTCGGAAAAGACTCCTTGAGCTTCTTGAGGTTGCTCGTGATCCGTTGGCTCTTGGTGTCCCAATCGATATCGCACAACGCGACGACCTCTTCGTCCTTGTGCGCCATGATATCGCTGAAGCCCTTGCCGCCGCAGCCGACTTGCGCGACCCGCACCTTAGCGCCGGGCGCGATCGGCCGGGGCTTACGGGGATTCTTGGCTAGGCTCGCACAGCCGGGAAATCCCAACATGGCCGCAGCCATGGCAGAGAAGGTAATAAAATCACGACGATTTAAGGTGTGGTTGGACATGGGGACCGAATGATTGAACCTGAGGTTAGAAACTGAAAAGAGGAAGGCTACACTGAGCTAAAGCCGTTGCGATCTTTTTATCGCGCGAAAAACCCACGCCGTCTTTGACGAAGACCGAGCCCGACGCGTGCTGCCCATGGTTGCGACCCGCGCGCGACCATCCCGCGCGGCCTGCGATTTCGCGTGGCATCGTCAATTTTCCATTGTGCATTCCGGCCGTCGGCTCTTCATCGCCATCCGGCCACGCAGAGGATTGCCCTCGGCTTGGCCGTCAAGCATTCCCCCACCCCACCCCTGCATTAACTCCCTGCCGGCTAGCAGGTCGCTTCCGCACACCGCCACTGCTCACCGCTATGATTTATACCCAAAAAAACCCGTCGATCTTCGCTCGCTGGCTCGCGGTGCTAACTGCAACCGTCCTCGCTGCCACAGTGGCCGCCCAAAACCCCGCCACCGGCTCCATTGAGGGCCGCGTCTTCGACGCCGGCCGCGGCGGATATCTGGAGAGAGCCCGCCTCACCATCGAGGGCACGACCCAGGAGGCCTTCAGCGATTCCTCGGGTTACTACCGTTTCACGGGCGTGCCGGCGGGCCGAACGCAAGTAAAGGTGTTTTTCACCGGCCTCCTCTCCCAGATCACCACCGTCAACGTCTCCGCCGGCCAAGCTGCCGTCCATGACATCACGATGGCCGCCACCCCAGCGGCGAAACCGCGCACCACCGGCGATGCCGTCCAGCTCGAACAGTTTGTCGTCGGCGCTTCGAAAGAAATGGACGGCGCCGCCATCGCCATCAACGAACAGCGCTTCGCCCGCTCCATCATGAACGTCGTCGCCGCCGACGAATTCGGCACCATCGTCGACGGTACGCCGGGCGAGGTCATGAAATTTCTCCCGGGCATCACGATGGATTACAGCGCCGGCGAGGCCCGCACGGTCTCGATGAACGGCGTCCCATCGTCCAACGTCCCCATCACCGTCGGCGGCTTCGATCTCGCCAGTGCCGCCGGCAACGGCACCGGTCGCGTCACGAACCTCGATCAGTTTTCCGTCAATAGCATCTCGCGCATCGAAGTCCGCCACGCGCCCACTCCCGAGACCACCGGCTCCGCCCTCGCCGGTTCCGTCAACATGGTCCCACGCTCCGCGTTCGAACGGTCCCGCCCCAGCCATACCGCCAGCGTCTTTCTCACGCTCAAAGACGGCGACCGCAGCTTCCACAAGACTGGCGGACCGCTCAACGAGCCCACCCGCAAAGTCACGCCCGGCTTCAGTTTCTCGTCAATCGTCCCCGTCAATAAACGCTTCGGCTTCACCCTTTCCGGCAACCACGTCGACCAATACAGCTATCAGGACATCGCCAACAGCACGTGGCGCGGCAACGGCTTCGCGACCAACGTCGCCGCCACCGCTCTCACCGGGCTCCCCGACACCACGCCCGACAAACCCTATCTGACCGACTTCTCAATCCAGGACAGCACGCGGGGCAATCGCGCCGATTCGGCCGGACTCACCGTCGACTACAAACTGTCCCACAACGATACCGTGTCCCTGTCGTTCCAATACACGTGGATCGGTGTCGTGCACAACAACCGGACCCTCTCGTTCTTTGTCAACCGCGTGCAACCGGGCGCTTGGGGCCCGACCTTTACCGAAGGCACGCGCTACGTCGCCGGCTCGCCGACGTCCACCGGCACCCTCACTCCGGGCGGTTTCGCCAATCCCGGCGGCTTCGGCGAAATCCGCACCAACGGTGGCGCCCAAACTTGGTTTGGCACCACCCTGACCCCCACCCTGGTCTGGCGCCATGACGGCCCCCTCTGGAAGATCGACGCCGGCGCCGGCTGGTCCCGCGCGAGCCTCCACACCCGCAACGTCGACAAAGGCTACTTCGGCGCTTCCCAGGCCCGCCGCACCGGCGTCCGCGTCAGCTTCGCCGACATTTTTTACCTCCGCCCCAATACGATCACCGTCACCGACGGCCTCGGCCGCGACGTCGATCCCTACAATCTCGCAAACTATTCGCTCGATACGTCCAACAACATCGTCCGCGACTCCTACGATGTCCGCCGGAGCGTCAACGCCAACCTCCGCCGCGATCTCCACGTTCGCAGCCTCCCCGTTTCCCTCAAAGTCGGCGCCGAACTCAAGAGCTCCGAGCGCGACCTCCGCGCTCCCACCGAGACCTTCACCTTCGTCGGCAAAGACCGCATCAACAGCTTTGCCGCCGGCGCCCCGGTCAACGGCGACGACAACGCGGGCATCGTCCTCGACGAAGATTTTTCCACCCGCGTCGGCTCCTACGGTTTCCCGAAGATCCAATGGATCAGCAACGACGACTACTACGATATCTACAAACGCAACCCCGAGTATTTCACCTCGGTCGCCAACACCACCTACCAAGCCGGCATCAATAATTCCAAACGCGCCCAGGAAGTCATCTCGTCCCTGTATTTTCGCGGCGACATCGCGTTTTTCAACAACCGCCTCCAGTTAGTCGGCGGCGTGCGCGGCGAGCAGACTGACATCTGGGGCGAGGGTCCCCTCACCTATCCCGCGGGCAACTACCGCCGCGATGCCAAAGGCGATATCGTCTATCGACGCGACGACGCTGGCAACATCGTCGTCAACGCCGCCGGTGTCAAACAGCCCGAACTCGTCGTCCCCACCACCGACGCCCTCGGGGTCTCCACGCTCACCCGCATCGATCGTGGTCAACACACCCGCAAGCAATACCTCCGCCTCTTCCCCAATCTGAACGTCGGCTACAATATTCGCGAAAATCTCATCGCCCGCTTCGCCTATTACCAGTCCGTCGGCCGCCCCGATTTCGGCCAATACATGAACGGCCTCACCCTGCCCGACACCTCCGTCGCCCGCACGTCCGCGACCGTGATCAGCGTCAATAACCCCACCATCAAGGCTTGGAGCGCCGAGACGTTTAAGGTGCGCGTCGAATACTATTTTGAAGGCATCGGCACGATTAACCTCGGAGGCTACCGCCGCGAATTCACCAATTTCTTTGCCAGCACGCGCTTCCTCGTCACCCCGGAATTCCTCTCCCTTTACAGCCTGGATCCCGACGAATACGGCGATTACGAGGTCACCACCAATCACAACCTCACGGAAAAAGTGGAGATGACCGGCTTCGAATTCGACTACAAGCGCTCGCTGAATTTTCTACCCCACTGGGCCCGCGGCATCCAAGTCTTCGCCAATGCGAGTTCGCAACGGGCCCCCGATGGCATCACCCGGAATTTTAATTTTATCCGCAAGAGCGGCAGTTGGGGCTTCAGTGTCAGCCGCCCGAAATTTGTCTATCGCATGAACTGGAACTACCGCACACCCCAGCGGCGTGGCCTCATCGCCGCCAACCCCCGCAGCATCGAAGCCAACACCTACAACTGGGGCTCCAAGCGCCTCTACCTCGACGTCACGCTCGACTATAATATTAACCGACGCTTCAGCCTCTTCGGCAGCATGCGCAACATCCACGACCAGACCGAAGATTCGAAAATCTACGGCCCCAATACCCCCGACTACGCCAAATTCCGCCAACGCCAGGATTTCGGCTCAGCCTGGACCTTCGGTGTCCGCGGTAATCTCTAATCCCCATTCGCTTTCACTATCAGACTCATTTGTCTGGAGGTCGGCGCCTGCTGGCAGGCGATTCAGGACGTGGCCAGTAGGTGAAATGTAAAATCGCCCGCAAGCAGGCTCCTGCAAAAACCAAGATCCGTCTCATCTTGGACGCGCATGGGAATAATCCCTCCAGCCCATCTGGCCTTTGCCCCTTGGCCTTGCCTGATTCTTGGTCCTTGACCTTCGTCCTTGATCCCTCCCTCCCCCGCTCTCTTTCCCATGGCCCTCCTCCCCCGCTTCCCTCTCCGCCGACTCCTCGCCTGCGCCCTCCTCACCACCGCCAGCCTCCTCGCCGCACCCATGCACAAGGTCATGCTACTCACCGGTCAGTCCTCAAAATATCACGACTGGCAGAAGAGCACTCCCGTCGTAAAATCTCACCTCGAGCAAACCGGCCTCTTCACCGTCGACGTCGTCCGCACCCCCGCGCAGGGCGCCGACATGTCCGGCTTCATACCCAATTTTTCCGCCTACGCCGCCGTCGTCGTGATCTACGAGGGCGACGAATGGCCCACCGCCACCAAGGCCGCGTTCGTCGACTACATGAAGAACGGTGGCGGCCTCGTCTCCATCCACGATACCGACAACGCGTTTCCCCACTGAAAAGAGTGGAACGACATGATCGGCATCGGCGGCTGGGGCTTCAAAGCCGACGGCTCGATCGGTGCCCGCGACATTACCTTCGGCCCAATGATCCGTTGGCGCGACGGCAAGGCCGTCCTCGACGCCACCACCCCCGGCGGAGCCTCGCATCCAGCGAAACACGACTTCCTCGTCACCACGCGCACTCCCGATCATGCGCGGCCTCCCCGCCGCATGGCTCCACGCCAACGACGAGATCTACAGCCGTCTCCGCGGCCCCGCGAAAAACGTCACCGTCCTCGCCACCGCGCTCCCCGACAAAGTAAAATTCCCCACGGCCACCGGCGAAAATGAACCCATGCTGATGGCGATCACCTACGGCCAAGGCCGCGTCTTCCACACCACGCTGGGCCACGTTAACTCCAACGACCTTCCGCCCATTCTTCCTCTCGTTTGCGCCGGCTTCGCCGTCACGCTGCAACGCGGCACCGAATGGGCTGCCGCGGGCAAAGTGACCCAAAAAATCCCCGCCGATTTCCCGACTGCGGAAAAGACCTCCGTGCGCACGCCGTAGAAGACCGCCGCCTGGATCAGCGACACTCCTGTCCCCGGCTTGCTTTCGCCGGCCCATGGCCGCGCTCATCGCGACCTGTCGGCCGCACCATCGCCGTTCACCCGGTGGTGCTCGCCGGCCCGACGCACCCTGCGCCGCGCGCTCCCCACGCGCCGCCTCCCGGAAATATCCGTCGCTCGGCATCGCCAGAATCTTTCTCCTTCCTCTGTCGCTTTCTCTTTCATCAGGTGTTTGCCTCCGACCGAGAATTTTTCCGATGCAACTCACCAAACACTGGGCCGCCCAACTCGACGACTACACCATCGACCTCGCCTGGTCACCCAACGGCTCGCATCTCGCCGCCGCCAGCTCCGCCGGTCCCGTCTCGCTCTTCATCGCCACCGACGGCCGTCGCCTGCACGAACTCCCCGGCCACCCCGCCGGCACCAACTGCCTCGCCTGGCAACCCGCCTCCGACAGCTCCGCCTCTCAGCTCTCAACGCTCAGCTCTCCACTTCTCTTGGCCACCGGCGGTCAAGACGGCTCCGTCAAATTCTGGGACGCCCTCGCCGGCCAACACACCGCCACCGCGAACCTCGGCCGCGAATGGGTCGACCACCTCGTCTGGGTTCCGCGTGGCACGGGCTTTCCAGCCCGTGATCCGTCTTCAGCTCTCAATGCTCAGCTCTCAGCTCTCAGCTCTACGCCGCTCCTAGCCGCCGCGTCCGGCCGCAACCTCACGGCCCTCCGCCCCGACGCCACCATCGCCCACAGCCTCAAGCCCGCCGCCAAAACCATCACCGCCCTCGCCGCCCCGCCTGCCCTGAGTCAGTCGAACGGGCGCCGAGGCGGGTGTGTCGCCGCCGCCCACTGCGGCGGCGTGCAGCTCTGGGACACCGACGACTTTCTCCTCCAAAAAGAATTTCCCTACGCCAACGGTATTTACGCCCTCGTCTGGTCCCCCGACCAACGCTGGCTCGTATCCGGAAACCAAGACCCCTCCGTCCACCTCTGGATTCCTGAAAAAGACATCGAGCTCCACATGAGCGGCTACGAGACCAAGGTGAAACATCTCTCCTACGACCACACCTCGCGCTGGCTCGCCACGAGCGGGGGCCGCGAAGCCTGCATCTGGGATTGCAGCGGCGAAGGCCCCGAAGGCCGCGAGCCCGCCATGCTCCCGCACGAAGCTCTGATCTGCGCCCTTGCGTTTCAAAACGCCCACGGCCTCCTCGCCACCGCCAGCGCCGACGGCACCGTGCAGCTCTGGAGCCCGGAGCGCCCGAAGCCGCTCCGCGCCATCGTGAAAATGCCCGCCGCCGCGACGAAACTCGCCTGGTCCCCCGACGACCGTCACCTCGCCATCGGCTCCGAAAAAGGCGCCGTCTACGTCCTGAAGTGCGAAGCGTGACCTCGTGGGAGGCCTCAACCCGCGCGACCGGTTGTGATGCCAGTCGGGGCGTCATCGGCGTGACCCGGGGCCTGTCATCGGACGGGCTTAGGAAAAACGCCGCTCGTCGCAGTTGAGGCCATCGATCACTGGTGCCCCGGGGCAACGAGCGCCGCGTTCGTCTGATCCCAACGTCTGGTCTGTTTTTGGGCTTTAGTGGGCCGCCCGTTTGCGGACGCTCAGAGCAGACACGCCGCCAACCCCGCGCGAATCGTCGCCTCATCGAGGCCGACGCCGATGAAAACCAATTCCACTCTCCGGTCTCCCTGCGGCTCCACCCACTTTTCCCGTGCATTCGCCGGCACCGCCGCCGCCGTGATCACCCCGGCCTCCACGAGCGCTGCCGCCCACGTGCCAACAAATTCCGTGCGCACCCCGCCACCCGCCACGGACAAAAACCCAATATCCGCCGCCTGTTCCGCAAACCAAAAAAATCCCTTCGCCCGTAACAACCCCGCCGGCAGTTCCTCCGCCAGCCACGTCAGAAATTTTTCCCGCACGAAGGCCCGCCGCGCCGCAAACACAACACTCCGGATCCCATACTCCTCCTCGTGCCGCGCCATGTTCGGTTTCCACACTCCCGCCCCCAGCACCGCTGCTGCCGCCACTGCTGTTGGGGACGCGACGCCCCCGTCGCGTTTCTCCGCCGCATCACCCTGCAACACCCGAATCCACCGTGCCGCCCCGAGCGTCGCCTTTTCGTCGAACCGCACACGATCCAGCAATACCTCGCTCGCGATCTGACCCTGCTCCGTGCGTAAAATCTCCGCCCGCGGATTCAGTCCGCGCAAGATCGCTTCCAGCCGCACGAGTTCCTCCTCGCTCACGAGATCGCACTTGTTGAGCACGAGCACATCCGCGCACTCCGCCTGATCCACCATCAGCTCAAACACCGGCTTCACGCCTCCGACTCTTTCTCTTTCCTCTTTCTCTTTCGTCTTTCTCTCCGCGACCGCCCCTCCGGCTCGTTCTCGTTCCTCGTTCTCGCCCCTCGTTCTCTTTTCCGCCCTGTCCGTCTCCCCCTCTCTCCGTCTCTCCGTCCCCCCCTCTGCACCGCTCCGCGCGCGCTCCGCCAAAAACCCCCGCGCATCGATCACCGTCACCAGCGCACTCAGCCGCGCAAAGTCACTCAGGCTCCGCCCAAACCGATTTTTCCGCACAAACAAATCCGCCACCCCGCGCGGGTCCGCCACGCCCGTCGTCTCCACGAGCACGTGCCCGTATTGTCCATTGGCGCACAACTCCGCGATCGTCTCCGCCAACTCATCCTTCACCGAACAGCACACGCACCCGTTGCTGAGCTGCACGACCCGCGGAGCCTGCCCTGAGCCTGTCGCACAGGCCCCCGCCCCCTGCACCACCTGCCCGTCGACATCGATCGCCGCCACGTCGTTGACGACTGCCGCCCATTTCCGCCCGTCCGCTTGCCCCAGCAAATGGCGTAGCAGCGTCGTTTTCCCCGCGCCCAGAAAACCACAGAGGACTGTCACCGGGGGAAGTTCACGCATCGTCGCTAAATTCATTACCCCACCCAAGCACACCGCGCGCCCCGATTCCACGCTCAACGCAAAAGCGCCCCGTGGAACATGCCTGCAGTTAATCTCCGTTGCGCTCCCGTTGAGCTTAAGCGTCTTGAAGCCAGGAGCCCGCTTGCGGGCGATTCCGGCCGTAAAAATCGCCCGCCAGCGGGCTCCTACCCCTGAACTTTTTCGGAACGTGGCACGGTCGTCCCGCCCGTCGGCGGGACGACCCACGTGGCTCGTCACGTCCCGCCGTCACGCCCACTGCAATCCGAAATAAAAAGCGCCAGCCCGTGGGCTGGCGCTGAAATCTAATTCACGGACCCAACGCTTAGATCAGAACTGGCCACGGACACCGAAGATCCAGTTGTCGCCGTATTCTTCCATACTCCGGAGGTGCTTTCCCTTCCCTTTCTCCGCACCCGGAGGGGTCTCGTAAAAGAGATCTTTTTCGTTCGTCGGATTCCGCGACTGCACAAACAAGGTCGCATACCGGTTGAGTTTCCAACTCAGCGAAAGATCCCACTTGGTCGAAGCCCCCCAATAGCGGTAGTTGACGCCACCGCTGGGACGGTCGTCGACCCAAATGAAAGCGAGGCTTCCGCTGAAGCGCTGATAATTGTAGCCAAATCGCCCGGTCCAGCGGTGCGGCGCGAGGTTATTACGTAGCACGTTCGCATAGGAGCGGGCATAAGTGCCGCCGATATTGATTCCACGGAGATATTGGCTCGGGAGGAAGCCGAGGGTCTGCTGATAGTTGAACTCGAGGTTTTTGAAACGGTTCAGCCCCGGCGTGTTGAACCGGGTGATGAAGTTGTAGTCCGCAAAATCCGGATCGGTATTGCCGAACTCCGCCGCGGTGAACGTCCGCGACTGAATGAAGTTCGTCGTCTCGACCGTGTTGAGTTGCAGTGAAATCTGCCCGGGGGAGCGACCTTGGAAATAATACGACAGGCGCGTTTGGTAAACCTTGAGCCGCTCCGGCTCCAGCGCGGCATTCGCCGTCGACACGGTCGGCGGGTTCGCATTGTCGTTTTGAACCCAAGTGGCGGTGAGGTCGTTGACGCCGGGACGGAGGATGCCCTTGTTGGCGCCGAACTGCCATTCGAGGTTTTGGGTAATCTGATACTTGGCGACGATCGACGGGAACCAGTCCGTGTAGCGGGCGCTGCGGAGCAGAACGGGGTTCTTTTCAAACATCGTGCGCATACCTTCCAGCGTGAGCGGGCGGCCGCTGTTTGTGGTCACGGGATTCAGCGGCACGCCCAACGCCAACAGTTCCCGACGGTTGAGCGGATCAAACTCTTTGAACAGATTCTGCGTCTGCTCGGCGCGCACCCCATAGCGGACGGTAATCTTCGAGGTTAGTTTGGTATCGGCCTGCCAGTAGCCGGCATAGATGGTCTGCTTAAAGCGCCGGAGATTGACATACTCGGTGTTGTAAAAATTTTCCGGCGTCGCCGTGTTAACGAATAGCTCCGGCCGCGAGCGGAAGAGCTTGGCCACTTCGCTGCGACTCACCCGCGGGGGCGTCTGCTCCTTACCGTTCAGGCCGAAAATATGGAAGGAGTTCGTCGTGCCGCCATCGAACGGGATGGGCGCGGTGAACTGCGGGCCGACGTTGGCCCAGTTGCCGTAGGCCGTATTCTGCCAAGCCCCGATCGTCGTATTGTAGGTGGCGGTATTGCCACCGGGCCCGATGTAGGACCAGATGTTCAAGTCGGAGTCGGTGCGGTTGTAGCGGTATTCCTCATCCCACTTGCCGCCGAATTTCATCACGGTGGGAAATTTCTCCATGAAGGGCACGACCCAGCGCGCGTTGACCATGCCGGTATATTTTTCGGTGATCCACGTGCGGTCGTCATTGTTCACCCGGGTGCCACCGGAGCGGTTGTTCGTATCGGTAAAATTGCGCTGATCGGTCCAATCGAGTCCACCGGTTTGGCGGACGTCCCACTCCCAGGATTGGACGTTTGGGCGGGTCGCGATAAATCCGGCGGCCACGTTGCCGCCCTCGCTGTTAATGAACCCGCGCTCGACTGACTCGTAATTGTTCTGCGAGGCCGAATACGCGAACGAGCCGTCAACGATCCAGCGGTCCTTCTTGTATTCGAACCGCGGCGCGTATTGGCGGGTGTAGGTGAGCTTCGCAGAGGAGCCGCCACCATTTCCGAGATTCGCCACGCCGTTATTGAACACCGTGCGACCATCGGATTGGACGGCAACGGGCTGATTCAAATCCCGGGGGGCGATCACGGTGAGCAGGCCGTCACCAAGGATACTGGAGCGCCCGTTGATCACGTTCGCGTTACTATTCGCCGCCGTGAATCCGAAGCTACGATTCCAGAAATGCCCCTCGAAATAGCTGTAGGAGAGATTCAGCGACAGCGTGAGATTCGGCGTGGCCTTCCAGTCGGCCGTGAGCAAGAGCGCGTCTTTGATGATGAACTTGGGCCCATCGCCAAAACTGACCGAGCGAACGACGAGCGGACGGGGATCGTTGGCCTGGGGAACCCGGTTGTAGTCGATCGTTTGGGAAAGCTGCTCGGTATACGAAGCTCCGTGGCCCGCACTCACGAGGACGCCGAAGCGTTGGTTGAAGAAGGACTCCGCGTAACTGAAATTCCAATTCGGCAGCCATTTTTCGAATTTATAGTTGTCCTGGCCGTCCTGAATACCCGGCTGTTTGCGCAACGAGAATTCCTCGCCGTTAAAATTCGCCGAGTAGTTGTAGGTGACGACGCGCCCCTTGCGGTCAAAAGCCCGCTTGGTCCGCATGTTGATCGAGCCTGCGGGCTGATCCGCGTCATTTTCGGGACTGGAGGTGCGGTTGATTTCAACCGACTCCACGCTCGTGATCGAAAAGCCTTCGAAGCTCGTCGCGCGCGAGGCCGCCCCGCCACCGCGATTCGCATCCGCGCTGGCGGTGCGCATGCCATCCATCGCCACGCCGGTGTATTGCACGTCCATGCCACCGAGGCGCGGGCCGCGCGGCTCGGATTCGACGTATTCAAGGTCGACGCCCGGGAGATACTTCAGAAATTCGCCGACATTGCCGTCCATCACTTCACCAAAAATATCGGAAGACACCGAGGTGATAATGTTCATGTCCTTCCGTTGGGCAGCGATGGCCTTGGAGTTGCCCTCACGCTGGGTGGAAACGCTGAAGGCCTGCAGCTGCACGACGCCATCCTTGATCGTGGTCGGCACCGTCGCGACGGTGCTCGTGATACTGATTTCACGCACCGCAGTCTGCCCCGCCGTGACCGCAAACGACTCTTTAACCTGGGAATATCCGGTGTAGCTCACGACCAGATTGGCGGGCCCCGCGGGGACGCCGACCAACTGAAACGATCCGTCCTGCTCGGAGAAGGTCGCCTTGTTGGTGCCCTCGAGACGCACTTCAGCGTTGTTGACGTATTCCTTGGTCGCCGGGTTGTAAACCCGGCCTTGGATGGTGCCGGTGCCGGTTTGGGCGTTGAGCGCCACGGCGACGAGGAGCCAGCCGAGCGCGAATTGAAACGTCGCCGCAAAGCGCCAACGGAGGAGCAGGGTAGTATTCATAGGGGGGGGGTGGTTAAGGCGATGAGGGTGAGCTCCGTGCCAGAGCACGAAGCCGAGGGTGCAAGGACGACCTCAGCCGTAACAATGCAGTTGAAAAGCGCCACCGATGGGGAAGTGACTGATGGTGAATGAAACCTAATCAATCGAAGGGCGAAAACCCGCTTCACCAAACGGTGGCAGAAAAAATTCAGTTCGAAAGTGCCGGTCAGTC